>Ga0163152_10004332_pt1 | contig 17645 bp, 13 predicted proteins | sample OliLakLV19MP8IB2_FD_148635 | JGI IMG/M metagenome (GOLD analysis project Ga0163152, IMG submission 148635) | Freshwater microbial mat bacterial communities from Lake Vanda, McMurdo Dry Valleys, Antarctica - Oligotrophic Lake LV.19.MP8.IB-2 | ecosystem: Environmental > Aquatic > Freshwater >... | reverse complement strand
GTTCGAGCCCATCAAGCGAGGCCAACCAACCGGTTGGCCGCTAGAGGCCGCAAAAACCTGCGCAACGGATGGTCAGAAACTCCACTGCAGTTGAAATCGGAGCAGGTTACCGCTCTCGAGTTGGTAGGGTGATTGAAGACAGGGAATGGTCGAAGCGCCAACTGTGCTGGCCGAGCATACAGCAGGAGAAAAACTCGAATTCGACGTGTTCCGCTGAGTCCACGTATACATGACTGTCAATTCGAGTGCCCGATTGAATTGATACTCCAATCCCAATTCCCATTCCCGGACCGAATTGCGTGGTGAATTGGGCTCGGATTTCCTCCCGCCGTAATATTCCTGTACGCGCATGAACGGGAAAATGTTCTGGCAATAGGTGTCGCATTTATAATTGTAAAAGGCCTGGATGTAGCCGCCTCGCAGGCTTCCGGTCACCACCTCAGTCCTGGCTTGGTTCAATTCAGGTCCCCGGCCGACGGTATACTCGGCTTGAAGTCCGAACGGCTGAGGAAACATCACAAAATGCCAGGCCACGCGCTCATCCTGGTAGTTGCCGTTGTTCCGAACGGTCGGCGGCACCGCCACGCCTGAGGTAACCGACAGCGGCGGCACGACCGTGGTGGTGGCAACGTTGAACTGTCCAGTATAGGCATCCATGCCGACTTCAATCATCTGACCGTTCCGCCAAGGCAATTCGAATGGAACCGATGAGTGAAACACGACGTGCTTGCTCTTGTTTTGCTCTCTCACATTGATACCCTGTCCGTTGTAGACCCCGATCCCTAACATCCCGTAGTCACCGGATCCCTTTAATCCGCTGTCCACGAGACGCCTGAACCGTTCCCGGATCGAGGTGGGCGCGTAGTACAAGAACAGGCCCAAGTCTCGTTCATTGGGGACGGCGCTGTTCAGCGCATCGTTTCTATCGAACGCTAATCGGTTTTGACTCGACTGTAGGTTTTCAAACCCATAGGGCACCTTCGACAGCCCTGCTCGAATGCGCCATTCCTTCTTGCTGTCGAGAAACAGATCGGCGTAAAAATCTCTGAGTGATACCACCTGCTCGGTGCCGTTCACCACGCCAGCAAATTCCGGTTGGACATAGATAAAGACCCGCTCATGGGGTTGTCCGCTGATAATCACCCGGGCGCGGCGCAGGAAGAACTCATTATTTCCTTTGATTGAGCGATCGCCCTGGTTACTTTGCAACAGATCATTGTTGATCGTGTGGGTGTAACGGAGCTGGGAGTAGCCCCGGATGCTGATTTTTTCATACCATCGCTCACTCACCGGTACATCGCCGACCCCGCGGCTTTCTTCAAACTCCTTGGCCTGTCGCTTTTCTTCTTCAGCCTTGAGTTGCACCCACTGATCGATCGTGATCTGCTTGTTCTCGAACAACAAGTCTTCAAGTTTTCCTCCGAAGGCGGGAGACCATCCTCCGACAATCGAGACGAAGATCATTCCGCAACACCATGTCCATACCCCGGCTGCCATTCGCATCCTTCCCCCTTGACCATATGTTGTCTTGCCGAGGGGGTAAGAATATAAAGAGACGATTACAACCAGGTTACGACAGGGTCCGGTAATGGTTAACTTGCGAAGAAGATCGATCGACAGATCGATCTGTCGGCATGTGGAAGGGCGACCGAATCTTTGCAGACGGTCAGGTGGTGCTACGAAGGAGCTGGCTGCAGCTACGGATCAACGACTGCAGCCACGTTTGTGGGGATGACAGCATTCCGACATCGAGCGTCGTGAACGGTTCCAGCTGGTCGAGGCGGACGGCCACATCGCGATAATTCAGGCCCCCACGGCTGATCGTGCGATAACAGTCGACAGCCTCTTGGGACCGTCCCATGGATTCCAGCGTCCGTGCAAAGAGGTACCGGAGCGATACCAGGTCCTGCGGCGATCCAGACGGACGGTCGAGCGCCGTGCGAAAAGCGGCCAGCGCATCCTCGTATCGGCCGATGGCCTTCAAGCAAAGTCCTTTCTGTCCAAGCGCCTTGATGCCCCACACTCCATCCCCAGTCAGCCGATCCAAGAGTGCGAGGGCCTGTAAGAACTCCCCCGCCTGTTTCAATGAAAGCGCTCTGCGGTAGAAGACGGCGGGATCCGGCGAGGAGGCGGGATGTGCGATCGACGAGGGCTCGTCCGCCTCCGACACCGTTGAAGCCTCTGTGGCCACTTCCTCCGCTTCCGCCTCGAGTTCGCTCTGGCTCGGCTCAATCGCATCGGGAACTGCCCGAAACGGTAGAAATCCGTTTTTGTCACGGACACGCGCGGCATCGAGAATGACCTGTGCCGTGATTGTCTCGGCCTGTGCGGCATACCCATACACCAAGGCATGGTCACAGAGCTGATTGATCAGGCGGGGAACCCCGCCGGTCAACGCAAAGACTTTCAGACAGGCAAGTCTGGAAAACAGCGGCCTTCGTCCACCGGCTATGTGAACTCGATGGGCAATATAGGCAATGGTCTCCTCCTCGGCCAGCGGCTCGAGCGCATATTCCACTGCGATGCGCTGGGCAAACTGTTCCATCCCAGGCCCCTCTATGAGATCTCGAAGTGCGGGTTGCCCAGACAGTAGAATCTGCAACGAACGCCGTCGTCCATCGTTCAGATTCGAGAGCAGTCGAAGTTCTTCCAGCATCACCGACCCGACGTTCTGGGCCTCGTCGAGGACCAGAAGCACACGTCGTCCGGCAGCCTGCTCTTCCTCTAGAAACCTTTCGAACTCATGATAGAGCTCCACTTCGCTCTTGCCTTTGGTGTCCAAGCCGAAGGACGCCGTAATCCACGGCATGAGTCCGCCCAACCCTTCATGCGTATTCGCCAACAGGCCGATCGTCCAATGATGGCGCGATTGGTCCAACAACCGGTTCAGAAGCGTGGTCTTTCCTGTGCCAGGATGACCAGTGATCACGATAAAGGCGGAGCCGCTGACCAGACCGTATTCCAGCAGGCTCAGTGCCATCTTGTGCTTGGATCCCAGGAAGAGAAACCCGGGGTCCGGTAGCAGCGTGAACGGTTTGATCTGCAGTCGATAATAGGCTTCGTACATCTGTCCGTTACCTCGAACTCGTCATGAGTAGGTCTTTGGCCCGACGCTGCGTAAGTTCCCCACGTCCGGATTTATTCAAGACACCTCCAAGAACCGGTACGCTTCCCTTGAGCAGCCCCATGGCCCGCTGTACATCCGTCGAGGCCGTCCGGCCTTCTTCGACGACCAGAAGCAGCGCATCGATGTGTGGAACAAACCCCAGGACATCGGCTCGCGATAACAGAGGCGGCAAGTCAAACACCAGAAGCCTCGCGGGATACCGGTGCTTCAGTTCCTCCACCAACACCGCCATCCTGGGCGAGGCAAGAGCCTCTGCGGAATTCGCGATTACGCGTCCACCCGGGAGGAACACAAACCGGCCGATCCCGGGATGAATCAACAGCTGTTCGAGCGGTACTTCGTCAAAGAGATGTTCGGTCAAGCCGGGACAGCTGTCCATGCCGAAGGTCTGGTGAACGGCTGGCCGATGCATGTCGGCATCGACGAGCAGAACCGTGTGAGCCAAATCCATCGCCAACGCCAGTGACAGATTTACTGCCGTAAGCGTTTTTCCTTCGTGTGGAGTCGGACTCGTCACGCCCAATACATTCCACCCGTTCTGACGGCATTGTTTCACGACCTGCGTTCGAAGCATTCTAAACGCGTCGACAAAGGCGCCTCCTTCGAACCCGGTGATCAGGCGCTGGGTGCGCATTGTCTCATCGGTGAGTTCGACCGTCTTCGTCGAGGTATAGACAATGGGCGGCGGCACCGCCCTCGGCGCTCCGGCATGCCGTTTCTGAGGTGTTCCCTCCGGTCCATGCTCCTGCTTAAACCGTTCCAGCCCCTGTTGCAGATATTCCATCGGGCCTTCTCCTTCCTCTCCGGCTTAGCCGAGCTTCCTCAGGATCGTGTACCACAATACATCCAGGGGCATCCATGTCACATGCAGGACGACCGCACCAACCGCCACGACGCCGAGCCCGGCAAGGCCGACCACAGCGCGCCGGCGTCCGAGCTGCGCCACTTCATGCTCCGAGGGGAGATAGGGAATCACGCCGAGTGGCACTGTCCCCATCGCGCGCGCAAGCTGTTCAGCCGTGTGAATCGTCCGGTCTACATTGTCCACAACGACGCCGGTTCCCACTCCTCCGGCGACGGCGAGGAAGGCGCCCAGCAAGAGAATCGCCATGCGGTTGGGGCGATCGGGCTTCTCCGGTAGTTCCGGTGGATTGATCAGCGAGAACCGCTCCCCTTTCCGCTGCACTTCCAGTTCACCGGAGACCTGCGCTTCCATCAGTCTGGATGTAATCTCCTGGTATTTGCGCACGGAGTTCTCACGATCTCGCACGAGATCCAGATACTTAGGCTCGATCGTCGGTGTCGTCTCCACGCGCTTCGCATATTCGTCCAAGCGCCGTTTCAGATCTATCCGTGCTTTTTCCATCGATTGCAGTGACGCCGTCGTCGACGCCAACTGCGACTGAATATTGATGTAGGCAGGATTCTCCGGCTTCACGGTGAGCGGCTTGGGCGGCCGGGCTATTGCGGCCTGTAGTTCGCGTTCGAGCGAGGCCACGACATTCTGAGATTTTATGATATCGGGGTGCGAGGCCTCCATCCGTTCATGCAAAGACGCGAGGGACGCCTGCTCCGCCGTCAAACGTTTCGAGAGTTCCTCCCGCCCATCCGTCGCACCCGGTTCTTTCTCAAGCGACGACACCTCTTGTTTCATCTTGATCAGATCGGGATGGTCCGGCTGGAGGTAGGCCGACACGCTGGCATATTGAGCCCTCAACGCCTTCAACCGCTCGCTCGTGTCGAGCATCCGGTCGCCACTCGCGTTGATGAGGGGCGTATGGGGCTTCAGCGTGGCCAACTCTCCTTCCAGGTAGGTTTTCCGTTCTTTCAAGCTTCTGATATCCCGGTCGGAGTCGATGACTTCCCGTTGGGTCGAACTCAGGAGTTGCATATTCAGCTGTACCAGTTCGGGAAGCGCACCGGCGGCCTGTTGCTTCACTATGGCCAGCTTGCCTTCCAGATCTTGAATATGATGGGAGAGAGACTCCGCTTCGCGTTTCAAGAATGCAGTGGTTTCCTGTGCATGCCGCTCTCGGGTCTTGAGATTTTCACCGAGGAACAAGCTCGTTAGCTCGTTCGCCACTTTCTGCGCCAGCTCCGGACTCTCACCGTCGTACGACAGCGTAAAGGCGATCGTCGCCTGGGTGGGATTCTGGGTTCGCTTATCGATGACCTTTACGTTCATCACGTTGATCTGAATGTCCTTCACAAAGCGCGCGAGAATTTCTTCCGTCGAGTTCCGTTTCCGAAGATCCTTGTAGAGGTCGTATTGCTCGACGATGTGCCACAGCGTCGAACGGCTCAAGACTTGCTGCTTGATCGTTTCGATACGCTGATCGGCGTAAGTCGCAATGGCCGAGCGCACGAGGTCGGGCGGAATTTCCTGCTCTTCGATGAGAATCGTCGCGGTCGAGCGATACACCGCAGGCAGGAGAAACACCAGCGCGGCACTGACCGCCAAAAGAGACGCAGCGACCGTAAGAATCAGCGTCTTGCGGCGGCGTAACAACGCCAGATAATCGTAGAGATCTTTTATGGGAGCTTCCATCGTTCCTCTCCCCTGCGGCGCGCGTGCGCTGGTCATCGGGACACCGACCACTTCGGACCTCCATATGTCAGCATGACAAACGTTGAATTGGCAAAGTTCCATTGATTGAGGCTATCGACGGCGCGCTCCGCATAGGTGTATGAGACCTCGAGTGTCCACCAAGGACTGCACTTCCACGATAGGTTCGAAGTGATGGACGAGAATCTCGATTGTGGGAACGAGAGGCCCGATGTACCGGTCGCAATCGCGCCCACGAAATAGAGACCGCCATTCAATGAGGCTGTCACGGTTTCGGTCAGGTTGTGCGACAGCGATCCACCGACGCGGTCGGTACGAAGTAGCCGACCGAACCCGCTGGGATTAATCTCGCGGCTGATGTCCATTTGAACCATGGAGCGCTCAAATTTCTTGCGGAGTGTACCCCTGTAGACCCAGACCGTCTCATGATTGCTCAAGGTGCCTCCTGAAATTTCTTGAGTCGAGTTCACGAACCGAGCACCTCCTGACAGAGAGCTCGTCAGTTCGTGGCCAAAATCATGTGTCCATCCGCCTTGCATGCCGTAATAGGTGGAGTTTTGTTTGATGAAGGGAGTTCGGACCAGCGTATATTCGCCCGTCAGTTGGACTTGATCTAACAACCCGACGTTATACGTCGGTCCCGTCGTCCCTCCGTAAACTTGATAATCCACGAGACCCAATTGAACCCCATTTTCATACTGCGCATCCATGAACTGATAATTGCTTTGCCAGGAGAGCCGCTCCGTGATGCCAACCGTCCAACTAGGTATGGCCGTCCACATGCTTCGTTGGGTGAAACCCAACACGAGTCCGGTCTGTTTCAACTCCCCCAACAACGTGTTGTCCCTGGTGAAGCCGCCCTCGAATCCGAATGTATGCCGATCCAAGTGGTACGAGGCCCGTAACGGGAAATACAGATTCGTGAGGTTTCTGTCCTGGCTGCCATAGTAATGGACGAAGTCGCTCTTGACGCTCCCTTCCACCTCCAACGATTCGGTGGAGCCCTTGAATTTCAGAGCCGGGCTGGCCCACTGGCCCCAGACTTCATTGTCGCCGTTGAACAACAATAAATTACTGTTGTATTCGCCTTTCACGCTCATCGACGGCTCTGCCGACCATTCGGCCGCACCCACCTCTCCTGTGACAGTGCTAGTCATCAGCATCGTCGCCCCGAACAAGCCGGCCAGCAGGCGGAACTGCAGCCGGGTTCCCACAGATGAACAATTGAGATCGGCATTCGATGGTCCCATTCGGTCACGGCACCATCACCACGTCGCCGCGCTGCAACAAAATATTCTGCTTTAGGTCTTTCTCCTTCTGCATATCTCCGTATCTGAAGTGGAAGACCTGCTGATTGGCTCCACCACGACGCATGATCTTGATGTCGTTCTCAGCCGCATAGGGCGTAAGACCCCCTGCCATACTTAACGCCTGCAGCACATCGGTGTAGTGGCCGACCAGATACTCTCCGGGCTTGTTTACACGCCCGAGGACATAGATGCGGTTACTCAGAACTTTGAGCACCGAGACCGTCACATTGGGATTCGGGAGAAACTTGCTTAGCCGTTTCGCTATTTCGAAACGCACGTCCTCTGCCGTACGTCCCGTCGCGGACACGTCTCCAATCAGCGGGAAGGTGATCATCCCGTCGGGGCGCACCACCGTTTCCTGCGTGAGCTGTTCATCTTTCCACACCGCCACCTTGAGCACGTCTTCGGGACCGAGCAGGTAGCCGGGTTCGGCGACCGCCGTCTCTGCCGCCTGCCCCAGGTTGAGCCCGAACAGACAGAGTCCTCCTGCAACCGTTGCCGCACATACGAAGCTGCGAACCAATCCTCCCTGTAAAAATTTCCTCATCCCGCCACCTCCGCCAGTAACGTCTTCGCAGCATCCAATCCATCAAACGGCGTTCCTGCCGCTACGGCCTTCCTTAAATACACCAGCGCTTCGCCAGGCTGTCCGGACTTCGACAGCGCCGCACCAAGATGATAGTTCAGCACCGGATGGTCCGGTGCCAAGGCCGTGGCTTGTTTCAGCAAGCGCACGGCATCCCCCCCGTGGTTCAACTTATAGTGGGCCCACCCCAGGGTATCGAGCAGATAAGGATTCGGCGTCTCCGACTCAAAGGCTCGACTCAGCGTCAGTGCCCGCTCAAGACTCTTGGGATCGCTTTTGTGATCGACCAATGTCGCCGCGAGATTATTCGCGGCCAGCATCGACTTCGGATTCATTTTCAAAACCGTTTCGTAATGGGCTATGGCCTCGTCGAACCGGCGCTGCGCATCGAGACTGACCGCCAGCAGTAACCGCATCTGTTCATTGTCCGGACTCCCTTGAAGCCCTTTGCGCAGAGCCTCGTCCCCCTCCGTCTGGCGCTTTCCCGCGTAGTGATAGCGGGCCAGGTGGACCCAGGGAGTGCTCCACTTCGGATTCAGTCGGGCCGCGGCCTCAAAATGGAGGATGGCTGCCGCGGTATCTCCTCTCGTCAGCAACAGCTCGCCCAGAAATCCATCCGCGAAGGGATGATCGGGATGGGCTACTAACAGTGTTTCAAGTCGAGATTGTGCTTGAGCAACCTGCCCACGCTTGATTCCAAGCTGCACCAGGGCCAGGAGCGGTTCCGGTGCGAGTGGCCGTTGTTCGGCGGCTCGGGAATAGGCGGCTTCTGCTTTGTCCCATTGCTGTTGGGCTAACGCGACATGCCCTTCGGCCAAATCAGCGACAGCCTGGTCCGCGCCGGCAATTCTCAGCTTCGTCAACGTCTCTTGGCTCTGCCCCCAATCTTTCTCCTGCGTTTGCAGCTGAAACATCATGCCCAAGAGCGTCACGTTACCGGGATCGCGGGCGACGAGCGGCTCCAAGCGTTCTCGTGCTTCTTTGGTATGTCCAATAGACGCATCCAGTCCCGCCAGCAGCAGCTGGGCTTCCATCAACGTCGGCTTCAAGCTGAGTGCTCCATCCAAGCTCTCGCGGGCGAGCGTTGTCTCGCCCGTCATGAGATAGGCTCGGGCGAGCAGCAGGTGTACGTCGGCCGATTCAGGCTGGTCTTTCAGAACAGAACGGAAATCCTGCGTGGCGTCTTTCCCGTTTCTACGCTGCAAGGCGATCTTGCCCCGCAACAACAACGCGTCGGTCGATCGAGCATTTTCCTTCAGCACGTCTTGAAGCTGGCGTTCCGCATCGTCGGTCTTGCCTGCCACCCAATCGAGACCTGCGAGCTTCACCATCGCGTCCCACCCCTCAGGCTTTCCATGAAACTCTTCTTGGATGGCATGATAGGTCTCGCGTGCCTTGTCCACCCGTTGCGTCGATTCGTACAAACCCCCGAGCGCAAACCATAGCTTGCCCGAACGCGGCAGGTCTTTGCGCGCCTCCAGCAGGGTCGATTCGGCCTGCTCCAGTCCGCGCCGCTTCGCCACATACTCGACCAATGTCAGCCGTTGCGTTTCGTTGTCGGGATCGAGCCGGATCGCTTCCTTAAGCACCGCTTCCGCTTTGTCGTAATGCTGCTGTTTGTCGTAGAACGCGACGTGCCGAAGCCGGTGACTCAACACCGTCGGCTCCAGCGCAATGATCTGCTTGAGCGTGGATTCCGCTTCATCCATATGGCCCTGCTTGATCAAGATCGTTGCCTGCCCGTCGAGGAGTTCAAGATTATCTGGATGGGCTTCCAACGCTCGCCGGAGCAACGGGAGCGCTTCCTCCCCGCGCTGGTTGGCGGTGTATAGGGTTGCGATGAGCAACACGGCATCCGTCTCAGTCGGTGCGGCTGCCATCAACTGCTCGGCTTGACTGATGGCCTTTGTCATGTCCCCGGAGACGGCGAGTACGACAATTTGCAATGCCTTTGCAGGGACATGCCCCGGCGTCTTCGAGAGAATCCGATCCGTGATCTTTGTCACCTGCTCTAGTGCGCGCCCTTCAAGATAGTATTTGGCCAGCTTCATCTGCGCGCGGTCGTGATCCGGACTCAATTCCACGACCTGTTGATACCCCGCGATTGCATTGCGCCAGTTTTGTTCTTTTTCCTCTACTTGAGCATAGAGAAAGTAGGCTTCGACGTCTTTGGGATCGATCTTCAGGACATTCCGAATCGCCACGCGGGCCTTGGGGAAATTACCCTGCTCAAAGTACTCTTGTGCCCGCAGGCGGTATTTGGCTTTGCGCTCCTCGGGGCCTCCGCACCCGAGAGCCCCAACCATCACCACAACCGCCAGCACGAGAGCTACAGCCTGTTTCATGATACCTGCCTCCCCTTCCACGATCCGATCATACCCACCATGCCCGCAACACCAACCCGGCTAGCATCCAGGCCGAGACCCAGCCCAAGCGGGTGGCCGCAGAGGCATAGAGGTGGAGCAACAGCTCGAAAGAGAAAAACAACACGATCAATTTTGCAGCGAGAAGACTGACCGGCACTTCGCCCGCGGTCAGGTCCGGCAAGAACGGCATGACGACCGCCAACAAGACAATCAAGTAATCCAACGGCGTCGTTTGAAACCGGTCCTCCCCGGCAAACCGGATGGTCAAGACGACCAGTCCAGCCAAGAGGACGAACCCGATGTTGACGGGGGTCAGCAGATCCGTCCCGTAGAAGCGCGGAGAGATTTCGCTGTAATACATCAGGCAGGTGCTCCCGACATAGAGGCCTGCCCGCACCACCCACGCCGTCCCGCGGCCGACAGTTATTGAACCCAACAGGGCTATCAGCAGTCCTGCCGCGATCATCCCGCCGTCCCAGGGAACCTGTTTCGGCATCGCCACCGATGTCATGAGATAGAGCGGCACTATCACCTGAAGCGCCGCAAGTGCCCATTCTCCGATTCGTACGTGCGATCGATGCTCCGTTGCTTCTACGGAGCCGTTCGCCTCTGTGGACACGACCGCCGACGCAGCCTGACTCGGCGATCGAACGAACATGGAGAGAATCGCAGCGGCACACAAGAGGTATGTGCCTATGAGAAAGGCATCCGACTGCCACCGTAACAAATAGGCGCAACTCACCATGGCGCCATGAGCCAGGTAGATCACCGTGACGGCTTGTCCATGAGTCAACCCTCTGGTCAGCAACTTGTGATGAATGTGGTTGCGATCGCCGATGAACGGAGAGCGGCCTTCTATTAGGCGTTGCCCCATCACTCCGATCATGTCCAGCAAGGGTACGCCCCAAATAAATAGCGCCAGCATCGGGCTGTATGTCGTCCTGGCTGAATCGGTCAACATAATGGCGGCCATGGCCAGGTAATGGCCAAGGAACTGGCTTCCGGCATCGCCCATGAAAATCTTGGCCGGATAGGTATTGAAGCGGAGAAAACCTAAGAGTCCCCCCAGGACGGATACCATCAACAACACCAGAAGCGGCTCGTTCGCCTGGTAGGCCAGGTAGGCAATGCCGGCGAAACTGATTAACGACAACCCGCCGGCCAAACCGTCGAGTCCATCGGCTAAGTTCACGGCATTCGTTACCCCGACGATTATCAGTAACGTGAGCGGTGCTGAGATCCAGAGTGGAAGGATGGTCTCATCCATGAAAGGAATCGTTGTTAGCCGAATACCGGCCAGGCCTACGACAATAGCTGCAGCAAGTATTTGTCCGGAAAACTTCATCCGATGGTTGAGACCTATCCGGTCGTCCCATATTCCGAAAAGCAGGATGACGGCGCCGCCCAACAGGCTGGTGATAATCCACTGATCCTTTGGTGCCCATAACAGGACTGCGGCAAAGGTCGCGATCGCAAACGCGATTCCCCCGACTTTAGCGATCGGCGCATCATGGCCATGGCGATCGTGTGGAATATCGATGAACTGCAACCGCCAGGCAGACGCAGTCAACGCCGGGATCAACGCCATACAGATGATCAACGATCCCATGAAGCTGAAAAATATCGTCGTGCCCATTTCCGTCATGCCTCAATCCGGAACATAACGTTCTAACAGCGGCGTCACGAGACCAGCCATGGTTTGCAGACGCCCATCGACCATGGCCTCCGTCTCGCTGGCATTAACGCCCGACACGAGACGCACGAGCGCGCCGTCTGCCCTGTGCCGCGTCAAAGAATCCCAAAAGAGAAAGAACTTCACGCCATACTCGCTGGTGATCCAGCGATCACGTTGCTTGAACCAGTAGTAGACAATCTGTTTCTGGCCGCCCTTCTGAATCACCAGGCGATTGACCTCTAAAGCCTTAGCCCTGTCTACCCGCTGGTCCAGCCTCAGCGGCTCGAAGGACGTAATCTCCCAGCCCCCGCCGGGAATACACTGCCTGGGGGAATGCGACGAGCGGCCTTTTTTCGGCGAGAGATAATAGGCCACGTACAGATTGACCGGAGCCTTCTCGACCGTGCTGTAGTCGGCCAGCACGTAATCGTCCAATTGCAAGGCGTCGAGGTACTGTCGCTCCATGACAGAAGAGACGCCCGCCCATTCACCGAGCTGCAAGGGAAAGTCGAGCAACGACTGCCGCGCAGGAGAAGGAAACTCGTGCGGGGCGACTGAGGGAGCCGCCAAGGTCGCCAGAATAAGCAGGACGCCTCCCGCCAGGATGGGAACCGGAGACATACGACCAGCCGGGTGAGAAACGGCAAATGTCGACGCCGTTCTATGCGGTTCATCTGGCGGAGGACCGATCAATTCGATAAATGGAGGACTCGATGAGGTTGAACCCACGCGCGCCAACAGCCACATCTCTGCACAAAGGAGACCCAGACTCGCCACAAAGAAGATCCAACCCTCGAAGAAATGGCTGAAGCCGTCAGCCGCACTCTTGCCATAGGTCTCGACTAACAGACCGATGGTGCCGATCCGGAAGCCGTTGAGGAGGATCGAGATGGGAATGCTGGACAACACGAGCAGCACCCGCTTCCAGAGGGATTCTCGATAGAGATAGGCGACAAGTAAGGTGAGCGCGGTGAGCGGAAATAGATAGCGGAGCCCGCTGCAGGCCTCGACGACTTGCAGTTGGATCGGCCCCAAATCGATCACATTGCCTTCCCGGTAGGCCATGACCCCGATAAGTTGGAGACATCCGATCCCCAAGGCCGAGGACCACAACTGGAGGCGATTGGATAATTCTCCCTGCAGAAACTCCGGCATCGGAATGGCGGCGAGAAGGTACAGCAAGGGAAAGGCCAACAGGCGGATCCCGGACAGTCCGATAACGCATGTCAGCAACCCCATGATCACAACCCATAACGAGAGCTGGATCACCGCATGCATGGCGGCAAACTCACCGGCGACATAGACAACGAGTCCTACGGCCGTAACCGGGAGTCCCCACCATGCGCCGTGCCGCACGACCCTGTGCAACTGATTCCATCGGAGCCAAATCAGGTACAGGGAGATGAGTGGAATGAACGGCCCATGACTGTAATTGTCATCTTGCAGCCAGGACTGTGCCAGGACTCGCAGGCTGTCTGCGTAAAGATAGCCCAGGACTGCCAGCACAACGGCCAGCATGCACCAGAAAGCCCAAGCGCTCATGCCCGTCGGCAGTCGAGTCTGAGACTGAACGGAGGCAGAAGGCAGCGGGGCTTCGAACGCTGTGGAGCGGCTATTCATTCCAGTCCTCTCAAACAGGCCTCATCCACCAAACGAGACATCGCATAGGAGCTAGGCGATGTGTAGGAAGCGTAGTCTATCGTTCACCGGTAGAGCGATGGCATCGCCAATATCAAGTTTGTGTTAACAAAATGTTAAAAGACGATGGGGCTCATGGGACGGGCCGGAGGGTTGTCGATTGCATGCTGCGACGAAAATTGATCGAGACCAGGCCGAAATAGCTCTATAGAATTAACAGCTTCACGATACTATTGGGCCCTGACGTTTGTAGGAGGACTGACGGAAGAGAAGCCGCGCCGCTGCATGAACCGTTTCGTCACCTGCCACCAGGGAGCTTCTTCATTCCAGGGTTCCGGTCCATGATCTCCCCACCCACCCCAGATCACCACGCCATCGGCATGTTGCGCCAGCGTGGTCAATTGCAGGTCCCAATAGTCCGGTTCGATCGGCCGCGAGCCGAGCAACTCATTGCCTTGATTATGATACAGCGGCCAAAGAAAGCCATAGACAGGCTTCCCTTTTGCCAGACGGCGGGCTTCCGCGATGTGTGCCTTAGCATAGGCGACCCAGGCCTGGCGGTCTGGATAAAATGTGTAGATCGACGGATACAGCGCATCGACGTGATCGACGATCTGAGCCAGGCGATCATTGTCCGTGCGCCACGCTAGAAATTGCGAGCTCATCGGATCACTGACTGCGCGCCAATAGTCGGGAATCGGTACGGTACCATAGAGTCCGAATGGAACGGCGGGCGCCTCGCCCTTGACCCACGAAAGCACGGAGAGATAATTGGCCACTGTCGATGGCACCGCCATGCCATCTCCTGAGAGCGGCCATCGCTCGATGTCGAGGATTACCGGATCCGTCGACGCACGCAGCTCATAGGCGAGAGACCGCACGATGACCTCGGAAGGCATCGAGGGAGATAACTGGTTGGCCACAAAGAGGCGCGACTCATACAGCATCGTGAGGGGACGGACGTGGTAGGCCGCGAGCGAGGGCTTGTTCTTATAAAGGGTCGCGTCGAACACGACGAACGGACGCGGGACCGCGGCCACCGCTGTCAATGCAGTTGAGAAGTGAGCGCGAGGCAGCAATATCGCTGCGCTGGCCACACCGAGTAAGATCAGCACCAGCAGCGTGATCTTCTGCCGACGCATTATTCTTTTCCAGCCGCGACCAGCAAGGCCGGTTCAGCTTGCGCCTGGAGACGGGACACGGGAACGGACACAGATTCAAGCAGCGTCCGCCAGGTCTGCAGCGCATGGACACGGGCATACTGCCGATCGAACGCCTGTCGCGCCCGCTGCCCGGCTTCGGTCGCCTGGTGACGGTTAGCAGATAGTTCTCGAATGCAATCCACCATGGGACCGACCTCACCGATACAGAAACTCCACCCGCATTGTTCGCGCGCCAGGATACGGGCGATCTCTCCGTCAGGATCGCCGACATGGATGACGGGCCGTCCAGCGGCGGCAATGCCATAGAACTTGCTCGGCACAATCAGCCCTTCCAGCGTCGGTCTCAACGAAATGAAATGGACGTCCGACACACTCAGGCTCCAGCGCAAACGATCGGCCGGCTGGTAGGGGCGGAACTGCACGTTCGTCAGGCCACGCTCCGCAACTTCTGCTTCCAGCCATGGACGAGCGATGCCAGCGCCGATAAATACAAAGGCAATGTCGCGCTCCTCTTTCAATCGCTCCGCCGCATCGATCATGGTCTTGAACTCGTGGACCTGTCCCATGTTGCCGGAATAGCCCAGGACAAACTTGCCGTCCAGTTGCCACTCGCGCACAAGCGGATTGTCTTCCTTGGGGACCGGCTGAACGACGTCGCCGTCGGCCCAGTTCTCGATCACTGTAATCCGATCGGACGGGACCCCTTCGTCTCGCAGACGTTGGGCCATAATAGCCCCGAGCACGACGTTCGACCGGCCCTGCTGGAGCGACCTGTTGCGCAGTCGTTTCAGCATCGGTGCAGCAAAGCGCACACCGTAGACATCCAGCGAGATAGCCACTTCAGGAAACAGATCCTGAACCCAATTGACGAGAACGCCCTTCTTCATGTGTGACGCCCATCCGGCGCAGACCGACATCATCGGAGGATCGGTTTTGGCCACCACTACATCGCCAGGCTGGATCGAGCGAAGCAAGCGCCAGGTCGCGCCGAGGTAAAAGGTCAGATAATCGAGCAGCCGCCCCCACATTCGCGCGCGGCCGAACCGTGAGGTGCGCAGGCGATGGACCTTCACCCCGCAAATCACTTCCTCGGAGAGGAGCGAGGCCTGGGAGTCGATATAGAGTTGTCCACCGGTAATCACGTGAATGTCCTGGCCCCGAGAGGCAAGGTCAAAGGCGAGATCGCTGAGGAGCTGACTCGTCGCGGAGTGGTCGGGATAAAAGTACCGGTTGATGAAGATCGTTTTAGCCATATAGGCAGAGACGCCGGGCAGGGTCGTCTCGATTCCTTTCAGGTTGGTAAGCCCTGTTCCCGCCGTTCGAGTTCTCGCATCTTCAGCACGATCAGGTATTCATAGAAGGATTGCAGCACGCAGTAGGTAAATCCTGCCCGCCCGTCCATGCACCCCCGTTGCCAGATATACAAATATAGAAACTTTAAAAACGGACGCCAGGGCAATCGAAAGGAAAGATTTTTGAGGGCGCGACGGCGCAGTGCGCGATCGGTGCTGAACAGTCCCGGCTGTGTCTCCGGGGGCTGGAGGAGCAGCTTCATCCCCTCCAGCGCTTCCAATTGCGAATATCGGTTATGTTTGTCGATCCACTCTGAGATTCCCTTGCTGAAGTTGTAGTGGACCAGCATGCCGCGGAGGTAGCCATGAGAGCCGTCGATCACGGGAACCGGGTTAACCAACCGCTCAAATCGCACGTGGCGAGGTTGGAACATCCGCATGATCATGCCGGGCGGCATAGCATGCCCGATCCAGCGGCCCATGAACATATTCCGACGTCCACAGTAGTAGGCCACGTCGCCCCGAGTCGAATCAGCCGCAATGGAAACCAGTTCGTCCTTCAGCTCTTCTGTCATCCGTTCGTCGGCGTCGAGATAAAAGACCCAGGGATGTTTGAACGGGATCTCTGCGAGCGCCCAGTTCTGATGGGCAGACCAATTGTCGAAGCGTCGCTGCACGACTCGAGCGCCCATGTTCTCGGCAATCTTCACCGTGCGGTCGCTGCTGAATGAGTCCAGCACCACAATGTCGTCGGACCATTTCACCGACTGGAGGCATTCCGGAAAATTGGCCTCTTCGTTCAACGTCAAAATGAGGATCGACACACTCATAGTTATGACTTCTTCGCGATCGCGATCATAGATTTAGCCAGCGCGGGCACGCGTCCCACCCGACGAAACGTGATGGAATGAAATCCTGCTTCCTGGAGCAAGAGCCTCAGCGTCCCTATCGACCAGAACTTGATATGTCCGTGATCCCACAACGCGGCGAAGTGATGGTCCAACCGACCGGTCAGAGCTAAGGCAAGATTCTTCCAATAGCCATGATACGGCGTGGAGATAATCGCGGTGCCCGCCGGCTCGACCAGATCGTACAGCGTCCGCGCGAATGCCCTCGGCGCATAGAGATGCTCCACCACTTCCAGACTGATCACGATCGGAAACCGCCCGTAAGTCTCAGCCAGCCGGTCATACGCCGATCCGAGCTGCAACGACAGGTGGGGTTGACGCTGCTGCGCCTGCTCCACGCCCTGGACAGAGACATCCACGCCGGTGACCTGATACCCCTGCTGCGTGAGCACGGCTGCAACGGCGCCATTTCCGCATCCAAGTTCAAACACACGCATCCGATCCTGAGGAAGATGCAACGATGCGAGCATGTCCAGAACTGCCGGCGCCAGATACTCGTGAGAGGAATTGAGTTCACCGTCCTCGTAAGCGTAGCCGGAGATGTCGACTGTGGTGTCCGTCATGATTCCTCCTGCTCACGCTCATATTTTTTGATGATCCGGGCTGGATTTCCGCCGACCACGGTCCAGGGGTCAACAGGGCGAAACACGCTCGCCCGCGCGCCGACCACGGCCCCTTCGCCGATCGTGACTCCCGGCCCGATAAACGCATCCGCCGCCACCCAGGCGCGCCGCCCGATCCGGATGGGCGCAGTGATCACCGGCATCCCGTTGATCGTATAGTCATGGCCTGCCGTGCAGAGAAACGTGTATTGGCTGACCACGGCATAGGGCTCAAGCGTCACCCGATCCACCGAGTAACAATCGACATGATCACCGAGACAGCTGCCTTCCCCCATCGTCAGATTCCACGGCCCCCAGATTCTGGCCGACGGATAGGGATGCGCTCCCTTGCCCACATGCGCGCCGAACAACCGCAACAGCCACCGCCGCCACCCATGGAACGGTCTCGGGC
>Ga0163152_10004331_pt1 | contig 17647 bp, 12 predicted proteins | sample OliLakLV19MP8IB2_FD_148635 | JGI IMG/M metagenome (GOLD analysis project Ga0163152, IMG submission 148635) | Freshwater microbial mat bacterial communities from Lake Vanda, McMurdo Dry Valleys, Antarctica - Oligotrophic Lake LV.19.MP8.IB-2 | ecosystem: Environmental > Aquatic > Freshwater >... | reverse complement strand
TCCGTCAGATCGAACTCAATTTGGAAAAAATGCTAGGGCTCTCTCCGTCGATGCTCGCACGCGTTATCGCCCGTTGCTGCGAAATAAAAGCGGAAGTCGTATCGCAAGACGAAACGGAATCCGGCCGGCGCGCCATCTTGAATTTCGGGCACACCATCGGTCACGCCATCGAGGCAATCTCCGGCTACGGAAGGTATTTGCACGGCGAAGCCATCTCGATTGGCCAGGTGGCCGCCGCCAGGCTCTCGGTCGAATCCGCCGGACTTCCGGAAATGGACGCGAGCCGGATTGCCGACCTCTTTGCCGCAGCGAAACTCCCGACCCGCCTGCGTTTGACCGAATCGAAAAAAAATCGCCTGCTGGATGCAATGCAGCTTGATAAAAAAGTCAGTAACGGAGAGATTAGGTTCGTTCTGGCGGAAAAAATTGGAAAAGTTGTGTTCGGCCAGAACCTTTCGACTCCATTGATCGAAAGAATACTGGCTGATTTGTAATGATATAAAGAATTGACAAGCGCAACAAATTCTCTAGTTTGATGCTCACTGGACACCGTTGTTATCAAATAAAACTATGAAACCCATTGGAAATTTTACCGGCAAGCTATTCGCTTGCATCACAACGCTCATCCTGGTCTCCCTGACCGCCGATCTGCAGGCCCAAACGATGAAGCAGGGCGAGGCGAAGGTTCGCCAGATCAAAGGCAAAGCCTCGTATTCCGTTGATGGCGGTGCCATGGTTCCTTTGCGGGTCGGGACCGTGCTTCGCGCAGGTTCGACCATCCAGACAATGCCGGAGTCAATTGTTGATTTGGATTTGGGCGTGAACGGGCCTGTGGTTCGCGTTACCCCTTCGACCACTCTGGGCTTGGACAAATTAACCCGCGCGGGAACTGGCATGGACAGCGTCGTCGAAACCCAGTTGAACGTGCAGAACGGCACCATTATCGGCAACGTGAAGAAACTGGCCCGCGCCTCAAAATATGAGATCAAGACACCGAACGGCGTCGCCGGAATCCGCGGAACCGATTATGTCGTGACGGTGAAGAAAAAACCGGACGGCACTTTCGAAGTGACCTTTACAGATATTACGGGAACTCTCGTCGTAGTGGCGCTGGTCAATGGCCAGCCGCAAACGGTCGTTCTGAACGCCGGCGAATCATGGACGCCTGGCAGCGACGTCATCCCAACCCCGCGGCAACTTCTGGAATTCTATCGCGACCAGATTGCACAGGCCCTCAAGATTCTCGAAGGACCCGGCATTGCTCCAACCGCAGTGGTCGTAATCGAACCATACCAGTCCCCAACGATTGGCGGGAGCAGCAGTGATGAATCTTCGCCCAACGGCGATCGGCGCAGTCCTGGGAAATAATCCCAACCTACTTTTTCAAACCCAGAGCGACCTTGTGTTGTTCTGGGTTTTTTGTTTAGCTCGCAGCCGTGACCCTGAAAACCGTCAAGCCCATTCCTGTCCTGATCGGCGCCATAACCATCGGCTTGGCAGTTTTTTTCCATTCGGCACTGTTCAATCGCCATTTTGATTTCTTCCAAAGGCTGGAATGGGTGACCTACGACAAGCGAGTCAAAACCGCCAACCGGTTTCCGGCGGCATTCGCGACCAACCTCGCGTTCGTGCAAATCGATGAGGTGACCGTGAAAATTCTGGCCGAGGCGCCCTATTATATGAGCTGGCCTTACCCTCGTCAGCTGCATGGCCGCCTCGTGCGGGAGTTGTCCGCAGAGGGAGCGACGGCGATCGCGTTTGACGTTCTCTTTAGTGGATTGAATTTCAACGACAATCCCGTCCTCATGCCGGGCAACACTACGATGGAGTCCGACGATTTTTTCGCCATGCAAATGAAAAAGTCCGGGAACGTCATCCTGGCAGCTGAAGGGTCTTCCATCCAAAAGAATTTATCCGAGGAGGCGAAATCTGGCCGTGAGTTGCAGCGCGTCTATCCCCCACCACTTTTCGCGACCAATGCGATGGCCATCGGCAACATCGCCGCCGATTCGGATTCAGACGGGGTGCTCCGGCAGGCCCGGGCGTTTATTGATGATCCCGAGTACGGGCGCCAATGGCACATGGGCATACTGCTGGCGGCAAAAGAGCTTGACCTCGATTTAGCTCACGCCGTTCAGGAGTCGGGTAGACTGATCTTAAAATCTCCCACCGGCGTGCAGCGAATTATTCCGATTGATGATAAGGGTTTTTTTTACATTAATTGGAGCATCCCAGCGGATGACCCGCGTCTGACCCGAATTCCCTATGCGTTGCTTATCCTGCTCGATGAAGTTCGACGAACAGGAACCGCGGAGAAGTATCGGAACGTTTTGGAAACTTTCCGCGAGGGTTTCCCCGAAACCAATTTGGTGGGTGACAATCCGATGAAAGGAAAACTCGTCGTGGTAGGCTCCAAACTCGTCGGAAACAACGTCACGGACGTGGGAGCAACACCCCTCAGCAAGAAGGACTATCTGGTCAGCAAACACTGGAACGTGGCCAATTCCATCATCAAAAATCGGTTTATCCACCGAAGTTCTCCGCTCACCGAATTATTGATCATCGTTTTCATGGGAATCTTCGCGGCGGTGGTGACCCTGCAATTGCGAGCGCTGACGGCCTCGCTCGTCGTGACCACCGTCATCCTCGCCTACATCCTGATCGGTTTTTTCCTTTTCGTTCAGTACCGCTACTGGATTCCACTGGTCATGCCGGTCGTGGGGGCGATGTTGATGACGCATGTCTCCATGGTGACTTACCGGGTCCGCGCGGAGCAAAACGAACGCCGGCGCGTAAAATCCGTCTTCTCAAAGATCGTTTCCCCGAACGTGGTCAACGAACTGCTCGATGCCGAAAAACTTTCCCTCCAGGGTGCGCGACGTCAGATCACGGTCTTCTTCGCGGACGTCCGCGGCTTCACCGAAATGACCGATCTGCATCAGGCGCGCGCGGAAGATTTCGTGCGCGAGCAAGCCTTGACCGGCGATGCAGCCGAGGCGCATTACGACAAACAAGCCCACGAAACCCTGAACACGGTCAACCAGTATCTCGCGACCATCGCCGACAAGGTTAAGGAACATAACGGCACGCTCGACAAATATATTGGTGACTGCGTGATGGCGTTCTGGGGCGCGCCCACGGCAAACGAAAAGCATGCGCTGTCCTGTGTTCGCGCCGCCATCGACGCGCAACGGGCCATGTTCGCCCTCAACCAGGATCGCGCCCTGGAGAACACCCGGCGTGAACAGGAAAATCCGGCCCTCATCGCTGCCGGGAAACCGCCGTTGCCGACACTTCCCCTTCTGGCACTCGGGACCGGCATCAACACCGGAACCGCCATTGTCGGCCTGATGGGGTCCGATGCTCATATCTTGAACTACACCGTTTTCGGAAGAGTCGTGAATCTCGCCAGCCGCCTCGAAGGAGTCTCGGGTCGCGGGCGAATCATCATTGGCGAAGCCACCTTCAAAGATTTGGAACGCGACGATCCGGCATTGGCAGCGACGTGCGTCGAATTGCCGCCGGTGACGGTGAAGGGGATCAAGAATGCCGTCGCAAACTACGAAGTGCCCTGGAGACTCGATTCCCAAGGAAAAGTAATCGCTTCTTCAGATTCTGTATTTCTGGCCAAGACTTAAATCCAGGGCCGGGAGCACCGCTCCCGGAGCCCCGATCGAAGGAGAAAAGCGCGCAGGCGCGGTGCTCTACCCTTGAAGCTTCTTCAAGATGGTTGCGAAATCTTCCGGATAGGGCGCGGCAAAACTTTGCTTTTTGCCCATGCGCGGATGAATGAATCCGAGATGTTGCGCATGCAACATTTGTCGAGGCGCGGCAAAATTCAGCAACTCCTTGGCGCGAACGTTCTGCCGCGCGCCATAGGTCGAATCTCCAAAGATGGGAAAGCCGAGGTGCTGGAAATGGACACGGATCTGGTGAGTGCGGCCCGTGTGCAGCATGGCCTCGACCAGCGTGGCATGCCGCAACTTTTTTAATACCTTGAAGCCGGTTCGGGCAACACGGCCTCGGACATCGGCCACCACCGCCATTTTTTTCCGGTCGTTTGGATTCCGGGCGATGGCGGCGTTGATCTCTCCTGAGTTTTTCGTCATCTCTCCGCAGACAATCGCGTGATAAATTTTTTCGACGGTTCGTCCCGCGAACTGTTCGGCAAGCGATCGATGGGCCAAATCGGTCTTGGCCACAACCAGGCAACCGCTGGTGTCCTTGTCGAGACGATGGACGATGCCGGGGCGCGCCACTCCGCCGATGCCGCTCAGCTTCCCGGCGCAATGATGCAGAAGCGCGTTAACCAGCGTGTGCTCCTCGTTGCCAGCGGCCGGGTGGACGACGATACCGGGCGGCTTGTTGAGCACGAGCAGGTCGTCGTCTTCAAAGAGAATTTCCAGCGGGATTTTTTCCGGCAGTGCTGCCGCCGTTTTGGCTTCGGGCCAGTGAATGGAAACTTGTTCGCCAACCCGGGGTCGATGCGTCGGTTTGACGGACCGATCGTTGACCCGAATTTCGCCCTCGTCGATCAGGCGCTGGATTGTTCCGCGTGAAGCATCGGGAAATTTCGTCCGCAAAAAAGAATCAATCCGCTCGTTGGGAAGCGAAACTTCGACCGTGAAGATTTCGGTTCGTCCGCTCATGAACTTGATGATCCGTCAAGCAGCCTTCGCCTCGGGAGCTGATTCGCTCTTCCACGACAAGATGAAAAGCAGCCCGACTCCAACGCAGATGGCGCTGTCGGCAATGTTAAACGCCGGAAAGCCGATCTCCTCGCCGTTGCGCCGCTCAATATAGAACCTCAGGAAATCGATCACGTGATTCCGCGCCGGATGAATGCGGTCCAACAAGTTTCCCAGGATTCCGCCAAAGATCAGGCCCAGTGAAACCTGGCCCATGACGGTTTTGGTGTCGAAATGATGTCGATAGAAGAAAAGACCGATCAGCGCCAGAAATGAGACGACGGCAAGTTTCCCGTTCTCGTCGTGAAACAAACTCCAGGCCGCGCCGGTGTTCACCCAGTGAACGAATTTGAAGAATCCCGGAACAATGACCCGCTCCTGACTGGAATGCAGGAATTTCAACACCGCCAACTTGGTCAATTGGTCCGAGAAAAAAATCAGCGCGGCGATGAGCGCCATCCGGCGGTTTGGGGTGAGAGTCATCGTTTGTAAACCACGCGTGTGCGGGCCATTAAATCATGCAAGGCGCGTTTATCCTCGCGAAACGCCACCATTAAATAACCGATAAACAAAATCAATCCGCTGACAAAGGAGGCCAGCATCCGGATGAACGCCTTAAGGAATCCAATCCTTGACCCGTCTTCATTTACAATTCGCGCGCCGATCACCAGTTTTCCGACGGTGGCTCCGATGCTCCCGTTCATCCCCACATAGTAGAAGGTCGAGATCAATAGATTGGAAAGAAAGCGCGAACCCATTTGATCCCAAACCTCCTGAAAAGTGGTTGCGGTAGCCTCCGCGGCACCGAAAATTAGAAGGGAAATGGCTCCGAGAAGGAGCTGATCCAAAATATAAGCGCCGGCTCGTGGCCAAAAACCAACCGCCTCCATTTCGCCTTGGAATTCCCCGGTGGTCCCGGTAGCCGGGGGAATCTCCGCCTGCAATTCCTGATACTGCGCGGCAGGAAGCCAACTGGCCGAATCGTCGCGCCATATTTGGGTCGCGCGCCCTACTCGCCCGTCACGAATCCATGCTTTGATTTCCTCGAGCGCTACCGGGCCGTACTCGCGTCCGTCGCCACCAATAATTTTATAATTCGCTTCCATGAAGTTGCGGCGTGATTAAATAGGGAACGACGCAAAAGACAATTTATTTTGCTCGCACCAGGTTATCGTGGCCAATTGAAACGTCGCCCAAATAGAACCGCCAACTGACCCAGACCCGCGCCATTTGAACCGCTCCAACTTGAATCTCGGACGGCACCGTTCAATCCAAACAAGAAAATCCGCAAACCCACTGGTCTGCGGATTTCCACTTCGACAACTGCGTTCGATTACGCGATCGAAATCTTGCGCGGCTTGATCTTCTCCGTTTTCGGAAGGTTCAGGATCAGGATCCCCTGGTCCATTTTGGCCGGGATTTTCGCCGAATCGATCGCAGGATCCAATTTGAAGACCCGGCGATAGTCGGCGGGACGACTCTCGCGATATAGCAACTCTGCTTTCATTTCTTCCGTCGTCCGTCGTCCTGTCAGGGTCAATTCGTTCCCCCCATAAAAAAAGCGGCGCGATTTCGCGCCGCTTTTTCTAAAAATCTGAATCCAATGGCTTAGTCGAATGCGTGCCCAGCACAGCAAAGGACATCGCGCAGTTTGTGTCGCACCAGCTCTTTGACTTTTGTGCGCGCCGGAGCCAAATATTTTCGCGGATCGAATTCCTTCGGATTTTCAAAAAAGACTTTGCGAATGGCCGCCGTAAGCGCCAGTCGAAGGTCGGTGTCGATATTGACTTTTGTGCAACCAACGCGCCGCGCAATTTCAATATCCTCCTCCGGCACACCGGCGGTTTCCTCGCCCATCTTGCCGCCGTATTTATTGATCTCCGTCACCAAATCCTTCGGAACACTGGAGGCACCATGCAACACGAGTGGATAATCTCCCATGCCGGCGTCCAGCAGCGCTTTCTTAATGGCTTTCAGGCGTTCGAGGTCCAAGTGCTGTTTGCCTTTGAATTTATAGGCGCCGTGGGAATTTCCAATGGCCACAGCCAGGGAGTCCACCCCCGATTCTTTGACGAATTTCACCGCCTCATCCGGATGGGTGTAGCACCCGCCCTTGGAATAGCCGCCGCCTTCTTCGCCGTCATCGTGCTGCGCGCCGACGAGCATGCCCAATTCCCCTTCGACAACGCAATTATGTTTGTGGGCGTATTCGACGACTTTCTTGCAAATCTCGACATTCTTCTCAAAGGTTTCGTGCGAGGCATCGATCATGACGCTGGTGAATCCTTCATCAATGCATTCCTTGCAGAGATCGAAACTGTCGCCGTGATCGAGATGGACGGCGATTGGGATGTTCGAGAGGCTTACTGCCGCTTCAATCAATTTTTTCAGATAAACAGGATTCGCATATTGACGCGCACCCTTGGAGATTTGCAGCATCACCGGAGCCTTTTCTTCTTCGCAAGCTTCGATGATGGCCTGAAGCAGCTCCATGTTGTTCACGTTGAAAGCGCCCAAGGCGTATTTGCCCTTCAACGCTTTGGCAAAAAGGTCTTTTGTGTGTGTTAGTGGCATAAATAATCCGATCCAATGATTTTTGGTCTCCCGAACCGGGAGGGGGCGCATATTAGAATGTGGGCGTAAAAAGAAAACAAAATAAAACCGGGGGGAGAATTCTGCAAGGAACGCTTACTGCGGATACCGGGTTACGCCACGAGTTCTTCTTCAGACAGCTTGCGATAAACCGTGGCGACGCTGACGCCCAAAACCTCCGCGGTTTTTTCTTTGTCACCGCCGGTGTGGGCCAGGACCCGGTTTAGATAGTTCAGTTCCTGTTCGCGGAGGAAGTTCTTCAAGGGAACCAGGGAAGACATCGGCCGGACTGTCGGACCTGAAACATCCTTGGTTCCGTCGAATACGGACGGAACCGGCGCATCCGCAATGGCCGGTTCGAAAATCTCAGTCTCTTCGCAGTCCTCACCCTTCGGGTCCACTTTTCGCAGGACGGGTGGAAGGTCCGCTACTTTTATGAGACCGGCATCGCACAAAACCGAAGCGCGCTCCAACGCATTCTCGAGTTCGCGAACATTTCCCGGCCAATCGTAACTGCACAAAATGTTCATCACCTTTTTCGTCAATCGAAAGGGTTGCCCGGTGCCGGCATGGACTTTCGGATTCAGAAAGTGCGCGACCAACAGCGGAATATCCTCCAAGCGCTCCCTCAATCCGGGAAGACCAATGGAAATGACGTTCAGCCGATAATACAAATCCTCCCGGAATTTGTCTTCCTTGATTCGTTCTTCGAGCGGTTCATGAGTTGCCGCGATCACCCGCACGTTGACGCAGGTGGCAATGTTGTCACCCACGCGGCGGACTTCCTTTTCCTGAAGCACCCGGAGCATCCGCGCCTGCAATGTCGGAGACATCGAGCCTATTTCATCTAGGAAAATCGTCCCGCCGTCGGCTTCCTGGAAAAGACCTTTCTTGTCGTTGATTGCTCCCGTAAACGAGCCTTTGCGATGGCCGAACAGCTCGGACTCAAGAAGGTTTTCCGGCAACGCACTGCAATTGATGGGAATGAACGGCCCGAACTGGCGGTTGCTATTGAAATGAAGAGCGCGCGCGACCAACTCTTTCCCCGTCCCGCTTTCTCCCAAGATCAAGACCGTGCTGTCGGTCGAGGCAACTCGCTCGATCATCTTGAACACCGCCTGCATGTTCGGAGCATTGCCGATGATCTGGTTGAATTGATATTTCTTCTTCAACTGTTTGCGCAGGTAAACATTTTCCGACACCGCTTCGTTGTAGGAAAGCGCACGTTGGATGCAAAGTTTCAGCTCGTCGATCTTGAACGGCTTCTCCACGTAATCGTAAGCACCCAATTTCATTGCATCCACCGCTGTCTCGATGGTGCCGAAGCCGGTGATGACAAGAACCGTGGGGGGAGGATGAAGTGTTCGCGCTTTCCGTAGAATCTCGAGACCTCGGGTACGGCCTCTTTCAAGGTAAAGATCCGTGATCACCAACTCGGGCGCGCAGCTCTCCAGCGCCTCCATTCCCGCGTTGAAATTACTGAACGGAAAAACTTCGTGGCCATCGTCGCGCAGGATCTCCGCCACGATTTGCAACATCGTTACTTCGTCATCAATGAGAAGGACTTTAGCCACGCAAAAACTCTATTTTAAAACCAAACGTCCCGGCAAGCCGGATTCCTCTACAGAGAAGGCCCTCCCAAAAGGAAGGGCCTTCCAATCTAATAACCCAAAACTTCCTATTTGTTGCCGCTGACGATTTCGCTCATCTTGAAAATCGGCAAAAACATACATATTGCGATCCCGCCGACGGTCACACCGAGGAAAACAATCAGGATCGGTTCGATCAACGATGTCAGGCCAGACAATGTTGTTTCGATTTCTTCGTCGAGAAAGTCAGATATTCGTTCCAGCATCACGTCGATTTTGCCCGTCTGCTCGCCGGCGGTCACCATACGAATGATCATCGTCGGAAATACCGGGTGCTTGCCAAGCGCGGCGGAGATACTTTCGCCCCGTTCGATATCCGATGAAGCGGCTTTGACCGCTCGTTCCATCACGACATTTCCAACCGTATTTTGAACAATGGTCAGAACTTCGAGGATTGGAACACCACTGCGGATCAGCGACGACAGCGTCCGTGTGAATCGCGCCAAGCAAATCTTGTGAGCGATGGAACCAAATATCGGCATTTTGATCCGTTTTGCGTCCCAGAACGCGCGACCTGGAGGCGTCTTAATGAAGTAAAGCCATCCCCAGACCAGGCCGCCACCGACCAGAAAGATCAGGTAAAAGAATCGCTGCATGAACTCGCTGACGTTGATCAGATACTGGGTTGGCGTGGGAAGCGCCGCGCCGAAACTGGAAAAAATCTCGCCGAACACCGGCACGACTTTCACGAGGAGAAAGATCGTGATGCCTATCGCGACCACCGTCACCGCCACCGGATACATCATGGCTGATTTGACTTTCCGACGGAGCCGGGCGGTATTTTCCAGGTAGGTGGCAAGACGAGCGAGAATGTCGGAGAGCAAACCGCCTTTTTCACCTGCCGCCACCATGCAGTAATAAAGCTTCGTGAATACTTTTGGATGCTTCTGGAGCGCTTCGGAGAAACTGTCGCCGCCTTCGACGCGAACGGTGACGTCTTTGATCACGTCGCGCATGACCTTGTTGGAAGTCTGCTCCGCCAGGGCCTGGAGTGATTGCACCATTGCCAGGCCGGCATCGATCATCGTGGCCAATTGGCGGGTGAAGACAACGAGATCCGCCAATGCGACTTTGCCGCCAGACGTCTTGCCGCGGTTTCCGATCTTCTCCTGAATCGAGACGACCAGCAAATTGCGATTGAGCAACGCCGCGATTGCCGCTGATTCAGAGGAGGCTTCCACGGCACTGCGGATCTCGCGCCCCGTGGCCGATTCCCGCGCTAAATAGGTGTATGAAGGCATATGTCAGTTGTCGGTAAAGTTCATCAACGAGGCAGTGAAAGCTAAACCTATGCCATTGAGTTCCATCAGGCGGCCTAGAGAGAGAACTCATTTTTGCAACACAGACGCCTGGTTGATTTTGACGATCTGTACGCCCCAAGATTGGACGCGCGTGTCCTTGAGTGACCGGGTGCAATTCGTCCGGAAGGAGAGCGAGGAAAATCGATCAGAGGATAAACGGGAGCCGCGCTCAAATTAGGCCTCCTGCCAAATCCTGCGAACTCAATTTTCGATCATGGTTTCCCGAAAAAACTAACACCGTGAAAAAAAAGAAAAGCCAGATGACAAGTGCGGCTTTTTTCACACACGAAAAGAATTCAATGACGAAATGACGATATCCGATACCAAACTTCACGCTCTGGAACAGGCGGGATTCACCGTGTCCCGTATCTGAACAACAACCAACTCCCGTCCGAGGTTCGCGGCAAGGCGTGGAGCCTTTTTCTTAGAGCGAGGAACGATATTTGTGAACCAGCGGGAACCCATTGGCACGGAAGTAGCATCGCTCTGTTCCATGCCCAAATCTCAAAACACTCAAAAAGAACCTAACCAAACGACGAACTTCAAGTTCCGAACTCCATTCAACCGTAGCGACGCACTGGAATTCTCATGGCTGGAAACTCGGTTGGAAATGGAACAGGTCGATCAGGTTATGAGAGGAGCCCGGCGACTCCTCATGAAAATTCAGTCCTGAAAAATCTTTATGCCGATCGTCGAAAATGATCTGATGGAACCAGATTCCCCGTCGTGCCTGGAGGTTGAGATTCGTTTATTGCGGCAACGATCGTTGGAGCACTTGGCCAGGTTGCTCGCAGATGAGTGGATCGATCAGCGCGAAAAAGATTAGCCCTGCTCGATGCTTCCTCTCCGTCAGCGTCGCAAAACGCGGGGGCCTGCTCCCTCCAACTTCTGCGTTCAAGCAGACTCGCCGCGATTCCAGAAATCAACGCGCGCTCTCATTCCTTCCAACAGTCGTTTCAATCGAATTAATCGCTCCTCACGGGCGAGCGTTCTCCCCCGACGTTATGGAGCGGGTGCCGCAACCCGAATAGTTCACGCCACCCGTTTCCTCATTCTTCATTCTTATTGCCAGTCCGCACCGTGATTTCCGTGGCGGTCAACTCGCAGGCCACAATTTTTTCAAAGAAATAGTTGACTAAATAGTTTAATTAAATAAAGCTATCGAAGCAAAAATTATGGGACGAGTCAGTAATGCAAAAGAAACGTTGATGAGCGCTGTGCTGGAGTTGATCTGGCAAGGCAGCTACGGGGCGACCACCATCGACCAGATTTGCGAGAAGGCTGGGGTCAAGAAGGGAAGTTTTTATTATTTTTTCGATTCCAAATCGGACCTTGCCGCTGCGGCACTTGAAGCAAGCTGGCAGGCGCGCAGGCCCGAGTTGGATGGCATATTCTCCCCGATGATCCCGCCACTGGAGCGCTTGCGACGTTTCTGCGAATTTGGCTATAAACAGCAGGTTGCATTGAAATGCCAGTGTGGCTGTGTGATGGGTTGCCCCATCTTTGCGTTGGGTTCGGAGATCTGCAACCAGGAGGTCAACCTTCATACGAAGATTAAAGAAATCCTCGGGCATTATCATACCTACATCGAATCCGCCATCCGCGACGCGCATGCCGCCGCTCTCATTCACGCGCCGAATCCCGCGGCGAAGGCGCGCATGCTGTTCGCCTATTCCGAGGGGTTAATGACCCAGGCGCGAATTGTGAACGACACCGAGGTATTGCTTGAAATGGCGGACGGAATGATGGGAATCCTGGGAGCAAAAACTGCCGTCGCAGGAGCCGCATAACTTTTTTTGACATAGAATTTGACTAAACAGTTTACTACAAAATGAGATTAATTATGAAATCAAGATTCGAAAATTTACACCGTCCCCGTCTCGCCTCCAGGGTGCAGCTAACTCTGCCGCCTGCCGCCCAAAACACCCGGGCGCTCTTTAAGGAAGCTTTGCTCCGAGAATTCAATGCGGAATCGAGTACTGATGGGCGTTTGATTCGCCTCGCTCTGAATGAGGCCGAAGCGCTCGCGTGCCAGAGCGGATTTCCAGCGTTGATTTTTCCACTCCTGGCAATCGAGAAGGCACAGGCTGTTCGGGCGTGGAGCAAACGCCAGTCGGCGATGACTTCCAACAACCGTGCCTTTGCCTTTGCTGAGTAAGAATATGAAAGCCAATTTTTTAAAACCAATCCTTCCCGTGGTGGCGGCAATGGCTGTCTTGATCACCGGTTGCAGCAGGCAGGGAGCGAAACCACTCAGCATGCCTCCTCCCGTGGTGACTGTGTCGGCCGTTGAAGAACAGGAATTGGTGGAATGGGACGAGTTCACCGGTCGAACAGTCGCGATCGAAAATGTCGAGGTGCGCCCACGAGTGTCCGGCCACATTGAGGCGGTGAAATTTCAATCAGGGCAACGGGTCAAAAAAGACGACGTGCTCTTCCAGATCGACTCGCGTTGGCACAAGGCGATGTTCGACCAGCGCGCCGCGGAGTTCGAGCAGGCAAAAGTCAAACTCGCCAGCGCCGAGCGCGAGGCCAAACGGACCGCCCAGTTGCTGGCCAACAAAGCCATTTCCGCCGAGGAATCCGAACAGCGCGAAGCCCGCTTTCATGAAGCCAACGCCGCCTTGCTCGCCGCTCAGGCCGCGCGCGACATGGCGCAGCTTGACCTGGATTTCACCACGGTTCGCTCGCCGATTGATGGACGTGTCAGCCGCGCGCTCATCACGGAAGGCAATTACGTCAGTGCAGGAAACGGAACTGTCCTGACCACGATTGTCTCGGAAGGCCCCATTCATGTCTATGCGGACCTGGATGAAAACACTCTGCTCAAGTTCAATGCGCTGACCCGCGCCAGCAAAATCGTCAGCACAGGCGGGAAAGTCCCCGTCGAATTGCAGCTTGCGGACGAAAGCGGATTTCCCCACGTCGGTGCCATCGAGTCGTTCGACAACAAACTGGACCCGAATTCCGGAAGCATCCTCCTGCGGGCGGTGTTTCCGAACACAGACGGGCGTATCGTGCCGGGCCTCTTCGCGCGAATTCGCCTTCCCGGCAGCGAAAAACACAAGGTTCTGCTCATCGACGAGCGCGCTATCGGCACCGATCAGGCGCAAAAATTCGTTCTCGCACTCACCGCGACGAACACGGTCGAGTATCGCCCGCTCAAGCTCGGCCCGCTCGTGAACGGCAAACGAATCGTGCGCGAGGGTTTGAAAGCTGGCGACCAAATCGTGGTGAACGGGCTGCAACGGGTCCGAACGGGGACGCCAGTACAACCGCAACAAGCGACCGCAACGGCCGCCAATTCGCCCACGCAGACTGCGCAGAGATAATCCGGGAAACCAAATCTTGCTTATGAGATTTTCTCAATTCTTTATTCGCAGACCTATCTTCGCGGGGGTCTTGTCGGCGTTGATTTTCATCATCGGGCTGATCGCGATGAAGTTCCTGCCGATCAGCGAATATCCTGAAGTCGTGCCGCCGACGATCGTCGTTCGCGCCACCTATCCCGGAGCGAACCCGAAGACGATTGCTGAAACCGTGGCCGCCCCGTTGGAACAGGCCATCAACGGCGTCGAGAATTCGCTCTACATGTTTTCGCAGGCGACCAGTGATGGCGTCATGTCCCTGACCGTCACATTCAAGCTCGGCACGGACATCGATAAAGCTCAGGTGCAGGTCCAGAATCGCGTCTCCCAGGCGCTCCCGAAATTGCCCGAGGAAGTTCGCCGGCTCGGCGTCATGACCGTCAAGCAATCACCCGATCTCACTCTGGTCGTGCATTTATTTTCCCCGAACGGGCGCTACGAAGAAATCTACCTCCGCAATTACGCGACCCTCCAAGTGAAGGATGTTCTGGCGCGCATTCCGGGCGCAGGCAACGTCGAGATATTCGGCTCGGGCGATTACGCCATGCGCATCTGGCTCGACCCTCATAAAATCGCCGCAAAAAATCTCACGGCCAGCGACGTGGTCAACGCAATCCGCGAACAAAATATCCAGGTCGCGGCCGGCGGTATCGGCCAACAACCGGCGCATTCCTCCGTCGAGTTCGAGTTGCAGATCAACGCCAGGGGCCGCCTCGTCAACGAGGAAGAGTTCGGCCAGATCATCGTCAAGACCGGCGAACACGGGGAAAAAACTTTGCTCAAGGATCTCGCGCGCATCGAACTTGGCGCCTCGGGATATTCCCTGCGATCGCTTTTGAACAACAAGACCGCAGTGGCGCTGCCGATCTTCCAGTCCCCGGGCGCCAACGCCATTGACCTTTCCGACCGCGTTCGTTCCACCATGGAGGAACTCAAGCAAGCCTTTCCCGAGGGCATCGATTACGCCGTCGTTTACGACCCGACGATTTTCGTGCGCGATTCCATTCGAGCAGTCGTTACGACGCTGTTCGAAGCCATCCTGCTCGTGGTGCTCGTGGTTATCCTCTTCCTGCAAACCTGGCGGGCGTCCATCATTCCGCTGGCGGCAGTGCCGGTGTCGCTCGTCGGAACCTTCGCGGTCATGCTCGCCTTCGGTTTCAGCATCAACGCCCTCTCGCTCTTCGGCCTAGTCCTCGCCATCGGCATCGTCGTGGATGACGCGATTGTTGTGGTCGAAAACGTGGAACGAAATATTGCCCTTGGATTCTCTCCCATCGAGGCGACCCAGCGCGCAATGAAAGAAGTCACCGGCCCAATCATCGCCACCGCCCTTGTCCTCTGCGCGGTCTTTGTTCCCACCGCCTTCATCAGCGGGTTGACCGGCCAATTCTACAAGCAGTTCGCCATCACGATTGCGATCTCGACCGTCATCTCGGCGTTCAATTCCCTCACGCTCTCCCCTGCCCTGTGCGCGGTTTTGCTGAAAGGCCACGGAGAGAAAAAAGATTGGCTCTCACGCGCCATGGAGAAACTGTTCGGCTGGGTGTTTCGTCCGTTCAACCGCGCCTTCGCGTGGGCGGGAAACAAATACTCCGCCAGCGTCGGGGGCATTCTGCGGAAAAGTTTCGTGGCCCTGGTTCTCTACGCGGGCCTGGTGGGATTGACGGCCTGGAGTTTCAAAAAAGTTCCAGCCGGTTTCCTCCCCTCACAGGACAAGCAATACCTCGTGGCGTTCGCGCAGTTGCCCGACGCATCCTCGCTCACCCGCACCGAGGAAGTAATCCGGAAGATGACCGAGATCGGGCTGAAAAATCCCGGCGTCGAGAACGCCGTGGCTTTTCCTGGACTGAGCGTCAGTGGATTCAGCGTCAGCCCGAACTCTGGAATTATTTTCTTTTGTCTCAAACCATTTGATCAACGGAAAGACCCGAGCCTCAGCGGTCCCGCCATCACGGCGGCATTGAACCAGGAATTTGCCGTCATTCAGGAGGCCTTTGTTCTGACCGTCCCGCCGCCCCCGGTCATGGGTTTGGGCACCTTCGGCGGATTTAAAATCTACGTCGAAGATCGCGGCGACCTCGGCTACGACGCGCTCTATCAAGCGACCAGCAGCCTCGTTGGCAAAGGGTTTCAAACCCCCGGGCTGGGCGGACTCTTTTCCACCTTCACCGTGAACGTGCCGCAACTCGACGCCGACGTGGACCGCGTCAAAGCCAAATCTCAGGGTGTGCCGTTGCAGAGCCTTTTCGAGACGATGCAGATTTATCTCGGCTCACTTTACGTCAATGATTTCAACCGGTTTGGCCGCACCTTCCAGGTGATCGCGCAAGCTGACGCGCCCTTTCGCGAGAAGGCCGAAGACATCACCCGCCTGAAAATCCGAAATGCCCAGGGCCAGATGGTTCCGCTCGGCTCGCTCGTAAAAGTCAAAGAGGCCTACGGCCCGGACCGCGTGCAGCGCTACAACGGTTATCCCGCGGCGGAGATCAGCGGCGACGCGGCGCCCGGCTACAGTTCCGGCCAGGCTGAGGAAATCATGGCCAAATTGACGACCGAACATCTGCCCAAAGGAATGACCTTTGAATGGACCGATCTCACGTATCAACGAATTCTCGCCGGCAACACGGCCGTTTATATTTATCCGCTCTGCCTGCTGCTCGTCTTCCTGGTTCTGGCCGCGCAATACGAAAGTTTTCGGCTGCCGATTGCCATCATCCTGATCGTGCCGTTGTGCCTGCTTTTCGCCATGGCCGGGGTCTGGCTCAAGCACAGCGACAACAATATTTTCACGCAGATCGGCCTGATCGTCCTCGTCGGGCTGGCGTGCAAGAACGCCATCCTCATCATCGAATTTGCCAAGCACAAACAGGACGAAGGTCTGTCGCCGTTCGACGCCGCCATCGAGGCTTGCCGGTTGCGGTTGCGCCCGATTCTGATGACCTCCATCGCTTTCATCGCGGGCGTGTTTCCGTTGGTGATCGCCAGCGGCGCTGGGGCGGAGATGCGCCAAGCCATGGGAATCGCGGTTTTCTCCGGCATGATTGGCGTGACGATCTTCGGGCTCTTCCTCACCCCTGTCTTTTACGTCGTGCTGATGAAGCTCGGGAAACAAACGAACTCCGCCACAGCCAGCGCGAAACAAACTCCGCCTTCGGACGGCCTCGGCGCAAAAGGTGCCGTCGCGATGCTCCTGCTGAGTGGGCTGGCTTTGACCGGTTGCGCCGTCGGGCCGAACTACCAGCGACCCGCGACCGCCGTTCCATCCGAGTATAAATCTACGAACGCCCTGGGTGAGTGGAAGGAAGCCGTTCCGCTCGATCACCTCCCGAAAACTGCGTGGTGGGAGGTATTCGGCGACACCCGGCTGAACGAATTGGAACAGCGAGCCGCGGCGGAGAACCAGGATTTGAAAGCCGCCATTGCGCGAGTCGGTCAAGCGCGGGCCACTGCGCGCCTGGCCGGGAACAGTTTGATTCCTTCGCTGGACCTGAATCCAAGCGCCCGCCGGGAACGTTACTCGCCCAATCAATTGCCCAGCTTCGGCAGCATCACGGTGAACACCTTTCGCGTCCCGCTCGATCTGAGCTACGAAGTCGATCTGTGGGGACGAATCCGGCGCGGGTTCGAGGGAGCGCGCGCCGACGCGCAGTCTTCACTCGCCGCGTTCCAGAGTGTGTTGCTGGGCCTGCAAGCCGATGTCGCGCGAAACTATTTCACCCTCCGCGCGCTCGATGCGGAAATGGCGACAGTCCGGGAGACGCTCGACCTCCGCAACGAGCAATTAAAATTGACCCGCGGACGTTTCGACGGCGGCATCGGCACGGAACTCGATGTGTCGCGCGCGGAAACCGAATACGCCACCGCTGAAGCCGAGAGCGCCGCGCTCGCGCGACGCCGCGCTGAATTGGAAAATGCGCTGGCCCTATTGGTGGGCGAGAATCCCAGTTCATTCAAACTTCAACCGCTGGCTCACGATGCGGAATGGGCACTGGAGCCGCCCGCGATTCCTGCGGGGTTGCCGGCCGATCTGCTGGAACGACGGCCCGACG
>Ga0163152_10004330_pt1 | contig 17650 bp, 10 predicted proteins | sample OliLakLV19MP8IB2_FD_148635 | JGI IMG/M metagenome (GOLD analysis project Ga0163152, IMG submission 148635) | Freshwater microbial mat bacterial communities from Lake Vanda, McMurdo Dry Valleys, Antarctica - Oligotrophic Lake LV.19.MP8.IB-2 | ecosystem: Environmental > Aquatic > Freshwater >... | reverse complement strand
AGCCACCGGCTGAGTGATGGCAACTGTTTGTATACTGCTGCATCCACCGGCATCTGTAATAATGACAGTGTATGTTCCTGCAGAAAGATTACTTGCCGATGCATTTGTTCCTCCCGATGGAGACCAATTGTAGGTGTAAGGAGATGTGCCACCCGATGCGGTTATGGCTGCGCTACCATTTGTGCCTCCGTTGCATAAAACATTTGTCTGGCTTGAAAGTACAACAGCGGGCCCACCGGTTGAAGTAATAACAACTGTAGATGTGCCTGTGCATCCGCTTACATCTGTTACTGTTACAGTATAATTTCCCGGAGAAAGTCCGCTGGCAGATTGTGTTGTTTGTCCGTTATTCCATTGATACGTAAAGGGAGAAGTGCCGCCCGAACTGACAGTAGCCGTTGCTGTGCCTACGCTTTGATTGCAGGTATCCGGAATTGCAGCAGTTGAAATAGCCATGACTGTTGACTGGGTAATGGTAACCGTTTGTGTTTGTGTACATCCATTTGCATCGGTAACTGAGGCAGTATAACTTCCGGCAGCTAATCCGGTGGCTGCAGATGTGGATCCACCGGAGGGAGACCAGACATACGTATAGCCGGGAGTTCCTCCGCTTGCAGTTACAGCTGCCGAGCCGTTATTCATTCCGCAGGATGCAGGTGTAGAAGATATTGTGGCCGTGATCGCTGCGGGCTGGGTGATCGACACGGTTGTTGAAGTGGTACTGCTGGTTGCATCAGTAACTGTAACTGTAAATGTCCCTGTACATAAACCGGTGGCTGTTTGTGTAGTCTGACCGTTGTTCCACAAATAAGTATAGGTCGGACTGCCTCCTGTAGCTGCTGCTGCCGCTGTTCCTGTGCATTGTCCGTTACATGAAATATTTGTTGGAGTAGCTATTGCCGTGAAACCGCAAGTGATAACGGTAACTGTTTGCGTGATCGAGTCTTTGCTTCCGGTACAGCTGGTCACCACCACCTGAACAGTATACGTTCCGGGAGTATTGAATATGTGTGAAGGGTTCGTAAGAGTGGATGTGTTGTTGGCACCTGATCCCGGATCGCCAAAATTCCAGGCCTGTGATTTTATTTCATTGCAGCCGGGTGTGCTGGTGTTAGTGAATGCAACAGTGGCAGGAGCACACCCGTTGTTAGGGGTGAAAGTAAAGGATGCAGTGGGCTTATCCGGAACATATCTCCACATATCGTTAAACTCGTTAGGGAGCAGGCCTCCTCCTACAAACCAGAATTCATTTGTATTGGGTCTTCTGAAAGGAAGATTTCCTAATCTGGCTCCGGGAATGTTGGTGGGAGCCGAAACCCCTTTTGCGCCATACACTCCGGGTTGCCCAGCTGTGTTAGCGCCACTTACCCATGTCCAGTTGCCTGTGGCATGGGTGTATTTCCACAGATCATTGCGGGCCTTTACACCACCGTTAGCGTCAAAGCCACCCCATTCCCAAAAATTTCCGCAATCATCTTCCCACCGCGCGCGGTTTTCATATACCGCGGGAGGATTATTGGCAGAAGCACCCACACATTTTGTTCCATAGGTGCCGCTTATATTTCCTGCACCATTAGTGCCTTTCATCCAGGTCCATTGATTGGTTCCGGGATCATATTTCCACAGATCATCAAAGTAGATCGATGAACCGTCATACCCACCGAAGATCCAGAAATTACCGGATAAGTCTTTCCAACTGGAATATACAAATCGTGCCCCCGGTACATTTGCCGGAGCCGGAACGCCCTGAGTTCCGTAAACACCCGGTTGATTGATCACATTACTTCCACTCATCCAGGTCCATTGATTTGTAGCAGGATTAAATTTCCACAGATCGTTGAAAGTGCCCAGGAAACCAATACCTCCGAACATCCATATATTTCCCGCGGCATCGGCCCACATGGCATCCGTTTCAGATCTGCCACCGGGTTTGTTTGCAGCAGCCGGCACTCCTTTGGTTCCATAAGTTCCGGCCTGGTTTAATAATTGAGTACCGCTCATCCAGGTCCACATGTTGCTGACAGGGTCATATTTCCATAGGTCATTGTGAGTGCCTGTTCCATATCCTCCAAACAACCAGAAATTTCCTTGCAAGTCAACACACGTGGCGGAACCATACCCTCTGGCTCCGGGAGTGTTTGCAATATTTGGGACACCCATAGTGCCATAAACACCCGCTGCGCCTGCTGTTGCGCTGCCTTTCATCCAGGTCCATTCATTTGTAACAGGATCATATTTCCATAGATCATTAGTCACAGTTTGCCCGCCTCCAAAATGCCAAAAATTTCCCTGCAGGTCAATCCATTCGCCACCCCCTTCATATCGTGCGCCAGGTTTATTGGTTGGGGCAGATACACCTTGTGTTCCATAAACTCCCGGCTGGCCTGTACTATTATCGCCCGCCATCCAGGTCCATTCATTGTACTGGGCAAAGACCTCTCCCTTTTTTTCAAAAAGAAGCGAGAGAATTATTCCAGCGAGAAACAATCTTGTTTTCATCTGCTATCAGGTATTATTCGGAACAATATCTATTGGATAATGAGTTTGCCTGTTGCAAGGCTTTTATTCTCGGACACTAATTTATAGAAATACATTCCTTTATTTTTATCTGACAAATTTATCTCTCCTTTCTCTGAATTTATATTTTCTGAATAAACAACTTCGCCTAGGATATTTATAATTTCAATTCTTGATTTTTTTTCGGAGGATTGAAAGGTGAAAATTCCATTTGAAGGGTTTGGATAAATACTGGTTTCAAAATTATAATTTACAAACTCATGAGTGCCTGTAACACCGCTACCATCCAACTTTGCAACAAAAATATCATTATAGGAGGTTGAACTTGCATTGGTTAAAATAGTGGTTCCAAAAGTGATGGAAGGACTTTTAAAATAACCTGCTACATACACATTTCCGTTTGTATCGGTGGCAATGCTCTGCCCATAATCATCAGAAGTTCCTCCTGCTGATTTCGCCCAGAGTACATTGCCCGAAGTATTGTATTTAACAACAAACATATCATAGGTATTTGAACTTACATTGGTTAAGATTGTAGTTCCAAATGTGATAGAAGATCCATTAAAATAGCCAGTTACATACACATTTCCTCCCACATCGTTGGAAATGTCATAACCCCAACTATAAGAAGTAACCCCTCCTCCTGCCCTTTTGGCCCAAAGCACATTGCCCAAAGCATCGTATTTCACAACGAAAACATCCCCAATACCTGTACTGTTTAAAATAGTTGTTCCAAAAATAATATAAGAAAAAATGCCTGTTACAAATACATTTCCACTTTTATCTGTTGAAATGCCATACACATTATCTTGATTATTTCCCATTCCTGATTTCGCCCAAAGCACATTACCTGAAGCATCGTATTTCACAACAAATATATCATCGCTGCCCGTACTTGCATTGGTTAAAGTAGTACCACCGAAAGTAATAGATGAACTTCTAAAGTACCCTGTTACAAAAACATTTCCGAAAGCATCATCGGAAACATTTTGTCCATAATCCCAGTTAGTTCCACCTGCCGATTTTGCCCAGAGTACATTGCCAGAGGGATCGTATTTCGCAACAAAAATATCAAAACTTGCGCCAGCTGTATTAACTAAAGTAGTGGCTCCAAAAACAACAGAAGTACTCTGGAAATAACCTGTTACGAAAACATTCCCATTGAGATCAGTAGCAATTCCATAGCCCTTTTCACTATCCGTTCCTCCTGCTCTTTTCGCCCAGAGTACATTACCTAAAGCATCGTATTTCACTACAAAAATGTCCTGGCTTGAGCTTGAGCCTGCCTTGGTTAAAGTAATCGTTCCAAAAGCGATTGAAGAACTAGAAAAATTACCTGTCACATAAGAATTTCCACTTGCATCGGAGGAAATACTTTGCGCCTCATCCCAATCACTTCCTCCGGCTGATTTTGCCCAAAGCACATTTCCCAATGCATCGTATTTGACAACGTAAATATCATATTGACCTGCATTAGTTAAGGTAATTGATCCAAAAGTGATGGAAGAACTCCGAAAAGAGCCCGTTGCATACACATTTCCGTTGGCATCTGTAGAAATACTTTGCCCATGGTCATCGTTACCTCCTCCCGCTGATTTTGCCCATTGCCAGTTGGGGGATTGGGCAAAGCAATGGCAGATTAGAAGTTGAAAATGAAAAATGAAAAAAAAGATTGGTAATTTAGTTTTCACAGACTGGAATTTTAATTACTGGATGATGAGTTTTTTAGTGATGCTTCCATCTGAACCATTCGAAGGACCTGAATTTACTTTTACGAAATAAACTCCTTTGGGCTGTTTACTTACGTCAATGTCGATAGCTATCGGGACGGTTTTATCCGAAATCTCTTTTCTTGAGTAAATTTTTTCTCCAAGTATATTCATGATTTCAACATTCGAAATTTTTTCTGCTGATTCAATAGTTAAAATTCCGCTGGATGGATTGGGATAAACAGAAATAGTGTTCTCTATGGAATTTTCTTCAACTGCTGTTGCACTGCACAAACCTGTTACCTTAACAGGAATCCATCTGTCAGTGGTTGTTCCATCTCCAAGCTGTCCATCGTCATTAAGTCCGCAAGTCCAAACGGTGCCATTATTTTTTTGAAATATAGAATGAAATTCACCTCCCGAGACAGCAGTAATGCCAGTGAGAGAACTTACCTTAACGGGGATAGACTTATATATGGTTGTTCCATCGCCCAATTGTCCATCACTATTATATCCGCAAGTCCAGGCTGTGCCGTCATTTTTCAGAAAAAGAGAATGCCTCCCTCCCTCTGCTATGGCAGTGATTCCTGTGAGAGAACTTACCTGAACGGGAGTGGTTCTCTGAGTGGTTGTTCCATCGCCCAATTGCCCAAAGCCATTGTGTCCGCAAGCCCAAACGGTGCCATCATTTTTTAGAAAAAGAGAATGATACGTTCCTGCCGCTGCAATGGCAATAATGCCTGTGAGAGAACTTACCTGAACAGGAGTGGTTCTCTGAGTAGTTGTTCCATCGCCCAATTGTCCAAAAGCATTCATTCCGCAAGCCCAAACGGTGCCGTCATTTTTTAGAAAAAGAGAATGAGCCCCTCCTGCTGCGACAGCGGTAATGCCCGTGAGAGAACTTACTTGAACGGGAGTCCATTTCTCATTGATTGTTCCATCGCCCAGTTGTCCAGCGCTATTGTGCCCGCAAACCCAAACGGTGCTGTCATTTTTTAGGAAAATAGAATGATTCCATCCTGTAGCGACAGCGGTAATTCCCATGAGTGAACTTACCTGAACGGGAGTGGTTCTGTCAGTAGTTGTTCCATCGCCCAATTGCCCATAATAATTGTCTCCGCAAGCCCAAACGGTGCTGTCATTTTTCAGAAAAAAAGACTGATCCCCTCCTGCAGCGATAGCGGTAATGCCTGTAACAGAACTTACCTGAACGGGAGTACTTCTTGGAATGATTGTTCCATCGCCCAATTGTCCATAGTTATTCACTCCGCAAGCCCGTGAGGTAGCATCGTTGCAAAGGAACATGGAATGGCTTTGTCCGGCTGCAATAACCTGTGCATGAAGATTGGTATTGACCAAAACAGTTGCCATGAGGCAACATGAGATAAATAGTTTCACTGTGTTTGAGTTTAAAAAGTTATAGTTAGATTTTTATTGAATGATGAGTTTTTTAAAAGGTTATAGGCTGTTGCCATAACGCACGGTTACACCTCAATGATTCTTACATTAATTGCAAAACACTATTCCATAACCATTTTACCTGTATTCACTATTGTATTTTCATTTAACAGTTGGTACATATAAATTCCACTTTGCAAATCTCCTCGGGAAATCACCATTTCATCCTGTGTTATGTTCTCTACGCGTTTCACTTCTTCTCCTAATACGTTATAAAGAACAAATGTAAATTGTTTAAAATTCTTATCATTATTAATTGAAAGAGTAAAAGAAGAAATAATGGGATTGGGAAATAGGTCAACTGAAATAATATTTGTATTACCCATGGAAAATATTCCTTGCACTACACAACCATTTGCCGGTGCATTGGAATAATTGTAAGTAAGAGGATTACACAAATGCCATGTTTCACCTCCTCCCAAAGCTGATATACTAGCACCTGATTCATGCCAAAATATTTCTCCTCCACCTATTGCTTGTATTGTAGAACCATTTTTGGCATAGATAGTTGAACCTCCTCCAATGCCAGAATAAGTTGCTCCTCCTTCAAGATAAGCAGTGACTCCTCCGCCTAAATCGTTGACTGTGGCTCCCGAACACACCCAAACAACCTCTCCTCCACCCATCAGAGTTGTGTTGGTATTTATAACCGTTGCTTGTGAGGGGATTGACACACTACACTGAGAGAATACATCAAGAGACATAGAAGAAATTAAAAAAGATATACAAAACATTTGCATTGCTTTTTTATTTACGGGGTAAAGGTTAACTGATTTCATAATTTGGGGGGTTTAAAAGTTTATGTTTTTATGTTTCGATTTAAATTTAACTTAATTCGAGATAAAACCAACAACATACTAGCGACTCTCATAGCCGTTTGTATGTTTGGCAAAGACTATTGTTTTGTGCCCGCAAAAGTCTGCTCGGGGTTTTCAGTTGAAAATCCAATTGTATATGGAGAACTGGACATATCTATTGTTCCTGTATGATCATCATCATTATGCTCACTTACCAGCTTATCGCCAACCCGCATAATATTAACTTCAAAAGCCGTTATATAGGTATTCCCAACAGGTTCGATTTTTAAACGATTCTTACTTACTTTTGTTACCGATATCACCTGATTAACAAAAGGCAGTCCGGCTGGTGTGTTCCCGCTACATAAGTAATTGCCTGCGGCATCCTTTATCATTTTTTCTTTTTTGCATGCAGTCATTATACTGATAATAATCATCGCTGCAAATAACAGTTTTTTTGTTTTTAAAATTTTCATGGTGGTTTTGTTCTAAAAGGTTTGTATTTTAGGACAGAATCAATTACTTTGCCAAAGGTAACACCACCATCCTGGGTGGTTTTGTTTTAAAAGGTTTGTATTTTAGGATAGTATCAATGTCAAAGATAAATTTTTCTTTCTGGAAACATATACTGAAACAAACCGAAAAACAGCCAATCTTCACCCATACTGACTTTACTGGGAAGCTCCTAATGAAAGAAAATAAATAACTTTGTTTTTTGATAGTACCTTTCTTCCTGCACAATGAGCGCACAATCGAACGAACTTTTTGATATCATCAAGAGCCTGACTCCTCAGGAAAAAACATTTTTTAAGGCGTATTTCCTTAAAACCAAGGATGAGTCCTATACTCCTTCCTTCCTCATTCTTTTTGATGCGATGAATGAACTGGAAGCCTACGACAGGCAGGAACTCAAACTCCTTCTTGATAAAAAGGGATTCCGGGCTAACTACTTCAAGGCGCAGACTTACCTCACTGAAGCAATTCTTAAAGCGCTCACGGAATACCATACGGAGACAGAAAACACGATCCGCATCGGACATTTGTTGCAGCAGGCCAATGTGCTTATCAAAAAGAACCTTACCTCTGTTGCAAAGAAATATTTTGACCGGGCACGTAAAATTGCAGATTCAAATACGATGTACGAGTACCAGCTGCTTCTGGATCATCTGGAATTCACCTTTAACAAGAAGGATCCTGCAACCATGGATGGTTTTATACAGAAAGTTGCCCAGGATATGAAAACCTTTCAGCTCGAAACCGATCTACGGAAAGCAGGCGTGGATTCGCTTCATCTCTCCTTCGAGCATTTTGACAAGCACGTTCCGAAAAACGTGCTCCGGAAAAAAGTAACAGCTACGCTTCAAAGCCTGAACAATATTGAAAAGGTTTTGCCTCTGAACAATTTTTCAAAATCGAGATTCTACAATTCAAAGACCCAGTGCCTGATGATCCTGGAACAAAAAGCGGAAATGAGCAAGACGTTGCAAGAATTTCTTCACTACCTGAAAACATTACCCAGCACAAATGCATTTTTTGCCAAGACAGTGCTGCACGGATACAATTCCATAATTATAGCACAAGCCTATCAGTTAGATTATCCGGGCGTTGAAAGAACATTTTTAGCTGCTGACCGGTATTTTCATTCACTTGCACCAAAAATATGTACACCTGATATTTCCAGTCTGTATTATTCCTACATCGTTGAAAACATTCTGGCTTTCTTTAACGATTCAGGGCAACCGGAAAAGACCATGAGTGTTTGGGAAGAGAATAAAAAAGAGATCCTGCAGTTCGATAAAAAAACAGCCGTTTCTCTCTACCTATTAAACGTAGGACTAGCAGAATTCATGCTGGGCAATTATCATCAGGCGGTTCGGATTGCAAATAAAATTGCGTACGAAAAATCCCGTCCTGCCGTTTTCTGCGAAGGAAGCCTGCTCCTGCTGCTGTCACATTACGAGCTGAATAATCTGGATATTCTCCCCGTCCTTGCAAAACGCGCAAAGCGATCTTACGAAAAGGAAACCATGTTTAACCCTGCCTTAAAGATATTCCTCACGTTTTTCGAAAAGAAGGCTGGAAGTTTTGCATCAAAGACTGAGGAGAAAAAAGAATTAGCAGAAGTTCTGGAGCAGATCAAAAGAACAAAAAAGGAATCCAACCAAGGCAACACTACCGGCAGCATTAACATGATTGCGTGGCTTGAAAGCAAAATGAGGAACAACCCTTACACGGAGCAGATCCGAAAAAATGCAGAAGCAAACTAGGTTTTGTTGCAAAAATAATTCCAGCGTAACTATTCAGACTCCCTTGCCCGTCCGAACGGTTCATCCGGGCGGGCCACAAATTCCCGGATTTTTAAAACATCGCTGCAATGCAATAGAATTGCACTGAATTGAAGAAGTTTTAGCAAAAAGGTTTGATTAAAATCGGAGTAATAACACTTATAAGCCTGATTTCATAATTGCACAGATTGCTTCCAAATCTTTCATGAGGTTCGATAATCGGACGCGAAGGGCTACAAGTGAAGTAGGTTTTGTTATTTGTCAACGTTTAAAAACCACCTTTGCTTCCCTCGTCCCCAAGGGTCGTTTGACGATGCAGAAATAAACTCCTGCAGGTTGTTCAGCTCCTTCCTCGTTTTTGCCATCCCAGGATAAGGCATCTGCTGGGTTTCTGTGCAGCATTTTTACCCTCCTGCCTTTCAGATCCAGTATTTCAACAGAAGCATCAGGGGCACTGCAATGGATGTTCAACACATCCCGGAATGGGTTCGGAAATACGATGACCTCATCCGGAGAAACTGCCGGATCGTTCAGGCTCACTGTCGTGCCCAGGTCGTATTTATACATGGACCTTCCGTAAGTAGCTGCCACCAGATAGCGAGTGGGATTGTGCAAGGTCAGATCGGTGATAGGGACATTAGGCAGCTGATCTCCTAAAATATCCCAGTTAATACCCAAGTCGAGTGTATAATACACTCCAACATCGGTAGCCACGTACAACACATTGGGCAATTGCGGATCAATAATTACATCGTTAACAGGAGCATTCGGAAGGTTGGAAGAAATATCCTGCCAGGAAGAGCCTCCATCCGTGGTTTTAAAAACATGGGCCAGAGGATCGTTATGCTTGTATCCAGAAAAGGTCACAAACGCTTTTTGCGCATCCAACGGATCAACAGCAATTCGGGTTACATACCTATCGGGTAATCCCGAAGAAAGATCGTTCCAGGTAGTTCCTCCATCTATGGTTCTCCACACTTTTGCATCGTCCGTACCCACATACACAACGTTGGAATTTGATTTTGACACAGCAATGGCACTGATGGTGGCATACACAGAGCTACCAACAAAAATTCCTTTTGTAAGATCTGTACTGATAGGTGTCCAGTTGGTGCCCTTATTAATGGTCTTGTAAAGCCGTTGCGAACCATAATACAAGGTGCTTGACGTGGTAGGGTCCATCACTACCGGTGTACACCAGTTTTTACGATCTGTGGAATAAGTTATACCACTTAAAATAGGAATGGTAGAAGTCCCTCCATTGGTTGACCTTTCCAGCGCACCGTATTGCGTGCAGGCATAAATAGTATTGCTATTGGTGGGATCTACCAACACCACAAATCCATCTTCGTTCGTAATGTTGGTCCAGTCGTCAAGTTGCCCGGTTGAAGTTCGGATTACATGATTGTCCTGTGTTCCTCCGTATAAATGAGTGGGATTTGTAAAGTCAACCTCGCAGGTATTGAACTGGGTAATGGGCAGATTGTTGACATGATTCCATGTTGCTCCCGTGTTGGTAGAGATATAAAGTCCGCCATCGTTTGCCAGTAAGCATAAATTAATATTCTGAGGATGGATAAACAGGCAGTGCTGATCGGCATGCAGACTTGTTGTGAACTTAGACCAGGTGCTTCCGCTGTTTACACTTTCATACAGGCTCAATCCGCAGGTATACACCTTGCTTGAATTTGTGGGGTGAACAAATATCTTGCTGAACCACCATCCAACACCGTTAAAGTTATTGTTCAAACTTCCCGTAGCTGTAGAGGTCCAGGTATCTCCGTTATTGGAAGTTTTGTATCCGCCCAAGTAGGCTCCGGCCTTATCTGCCACCACTGCATATAAAATGGATGGAGAAGAACGGGAAATATCAATACCTATCCTTCCAACATTGCTTCCCGAAGGAAGTCCATTCGTTAACTTTGTCCAATTGGCACCGCCATCATAACTGCGATAAATAGCTGAAGTAGCTCCTCCGTAGGTTCTGCGGTTGTGCCTGCGAACACGCTCCCACATAGCAGCATAAAGCGTGTCGGGTTTAGCCGGATTTATTACCAGGTCAATGCCTCCTGTAGAGTCAGACACAAACAAAACCTTTTGCCAGGTAGTTCCACCATCCGTAGTTTTAAAAATTCCCCTGTCATTGTTATCGCCAAAAAGATTACCCATCTGAGCAGTGAACACAATATCGGGATTGGTGGGATGAACCACCACCTTTCCGGTGCTGCGGCCATTATCCAGGCCTTTGTGAACCCATGTATTTCCTCCATCGGAAGACCTGTAAATACCGTTTCCATCATAGGTAATGGAACCGCCTCCCGCATTAGGTTCTCCGGTGCCGACATAAATAATATTTTTATTGGAAGGCGCAATGGCCATGTCGCCAATGGAAAGCGAAGGTTGATCATCAAATATCGGAGTCCAGTTGACCCCTGCGTTTGTCGATCTGAAAACACCACCTGAAGCAGTGCCCAAAAAAATAGTCTGCTGGTCGGAGGCGTGCATCTCAATATCGTTTATCCTTCCACCAATATTCTCAGGGCCGGCAAATACCCATGATCCCCACATGGCGCTTTTTTCAGAACGCTTTGCTTCCCTTGCTTTACTGGCTTCTGACACTGCCTGAAAGTAAGCCTCGTGATCTATTTTTCCTGCCGGATATGCTCTTTGTGTAAAAAACCAGTCAGAAGGGATTTCGCCTTCCTGATTCCCGGGTTGAGTTTTTAGAGTTGATGCTTGATAGTCCTTCTCCGTTAAATGTTCAACGATAGCGTATGTAACAAACAATAAGAGGAGGAAAAAAACAGAATAAATAATTTTTCTCATATCACTTTACAACAAATTTTACTACACCCGATTTTTTGATCCCTGTCATCTTCAGGAAATACATTCCCGAAGTAAGCACCGAAACATCTATTCTATTGTTTGAAGGCGATAGGTGAATGTTGTTTCCAAGAACCTGCTTACCCGAAAGGTCGCAGATGGAATATGAAATTTGTTGAGAAATAGTATCTGCATCTAACACAAACAACTCATCATCGGTCAGTGTAGGGTATACTGAGAAAGCTTCTTCCTGCACTTCAAGTTGGGTACTTCCCGAAGCCAGAAGCATGTGATCAATGGCTGCTTTCAAATTGGGCATAACCCCTATCTTATCGGTAGCAGGAGCGTACGAAGGAGTTGCTCCAACCCTCAGTAAGCCTTTTAATGTCTTGTGATCAAGCGTTTGACCTCCGCTGACATTCTTATAAATGCTTTCCAGCAATATGGCAGCACCGGCAACAATGGGGCTTGCACTGGAAGTGCCAAAAAATTTAGCGGTATACTTATCATTGGCCGTAGTACCATAGAGACTGCCATAACCACAGGTAGTAACCATTTCGGAGTATGCGTGAAAATCAACTCTTGATCCATAACTGGAAGGGGAAAGACGTTGGTGGGCCGGAGAGGTTCCACCGCTAACACCCGACTTTATACCTCCTATCATAAAAGCTCCCGAGTACCTGAAGGTAGAATCAAACTTCTGTCCGTATTTGGTTTGGTCGTCTAAATTCTTGTTTCCATTTCCCGCTGCTTCAACAACAATAATTCCAGATGCAGTTAAATTTTGTATCACATCAAATTCAGCCTGGCTGAATTCAACAGGTGCGAACTGAGAGTAAGGAGTGTTCGACTGGTCCATCATTTCCAATAACATCACATCTCCAGCGTTCAAAAAAGGAATTGCCCTTGCCATCGCATTGGCAATATCAAAATCTGAACCGGTACTGTCGTAAGCGTTACTGAAATAAGGCTTTACTTTATGTGCCATACCATCCACCCCAAAGCCATTATGATCCGCATAAATAACTCCATGAACAGCGGTGCCATGATCATCCTTGGTGGAAGGCCAAACGCTGATGTCCGTAATGTTGCCATGAATAATATCCTCATGCGTTTTGTTAAGACCTAATTCAATATCACAAAAATTAATGCCTGTTCCATCGCCCCCCGGTTTTGTCCATGCATATTTTGCATCCAGCCCGCTAGGAGCAGGATCTAAATAAAACTGTTTTGCAGAAAAATCCGGAGTTGCGGCCTGATCAGAAGGTGGAGTTTCAAAAATATCCAAGGCATCTTCGCTTAGTTTATAAGAGACCGGAAAATAAACGGCTTCCAATTCAGGCATATTCATCAGTCCGTTATGTATAGCGATCCTTTCAGGCTCAGTTTCAGCATTCAAATCGATCTTATAATACAAAGAAAGATTTCCAAGGCCGATGCCACATTTCTCTTCCCCCCTCCTCTTCAAAGAGAGTAAAACATCTTTGGGTTGTTTGATAAGCGATTCAATGAGCAGTTGTTTTGCACCTAGCGTTGTCTGAATTTTCTTGGAAAGCTGCTGATCCTTTTCGAGAAAATAATCGGAACCGTTGGTCATTTGATTCTCCGCTATTTTGATAATTATAAAATTGCTGTTACAATAAGCCGGCAATTCGTTTATCAGTTCCTTGGCTGGAACTGCCCTTTTAAGATTTTGTGCAAATAATGAAGCAGGTATTAACCAGCTAAAGGAGGCAATAAAAAGAATGTATTTAGATCTCATGGTTAAAGGATTTTGTGGATTAAAACAGTATCAACATTTGATAGGTTTACCTATAAACATTTTTATTTGCTCAATAGTGTAAAGATAAAAGAGCCAAAGGCAAATACCAAACGATATTACCCATGAATTCACCCTACTGAAAGAGGGCAATTAGACTTCCGGGGGGGGGGGCAACGTAATTCTAAAGGAGCTAAGCGACTTCAACCCCTTGTCCAGGTTCGATAAACGGATCCGAAGGGCTGCACGCCTTATTCAATCTAAGCCCTTAATTAATTCTTCAGATAATGCTCAATCTCCGCAGGTATTGCATTTCCTGACTGGGAAAGCAGCGTTGAAAATTTTTCAGTTTTTTCTCTTTCCTTTAGTTTATAATAGCAGATCATAAGGTTGCGGTGGAGGTCAACATCACCGGGGTATATTTCGTATGCTTTATTGAGATAAGAAACAGCTTCCGGGATTTTCTGTTCGTTAAAATAAGAGATGGCCATCCACTTAAGCGCAGCAAGGTTTTTGGGATTTGCACTCAGAGATCCGGATAAATATTTTCGCGCTTCTGAATTATTTCCTTTGCCTGCATAGATCATACCCAGGTTTGCCATAGCAAATTCATTTTGCGGATCAATCAAAAGGGAATTATTATACCACAAGACAGCATTTGCAGTATCCTTCAAAAAATTCCAATAAGCATCGCCTATGCTAACTGCTGCTTCAATGGAGTTTGGTTTTATTTCCAGCGTTTTTTTAAACCAGTTAATAGCCTCCGTTGGATTATTTAGATTCTTCAAATATATCTCGGCAATTTTTCCTGTAGTTTCAAGATCGTCCGATTTATACTCATGACTTTTCTTGAATGCTTCGATTGCTTCGACATATTTTTTGTCTTCCAGCAACAACTTACCATAGCCATTATACGCGATGACGGATTTAGGTGAAGAAGAAATAGCTTTATCATAAAAGGTGTATGAATCATTAAACGTGCGACTATGTAAAAATGTTAAAGAGCAAAAAATTAAAAGAATAACGACCAGAGCCATTTTCTGAAAACTAGTTGTCATTTTTTTTATTTCATTAACATTGATAAGCTCCATCATCATTATCACAATGCCTATGAGTGGGAGATACAGCCTATGTTCAAATGCAAAAAAATGTGCTAGAGGATTTTGCTGAATAAAAGATGGCAGCAGAAACACAACAAACCACAGTGCGCCAAATAAAGTCATGCGGGTTACACGTTTTAGAAATACAAATAACGAAGCAAATATTATAAAAACAATTATACCAATCATAACATGGGCATCCTCTCTTGAAGGAATGGGGCTGAGCCTAAATGGCAGAAATATTTTCTCCATATATTCAAAAAACAATATTCCATTTACTTTGAAAGAGCTGAGTGCAGATGACAAAAGGCTCTCTTTTGTAGCGTGGATTGCAGCGTTGCGGGAAATAAAATAAGTAAGAAGAAGTAGGCTCCAACCTGCAATAACAAAAAATAAACCGCTTTGCTTCCAATTTAAAAATGAAATCGCAACTCGTTCTTTTATCTGAGCGGGTCTTACAACAAAATAAAATAAACAAAGCGGAATAATCATTACGGATACTTCTTTAGAATACAGTGCACATAAAAGAAAAAATAAATGCAAAAAGGTTGAAATAGTTTTTTTAACATCTAAAGACAACATCCTGATAAAATATATTACCGATAAGAGCGTAAATAAGGTTGCCAACTGATCACCCAGTCCAGCAATCCACGCAACGCCCTGCACCAGCACGGGATGTACTGAATAAAGTAAAGCAAACAAAAATGCTACAGAAGAAGAATATTTCAATACACTAAAAAATCTATATAAAGTACATGCAACTAGACTATGTAACAGGATCCCAGTTAAATGATATATCCAAGGCTGCTTGGGAGCAAGCGTATTGCAAATTGCGTACACAACATTTTGCAAGGGACGGTAAAAAACATCTGAATCTTGCGTGGTATCGCCTAATACCCAAAAGACTGAGTGCTTAAAAAAAATGGGGATGTTGGAAAGCTTAAGCGTATCAGCAGCCATCAGCACAAAGCCATGGTCATCAAAATGCACAAGACCAAACGATAGAATCTGTACATAAAGCAAAGCAGAAATTGAGAAAATAAACAGATACGGTTTAGACAAGACTTTATCAAACCAAGAAGCGGCTTGTAACTTATCCTTTCGTTTAGTCACGGAAATATTTTAATGTTAGTTCGCTTCCGTTAAATACTGCGTATGAAAAATGATTTACCCACTCACCAAGATTAATGTAACGAGACACCCCCTTTCCCGTTTCCCCCGAAGGGGGAAAAGCTCCCTCTCCTTTGGAGAGGGCTGGTGTGAGAAGATAATCTATAGGCAAATGGCGGTGACCGAAGATTAAATAGTCGAAATGTTTTTTCTTCAAGACTTCACGAGCATGAATCACCAACCATTCTTTTTCATCGTGAAAATGTAGTTCTTCGGTAAGCTTGCGGCTTTTGCCTGACCAATACTGAGCGATGCTCATGCCCAAGTTTGGATGTATGCGTGCAAATAGCCATTGACATATTTTACTTGCAAAAACCGATTTGATGAACTTATAACCAAAATCTCCCGGACCTAATCCATCACCATGAGCTAAATAAAAACTTTTCCCATTTATTTCTCGCGTGGTTGGCTCGCGATAAATTTTAAGGTTAAGCTCCTTTGGTAAATAATCAAACACCCACATATCGTGGTTGCCAGTGAAGTAATGTAATTTTATTCCGAAGTCGCTAAGCTCTGCTAGTTTTCCTAATAGACGAACAAATCCTTTTGGGATTGCCTTGCTATATTCAAACCAGAAATCAAATACATCGCCCAATAAATAAATTTCGGAGGCATCGTTTTTTATAGAATCCAGAAAAGAAACTATTTTTTTTTCACGCACTAAACTCTTTTCATAATCTGGCGCACCCAGGTGGAAATCGGATAAAAAATAGATGTTTGACACTGCTTCTTTTTAATAAGGAACTACAAAGATAGGTTTCTCACTAACTCAAACGGATTCAACTTATTTATATTGAAAGTAAACCGAATCATTCTTGCCATTCGCTTAAAACGATACTTGTCGGGATCATCTCCATTGGGTGGTGGCACCAGATCAGCATTATTCAAATAGAATACATCTTTAATATCTTTTGACATAAACAAAGGAAAATAAATTTCAATTGTATTTTTTACTAATGGAATGTAGAAGCCAGCATCATATAACATAGCTTGATTTAAAGCAGTTTTCCTTGGCAATAAATTTATATCTGCAAAAAACTTTATAGGCAGTTTTGCAGGTAAAGAACTTTTAATGTTCAAGGCAGTCAACCAATCGTTAGATCTTCCCAAGGGCGTGTACACTTTCATGTTTCCTTCAGTTTCAGCAAATTGGTGTGAAAAAAATCCACTTGCTTCCGCTCTTCCCAAGAACACTTGATCGTAGGTATAATCATGAGCACCATTGGTGCCACTGGAATAAATATAGTAGTTGCCGTTTGTTGTAGTTCCAAACATTTTGCCTGCATAAAATCTAAAATCGATAGCTTTTTTCTTTTTATTCAGAAGCAAGTGATAGTTAGCCGTTATCGCTGTTTTTACAAATTCATCCGCTTGCTGAACCGATAAGCTTACATCATACGGGTTGATTTTTCTAGTATTATTTATTTTATATGTCAGCTCTTGAATGGATGTGCTTGTAGTATCATAATGGTACAGCACAGGAGCAAAACTATAATTCCCAACCGCAATTTCCTGCATTACATTTATGGATCTCACATAAATTGTTTGCTTAATGGGATTGTTTAAATGCTTTCTTTTTATTTCTAAAAATAATTCCGGTGTTAATTTGTTAAAGTTTGTATTTGGAAGTTGTGTTGTTCCGTAGCAATATCTTTCAGCAACAAACCCTAAACGAACTGTTTGAAATATTTTATCAAAATGCAAATTGTAATGTGCGCTGGCACCTCCTGCTAAATCTTTATTTCCAAAGCCATACATAGGCATAAGCACATATTCAAACTTTTTTTCGGGAATAAGGTTATTATATATAGCGGTGCCTAACATGAATCCATTGTATTTATTCCACCCCGCAACTGGTAACCAAAACAGTTGAGTCTTATTAGTATTATGCACTGCACCAAACATTCTTAAGTTGAAGGGTTCTGTTTTTTTACAAAGACCTTTCATCTTCAAATTATTATTTTGCCTGTTGATATCTGGAGTACTATTTACTGCATCAATAACTAGTTTATCAAAGGCCCCACCCTGCCCC
>Ga0163152_10004327_pt1 | contig 17653 bp, 19 predicted proteins | sample OliLakLV19MP8IB2_FD_148635 | JGI IMG/M metagenome (GOLD analysis project Ga0163152, IMG submission 148635) | Freshwater microbial mat bacterial communities from Lake Vanda, McMurdo Dry Valleys, Antarctica - Oligotrophic Lake LV.19.MP8.IB-2 | ecosystem: Environmental > Aquatic > Freshwater >... | reverse complement strand
TGCGTAGGCGCGGGCCGGAACGTCTTGCATGGCGCGAGTCGCGCGATCTGTTCTCCACACGTGCTTCATGTCGTCGGCGACCGCCCTCGCTTTCGCGAAGTTCCCTGAGCGAACTGGATACCTACAAGTAGAGTTGCCTCCAGTAGGGTCCAACCGGAAACATAGGCAACGGTCAGACCGGAGTGGAGGTGACTGATCGGACTCCGCGCTCGTCCCGAGAGACGAGCGCGTCGGGCCGATCCCGAGGCGCCCTTCCCCTTCGCCCGCCGCTGTTCGCACGTGCTCGACACTCGACCGCTCGCGGCCGGGACATCGCGTAAGCGAGGGGCGTCGTCGTGAGCGAGCCCGGTAGGCCGGGTCAGTCGCTACTCGTGAACGTATGCCCAGTCGCCGATTCGCTCGATGTATCCGCCGCGCGTGTGACTTGTCGGATAGTCGCCGCCAGGCCAGTAGAAAATTTGATCGAACCCGACGAAGCAGCCGCAGGACACGTACAGTTCCCAGTCGTCCTCGACGAGACCGAGCGGATTGGTCTTGCCGTCCATCTTGCGCAGGTAGTCGAACTCTGGAAATCCACGCATGCCGGTGCCCGGAACCGCGGGAAGAAACTCGGGAACCAGCGCCTCCAGATTCGGTGGAGGTTCGCCGTGCTGCGCCTGGTACGCACCAATCGCCGAGATGAGGGGCTGCGCCCGGACGTCGTTGAAGCGGCCACATGGCGCCTGTCTCGACCAGAAGCAGTCCAAATCCGAGGAATGCGACGAAGACGGCGACGAGCATGGACCGCGTGAACCTGCCGCCGTTGTCGATGAAGTTCCAGACCGCGGCGACCGGGCCAACGAAGAGCAGTGAGAAAGCCGTCCACTGTGCTGCGCAGAGCATCACTTCGCCCGCGCCGATCGCTGTCCCCTCTCCGAGGGGAATGGCCAGGAACGCGAACCACAGCAACGCCTGAAGCGACATCCCGACGAGTGCCGGTCGAAGTCCGGGGGTCCTCAGCACCCGTCGAGTTTACGCTCTACGAACGCGACCAGCCGCGGGACGCCGCGAGCGCCGCGACCTTCTCGCGGATCTCGTCGCGGATCTCGCGCACTCGCGCGAGCGGCTGGCCCTTCGGATCGGGGAGCGGCCAGTCCGCCATCTCCAGACCCGGGACGAACGGGCATGCGTCGCCGCAACCCATCGTGATGAGGAGCGACGCCGTCCGCGCGAGCGCGTCGTCGAGGCGCTGCGGCTTCACGTGGGCGAGCTCGATGCCGAGCTCGCCCATCACGGCGACGACCTCGGGGTGCACGCGCTCGCCGGGCTGCGTGCCCGCGGAGATCCCGCGAGCCTTCGCCGGATCGGCGAGGCGGTCGAGGAACGCCGCGGCCATCTGCGAGCGCCCCGCGTTGTGCACGCACGCGAAGAGGACCGTCGCGGCCATCAGAACGTGCGGCGAACGACCAGCGCCGCCATCGGCTCGTCGGCCGCGTGCATCACGACGCCCGCCTGGAGGCCGCGTCCGAGACGCGCTTCGATCCGCGCTTCGATGACCGGGCCCGTCGCTTCCTCGCCCGCGAAGATCGGATCGATGCCGATCGCGAGCTCGCCGGAAAGGCGGCCGAAGTCGTGGCGAGCGCCGGCGCGCAGCCAGCCTTCGTCGCCGTAGGAGAGCAGCGGGTTGTTCCACGCAGCGATGAACGTCTGCGTTCCCGTCGCGTTCGTCATGTGCACTTCGGCCGAGGGAAGGATCTGCGGAGCCGCGTTCGACTTCGTTTCGGGCGTCTGGAGATCCGCGACGCGCACGAGCGCGCCGAGTTCGCCGCCGAAGCGGCCCTGCTCCCACGCGGCGCGACCGGCCGCGTGTCCGACCCAGCCGTGGGTACGGCCACCGGGAACCGGCGCGGAGAACTGCGTCATCGAGCCGTCGACTTCGATCGCGAGCGCGCCGAACAGCGGCGTGCGTGCGCCGAGCGCGAACGCGGGCGACCACACCTTGCGATCCGCCTCGCTGCCGATCTCCTCGTCGGTCATCGCGTCCGCCCACTTCTCGCCGAGCGACGCGACCGACGGCGCGACGAACACTTCTCCACGCATCGGACGAGCGGCGGACGACGACGACGACTTCGCCGGGCGCGAGCCGGGCGCAGGAGACGTCTTGATCTCGGCCTTCGTCTCGGACGCCTCGGCTTTCGCGACGTCGTTCTTCGCCTCCACGCTCTTCGAAGCCTCGACGTTCTTGGGATCGGGGAGCTTCTTCGCGGGCTTGGGCGTCGCCGTCGCGGTTGCTGCCGCCAAAACCACCGAAAGAATCGTGCTCGCCAACATCGTTCGACCTCCGTTTCGTCTCCGTCCCTCCCTATAGGCGGACGACGAAAGACCGCGGATCCTGCGGGAGAGCGTGTTACCCGTCAATGCGATGTGCCGGTCACCTGCGACCGGCAGCCCGCGGTAGGCTTTCGCGCATATGGAACCAAAGGGCCGGATCGAAAGCTTCTACAAGGCGTTCTCCGTCCGCGACGCCGAGGGGATGGTCGCCTGCTACCACCCGGAGGTCGTCTTTCGTGACCCGGTATTCCTCGAGCTCGACGCGCCGCGCGCGAAGGCGATGTGGCGGATGCTGTGCGAGGGCGGCAAGGATCTCAAAATCGAAGCGAGCGGAATCGAGGCGTCCGGCGACACCGGCAAGGCGCATTGGGAGGCGTGGTACACGTTCTCCGCGACCGGGCGGAAGGTGCACAACGTCATCGACGCGCAGTTCCGGTTCAAAGACGGGCTCATCGTCCGGCACGACGACACGTTCGGATTCTGGCGCTGGACGCGCATGGCGCTCGGCCCTGCGGGCGTGCTGCTCGGCTGGTCGCCGCCGATACAGGGGAAGATCCGGAAGCTCGCGGCGAAAGGGCTCGCCGAGTTCATGGCGACGAGCCCGAGGGCCTAGCTAGCTAGCTAGCGCGCTTCGACGGGCGCGCCGACGAGACCGAAACGCGCGGAGAAGAAGCCGTGCACGGCATAGAGCACGGGCGTCAGCAGGATCGCGACGACCATCTTGTAGGCGTAGCTGACCGCGATGATCTTCGCGATCTCGCCGGCGGCGACGAGGCCCGCGAGCGCCGCCACGTTCACGAAGAGCGTGTCGACGACCTGGCTGATCGCCGTCGAGCCCGTCGCGCGCAGCCAGAGGAACCGGCTCTGCGTGATGCGCTTCACCGCGTGGAACGCCTGGATGTCCGCGAACTGCCCGAGCACGAACGCGCCGAACGACGCGCCGAAGAAGCGCCACGACATCCCGAAGACCGCGACGAACGACGCCTGCGGGATCGGCGAGTTGTCCGCGGCGGGCAGCACGCGCGCAACCGTGATGAGGACGAACGCGAACACGAGCATCGCCGCGCCGATCGCCGTCATGAGCCGCGCGCCTTCGCGCCCGTAATACTCGTTCACGATGTCCGTGAGCACGAACGTGATCGGGAACGGGATGATGCCGACGGAGATCGAGAGCGCGCCGGCCTGGAAGAACTTGCCGGCGGTCACGTCCGCGATGAGTAGCGCGGTCAGGAACGTCGCGACCAGCGTGAGGTAGAGGCGCGTCTTCAGCTCGGAGGCGGGCGCGACGGTCATGCGCGCAGAAGCTACTTCGTCCGAGGTAGACGGTCACTCGGAAATCTGCGAGCGTCTGCGCGCAATGAAGGTGCTTCTCGTCGACGACGAGCCGGCGATCCTCGAGCTTCTGAGCTTCGCCTTCAGCAAGAAGGACATCCCCGTCGTCACGGTTGGGGACGCCGAGGCTGCCGTCGCGATCCTTGCAGCCGGCGACACGTTCGACGCCGCACTCGTCGACAAGAACCTTCCTGGCATGAACGGCCTGCAGCTCATCGCGAAAATCCGCGAGACGGACGTCGCGATGGCCGTGCTCATGATGACGGGATATGCGAGCCCCGAGACGGCGACCGAGGCCCTCAACCTCGACGTCGACGCGTATCTCGAGAAGCCGTTCCCGACGATGACGATGGTCGTCGACCGCGTGATTGCGGCGACGGAGAAGCGGCGTGCGCTCGTCGCGAGCGGCGCGATCCGCCCGCCCGTGGCGACCCCCGCGCCCGATGCACTGCCGGCGCCCGCGGCGCGGGTGCTGATGGTCGCGTCGGCGGAGCTCGAGGAGGCCCTGCGCAGTGCGCTGCTTCCCCACGACGAGGTCTACCTCGCCCGCCGCGAGACCGAGCTCAACCTGGTCATCGCCAAGCCGTCCGATCTCGTCGTGATCGACGCGTTCCTCCTCGGCGGAGAAGTCGTGCCGGTCGTCGAGCGCGTCCAGCGCACGTCGCCGGGGGCAGAGTTCGTGGTGATCTCCGACCGCGCGCTCGACCTCCGCACGGTGCAGAAGCTGATCGAGTTGGGCGTCCGGCGCCTGTGCCAGTCGACAAGCTGGGGACGTCCGATGCGCAACGCGCTCGAGACGATCCGCAAGAAGAAGCGCGCGTAGGCGCGACGCCGAGGCCGCAGGGTGGTCCGGAAGTTGCGGATTTCGTCTTTACTCCACCCGCGGCTTGCGTAGACTGCCGCGCTCTTTCGAGGTGTGGGGAGGCGGAGCCAGAAACTTGGCGCCGCAAGAAGCACCCGAGAGGTCTCACTGTCAGGAGGAATTCGAATGCTTCGTCGCCTTGTTACCCTCGCCGCCCTTGCCGCCTTCGCGCTCGCCACCCCCGCTTTCGCCGCCGCCAAGGCCGCGAAGAAGCCGGCTTCGACCAAGAAGGCCGCCAGCACGAAGAAGAAGGCCGTCGCCACGCCGACCGCGACGCCCGTTGCCGAAGCCGTCGCGACGCCCGCCCCCGTTAAGAAGGGCAAGGCGCTCGACCGCACGTTCATCAAGACCACCCGCGCCGGCTGGCAGGAAGTCGTCGTCGGCGACAAGGTCATCGCGACCAAGGACAACGGCAAGAAGGTCACGGGCACGATCAAGGAAGTCTCGGACTACGCCATCGTGATCGAGCCGAAGGGTTCCGACCGCGTGACGATCGCGCGCAACGATCTCGCCCAGGTCTTCGCGGACCGCTGAAGTTCCAACGGTCCGGAGGCGGAACGCCGCTACGCTAGGATTCAAGCGTGGCGGCGATTCTCCATGACGCGAACGGGAACCACGATCCGCTCGTCCTCGAAGAGGGCGTGGCGTGGCTGTTCTCGGGCACCGGCGACTTCGATCTCCAGGAGAACGTCGCCTGGCACAACATGATCGTGTCGGGCGTCGACGGCCGCTTCGCGGTCCAGGACCAGCTCGACTCGACCGGCTACTGCTGCAACCACTGCAACGGGGACATGGACACGGCCCCGCAGGCGTTCGTCAACGACATCGCGACGAATCGCGGCTGGATCCGCACGGGCGACGTGCTCGGGTACGGCGAGCGCCGCTGGCGGGTCGAGCTTCGCCGCGGCGCCGTCTCGCCATTGCGTGACCTCTTCCGCATCGCGCCGCCGGCTCAGCCGCTGACGTTCCATGTGCTGCTCGATCGCTTCAACGCCGGCCTCGACGCGGAAGCGGCCGGTGGCCTCCTCCGGTTCGCGCACCTGCTGCGGCACCACGCCGCGCTCTCGCGAGCGATGATCGGCGCGCTGCCGAAGATGAAGAGCACGGACCCGGAGCGGCGCACCGCCGCGTCGACGCTCGCCATCGGGTTGATCCGCCAGAACGCGCTGCCGCGCACGTCGGCCGAGGCGATCCTCGAGGAGATCGCGGCGGACGGGTCGCTCGATCGCTGGCTGCTGATCTCGGCGCTGTCCGTGCTCGCGCTCGACGAGAACGCGACGCGCTGGGCGAACGAGCTCCGGCATCTCGTGCTCGCCGCGCTCGAGGAGGGCGACGCGCCCGCCGCCGTCGTGCAGGGCTGCGAGTCGCTCGCCCTCGTGCTCGAAGAGGAGCCGCTGCGCTCGCTCGGCGAGGCGGCACGCGCCGTCGTCAGCGATGCGTCCGCGCGGAAGCGCCGCACCATCGCGGTCGGCGTGCTCGCGGCGCTCTCCGAGCGCGATCCGGAATGCGCGCGGGCGGTGATCCGCGCGGCCTCCGATCCGCACGAACACGTGCGGGCCGCTGCCGCACGAGCACTCGTGCGCCTCCCCGCAGCCTTCACGCAGAGCGCGAACTCCGCACTGCTCTTCCTGCTCGGCGATGCGAACGACGAGGTCTTCGAGGAGGCGTTCGCTGCGCTCTTCGCCTCGAACCCGCCGCGCGTTTCGCCGGACGCGATCCTCGCGGAAGCGGACCGCGCCGCCGGGGACCCCGCGCGGATCGCGCGGCTGACGCTGGCACTCGACCGCCTCGTCTAGCGTATCGTCGCGCCATGAGTGATCTCTCAGGCAAGACCATCCTCGTCACGGGCGCGAGCTCGGGCATCGGACTCGAGGCGTCTGTCGTCTTCGCGAAGCGTGGCGCCGACGTCGTGATGGTCGCGCGCGATCGCACGCGCGCCGAAGCGGCGCTCGCGCTCGTGAAGTCGCGTTCCGGCTCGGAGAACGTGTCGCTCATGCTGCACGACCTCGGGACGCTCGCCGCGGTGCGCGCGCTCGCGGCGGAGTTCCGCGCGAAGCACAAGCGACTCGACGTGCTCGTGAACAACGCGGGCGGCGTCAGCGACAAGCGCCAAATCACCACCGACGGCTTCGAGCAGACCTTCGCCGTGAATCACCTGGCTCCGTTCCTGCTCACGCACCTGCTGCTCGACCTGCTGAAGGCGAGCGCGCCGTCCCGAGTCGTCGTCGTCGCGAGCGTGGGGCACCGTCGCGGCTCGATCGACTTCGAGGACCTGCACTTCGAGAAGGGCTACCAAATCATGCGCGCGTACGCGCGCTCGAAGCTCGCGAACGTGCTCTTCGCGAACGAGCTGTCGCGCCGCCTCGCGGGAACGGGCGTCGTCGCGAACAGCCTGCATCCGGGTGTGGTCGCGACGAACATCTGGAGCAAGGCGCCGTGGTGGGCGCAGCCCCTGCTCGCCGTCGGCACTCGGCTCTTCATGATCTCGCCCGAGGAGGGCGGCGGCACGATCGTTCACGCCGGCGCGAGCCCGGAAACCGCGACGATCTCGGGCGTCTACTTCGAGAAGAACGCGCCGGTGAAGGCGAGCCACTTCGCGCGAGACGAAGCACTCGCGAAGCGCTTGTGGGAGGTCAGCGAAAAACTGACCGGGATCGCGTCGTAGTAGGATCTCCGCGTGAATACCTCCCTCGCCACGAGCACCGCGCCGGCCTTCTCCCACACGAACTATCTTGCGAGGAAGAAGATCTTCTCGTTCCTCGGCCAGAAGTACCACCTCTACGCGCCGGACGGCACCGTCGCCGCCTTCGTGAAGAAGGCGGCGTTCAAGCTCAAGGAGGACATCCGCGTCTACACCGACGAGTCGATGTCCGAGGAGCTGCTGACGATCAAGGCGCGGCAGATCATCGACTTCGGCGCGACCTACGAGGTCACCGACTCGAAGAGCGGCCAGAAGGTCGGCGTGCTCAAGCGCAAGGGCCTGAAGTCGATCCTCAAGGACGAGTGGATCGTGATGGATTCCGGCGAGCGCGAGATCGGGCTCGTCGTCGAGGACTCGGCGTTGATGGCGATGCTGCGCCGGTTCCTGTCGAACCTCATCCCGCAGAACTACGACCTGCTCATCGGCGGCGAGCGCGCGGCCGACTTCAAGCAACGCTTCAACCCGTTCGTCTTCAAGATGGACATCGACTTCTCGATGGACGCGGCCGCGCAGCGTTGCGATCGGCGCCTCGCGATCGCGGCGGTCATCCTGCTGCTCGCCATCGAAGGCCGCCAGGGCTGACCGCGGCTCCCGTGAGCACCCACCCTTCCATCTTCACGCCCTACGACTTGCGCGCCGCGCTGGAACTCTCGCTCAGCACGGGAAAACTGCTCATCGTCGACGTGATGGCGCCGTGGTGCGGGCCGTGCCAGGAGATGGACCGGACGACGTGGCGCGACGAGGCGCTGATCAAGTGGGTGCAGGAGCACGCGATCGCGATCCAGATCGATGGTTCCGTCGAACGCGGAGCGATTTCGGTCGCGGCGTTTCCGACCGTGGTCGCGCTCCGCCAGGGCAAGGAGTTGTCGCGGGTCGTCGGCTTTCGCACCGCACCCGACCTGATCGACTGGCTCGAGTTCCTGCGCACCGGCGAGAGCACCGTGCACCGCCTCCGCCGCACGGTGAACATGGAGAAGGACATGCGCGGCCGCATGAAGCTCGTGCGGGCCCTGCTCATGGACAGGCTCTTCGAAGAAGCGACGACCGAGTGCGAGTGGCTCTGGCAGAACATGGCGCGCGTCGATCCCGCGACGAGTGAGGAGCGGCAGGAGCTGCTCTCGCGATTCATGGGATGGCTCGCGGGCGGGCATGCGCCGGCGAAGGTGCGTTTCACCGCGCTGCGCGATGCGAGCGCCGCAGCGGCGGAGCCGGCAACCGAGGCGGGTCGCGCCGCGCGTCTCGACTGGGTCACGCTGAACGACTCACTCGGCGATGTGCGGCAGACGGTCGAGTGGTTCCACCGCGTGAAGGGAGACGAATCCGCGGCGGCGCTCCTGGAAGCGTGCGCGCCTCGCCTCGTTCCGCTGCTGATGGAGCGCGGCTGGTGGGACGAGATTCTCGCGATCTACCGAAACCCGCTCCTCGAGCTGCAGCGCGCCCACGCGTGCGTGGACAGCCCCGGCCTCGAGGCCGCCGCGGAAACGCGCCCCGGCGAGCTACGCGAGGCCGCACTGGGGGTGTTCCGCCATCACGCGAGCGTGCTCTACGGTGCGCTCGTGTCCGCGCGACGGACGAAAGACGCGGACGCGTTCCGCACGGAGGCCATGCGGATGGACGGCAGCGACGACATGCGAGTCACGCTTCAGCGCGCGGCAAACCGGGCCAAATGGTCCTGAGAACCCTCGTGCTCGCTTTTCTCACGGCTCTCTCATCGGCGTGCGCGTCGTCGGTCGAGCGCGCCGGCATCAAGGTCTTCTACCGCGCGGCCGAGCTCCCGGAGAATCGCATCCGCAAAGACGTCGCCTACAAGGAAGGCGACGGCGCGGATGCGCAGAAGCACCGACTCGATCTTTTCCTTCCGCCCGAAGGAACGGCAGCCGGCTTTCCGGCGATGGTGTTCGTGCACGGTGGCTACTGGTCGAGCGGCGATCGCACGCTGCTCGTCGGCGGCAAGGACATCTACCGCAACATCGGCCGCTTCTACGCGAGCCGCGGGATCGCGACCGCCGTCATCAGCTACCGATTGCAGCCGCGAGTCGCGCTGCCGGACCAGCTCGACGACGTCGCCACCGCCGTCGCTTGGGTGCGCGCGCACCTCGAGGAGAACGGCGGCGACCCCGCGAAGCTCTTCCTCGCGGGCCACTCCGCCGGCGGCCAGCTCGTCACGCGCCTCGCGCTCGATCGCGAGCTGCAGCAGCGGGCCGGACTGCCCGGGGGCTCCGTGTGTGGCGTCGTCGCGATCGACGGCGCCGGTTACGACGTCACCGACGAGATGACGTACGAGATCGGCGGGACGCGCTCGATCTACAAATCGAAGTTCGGACACGGCACCGAGGTCTGGGAGAAATACGGAAACACGCTCGCGCTGATCACGAAAGATCCGCCGCCGCCGGCGTTCCTCGTGCTGCTCGCGGGCCGCGAGCATCCGTCGCTGATCCGCCAGTCGCAGCTGCTGCAGAACGCGCTGCATCGCGCGGGCGGGAAGGTCTCCGGTGCGCTCGTGCCGCGCCACATCCACTCCAGCATGGCGCTCGCGATGAGCAACCCGAAGAACCTCGCGGCAAAGCGCACGCTGCAGTTCATCGCGGAAACGCCCTGCACGAAGCCGTAGACGCTCTTCCTCAGCGGAGGAACGTCAGCGTCGTGAGCACGGAGGTGTAGTCGTCGGTCCAGAGGATCGACTCCTCGGCCGTCAACGGCTGCCAGCCGGTGGCCGCGAGCCTGGCCGCGTTCGCGCTGTCGAGCGTCATGGCGCCGGCGACCACCTCGGTCGCGAGCTCCTCCGTGCGCTGTTCCATCGTCGGCTCGAAGCTCTTCGAGAGCACGTGCGCCTTCGAGGCTTCGGCCGCGCCCCGCAAGACCGGGAGCAGGTGGAAGTAGCGGTTCGAGACGTGGAAGACGACGGTGCCACCGGGCTTCGTCTTCCGCAGCCAGACCGCGACGCCCTCCTTCGTGAGGAGATGCACGGGGACCGCGTCGCTCGAGAACGCGTCAACGACGAGGAGATCGAACGTGCCGTCCGGAACGCCGCCGATGGTGAGGCGCGCATCGCCGAGAACGTGATCGACCGCCGCCAGGCTCGTGCCCAAAAAATCGAAGTGTTCCTGCGCGAGCGGTGCCACGTCGGGGTTGATCTCGTAGAACGTGATCGTTTGTCCCGGCCGGCCGAGCGCGGCGAGCGCGCCCACGCCGAGCCCGACGATGCCGATGCGCGCGCCGTCCGACTGCGCGACGACGCTCTCACCGAGCGGGCCCGAGGGATGGTAATAGGCGCCGGGAGGATCGCCCGGCTTCCGCCGAGCGGCGCCGTGGATCGTGGTGCCGTGTTTCATGCGCTTCACGCCGCCTACCATCGACACGCGCACCACGCCGTAGAACGAGCGCTCCGCGTCGACGAGATTGCCCGCGAGATTTCCCGTCACGAGGAACACCGCGATGCATGCGGACGTGAGCCCGAAGAGCCCGGGGCGCTTGCGAACGAGAACGACGCCCGGCACGAGCACCGCGATCAGGATCATGTGGAACCACGAGCCGTCGCCCCTCTCGGTGCGAAGCCCCCACGACGCCAGCGCGAGGAGCGCGACGACGCCCGCGAGGATCGCCCATGTCGATCGGCTCCGAAGCGTCTCCCGGATGGGCCGCGTGTCCGTCGCGGCGGCGAGCGCGATCGCCAGGAGCGCGAGCGCGATGGGGTACTCCGCGATGGAGTCGAAGAGCAGCGGAGGAACCACGTTGCCGACGAGGCCGCCCGCAAATCCTCCCGCCGCAATCCAGAGGTAGTAGCCCGTGAGCCGGTCCGGCGCCGGACGGTCGCGCGAGAGATCGCCGTGCACGATCCAGCCGCCGATGAAAACGGCGCCGAGTCCGGAGCCGACGACGAGCTCGATGGATCGCGGATTCACCATGCTGTTGAGGAGGCCGAGCATGATCGCGAGCATCGCGAGGATGACGAGGCTCGCGCGCGGGAACGGCGCGCGAGGCGAAAACGCGAGGATGAAGGTCGCGAGGTACAGCGCGAGCGGGAGGACCCAGAGCAGCGGGACCGCGGCGACGTCCATCGTGATCCAGAACGACACAGCCGTGAGGAGCATCGCGCCGAGCGCCGAGCGCGTGAACCAGCGCACCACCTGCTCGCGCGGAGGTGCCGGCGACGACGGCGCCGCTTCCGAGGCGGCGCCCGCGGCAATCACTACGACGACGCCGGTGCAGACCACGAAGAGCGCGTACCCCGCGAGCCAGAGAGTCGATTGCGCGCGAAGCCCGGTGAGCGGCTCGACGATCAACGGGTATCCGAGGAGGCCGAGCAGCGAGCCCGCGTTCGAAACCGCGTACAGAAACCACGGCGCTTTCCCCGTGCGCCGCGTGTACCAGTGCTGCACGAGCGCCGAGTTCGTCGAGAGCACGAAAAACGGGAGCGCCGCCGACCGCGCCATCTCGAAGAGCAGGCCGAAGAGCGGCACCGCTTCCGGTGACGGAGGTCGCGGAACGCGGAACGGAAACACGACGAACGAAACGGCGAGGAGCCCGAGGTGAACGCCGATCTGGGTCTTGCGAGCGAGCCGCGCGACCGCGTGCGCGTAAAGGTAGCCGAGGAACAGCACGCCCTGGAACGCGACCAGGCACGTGACCCACACCGACGCCGTGCCGCCGAACGCAGGAAGGAAGCGCTTCGCGGTGAGCGGCTCGACGGAGAATGCGAGGAACGCGGAAAGGAAAATGCTGGCGATCGCGACGAAGCGCACGAAGGCAGGCTAACCGGCAACGAGTCTGCGGCGCATCGTCTCTCGCACCCAGCGGTCGTAGAACCATCCGGTTGCCGCTTCCTTGAGGTCGGGCACCTCGTCTTTGTAGAGGCAGCACTCCTTCGGCGGGTGCGCGAGAGACTCGACGGTGAGCGCGGACTCGAGCTTCGCCGCGCCGCGCAGCTCGGTGAGCTTCATCAGTGCGAGGACGGAGTTCTTCACGGGCGCGACGAGCCACGACTCCTTGCCGAACTGCGCTTCGGCCGCGGCACGAATCGCGTCGTCGGGCGCGGGGCCGAAGAGCACGAGATCGCTCACGCGACGGACCGACGAGCGCACTGCCGGCTCCGCGAGCGCGGCAAACGCGGCGCCCGTGTGTTTCGGATCGGCGGTCGAGGCGAGCGACGCGCCACGTCCGAAGGCCGCGGGAAACGCGACCGCCTCGACGCCGTGCATCCATACCGGCATCCCCTCCGCGGCGGAGCCGGAGATCGCGGCGAGGAGCGCCGCCGGCGCCGACGCGGGCACTCGGATCACGAGCGTGCAGCCCGCGGACTCCGCGGCCGCGCGCAGGCGATCGAGTGCGGGCGCGATCGCGGCCGGCGCCGCACTCGCCTCGAGCGCGAGCACGAGGTCGTCGCCCCACTCCTGGAGAATGGTCTTCGCGAACGCTTCGCTCTCCGCGTCGAGGGACGACGGCAGCGTGACCGCGGTCAGCGGGCGCGAGGCGCCGAGCGCGTTCGCCTGTTCCGGTGTGAGCGACTCCGCGATCGCGAAGCGCGCGTCGAGCGAGCTGCCCACGCCGTCGAGGATGGCGTCGGCCGCCGTGCGGGACGCGGGCAGCCGCACGGCGAGAAATGTCGCGGCGAACGAATCCTCCTCGGGCACGGCGCCCGAGGCGCGAAGGAGGTCGAGCGCGATCGACGCGCGGAGCGCGCCGTCGACGGAGTCGAGCTCGATCAGCCGCGCGCCGGCTTCGTAGGCGCGGACGGCCTCGCTCTCCCCTGCTCCCGCTCCGAGCACAGCAGCGATCGGCGTCCCGATCGTGCGGCTCGTCAGGCGCAGCGAGAGGTCGAATCCCTCGACGGGTGCGGAGAGCGTGCCCACTACCCGAAGTCTACGCTGACCACATCCCACCTCTCGCGCGCTCGCGACGGAGAAAGCACCGAAAGCGATTTCACCAGGGTCCGCCGAATCAAGAGGCGCGCCCGTCACGCCTCGAGCAAGTGGATGGTGCGGGCGTCGGCGGTCTTCTCCGGCGCGGCGCGCACAGGCATTTCCCCACGCGTGGAGAAGAAGCCCTTCACGACGGCGTCGGGATGGCGGTCGATGCGCGGGTCGCCGGTCACGACGAGCACCGTGGCGCGAGCGCGCTTCCGCAAGCGGATGCGCGACGCGCACACCTCGTCGGCTTCGAGCACGCCGGAAACATCGAGGCGTTTGCGCGCGACGAGCGTCTCCGTCACCGACAACGTCCCCTCGACGCGCACGCGCGCGGCGTCGACCTTCGCGGCCGAGACGTCCGCACCGCGCGCGATCACCAGCATACGGCAGCGGATCGCGCCAAAATCGGCGTCCGCGCCGAGCACGACGGTTCCGTCGTAGTCGATATCGGGACGCAACACCGGTCCGGAGAGCGCCAGGCCCGCCGGCCAGACGAAACCGCCGACGCGCGGCCGGCGGTTCACGAGCCAGATCCACGCTGCGCACATCACGAGCACGCCGAGCGGCGCGAGCACCCATTCGTTCATGACGGATTCCTTCGCCAGCGGATCGCCGCGCCGTCCTCGATGAGGACGACGTCGGCGATGTAGAGCAACGGATCGAGCGACACGCCACCGCGCATGACCTGGTAGTGGAGATGCGCGCCGGTCGAGCGGCCGGTCGAGCCGACCGCGCCGAGAAGCTCGCCGGAGCGCACCGCCGCGCCCTCGGCGACGTCGGTGCGCGAGAGGTGGGCGTAGAGCGTGACGAAGCCCGTCTCGCCGTGCTCGACGACGACGTGCGAGCCGAGCAGCGAGCGCAGGTGGTCGGACGCCGGATCGGCGGCGCCCGCGAAGACGACCGTGCCGTCCGCGGTCGCGATGACGGGAGTGCCCTCGGGCGCGGAGATGTCGATGCCCTTGTGGTCCTTCGCGGCGCCGTCGATCGGATCCGCGCGCGGCCCGCGCGACGAGCTGACGCGCACGGTCCCTGGGAGATACCGGTCGGGCGCGAGCGCGAACTCTCCGCGCGTGAGGTCGATGGGACTGCGCGAGGGCAGCACGGCGTCAGGCGCCGCACCGCCGGCTGCCGCGCCGGAAATCGCGAGCGAGAGCCGCGCCATCTCTTCGGCGTGTGCGTGGAGGTGCGCGGTGATTTCGCCGGCGCACGGCGTCGGCGCGAGCGGACCCTCTGGAGCGAGACCGCGGCGCAGCGCTTCGAGGCGAAGCGCGCGAAGCGGCGCTTCGATGTTTTCGACGGCACGCGCTTCGCGGGCGCGCTCGATCTGCTCCCAGCGCGCGAGGCGGTCGGCCTGGCGCTCGAGCGCGGCGAAGCCGGCTTCGCGCGGGTCGACCGCGGCGAGCAGCGCGATCAGCACGACCGCGCCCGCCATCACCCAGCCGACCGGCGCGGGGAGATAGAAGCTACGTCCGTCGCTCACCACTTCGAGCGAGAAGCGCGAGGGATCGCGCGTCGGCCTCGCCGCCGTCGGGATGTGGCGAGTCGATGGCGGCGGCGTCTCTTCTCGCTCCCGGTAGGAGGGTGCCGAAATCTGCGTATCGGATTCGTCGAGGGCGCGGCTCACGCTTCTGTGAACCGCAGCATCCGTGCCACGAGAATCCCCCGCGTTTCCGCCAGTGCACCCGAGCGCCGTCACCACTTTCCGGCTCCTCGATGCCCCGCCCTCTCCGAAATCCGGGTACCGGTTAGCGGGTGCGGACGGTGGCCTGGTCGACGTCGACGAAGAGGTCGAGGGTGCCGCCCGCGGGGACCTCGAAGGTCTGCTCGAGCCAGAGACCCGATGCCTTGTGGACAAAACCGAGCGTGTGTTTTCCCGCTTTGAGCTCGCGCTCGAACGGCGTCGAGACCGCGACGCGCGAACGATCGACGAACACTTCGCACGCGGGCTGGGCGTCGACCTTCAGGATTCCGTTCGTCGCAACGAACTCCGCCGTCGGCTCCGGTTCCGGCGTCGCGGCAACCGGCAGCGGCGTACGCGTCGCGACGCGCGTGCGCACCGGCACCGGCGTCACGCGAACCGGCGTCGACTCCGGATTCGCGATGTCGACCGGCGTCGGGTCCGGCGTGGGCGGTGGCAGCCCTGGCGTCACCTCCGGGGCCTCGGTCGGCACATCGAGCGGCGTCTTCGCGGCCTGCAACGGCATCGGCGTCGGGAGCACCTTGGGCGGCGGTGGACTCGCGGACATCGCGTAGAACGCGAGGCTCACGATCCCGATCGCCACCGGAATCCCGAGCGCGATACCGCCGCCAACCAGCGCGATCGGCAGCCACGTCGGAGGCGGCGGTCTCGGCGGATAGAGCGGCTCGTCGTCGCCGAACGAGGTCTTCGTTCTCTCGCGCACCGCGATCGGCGGCGCGAGCGTAAGCGTGCTCGGCGCCTGCGGCTCGAGCTGGATCGGAAGGCGTGTGCTCGGCCTCGATGGCTCGGGCTCGACGGGCTGACGCGTGTGCTCCGGATCCTCGGGGTCGCCGCCCTCCGCCGGCAGACGTGTGTGCTCGGGATCCTCCGGATCCTCGCCGTACACCTCGGGGCTGATGAGGGTGTCGCCGCCGACCACGGCCGATGGCACCACGCCGCCGCCGTCCCCGAGAGTCGGCCGGTCATCGCTTCTCTTCGTCGTCAGCGCCGGCCTCCGCGTCGGCCGAGGCCCGTCCACGTCCGCGAGCGAGATCTGGACGTTCGTCTTCGGGACCGCGACGGCCTCTTCTTCCATCTCGGCGCCGTGCTCTTCCGGGAAGAGCCGCGGCAGCAGCGCCGAAAGGTACTGCCGTCCCGCGAGAAGCACGTCGACACCGAGCGCCGCGGTCAACTCGCTCTCGAGTTCCTGCGCGGTCTGAAAGCGCTTGTCGGGATCACCCTGCAGCGCCTTCGCGACGATCCGGCGCAGCGCGCTCGGAATCGGCGCCAGCTCTTCCGCGGACGGCCCGCGATACGTGATCACCCGCGCGTGATTCTCCGGCGACGAGCCGCCAGGAAAGAGCCGCTGCCCCGTGATCATCTCGTAGAGCACGATGCCGAGCGAGAAGAGGTCGCTTCGCACGCCGACCGGGCGCGTCGCATCGGCCGCCGCTTGCTCCGGACTCATGTACGCGACCTTGCCGCGCACGTGCCCCGCTTCCGTCCGCGGGATCACCGTGCTCACGCGCGCGATGCCGAAGTCCGTGAGCTTCACCTCGCCGGAAAACGACAGCAGGATGTTTTGCGGCGAGACGTCGCGGTGGATGATGCCGAGCGGTTCGCCCGCCGGCGACGTGCGCTCGTGTGCGTAGCCAAGCCCTCGCGTCGCTTCGACCACCACGAAGAGCGCGAGCTCGGGCGGTAGGCGAGTCATGCTCTCGAGCGAGCGGTTGAGCAGGCGCGCGAGGTTCACGCCGGCGACGTACTCCATCGCGATGAAGTACTCGTGCTTGCCGACGAAGCCGAAATCGAGGACCTGGACGATGTTCGGGTGCGAAAGCGTGGCCACCAGCTTCGCCTCGTCGGCGAACATGCGGAGAAATTCGCGGTTCTCGACGAGCTCCGGGAGGATCCGCTTCAGCGCCAGCGATTTATGAAAGCCGCTCGGGCCGTCGACCCGCGCCTTCCAGATGTCCGCCATGCCGCCAGAGCCAACCCGCCGCAGTAGCTCGTAGCGTCCGAATGCCGCCACGACTTCATTCTAGGGTAACCGGCCGCTGCGGCCGGGCGATTCTGGTGGCGAACGGCCGTTTCGCCAGCTATCTTGCGCGGTCACATCAGCCTTTCGGAGGCGGTATGGGTAATCGTGGTCGCAGCACTTTCCTGAAGCGGCAAAAAGAACAACTCCGCGATCAGAAGAAGAAGCAGAAGGAAGAGCGCAAGGTTCAGCGCAAGGTCGAGTCCGATTCGAAGCCCATCGTCGAGGGCGAGGATCCGGACATCGCCGGCATCATCCCGGGTCCGCAGCCGATCCGCGAAGAGGACATGTGACGACAGAGGCAGCGGCCTACGATTGCGTTGCGTGCGGCCGCTGCTGCTTTCACACGCCGAATCACGTTCAGCTCTACGCCGAAGATCTCGTGAAGCTCGGGCCCGCGCGCGTGAAAGCGCTGACCGCGCTCTCGTCGCTGCCGAAGAAGGACCGTCCGAACGACGAGACGGACGAAACGCTTTTCATGAAAACGGAAAATGGCCACTGCATCGCGCTGCACGCGACGCCTGGCCATTATCCTTGCACGGTGTACGACAGCCGGCCGCTGCGCTGCGAGGTCTACGCGCCGGGTAGCCCCGGCTGCATCAACGCCCGCGCGCGGCCGACACAAGCCGCGTACTAGTAGCGACCGCGGTCGCCACCACCACCGGCGCCGCCACGTCCGCCGCCGCCGGCTCCGCCGCGACCACCACGTCCGCCGGCGCCGCCGGGGCCACCGCGTCCGCCGCCGCCGCCGCCGCCGGGACCACCGCGTCCACCGCCGCCGCCGGGACCACCGCGTCCACCGCCGCCGCCGCGGTCTCCACCGCCA
>Ga0163152_10004326_pt1 | contig 17657 bp, 15 predicted proteins | sample OliLakLV19MP8IB2_FD_148635 | JGI IMG/M metagenome (GOLD analysis project Ga0163152, IMG submission 148635) | Freshwater microbial mat bacterial communities from Lake Vanda, McMurdo Dry Valleys, Antarctica - Oligotrophic Lake LV.19.MP8.IB-2 | ecosystem: Environmental > Aquatic > Freshwater >... | reverse complement strand
CAAATCCCCCATGGTCGGAGCAGATGCTCGGGCCACCGACACTGAGGCGTGGTCGCGGACCTCAGCAGGCACCGAGAAAGGTATCGACCACTATTCGCCTTGATGCCGATGTCATCGCCTTCTTTCGCGCCCGCGGTCCTGGATTTCAAACGCAGATCAACGACGAACTGCGCAAGGTGGTGAAGCGGGGTCTAACTAGTCGCTCCACCGGACGGCGGTCGGCGTAGTTGCCATTAGCGGTGCTGTCCGTAAGCGCCGCCGGTGAGCTTAGACGTTAGGCGTCCTCGGCCAGGTCTTGCCTCAATGAAGGAACTTGATGACCGCTGAATCCAAAGGCCGCGACCTCTTCATCGTCGACAACAGCGCGTCCGGCTGGACCGGGCTGCGCTATCTCGAAGAGTGGGCCGGTATAGCGAAGGCATTCGACATCGCGACCGGGTACTTCGAGATCGGCGCGCTCCTCGCTCTCGACGGAAAGTGGCAGCCGCTCGACAAGCTGCGCATCCTGATGGGCGCGGAGATGGCAGAGCGCACACGCAAGGCTCTCCTCGAAGCCGTTCGCGCGCGTGCCGTGACGATGCTCGACGGCAGTATCGAAGCTGACAAGGACACCAACCCTTTCTTGCACGGCGTTCCGGCGATCCTCGAGGCGCTCCGATCGAAGCAGATCGAGTGTCGCGTCTACGACCGCGACAAGTTCCACGCCAAGGCGTACATCACGCACGCGAAGCTCGAGGTGGTCGGCTCCCAGGCGCTGGTGGGGTCGAGCAACTTCACGAAGCCCGGCCTGACCACGAATATCGAGTTGAACGTCCAGATTCAGAGCGCCCGCGAGGTGAATCAGCTCCAGGAATGGTTCGAGACACACTGGAACGACGCCAGCGAAGTGACCGACGCGGTCATCGAGACCATCGCGCGCCACACGCATCTCTATTCGCCGTTCGATGTCTACGCGAAGGCACTCCAGGAGTACTTCCGCGGGCACGAGCTGACCGCCACCGAGTGGGACGAGACCCGCTCGAAGATGTTTCCCAGGATCGACCGCTATCAGAAGGAAGCCTACTGGGCGCTATTGAAGATTGCGCGTCAGCACGGTGGTGCCTTCCTCTGTGACGGCGTCGGGCTCGGCAAGACCTTCGTCGGCCTGATGCTGATCGAACGCCTCGTCCTGCACGAAGGCAAACGCGTGGTGCTGTTCGCTCCCAAGGCGACGAAAGAAGCCGTGTGGGAGCCGCACCTGCGCGAATGGCTGCCGCACATCGGAGGTGTCGGCGGCAACGCCGACTTCAGCAACCTCGCCGTCTTCAGCCACACCGACCTCGGACGCAAGGGGGACTTCCCGGAGCGATTTCTCCGGATCGCCGAACTCGCCGATGTCGTGGTCATCGATGAGGCCCATCACTTTCGCAATCCGGGTCGCAAGGGCGAGGGCGACGATGAAGGCGAGCCGTCGCGCTACTACCAGCTATTCAACCTGCTCGATAACGCCGCCCGGCCCAAGACCCTCTTCATGCTTACGGCGACCCCGATCAACAACCGCTTGAGCGACTTCCGCCACATGGCCGAGTTGTTCACGCGTCGCGACGAGGCCTACTTCGCCCGCACCCTCGGCGTGAACAACCTGAGCGCGCACTTCAACAATATGGAGAAGGCGCTGCGGCAGACGGTCGGGCACGACGTGGTCGACAACGCAGAGGTAATGCCGCAGACGCAGGATCTTCTCGCGAAGGACGCGATCTTCGGTCACCTCGTCGTCCAGCGCAGCCGCGCCTACGCGCGCGAAAGCCAGATCCGTGAGACCGGCAAGGCCGCCGTGTTCCCCGATCGGCGAGCGCCGCAGGTGGCGGAGTACTCGATCCGCAAGACCTATGGCCGGTTGCTCGACATGTTCGAGAAGGCGTTCACGCGGAAGAACCCGCTGTTCACGCTGCCCATGTACTACCCGCTGGCCTGGTACAAGGGCGACGACAAGAGCATCGACCCCCTGATGGAGGGCCGCCAGAAGCAAGTCGTCGGTCTCATCCGCACCAACTTCCTCAAGCGCTTCGAGAGCTCCGTCGTCGCCTTCGAGCTCTCCTGCGACCGCCTGCTGAAAAAACTCCTCGCATTCCTCGAAGTGCACAGCGAGACCGATGCCGAGAAGAAGCGCCTCGAACGCTGGAAGAGCCAGAACTCCGAAGTCCTCGGCTACGCCGCCACACGGCAACTCGATTTCTGGGCGGACGACGGCGAAGAGTCCGAAGACGACGACATCGTGCCCCAAGAATTGCTTGACTCCGTGGAGCATCTCGATCGCAAAGAGTTCGACGTCGTCGAGATGATGTCGGAGACCTTCCTCGACCTCGACCAGATCGTCCAGTTCCTGGACGAGGCCCGGAAGTTCGAGCCCAAGCACGACGACAAGTTGCAGAAGCTCATCCGCCTGCTCAAGACCAAGGAGCTGACCGGCCAGAAGGTTCTCATCTTCACCGAGTTCGCCGACACGGCGCGCTATCTCAAGCGCCAACTCGACAAGGCCGGCATTGACGGCGTCGCGCAGGTCGACAGCGCCACCAAGGGCAACCGGGCTGACTTCATTCAGCGCTTTTCGCCCTACTACAACGGCATGTCCTCACCAGCGCTTACCGACAAGGGTCGCGAGGAGATCCGCGTCCTCATCTCGACGGACGTCCTGTCGGAAGGTCTGAACCTGCAGGACGCCTCGCGGATGATGAACTACGACATTCACTGGAACCCCGTCCGCCTGATGCAGCGCATCGGCCGCGTGGACCGGCGCATGAATCCCGAAGTCGAGCAGCGATTGATCGCCGATCACCCGGACGTTGCGAACTCCCGTGGCAAGGTGAGCTTCTGGAACTTCCTGCCGCCCGAGGAGCTGAATGCGATCCTGACGCTCTACACCCGGGTCACGCAGAAGACCCTGCTCATCTCGAAGACCCTTGGCATCGAGGGCAAGAAGCTCCTGACGCCCGAGGACGACTACGAAGCCCTGAAGGAATTCAACCACGCCTACGAGGGCACCAAGACCGCAGTGGAGGACATGCACCTCGAGTACCAAGCCCTGCTGCAGGCCGACCCCGAGCTGGAGTCCCGCCTCAAGCGGCTGCCGGGTTCTACCTTCAGCGGGCGCAAGCGGCCGGCCAAAGGAGTGCGCGGCGTGTTCTTCTGCTACACGCTCCCCGCCCTCGACAAACAGAAGGACCCACCCGAGTTCACCGAGGAGGCCGGCACGACCCGCTGGTACCTTTACGACCTCGACCGTGACGCGATCCTCGAGGAGCCGGGCGAGATCGTTTCCAGCATCCGCTCGACGCCCGACACGCCACGCAAGTGCAGCACTGAGGAGAAGACCCTCGTCGACCTGCGAACCAAGGTCGAAAAACACATCAAGAACACCTACCTCAAGCGCATCGACGCGCCGGTGGGTGTGAAGCCGGCGCTCAAGTGCTGGCTGGAACTCAACGAGGGCTGAGCCCATGCCGACCGACCACCGCGCCGTCCTCGCAAAGATCAAGCGCTTCGACCAGCTCATCGCCTACCTGCGCGACGAGATGGGCTGGCCAATCGCTCGGGACTCGTTCGAGGACGTGGACGATCTCTTCTATGACTTCACGGCCGACGAGCTTGGAATCGATCCGAAGACGGCAGCGAAGATCGAGAGCATCAAGCGCCTCCGCCCGCTCTCGCCCCGCCAGCCCTGGGGCATCTTCTTCGTCAAGTTCGAGCCCAAGAAGCTCCCCGTCGTCGCGCTGCGCCGCATCCTGAGTCAGGTGGCGCTCAAGAAGCGGGCCTCCGCCAACAGCGCCGAGCGCACCGCCTGGGCCGCGGACGACCTGCTCTTCATCTCCAACTACGGTGAAGGCGACGAGCGAACGATCACCTTCGCCCACTTCTCCCAGGACGGAACAAAGCAGGACCTGCCGGTCCTGAAGGTGTTGGGCTGGAACGACGGCGACACCGCGTTGCACCTCGATGGTGTGGCCAGTGAGTTGACCTCGAAGCTCGGCTGGCCTGCCGAGGAGGGGGATGTTCAAGCCTGGCGGAAGCAGTGGGGATCGGCGTTCACGCTGCGCCACGGCGAGGTCATCGCAACCTCCAAGGACCTTTCCATCCGGCTGGCCGCACTGGCCCGGACCATCCGCGACCGCATCCGCCGGGCACTCGCGATCGAAACGGAGCGCGGCCCGCTCACCAAGTTGATGAAGGCGTTCCAGGAGGCGCTGGTCCACGACCTCGACGCCGACGGCTTCGCCGACATGTACGCGCAGACCATCGCCTACGGCCTGCTCTCGGCGCGCATCGCCGATCCGGAGAAGAAGACGGCCGACGACTTCGCCGGCCACATGCGCACCAATCCGTTCCTGCGGGAGCTGATGCTGACCTTCCTCAAGGTCGGCGGGCGGCGCGGCAAGGCCGGCGGGCCGGGCATCGACTTCGACGAGCTGGGCGTGAGTGAGGTCGTAGAGCTACTCGACGACGCCAATATGGAGGCCGTCGTCCGCGATTTCGGCGACAAGAACCCGCAGGAAGACCCGGTCATCCACTTCTACGAGCTGTTCCTCAAGGAGTACGACGCCAAGAAGCGGATGCAGCGTGGTGTCTTCTACACCCCGCGCCCGGTGGTCTCCTACATCGTGCGCTCGGTGGACGAGCTGCTGCGCACCGAGTTTGGCCTCGCCGATGGCCTCGCCGACACTACGACCTGGGGCGAGATGGCCAAGCGGCACAAGGACCTCAAGATCCCCGAGGGCGTCCCCGCGAGCCAGGCCTTCGTCCAGATCCTCGACCCTGCCACCGGCACCGGCACCTTCCTTGTCGAGGCCATCGACCTCATTCACAAGACGCTCGTCGCCAAGTGGAAGGCGCAGGGCCATGGCGAAAAGAAGATCGAGGCGCTCTGGAACGAGTACGTGCCGAAGCACCTCCTGTCGCGACTGCACGGCTACGAACTGCTGATGGCCCCCTACGCCATCGCGCACCTCAAGATCGGCCTCAAGCTCTATGAGACCGGCTACCGCTTCGGCAGCGACGAGCGGGCGCGGATCTACCTCACGAACGCTCTGGAGCCGGCGCACGACGTCTCGGGCACGTTCGAGTTCGCGATCCCGGCGCTCGCGCACGAGGCGCAAGCGGTCAACGAGATAAAGCGGAGTCAACGCTTCACGGTCGTCATCGGCAACCCGCCGTATTCGGGCGTGTCGGCGAACATGGGTGAATATGCTCAAGGTCTTGTCGATGCTTACAAACTTATCGACGGGCAACCATTGAACGAACGCAAGCACTGGCTTCAAGACGACTACGTGAAATTTTTGCGCCTGTCTCAAGTGACGCTCGATACAACACGGACAGGCGTCCTTGGATTCATCACAAATCACGGATTTCTCGACAATCCGACGTTTCGAGGAATGCGACAAAGCCTTCTCGGCTCCTTCACAAAAATCTATGGATACGATTTACACGGAAGCACGAAGAAATCGGACCTAGTGCCCGATGGAGTCGATGACCAGAACGTATTCGACATTCAGCAGGGGGTTGCGATAACGCTCGCCGTTCATTCAAAGGGCGCCGGCCCGCGCCACGTCGTTCACGCCGACCTTTGGGGTGCTAGGCAGCACAAATATTCAGGGCTGCAAAGCTCCGACGTGACGAAGACCGAGTGGGCCACGGTTGCTCCAACCTCTCCTTACTACTTCTTCGTCCCGAAGAATTTGGATTACCTGGATGAGTATCAGTCTGGCTCCGCAATGACCGAAGCAATGCCAGCATATGTGAACGGAATCGTTACGGCTCGTGACGGTTTCGTCGTGGATTTCGAAGATGGACCCATTAAGGATCGCTTGAATGCATTTCTGGACACAAAGCTAACCGACGCGGACGTGAAGGAGTCGCTTGGATTGTCCGAGAATTACGCGTGGCGAGTCAAAGATGCTCGGAAAGAGTTGAGGGCATGCCCAGACTGGCCGACGAGGCTGATGAATATCCTCTACCGACCTTTCGACCTGCGACGCATCATCTACCATCGCTCCGTTGTCTGGCGCACAAGATCGGAAATGATGAGACACATGATGGCAGGCAGAAATCTTGGCCTATGCACGAATCGACAGGTGAACGGCGATTTTTGCCATGTCGGCGCAACGCGTGACATCATCAATGATTGCACTCTTTCTGTGGCAACCAAAGAGCGGACGTATCTTTTCCCGCTCTGGTTATATCCAGACCAGCATTCGAAAAACCTTTTAGACGAGAAGGCCCCTAGGCCAAATCTAAGCCCCAGTTTTCTTAAGAAACTCGCCAGGAAGCTTCAACTCCGACAAACAGGTAATTTCGGCGTGCCCGCCGGCCTGACGCCCGAAGACATCTTCCACTACGCCTACGCGGTCTTCCACAGCCCCGGCTACCGGAGCCGCTACGCGGAGTTTCTGAAGATTGATTTCCCGCGCCTGCCGTTGACCGGGAACCTGGAGCTGTTCCGCGCGCTGGCTCGGCTCGGGGGCGAACTCACCGCCCTGCACCTGCTGGAATCGCCCAAGCTCGACCATTTCATCGCCACCTACACCGGCCCGAAGAGCCCCGAGGTCGGGCGGGTCGGCTGGTCGGGCGACACCGTCTGGCTCGACGCCGCCGCGACGAAGAAGGGTCAACACGCCACGCCCGGCACCATCGGCTTCCGCGGCGTGCCCGAGGCCGTGTGGAACTTCCACGTCGGCGGCTACCAGGTCTGCGAGAAGTGGCTCAAGGACCGCAAGGGCCGCACGCTCTCCAAGGACGACCTCGCCCACTACCAGAAGATCGTCGTCGCCCTCGCCGAGACTATCCGGCTGATGCAGGAGATCGACGCGGTCATCGAGCAGCACGGCGGATGGCCGGGGGCGTTCCAGACAACCGCCGACAGCGCCGCGACGCCCGTGCCGGCGCCGTTCCGCTTGCGCCTCCTCAAACCGCGCCCCGAGGAGCGCTACGTGACCTCCGTGCCGCTCGTCCCGCTCAAGATTGCCGCCGGCGCGTTCAGCGATCCGCAGCACGTCGAGGACGACAACTCGGAGTGGGTCGCCATCGACACGAAGCACCGCCTGCGCCCGGGCATGTTCGTCGCCCAGGTCGTCGGCAAGTCGATGGAGCCCGCCATTCCGGACGGCTCGTACTGCCTCTTCGCCGCTCCAGTCGCCGGCACTCGCCAGGGAAAAACCGTGCTCGTAGAGCTCCGCGATGCCACTGACCCCGAAACCGGCGAGCGCTACACCGTCAAGCGCTACGAGAGCGAGAAGACCCAGGACGCCGACTCCTGGCGCCACGCCCAGATCACCCTGAAGCCCGTCAACCCCGACTTCCAGCCCATCGTGCTGACCGGCGTGGAAGAAGGCCAGGTGCAGGTAATCGCGGAGTTGGTCGAGGTGCTGGGAGGCGAGTCGTGACGTCGATCAATAGGGGCTACCCGAGCGAAGGCGAAGGGACGCCTAACAACAGCATGCAGCGGACGGCGCTTCGCGCCGCCGCTGATGCTGAGCGTTAGGCATCAAAAATGCAACCAGACCACCCGAAGTCCCTACGAAATCCAGACGAGCGACGCGCTAGAAACGCGCTACTCGAACAGCCGCATGTAGCGCCGCTAACCGCATTCGTACACCGACTCCGTCAGAAGATGGGGCCCGATTACGGAATTCCACACTTTGATCCGTTTGACGGGGGCGTGGGCGCAGAGATTCTCTATCTGCTTGAAGCACCAGGACGAAAGGCAGTACAGGCTGGCTTTATTTCTCGAAATAATCCCGATGAAACGGCGAAGAATTTCTTCCTTTTAAATGCTGAGGCGGGCATAGATCGAGCCCTAACTGTCAGTTGGAATGTAGTACCTTGGTACATTGGAACAGGTTCAAAGATTCGTTCTGCGACATCATCAGACATTAACCTGGGCATCCAAAGTCTGTCTGAACTTATGGGCCTGCTTTCAAATCTTCGCTCGATAGTCTTTATCGGAGCCAAAGCTGCCAAGGCACGACCGCTGGTTGCCACCCTAAAGCCGTCGCTGTCGATGTTTGAATCACCACACCCGAGCCCATTATTCGTGAATAACGCGCAAGGCAATCGTGATCGAATAGCTGCAGTTCTAAGACAAGTTGCGCAGGCCGTGGCGCAGTGATGCCTAACCCCTCGCTCAAGCGGAGCGCCAACGGCATGCCACCAGGCCCGGTCTGGCGGTACGCGGTACATTTTCGCCAGTCCGGGCCTGGCGTCCTGCCGTCGTCGCCCGCTTAGCTCGAACGTTAGACCGCACTATTCTCAACTCCATCCATACGCGGAGATTGATATGGCAACCAAGCTTGGCTTCGCACTGGTCGCCGCAGCATCCCTGCTCCTTCTCATAGCTTGTGCCTCGGGTTCCTCAATTGTTACAGGCACCACGAGAACGCCACTTCCACCAGAGCAGGTGAAGATCTATCTTGAACCTCCCGCCAACTTTGAGGTGATTGGGCTGGTCAATGCGTCTAGCGATGCGGGCTGGACCGAGCAGGGATCTCAGGACTATGCAATCAATGAACTGAAGACGCAGGCCGCGAAACTCGGTGCTAACGGCGTCCTGCTAATTGCAACAGGAGAAAGAACGACCACGGCGGTTGGGGGGTTTGGCACCGGCTACTTTTACGCCATCCCGGTCACTGCGAAGACAGTTCAAGGCAAAGCCATTTTCGTCAAGGGACAATAGGTGATGGCAGTGGCAGTGCGGTCTAACCCCCCGGTCAACGCGGACGCGCGCGACGTGCCGGCGCATGCCATCGACCGCGCTGCACGCGCCGGTTACCGGGCACGTTAGACGGCAGACCCGTGGTTGCAGCTAGTTTGACGCACGCCTTTGTTGTAGCTACGATTAATCCGTGCGTATCACCTGCGATCCGAAGAAGCGAGAGGCACTACTACGAGATCGCGGGCTCGACATGCGCCGGGCCAAAGAGGTTTTTGCCAGTACTCATCTGACTCGCGTTGACGACCGCTTCGGCTTCGGCGAACCCCGCTACATTTCCGCTGGCTGGCTTGACGAACGAATAGTGGTCCTAGTTTGGACGCCACGTGGTGTTGCACGGCGAATCATTAGCATTAGGCATTGTCATGAACGTGAAGCGAAGAAAATCAGGCCGCATCTTACCGCTGTCGAATGAGGCGCCAGAGATCACGGATACTTGGATTGCTGAGGCCGATCTGTATCGTGGCAAGAAGCTCGTCCGTCGTGGCCGTCCGAGACTCAAGAATCCGCGAGCCCTGCTTTCACTGCGACTTCCGCCCGATGTGATTGCGTCCTGGAAGGCCTCGGGCCCTGGATGGCAATCTCGAATGGCACAGGTTCTTGAAAGGTCTCAGCCGAAGACCAAGCGAACTGCCGTCTAACATCAAGCTGCAGCGATCGGGCGCGAGGTAGCTTCGGATGAGTCAGGTCGAGCAATCTATCGAGATAAAGAGCCTTCGGGTGGCGTCACTGCGCGCGCCCGTCGCTGAGCTTGGGCGTTAGGCGCCCCGATCGCGCCGTGGAGATCTCAGGAGTACGGTAAGGTCAATGGTAACCACACGAAGGGCTGCGAATGAGTGATCCAGGGAATTCGGTCGTCGACACTAAGGAGATCGAAGGCCTCGGCGGGGACGAGGATGCGAACTGGGGCGACTACCCCATCGACACGCTGCTCATCCGTCACGAGACTCGCACCGTCCACGACGTCGTGCGGCGCATCGATCAGGGCTCCTTCGTCATGGACCCCGACTTCCAGCGGGCGTTCATTTGGGACGACGACAAGCAGAGCAAGCTCATCGAGTCGGTGCTGATGCGCATCCCTCTGCCCGTGTTCTACCTCGCCGAGGATTCCGCGGGTCGGATGATCGTGGTGGATGGGCTGCAACGACTTTCAACCTTCGCCCGCTTCATCAAGAACGATCTCCGCCTGAAGCTTCCAAACCAGAAAGAGCTTCACGAGAAGAAGTTCGAGAGCCTGTCACCGAAGCTCCAGAACCGCATCGAGGACTGCAACCTCGTCCTCTACATCGTGGATGCCAAGGTTCCCGAACGAGCCCGCCTGGACATCTTCGAGCGCGTGAACAGTGGCGTTCCCCTGACCCGGCAGCAGATGCGGAACTCGCTGTACATGGGACCCGCCACCACCTTTTTGAGGGAGGAAGCATCGACCGATCTCTTCAAGCAGGCGACCGGCGACAGTCTGCAGTCAGCCACCATGAGGGACCGAGAGTTCATCAATCGGTTCTGCGCGTTCCATCTCCTCGATCTCGACAGCTACAGCAACAAGGACGAGATGGATGGATTTCTCGCTCGCGCGCTCACTCACATGAATCAGCTCCCACCGGAGGAATTGGCTGCGCTGTCTGCCGACTTCCGGAGGTCCCTGCGAAACAACTTTGCAGTCTTCGGCGAGCACTCCTTCCGAAAGCATCGTCCCGGTCAAGAGCGCCGCGGCGTGCTAAACGCCTCCCTCTGGGACGTCATGAGCACCGGTCTGTCCAACATTCCGGAGGATGCCGTGCTGGAACGCAAAGACGCGCTGCTACCTCGCTTCTACGCGCTCATGGAGGAGGATCCGTTCATTCGATCCATCACTTACGGACCGAACAGTGCCAACCAGGTGCGACACCGGTTCGAGGTCATGCAGCGGACACTCGCGGAGGTGTTCGATGCTTGAGCAACTGGAGCTACGGCACTTCAAGTGCTTCGAGAAGCTGGACCTCCCGCTTGCGCCCCTGACGCTTCTGTCCGGGTCGAACGCGTCAGGGAAGTCCTCTGTTCTGCAGGCCTTGGTCCTGCTCCACCAGACCATTCGTGAGCACGAGTGGTCGACCCGCCTGATGTTGAACGGGGGAGCCGTGCAGCTCGGGACGGTGCTCGACGTCGTGGACAAGGTCCATGGGCGGCGGCAGCTTGAGGTCGGGCTGGTCGAGGGGGCCTCGACTCTCCGATGGACCTTCCACGGGGACCGCGAAGAGATGTCGATGGCGACGGAGCGCGTGCAACTCGACGGCGTCGACTTCGCGGACCCTCCCGCCCTTCGGCACCTCCTGCCGCCCGATCGGTACGAGTCCGCCTCGAGCTTCGCCATGCGCCTGCGGGATCTCACCTACGTCACCGCCGAGCGCGTGGGGCCGCGGGAGATCTACGCGCTGGAGGATCGTCAGGCCGCTCGGGTGGTCGGCCCGCGTGGCGAGCACACGCTCAGCGTCCTGTACCGGGTCCGCGCCGAGCGGATCCGGGATTCCCTCATCGTCGCCGATGTTCCGCCTACCGGGCTGAAGCAGATTGAGGCGCGCATGGGCGAGTTCTTTCCGGGCTGTCGCCTTGATGTTCAGCTCGTCCCGCAGGCCAACGCCGTGACGCTCGGGATCCGGACCTCCGACGACACGGACTTTCATCGGCCGGTCCACGTCGGCTTCGGCCTCACCCAGGTTCTCCCTATCGTGGTCGCCGCAATCTCGGCGAGAGAGCAAGACATCCTGCTGATCGAGAATCCGGAGGTCCACCTTCATCCGGCGGGGCAGGCGCTGATGGGCACGTTCCTTGCCGAAGTCGCAGCGAGCGGCACACAGGTCATCGTAGAGACCCACAGCGATCACGTGCTCAACGGAATCCGTCGCGCCGTCAAGGCCAGAACTTTGCGCCCCGAGCAGGCTCTCCTCCACTTCTTCCGTCCACGCGGGGGCAAGCTCGACCAGGTCGTGAGTCCGACGCTGGACCCCACTGGCAACATCGACGTGTGGCCGGAGGGCTTCTTCGACCAGTTCGACAAGGACATGAATCACTTCGCCGGTTGGGACGAGTGACGTGGACCTGCTCATCAACGACCTCTCGCTCCACGGGCAGTTCCCGGACCTTGCGGCGTTTCGAGACTCGATCCGGCGAGTCATGTTGATCCGGGAGATATCTCGACGCCACATGCGGGCCCTGTACTGCCCTCGTGGCTTTGCGAACGGACAGGTGACCGCAGGCGAGCGGATGCCGGCTGCCGTGAAGGCGTTGCCTCTGGACGAGCAACGAGCCGTCATGGCATGGCTCTGTCAGGGCGGCCCCTTCTGGGACGACGACCGTCAGCACGATGGTGGAGATTGGTACGAGTGTGCCGGGGAGATCGTGACCGACACAGCGGTCGGAGAAGCCGCCCACTGCCTTCTGCACGGAATCGAGCGCAGGCTCGTGAGCCTCCAGCCGTCCAATTTCGTGTACGACCCTGTCCCGGTCGAGCGGGTGTTCGCGGACGACAATCGAGCACATGTCGACGTGCGGAACTACTGGGAGCCCGCAATGGTCGAGGCCTGCCTCGCTTCGGCCCCGCCGGCTCTGGTCTCTTGGACTGCGCTTGGGGAGCTTTCGGTCTTACGCTTCGAGCATTTGAATTTCGCTGCGAACGCCTTCGAGCCCCTTCGAACTCAGCCCTTCAAGCAAGGCGTCGCGGAGCGCATCCTGGTTCGCCTCGAGGCGCTCCATCGGTTGAAGCAATGCTTCGACGAGAACGGGTCGCGTACCGAGGATGGCCACGCGCTGTATCAGCAGCATTTCACGGGAGACCAGGGCTGGTTCTCTGACTCTTCGGACGCGGAGAAGGAGAAGTTCAAGAGCGAGCTGACCTTCCCTCACCCGGATGCGCACGGCGTGAGCCTGTTCTGCACGTGGCACGGAAAGGTGAATTCACCGCAGTACCGCATTCATTTCTCATGGCCCGTCACGGCGACGTCTCCCGTCTATGTCGTCTACGTCGGTCCGAAGATCACCAAACGGTGATGGCTAAATTCGGGACCGAACCCAACAGACTGGAGCCACCCGAAGTGCAGGCCCAGAATGGGCGCCTAACAACAGCATGCAGCGGACGGCGCTTCGCGCCGCCGCTGATGCTGGACGTTATGCGGCAGGTTGACCGTTCGGTGCGTTTTGTTAACCTCGCCCGGTGAAGTGCACGCTCTATTTCGAAGCCATTCGGCAACGTCTGGACCGGGCCATGATTCGAGATGCCTGGGTCCACCGCCATTGACGCGCCAATCCACGCGGCTTTTCAGGCGGATGGCCGCATTCGTCGTTGGTGCCAAGTGCCAGCGATGCAGAATCGGTATTTGAGGGTTATCCTCTTGCCAGACGGCGAAACGGTCCATAACGCATTCTTTGACAGGAATTTCCGGCCATGAGAGTTCGCTATTTTCAGGACACCGACACGCTGCTCATCGAGTTCCGTGATGCTCCGGTGGCAGAGACGCGAGATCTCGACGAGAACACGATTCTCGACCTCGATGCCAAAGGCAACATCTGCTCGATCACCGTTGAGCATGCGTCGACACGCGCCGATGCTCCAAAATTCAGCTACGAGCAGATTGCCGCATAACAAGTCGTTCGAGCGGGCCACTTGGCAACATGCCAGGCGCGCCGCTCGGCGCGCCATCGGACGCTCTGGGCGGCCGCTCAACTCAGACGTTAGCTGGCTCTCAGTATCGCCGTGCGATTTGACGGCGGTGCACATTCGTGCATACACTTTCGGTCATGGACTACGAGTGGGATCCGACGAAAGCGGCGGAGAACTACCGCAAGCACCGCGTACGGTTCGCGGATGCAGCGCTCTCGCTCGAAGATCCGATGGGGCTGTCGCGGCCTGATCCTGATTCATCTGGCGAGTCACGCCTAGTCTATCTAGGCGCAGATCCTGGCGGCCACGTGTTGGTGACGGTTTATGCGCTGCGCGCCCAAGTCGCACGCATCATTTCATCGCGCAAAGCGAGTCGCAGCGAGCGACGTAAATACGAGGCCTGAACTATGAGGAAGGAATACGATTTTTCGAAAGCAAAGCGCGGTGCTGCAGCATCGGCACGGAAAGGCAAGTCTCGGATCACTATTCGTCTAGATGAAGAGGTGCTTGACTGGTTCAAGGCGCGAGTCGATTCAGCAGGCGGCGGAAGCTATCAGACGCTGATTAATGCCGCGCTTGTTGAGCATACCAAGCGAGAAGCGGAGCCGTTGGAACGTACGCTCCGACGTGTTCTACGTGAAGAACTGCGCAAGGCCAGCTAACATAGCGCTGGAGCGGACGCGTGGAGTATAAAGTGCCACGAACCTTTTGCTCTGCCCGCGCCGCTTAGCTCGAACGTTGAGGCTGTAGAAAAACCCTTGATACTCGCCGTGTGATGCGATGTGATCGTGGTATTGAAGCTGCGATGACAGCGGATGTCAGGGAGATGGGTCGATGGCGCGGTACAAGCATTACGACCACGCACAGATGAAGCTGCTGCCGATCAGCTTCGATCGACAGATCCTGCCCGGCACGTTTGAGCACACCCTGTCCGCCGATACCGTACCGCATTTCACGACGATCTTTCGCAACGTGCTGCTGGTGTGCGATGAGGCAGGGCTGATCGGCAAGGAGATGTTCGCTATCGATGGAGTGAGGCTGCCGAGCAATGCCTCGAAGGAATGGAGCGGCACCAAGGCGGACTTGAAGAAAAAGGCGCAGAAGATGCAGCGCGCGGCGGAGCATCTGCTCTCGCAGCATCAGGCGAACGATGTGGCCGGAGTTGACGAGCCGGTGCAGGCAGCGGCCGAGCGACAGATCAAGACGCTCAATGCCGCGATCGACAAGGTCGACAAGTTTCTGGCCACCCATGAAGACAAGATTGGCAAGGCCGGCAAGCCGAAGCAGAGCAACATCACTGATAACGACAGTGCCAAGATGCCGACCAGTAAAGGCGTGATCCAAGGCTACGACGGAATCGCCTTGGCCGACAGCAAACATCAGGTGGTGGTGCACGCCGCAGCCTTTGGGGAAGGTCAGGAACACGGGTTATTGGTGCCGATGCTGGAGCTGTCCGAGGACATTCTCAAAGAAGCGAAGCTGACCGCGGATGCCGGCTATTCGAGCGAAGCCAACGCCAAGTATCTGTTCGAGCACGAAATCGATGGGTACGTCGCCGACAACCTGTTTCGCAAGCGCGATCCTCGCTTTGAATCCGCCGAGCGCCACAAGCCCACGCGTGAAGATGAGCCGTTCGCCAAGCCGAACAAAGACGCCACGCTGTTTCGGCCGCAAGACTTTCAAGCGGCCAGCGATCTGAGTCATTGCATCTGTCCGGCCGGTCAACGATTGCATCGCAATGGGGCGAATGTAGTTGTCGATGGCCGGATTGGAACCAAGTTCACGGGCAGCCGCCGCGCATGCGGGGCCTGTTCTTTGCGTTCGAAGTGCTTACGTCATCCCGATCGCTCGCGCTACCGACAGGTGGTGTTCTTTCGCGGGTTCGTGCCGGGGAGGCCAGAAAAATATCTCGACAAAATGAAGCGCAAAATCGACAGCGACATCGGTCACTACCAGTACAGTCGGCGCTTGGGCGTCATCGAGCCGGTGTTCGGCAACATCCGCAGCACCAAGCAACTCAACCGATTCACACTACGAGGCCGTCGCAAAGTGAATGCTCAATGGCAGATGTACTGCCTGGTGCACAACATTGGGAAGATTCATCGCTACGGACGGCTCGAAGAGCGGACCACATCGAGGCAAAGGAGAGCGGCATGAAGATCAATCTGCGTAATCCCTGCGTTCAGCCAGCGTATTCGGGCTCGAACACCAAAATCGATCATTCGGCCATGACGCCGCGGCCGCAAAAGCGGTTTTTTCTACAGGCTCGTTAGACGGCTTTGGAGGTTTCCGCCGATGGCAAGCTTTACAACTCTCGGTCTCTCTACAGTGTTGTCGCTCCTTGTTCCCGGCTGTGCAACATTTGGGGCTAGCCACGACGCTAACGAATTCACAGAATTTCTCTCCCGTGTAGATAGCGCGCAAGTGCAGCTGCAGCAGGGTGTGCCCGAGCCATACAAAGCCCTCTGGTCGCACAGAGACGACATCACCTTGGCAGGTGGATTTGGCGGTCGTATTGAGCAAGGCTGGACCCAAGTCTCAAAGCGCTTGGATTGGGCAGGCTCGAACTTCGTCGACGGCCGCAATGAGATTCACAGGCTGGCTTTCTCTGCCAGCGGGGACGTCGGATACCTGGTGCAAACTGAGCATGTGATGTTCAAGACGCCCGACGCTTTAGCTGCTGAGCGCAACTATCGTGTAACCATGCTCTTCCGTAGAGAGAACGGCGATTGGCGCATCATTCATCGCCATGCGGATTCTCAAACCACGAAAGAAGCGCCACGATGACGCCGTCTAACAATTCATTCAAGCCGAACTCCTCTTCTCGAAAGTCCAAGACCTACTTCCGGCGCCTGGCAAGCCAGAGAAGCGCAGCGGTGAAGGTGCGCGCCGAACACCCCGAACTCGACGTAAAGCATCTCGTAAACGGGATCGTCCGTCGCGGCCTAAAGGTCTTCGTTCCTAAAGCGTCAGTTTCACTACGCATCGATGCCGACGTGCTCGAATGGTTCCGATCGAGTGCTTCTGGCTATCAGACAGAGATTAACGCTGTCCTTCGTGCGTTTAAGGAAGCTGCCCGCTAACACCGTGCTGCAGCGCACGCGCGGCCCGGCCTCGGGAAGGAATCAGGGGTCCAGTCCGAAAGATCAATTGCCTTCGCTCTGCGGCATGCCTCCCGTGCCAATGTGACGTGCGGCGCTGAGCGCGGGCGTTAGGCCTCACAAACGAACTGCCATCGTACCGCCGACAACAAGAACTTTCCTGCTCGTGCAACCGCTATGCTCACCAGATTTCTGACGACATTTAAACTTTATGAGTCTCGCTGCTACTGCTGGCCTGTTTTTTGCTACTGCCGTGATGGAGATCATCGGTTGCTTCTTGCCATACCTATGGCTGAAGTCCAGGGCGGGTCCGTGGGTACTCATTCCCGCAGCCTTTGCACTTGCCGCCTTCGTATGGTTGCTTTCCCTTCACCCAGCTGCATCAGGTCGTGTCTATGCGGCCTACGGGGGCGTCTACGTAGCAACCGCCATCCTTTGGCTCTGGCTGGTTGATGGCGTTCGCCCGTCCACCTATGACTTGGCGGGTTCAGCTATTGCAGTACTCGGCATGTTCATCATCATTCTTGGCGCCCGCAGCAGCGGGTGAGGCCTAACCCCTCGCTCAAGCGGAGAGCCAACGGCAGGCCACCAGGCCCAGTCTGGCGATACGCGGTACATTTTTGCCAGTCCGGGCCTGGTGGCCTCGCCGTCGTCGCCCGCTTAGCTCGAACGTTAGGCGCAAAGGGGAGTTCATGGAAGCTTCACCAATTTCTGTAAGGTTCCCTTTGCGCGGCGAGTGGTCTGCTTTCAACACGCCCGCGCATAGAGTGCCAAGTCACGGCACTGATTATTTGGCTCAGACGTACGCCTATGATTTCGTTCGTCTGAGCTGGAAGAATGACAAGCCTGATGACTTTCACAGCAAGACCAGCGTTGGATACTTGCTAGGTCGGGTAAATCTTCGCGATTGTTTCGGCTGGTCGCAGCCCGTCCTAGCTCCGTTCGCGGGGACAGTCGTGCATGTGGCGGATGGGTGGCCGGAACGACAAACAGTTCATCCTGTGAGAGACGTTCTCATTGCGTATTCCGGACGAATCTGACCGCTGATTCCGATTGAATGTGACCGGTCGTTCCGACCGAATGTGACCGCTGATTCCGATTGAAGGTGACCGATTTTCGGCCGTGGCCGGAACCTTCGGTCACGTTGCCGGAATCCTCGGTCACGTTCGCCCGGAACGAATCCGCG
>Ga0163152_10004325_pt1 | contig 17658 bp, 16 predicted proteins | sample OliLakLV19MP8IB2_FD_148635 | JGI IMG/M metagenome (GOLD analysis project Ga0163152, IMG submission 148635) | Freshwater microbial mat bacterial communities from Lake Vanda, McMurdo Dry Valleys, Antarctica - Oligotrophic Lake LV.19.MP8.IB-2 | ecosystem: Environmental > Aquatic > Freshwater >... | reverse complement strand
GGGCACGAACGCCGACGGTTCACCGTCGATCAGCAGCACCGGTCTGATGTCGGAGCCAGCAACCTGCGCAACGATCGCGTCGAGAGTGTCGGCGAGCGCGGCCTCGGCGATGTCAGCGGCCTGACGCGGCGTGCACGGCGGGCACAGGCGTGTCTTCACCCGCCCGGCGACGGGCGCCTTCGCGATGACGGTCAGGTGCATCCGTCAGTTCCGGCCGTCTTCGCGCAACAGTCGGCTCATGTCCTTGATCGCGCGCGCAGTACCGCGGATCGTGCCGGTGACTTTCGAGCGGCCGACACGCGGCAAGTAGTCGATCGGGATATCGCGGATCGTCCAGCCTGCACGATGTGCGCGCAACACCATCTCCAGTGGCCAGCCGCTGCGGCGGTCAAGCATGCCGAGCTCCAACAGTTTCTCGCGTCGCATCGCACGCATCGGACCGAGATCGCTGACGGTAAGTCCTGTGCGTCGCCGAACCTCGCTCGCCAACAATCGATTCGCCACGCGTGCATGCAATGGCCACGCACCCTTGCTCGCAACACGCGCACCGACCATCAGGTCGACTTCGCCGCGCTCGATTTCGCCGACCAGCAACGGCAGCGCGGTCGGATCAAGCGACGCGTCGCAGTCCATGAAGCACACGATGTCGGCGGTTGCCGCGCGCAGACCCGCGTAGCACGCCGATCCGAAACCGCGGGTCGGCTCCGACACCACCTGCGCGCCATTGGCGGCCGCGATCTCCGAAGTCCCGTCGGTCGAACCGTTGTCGACAACGATCGCGTGATAGCCGGCGGGAAGTCGGAGCAGGACCCACTCGACGGCCGCGGCCTCGTTGAGGGCGGGCAGCACAACATCAGGCATCGCGCCGCCGCCAACGCCACAGATGAGTGCGAGCTGATATGTCTATAGCTATGAGGATCATCGTCACCGGTGGCGCCGGCTTCATCGGGTCACACATTGTCGATCAACTGCTTGCGCTCGGACACGAGGTTGTCGTGATCGACGATCTCGACCCGGCAGCGCACAACGGCGAACCGACGGGGCTGGCACCGGCCGCTCGCTATCTGTGGGCGGACGCTCGCGATCGCAACGTGTGGGCGGAGGTTCTTCCCGGCACCGATGCGATCTGTCACCAGGCGGCCAAGGTCGGCCTCGGTGTCGACTTCGGCGATGTCGAGGAGTACGTAGGGCGCAACCTCGCCGGCACGGCCGCAATGTTGTCCGCGTTGCACGACGATGGCTTTGCGGGGCGCATCGTTCTTGCATCGAGCATGGTCGTCTACGGCGAAGGGCGCTACCGGTGCAGCGTCGACGGGCTGGTGCGACCAGGCCCACGGGAACGAGCCGATCTTGATGCGGGCCGCTACGAACCGGTGTGTCCGGTGTGCCAGCGCACGCTGGTTGCGGAAGCGGTGCCCGAGGACCACTGGCTCGATCCGCGCAATGTGTACGCCACCACCAAGCTCGGCCAAGAAGGGCTGTGTAACGCGTTCGCCAGGGAACACCCCGATACAACTGTCAGCGCGCTGCGTTATCACAACGTGTACGGCCCGCGCATGCCGCGCGACACGCCCTACGCGGGTGTGGCCAGCATCTTTCGCAGCGCGTACGAGCGCGGCGAAGCGCCGCTCGTGCTCGAAGACGGTGGGCAGCGCCGCGACTTCGTGCATGTCAGCGATATCGCCCGCGCCAATGTGCTCGCGCTCACCAACGTGCAACCCGCGCCAGGCCCATTCAATGTGTGCACTGGCACCCCGCGCACCGTGCTCGACATGGCGCAAGCTCTGCGACCCGATGGCGCGCCAGCGCCGCGAGTTGTCGGCGGCTATCGGCTCGGCGACATCCGCCACGTGTTCGCCGACCCGACGCGTGCTGCCAACGTGCTCGGCTTCACGGCTGCAATTCCGTTTGAGACGGGCATGCGCGAGTTCTCGCAGGCTCCACTGCGCGAAAGCCGAAACTAAGTCGTTCATTTCCGGCGGACGAGATCGTCGGGCATACGCGTGATGACCGACCTGATCAGGTCCTGCACGCGCGCCACGTTCGAGCGCATCATCGCGAAGACAGCGTCCATCGTCACCGGCTCGTGCCCACCAACGCCTGCGTCGTAGTCGGTCACCAGCGCGACGGTTGCGTAGCGCACTCCTAACTCAGCGGCGAGCACCGCCTCGGGGTAACCGGTCATGTTGACCACATCCCAGCCCATCTGTCGGAACCACAGGCTTTCCGCACGCGACGAGAATCGCGGACCGTTGATCACGACCATCGTGGCCGCGTCGACGATGTCGGTGCCGGCGTCGCGCGCCACCGCGATGATGTGGGCACGCAAGGCGGCGTCGTAGGGCTCGGCGAACGATTGGTGGTGCACCGGGCCGGCGGTTCCCGCTTGATCGCTAGGGCCGCCGGTGTCGTGAAAGGTGTCGAGTCGCCCCCAGGTTCGGTCGACGATCTGATCGACGATCACGAACTGGCCGGGCCGAATGTCGTCTTGCAGTGAGCCGACCGAGCACGGCGCGATGATCGACGAAACGCCGACGGAGTGCAGCGCCCACAGGTTTGCCCGGTAGGGAACCCGATGGGCGGCGAAGCGATGGTCGCGCCCGTGGCGGGGTACAAAGGCGACATGCCGACCGCCGACGGTTCCGACGACGACGGGTCCCGATGGCGGGCCGAATGGCGTCGACACCGCGACCTCCTCCGCATCGCTGAGGAACTCGTAAAAGCCGGACCCGCCGATCACCCCGATCACGCCGGTTGCAGAGTCCCCCGCTGATTCCACGGACGGGACCGTAATGTCAACACGTCGAGGGTGCTGACACACAGATCGAAACATTCGCGCAACACCAAACGGCGGCATCGTCGACCCTGCAATGATCGGGTCACACACCGGCACCGCAAACCGGCATCAGAGGGGGGCTCCCAACGTGGAACTCGAGGCAACAATGAAACCCGCAAGTCGACGGGACCGGCTCGACGCGATGGATACGCGAACGCGTTACTGCGTGATCGCGTCGGCCCGAATCGCAGCGGGTCTGATGTGGCTGGCCAACCTGCACTGGAAGGTTGCCCCCAACTTCGGCGAAGACACGGGCGGTGGGCTCTACAAATACACGCGGTCGGCGGTCGACACGCCGGTGTGGGGCGTGTGGAAGTCAATCACCGAGAACCTGATTCTGCCCAACTATCACCTCTTCGGCTGGATGGTGATCCTCGCTGACGCCACACTCGCCGCACTGCTGCTGATCGGCTATCGCACGCGGCTCATTGCACTGTTCGGCGCGTTCAACGCGATCCCGATCTTTCTGTCGGTCGCGTATCGCGAGAACGAATGGCCGTGGAGCTACGTGCTGATCTTCTTCTTGCACCTGATGTTGTTCGCGGTCGCGTCCCGCGAGCCGGCACCGAGCATCGACACGGCTCTCGCAGGCCCGCGATCGGCCCGCGATCGCGCCTTCGTCGTGCTCGGTGCAATCGCAGTCGTGGTCGGGTCAATCGGATGGTTCCTCGCGCGCAACGTCGACTTCGCCACCCAACAGGTCGCACTGTTTGGCTACGCCAAGATGGAACTGAAGTTCCTCTGGTTCAACGGGCTCGCCGCAGTCCTGACAATTGCCTTTGGTGTCGCATTGATCGCGGCAACTCGCGTGCGCATCGCCGGGCTCGTGGCCGCCATCGGTTTCTCGGCGATGGCGCTGGTCGCGCTGGTGCAAGAGAACTGGAACAATGTCTCCGTTGGTCCGCCGGCAATCGTCGGCACCGGTTCTAACGCTGCGTTCTGGGCAATGTTCGCCGTCGGCGGGGGCGTGATGTGGTTCCGAGATCGACACCCCGTGGCCTAAACATGCGCCGCAATCGGCGAGCACTGACGCTGCTGCTGTTCGCGGCTGCCGTTGCGCTCATCGTGTGGAGCGTTGTGTGGGGGCGGCGGCTGCAACGTCGTTCACCCGAAATCAAGCTCGGTGCGGCACCGTTCGTCGGCCGCGATCCTCTCGACGGCTGGGATTGGCGTGCGCATTGGCAACTCGCGCTTCCGATCGTCGTTGCGTGTGTCGTTGTCGCCTTCGCGCCACGTGTGATCAATCGTTGGCGTCTGCGTTGGGTTACCATCGCCACTGGCGTCGCGGCGGCGGCGTTCGCAGTCGCACTCGCAGCTCTCGACGGTAGCGACGGCCTCTTCTTCGGCGCGACCGACCCGACGGAGTACTACTACAACCTCAAGTACACCTCGCCGTCGGGGCGAGCATTTATCGACACGTTCGTCGAGCGTCTGAACTTCTACAGCGTGCACGTGCGCGGGCATCCGCCCGGCTTCACGCTGATCCTCAAAGCAATTGAGGAGACGGGCGTCAATGCGGCGTGGCCGGTCGTTGCGCTGTCGGTGCTCGGTGTCGCGGCGACCCCGATCTTCATCCTTGTCACCGTGCACCGCCTCGCCGGTGCCATGTGGGTGCGTCGGTCGGCGCCGTTCTTGGTGCTCGTGCCGTACGCGATCTGGCAGATGACATCCGCCGACGCCTTCTTTACCAGCGTTACGGCGGCGGGCGTGGCGGCTGTTGCAATTGCACTGAAGACGCCGCGCCGAAGTGTGGCCATCGGTGCCTCGTGCGCGGCCGGGCTGCTCCTTGGCGCTGCGTTGTTCCTGACTTACGGAGCCGCGACGTTTGTGCTGGTGCCGATAGCGGTTGCCGCGTCGCAGTGGCGTCACTGGCGGCGAATCGTGTTGGTCATCGTCGTGTCGAGTACCGCTGCGCTCGCCGTGTTGTTGACGTTTTGGTGGCTGGGCTTTTGGTGGTTCGAAGGTTTCGCAGAATTGAAGAAGCAGTATTGGAACGGCACCGCGAAGTTCCGGCCATGGACCTACTTCACGCTCAGCAACGCTGCCGTCTTGCTGATCGCCGTCGGCCCCGCTGCACTCGCGGGAATCATCCGGCTGCGCGAACGCGTGATCTGGTTGCTAGTCGGCAGCGTGCTCGTTGCCGCGGTCGTGGCAACGGCCTCGCAGTACTCAAAGGGCGAGGTCGAACGGATCTGGCTGCTGTTCTTCCCCTGGGTCATGCTCGCCGCCGCGCCCCTCGCGGATCAGTCAGTCACGACCCCGAGCGCGCTACGTCTGCGCGCCTGGTTGACCGCCCAAGCAGTGGTAGCGGTCCTGCTCCAAGCATCGCTAGTCACCAAGTGGTGACGCAAGAAGTCGAACGTCTGCCTGACTGCCTTCGCATCGCTGAAGCATTCGTTCGAAAAGGTCGACAATCTGGTCGAAAGCCCCTAGCCCCCGCCAAGACGCTCGTCATACCGTGAGCGCATGGCTCAGGCTGCAATCTCGTCCACAGTGCGCGATGCCGACGTTCAGACTCGCGCTGTCGTAGACGGCAACGAGGCGACCGCGCGTATTGCCCATCTTGCCTCAGAGGTCATCGCCATTTACCCGATCACTCCGGCATCACCGATGGGCGAATTCGCCGACGACTGGAGCTCGAAGGGGCGCACCAACCTCTGGGGAGCGGTGCCAGAGGTGATTGAGATGCAGAGTGAAGCAGGCGCGGCCGGAACGCTTCACGGCGCGATCACTCGCGGCGCACTCGGCACAACATTTACGTCTAGCCAAGGCCTGCTGTTGATGTTGCCGAACATGTTCAAGATTGCCGGTGAACTCACGCCGACGGTCATCCACGTAGCTGCCCGAACCGTCGCCACGCACGCGCTCAGCATCTTCGGCGATCACAGCGACGTGATGGCAGCTCGCACGACTGGATTCGCGATGTTGTGCGCAAGCAGCGTCCAAGAAGCTGCCGACTTCGCCGCGATCGCGCATGCGGCAACCCTCGACACGCGCGTGCCCTTCTTGCACTTCTTCGACGGCTTTCGCACCAGTCACGAGATCGCCACCATCAACGAACCCAGTGAGCAGGAGTTAGCGGCGCTGATCGACCCGGCGTCCATCACCGCTCATCGCGCCCGTGGTCTAGACCCCGACCGTCCAATGCTCCGCGGCAGCGCACAGAACCCCGATGTGTTCTTCCAGGCTCGCGAAGCCTGCAACCCCTTCCACGCAAGCGTTCCTGCTGTCGTCCAGTCCAAGATGGATCTACTCGCCGAACTCACCAGTCGGCGGTACAACCTCGTCGACTACTACGGCGCCCCCGATGCCGATCGCGTGATAGTGCTGATGGGTTCGGGGGCTGGCGCAGTTCGAGAAACGATCGCCGAGTTGACTTCGACAGGCGAACGAGTCGGCGTAGCCGTAGTGCGCCTCTTTCGGCCGTTTCCCACCGAAGCCCTACTTGCGGCTCTGCCGCCGAGCACACAAACGATTGTCGTCCTTGATCGCACCAAGGAACCGGGTGCACCTTTCGAGCCATTGCATCTCGATGTGCTGAGCGCACTCTGGCACAGCCCAACTGAGTCGTGGGCCGATGGCAGCAAGCCGCGGGTGATCGGGGGTCGCTACGGACTGAGCAGCAAAGAGTTCACGCCAGCCATGGTGAGGGCCGTCTTTGACGAAGCAAGCAAAGACAACCCGCGCAACAAGTTCACCGTCGGAATCATCGACGACGTGACGCACAACAGCCTGACCTACGATCCGGCCTTCACCACCGATCACGCTCGTGTTCGTGCTGTCTTCTTCGGACTCGGTGCCGACGGCACAGTCGGAGCCAACAAGAACACCACCAAGATCGTCGGTCACAACACAGATCTGGCAGTTCAGGCCTACTTCGTTTACGACTCGAAGAAGTCGGGCTCAATGACCATCAGCCACGTTCGTTTCGATCCGGAACCGATCAACAGCACCTATCTCATTGATCGGGCGACGTTCGTCGGCGTTCATCAGTGGGACTTCCTCGAGCGGATGGACGTCCTGAAGGTGGCGGCGCCCGGGGCGACCGTGCTGATCAACAGCCCGTTCCCCGCTGACGAGATTTGGGATCGCCTGACGGTCGAGGTGCAGCAGGTCATCATCGACAGAGATCTGCGGCTGCACACCATCGACGCCGGCGCAGTTGCCAAAGCCGCCGGTCTTCAGGGGCGGGTCAACACTGTCATGCAGACATGCTTCTTCGCGCTGTCGAATGTGCTGCCAACTGCGCAAGCCATCGACGAACTGAAGCGTGCGATCACTGTCTCGTACGGGAAGCGCGGCGACGTCGTCGTGCAACGCAACATCGAGGCCGTCGACACCACGCTGGCCGAACTGTTCCCCGTGCCCGTCGGTACCACGGTCACCGCGACCAAACACCGGCGCCCGACGCTGACCGGGGCGGCTACCGACTTCGTCGAGCGCGTGACTGCACGAATGCTCGCCGGCGAAGGCGACCTGTTGCCGGTCAGTGCGCTGCCCCCCGACGGAACCTTTCCGACGGGAACCTCTCAGTACGAGAAGCGGACCATCGCCACCGAGATCCCGATCTGGGAAGCAGACCTGTGCATCGACTGCGGTAAGTGCGCCATCGTCTGCCCACACGCGGCTATCAGAATGAAGGTCTACGACGCGACCGAGCTACAGGTCGACGGCGCTGAAGTGCTGAAGACGAAGTCGTTCCGAAGCCGCGAGGTTCCTGGCATGTCACTGACAGTGCAGGTCGCTCCTGATGACTGCACCGGCTGCGGGCTCTGCGTCACCGCGTGCCCCGCGCACGACAAGAGTGAGGTCAAACGCAAGAGCATCAACCTGCGTCCGATCGAAGAACATCTCGATACCGAACGCGTCGCGTGGGATGCGTTTCGGGCACTCCACGAAGCTGACCAAGCCCTATGGGATCCGGCATCGGTCAAGACCAGCCAGCTGCGCGAGCCATTGTTTGAGTTCAGCGGCGCATGTCTCGGCTGCGGCGAGACCCCATACATCAAGTTGCTCACGCAGTTGTTCGGCGACCATCTGTTGATCGCCAATGCCACCGGCTGTAGCAGCATCTATGGGGGCAACCTGCCAACGACTCCGTATTCCACGAACGACGCAGGTCGCGGGCCAGCGTGGAGCAACAGCCTCTTTGAAGACAACGCTGAATTCGGCCTCGGCATCCGGCTTGGCCTAGATGCTCAGCAACATGGTGCACTCGGCTTGCTCGCGAAGTTGTCAACTGGCAGCCCCGCGCTCATCGATCCTGCCCTCGCTGCTGCGATCGCCGCTGGCGTGCAAGACGGTGGTGACACTCCGATTCGAGAACAACGCGAACGCGTCGAACAACTACGTGATGCACTGCGGGCCATCGACGACCCGACGGCGACGCAGCTCCTCGAGCTGTGCGGCACTCTTGTGCGCAAGACCGTGTGGATCGTCGGCGGCGATGGCTGGGCTTACGACATCGGTGCCGGCGGGCTCGACCACGTGTTGGCGAGCGGGCGCAACGTGAACATTCTCGTACTCGATACCGAGGTCTATTCCAACACGGGTGGTCAGGCGTCGAAGGCGACACCGCGCGGTGCAGTCGCCAAGTTCGCATCGGGCGGAAAGGGAATCGCGAAGAAGGACCTCGGGCTGGAAGCAATGTCGTTCGGCGATGTTTACGTCGCGCAGGTCGCTCTCGGCTCGAGCGATATACAGACCGTCAAGGCACTGCTGGAAGCGGAGGCGTGGCCGGGAGTGTCGCTGGTCATCGCCTACAGCACGTGTATCGCGCACGGCTTCGATATGCGCCAATCGATGACTCAGCAGAAGCTCGCCGTCCAGAGTGGGCACTGGCCGCTCTATCGCTATCGGCCAGGCGATGAAGAGGCCACAACACCATTCCAGTTGGACAGTGCCGCTCCCTCGGTGCCATACGCGGAGTTCGCGGGCAGCGAGGCACGGTTCGCGATGCTGCGGCGCAGCAATCCCGCGAGAGCAGATGAACTGATGGAACTCGCGCAGGCAGATGTCGCGGCAAGGTGGCGCTACTACGAGCAACTTGCCGCGGTTGAACGGACAGCACCAACCCACATCGGAACGGCGATCATCGCCGAAGCGGAGGATGAGCCATGAGCGTCGACCTCTCGACGAACTATCTCGGGCTGCGACTCCGTAGCCCGATTGTGGCGTCGGCTAGTCCGTTGACCGGCGACCCGGCGATGTGGGAACACATCGAGCAAGCGGGTGCTGGCGCACTGGTTCTGCCGTCGCTGTTCGAGGAGCAAATCGAGCATGATGCGTTTGCGGTTGACCATGTACTTGACTCAGGCACCGACGCCTTCGGCGAGTCGCTCACCTACTTCCCGGAGTTGGAGTCGTACGACACCGGCCCGTCGCGTCATCTCGCGCTCGTCGAACTTGCTCGCCAACGGTTGTCGATTCCGGTCATCGCCAGCCTCAACGGCACGTCACCCGGAGGTTGGGTGAAGTATGCGCGCCACCTGGAGGACGCGGGCGCACAAGCCATCGAACTCAACGTCTACAACGTGATCGTCGACCCGCATCGGACAGCGTCCGACGTAGAGCGCAGTTATGTGGAATTGGTCGAGGAAGTCCGCGCCGAGGTGCAGGTTCCACTAGCGGTCAAGCTCGGTCCTTGGTTCACGTCCCTCGGACACCTCGCACTCGCTCTTGAAGCGGTCGGTGCCGACGGACTGGTGCTGTTCAACCGGCTGTACCAACCAGACATTGATCTCGACACGTTGTACGTCAAGCCGCGCCTACAGTTGTCGACCTCGGCGGAGGGGCAACTTCCGCTGCACTGGATCGGCATCCTGCGCGGTTTCATGAAGTGTTCGCTCGCGGGCACGACCGGTGTGCACGATGGTGCCGACGCATTGAAATTGCTACTCGCCGGAGCCGACGTCGCGATGACGACGAGCGCATTACTGCGTCACGGACCCGACCGAATCGCGACGATGTTGAGCTGGATCGAGCAGTGGATGGTGGAGCGCGACTACGTCAGCATCGAACAGCTGAAAGGCAGCGTGTCGCAGCGCAATGTCCCCGACCCAGACGTGTACGAACGGGCCAACTACTACCAAGTGCTACATAGCTGGAAGGGCTAACCAGCACTTGTTGGTCACGAGTTTCAGCACGCTGCTTGACCAGTAATCCGAACAGTGTGAGTAATTACGAACGATGTTCGGACAAGCAGTGAGCCAGTCCACACGCGCCGTCGATCGCCGACGCGCGGCGACACGAGATGAGATCGTCGCTGCCGCGTGGGAGCTCTGTCGTGAGCTCGGCTTGGCTTATCTGTCGCTACGCGACCTCGCGGAACGCGTCGGCATGCGCGCCCCAAGCCTCTACTCGTACGTTAAGTCCAAGGATGAGATCTACGATTTGATGTTCGCCCAGGGCCAGCGGGAGCTCGCAGCTGCGCTCCCCCAGCTCTCCGACTCGGCCAGCCGTGAGGACTTTCGAGCCGGCACCCATGCCTTCTTCTGCTTCGCCGTCGCCGACCCAGTCCGCCACCAGCTGATGTTCCAGCGCACGTTGCCCGGCTTCGTGCCGTCGAGCGACTCGTACACCCTGGCCGTCACTAACTTGGAACATCTCGCCGCAACTCTGCGAGCCGCTGGCGTCTCGCAGAGTGGGCACGTCGATCTGTGGACAGCGATCATTACCGGACTCACTGACCAGCAACTCTCCAATGACCCCGACGGCACACGCTGGGAACGTCTCCTCAACGAAGCGATCGACATGTTCTGTGACCACGTCGGCATTCCGCCGACTTCGACCAATCTCGCCGATCAGTCCCAGCCCTGACCCAGCCCGGAGGAGCAGACGATGAAATCATCCACGACCACCCCGGAGTTCATCCCGATCCAGCGTTCCGAGGCCATGGACTTGGCGGAGACTGCGTACGCGCGGCTGGCCGACGTCCTCGAAGGAATTCGAGACGACCAGTGGCAGCTTCCCACCGACTGCGCTGGCTGGACCGTGCGCGATATGGCCGGCCACATCCTCGGCGCCTGCGATCGGCCGCTTCACATCGCGAGCTCCTCAGCCAGCAAATCGCATCGGTGCGACGGTCTAGGCGGCAGGGGCTTCTCGTCGTCGACGCGATGACGCAGGAGCAGATCGATCGCACGGCCGCTCAGTCCAACGCGGCGCTTGTTGCAGAGTGTCGCTCGCTCACCACCAGGGCAGCGCGCGGCCGGCGCCGGGTGCCAGCTCCTGTCCGCAGGTTCGTGAAGATCCGGGTTCGGATGAACTCCCTCGACGAGCGGTGGTCTATCGGATACTTGACTGACACGATCCTCACGCGCGACGCATGGCTCCATCGCATTGATCTCTGTCGCGCCATCGGGGTGGACCCCGTGCTCACTCAGGCGCACGACGGAAGGATCATCGGTGACGTCGCGAGCGAGTGGCAGCGCCGTCACGGTCAACCGTGCAGCCTGACGCTCACCGGGAAGGCTGGTAGTTCCATCGTGGACGACGACCCCGACGCACCCCACCTCGAGCTCGACTCGTTCTGATGCGCGCTGCAATGTCACGTCGTTGGTCGCTGTCTCCCGCTCGCGGCACGCTGCTGGCAACCCTGCTCATCTGTCCAGTTGCCATTGCGTGCTCAGCTAGATCTGGCGATGCGCCATCAGCGGCGACGACCTCACTCGCACTCGCGCAACCCGTCGCCGTTTACCCGAGTGCCATTCACTCACGCATCGTTGACGACCCACGGTTCGACGCTCTCCAGGACCGGGTGACGACCGCCGTCACGGCCGCTGGCATACCGGGGGCGTCGCTCATCGTCGTTCAGCATGGTGAGATCGTCGATCAGGAGGTGTGGGGCGAGTACACCCTGGACACCAGAGTTCCGATCGCATCGGGGAGCAAGTGGCTCACGGCAGCAACCATCATGACCCTGGTCGACGAGGGCCGACTATCACTCGATGCGCCGATCTCGACGTACGTGCCCGAGATCGAAGGAGCCCGAGTCGGCATGATCACTCTGCGCCAACTGATGTCATTCACATCCGGACTGGTCGCTGACGAGAGGGTGTCGTGCATCGCTGCGGGCTCCGGCACGCTGCGCGAGTGCGCCGCCGCGATCTTGCGCAGCGGCGTCGTCCACGAACCCGGCGCAGCATTTCGGTACGGGAGTCAACACCTACATGTGGCCGCAGCGATCGTCGAGATCGTCACTGGTCAGGGGTTCGCAGACCTCTTCCGCGAGCGCATCGCCGAGCCGCTCGGAATGGAACGCACGGTGTTCTTCCAGATCGGCAACCCCGCCAGCGCAGAGGTGACACACCCGCTTCCAGCTGCCGGCGCGGCGTCGACGCTCGGCGACTACGCGAAGTTCCTCGAGATGATCACGCATGGTGGCGTCGCGCCGGACGGCACACGCGTGCTGCGCGAAGCATCGGTCGTCGAGATGCAGACCAATCAGATCGAAGGTGCTGAGTACGCCTCCGCCGCCGCCCACCGGATGGCAGCCGAGACGCCCTACGGGCTCGGGGAGTGGTTGAACAGCGTGGATGCCGATGGGCGCGGCATCGTGGTATCGAGCGACGGCAGTTTTGGGTTTCGCCCGTGGATCGACTACGCCAACGGCCTCTTCGGCGTCTATCTCGTCGAAGATCGAGGTTCAGGCTTTGTCGAGGCTGACACCGGCACGCGAGAACCGGATCGCCCGTTTACCAGCGGTCTTTGGGTGTACGAGATGACAGCAGCCGCCCTGAGCGACTGAGCGACTCAGCGACTGAGAATCAACCAAGAAGACGCAACTTGGATCAGAGGATCTGGGATAAGAACAGCTTGGTTCGTTCCTCACGCGGGTTGGTGAAGAAGTGTTCCGGCGTGCCGACCTCGACGATCGAGCCCTCGGCCATGAACACAACGCGGTCGGCGACCTCGCGGGCGAAGGTCATCTCGTGTGTGACGACAATCATCGTCATGCCCTCAGTGGCGAGATCCTTCATCGTGTCGAGGACTTCGTTGATCATCTCGGGATCGAGCGCAGATGTCGGTTCGTCGAACAGCATGACCTTGGGCTTCATTGCCAAGGCGCGGGCGATGGCGACGCGCTGCTGCTGGCCGCCGGAGAGCTGCCTCGGGTACTTGTACGCCTGTTCTGGAATCTTCACCTGCTCGAGAAGTTCCCTCCCCAGCGCCATCGCCTCGCGCTTGGGCATGCGGCGCACCTGACGTGGAGCCAGCGTGATGTTGTCGATGACACTGAGATGAGGGAACAGGTTGAACTGTTGGAAGACCATCCCGGTCTCGCGCCGGATCTCCTGGATGTTGCGAATGTCGTCGGAGAGCTCGGTGCCATCGACGAGGATCCGCCCTTCGTCGTGTTGCTCCAGTCGGTTGATGCAGCGGATGAGCGTGCTCTTGCCCGAGCCTGACGGACCGATGACAACGACAACCTCTTTGCGGCCGACGCGCAGGTTCACGTCGTTGAGTGCCGTGAAGTCGCCGAATCGCTTGACGACATGTTCGAGCGTGATGATCACTTCGCGATTGCCCACCATGGTCGTCGCGTCGGCATTCACCTCGCTGTCGTTACTGCTGTCGTTACTGCTGTCGTTACTCATCAGGTGCCGACCCCTAATTTCTTCTCGAGTCGCTGGCTCTCGCGCGACATGGTGTAGGAACCGACCCAGAACAGAAGTGCCACGAACGCCAGCGACTCGACGTCAAGTCGCAGCCCGGCGAACTCGGGTTGCTTGGTGATACCGCGACCGACATTGAGCAGGTCGAAGACACCCATTGCGGTTCCGGCCAGAGTGACGTCCTTGAAGAGGCTGATGAACTGTCCGATCTGGGCCGGGATCACGTTGCGTAGAGCCTGAGGCATGGTGATCAGCAACGTCGTCCTGGCCGGTGACAAACCGAGCGCCTTGGCGGCCTCGTCCTGACCGGGGGGTACCGACTGCAGCCCGCCGCGAACAATCTCGGCGACGTATGCCGCGGTGAACAGCGTGAAGACGATGACCGCTCGCACCACAACACCGGGCGCGATCGATCGCGGAACGAAGAACTCGAGCGCGTTGTTCGCAAGCAGCAGGAGGACGAACAGCGGGGAGCCGCGGAAGATCTCGATATAGGCGGTGCACGTCGCCTTCAGAAGGGGCAGCTTCGAAGCTCGCCCGAGGGCAAGCAGCACGCCGAGAGGGAAGCACAGCACAATCGCGGCAGCGGCGATGGTCAGGTTGACCATGAAACCACCCCAATCGTCCCAACCGGTCACGTTGGCGAGCGCAACCACTGCCACCAGCGGGACAGCGGCCAGGACCAGTCCGAGTATGGCCTTGACAGGTAGTGGCGCCGAGGACACCGGACCAGCAACCGTCAGACCGACGGCGCGTCCAGCCAATGCCGAAGCGGCGATGACGAGCGTCGCGATCCACGGACCGAATGATTCAGACAGGGCGAGGAGTACGGCAACTCCGGCCAGGATTGGCCAGAATCGGGCGACGAGCAGCCCGATGTGCTTGGCAGGGGTTTTCGGTTGTTCGATGTAGGTTCCGGCACGCCGTTGGCGACCGATGACCAAACCGGCAAGAACACCACCCCACAACGCGGACACGGCAACCGCGATGACCACCTTGTACAACTCGTCGTCGGGGAACCGTCCGACGAGGAGCAGCTTCAGGTTGCGGCGCACGACGTCCCAGCGTCCGGTGACGAACACGTAATTCAACAGCCTGAGCGCCACGTAGATCGCGAGCGATCCGAACACCACCGTAACGATGCCGTCGGGCCACGTCCTGAACAGGTTGTGTCGAGCCCATGCGCGAAAGCGGGACATGCGGGTCGGCGAGTTCATCGGGTGACCAGCGCCAGTCTGCGGTTCCATACATTGACCAGCCCGCTGACAACGAGCGAGATGACCAGGTACACGGCTAGGGCGAGCGCGAACGCCGGCACCGGAGGTGAACTGTTGGCCACCGAGATTTGGGTGACGTTGGTGAGTTCGAAGTAGCTGATCGCGGCCCCGAGCGACGAGTTCTTGATGAGGTTTAAATACTGGTTACCAAGTGGCGGAACCGCGATCCGGAAAGCCTGCGGCAAGACCACGAACCACAGACGTTGGAAGCCGCTGAAGGCCAGGGCTTGCGCGGCTTCGTCCTGGCCGCGGTCCACGGCTTGGATGGAACCGCGCACGATCTCGGCGATGTGACTGGCCGTGTACACGACCAAGGCGAACAGCAGAGCGAAGAAGGACGGATCGAGTCGCATCCCGCCGATCGTGATCCGCTCAGCCACCTCTGGCGTTGTGACGTGGTAACCGAATGCGATCCAGCCGATAGCGGTCGTGGCAACGAAAACCGCAGCTGACCACAGGCCGGTTCGTGCGGGTGCGCCGGTGCGGTCGAAAGCGTTCTGCCGCCACAGGGCGACGAGCCGGGCACCGATGATTCCGATGGTGATGATTGCCAACAACGTCCATCCGGAGCCGACGTACCACGGGATGGCGATGCCACGATTCGAGAAGACCGCGATGCCCAGCGGCTGCCATGCGTTGGTCAAGCGAGGCAATACCTGCAGGACGAGCCCCAGGTTCGCGAACAACAACAGCAACAACAGCGGGATGTTGCGAATGGTCTCGACGTACACGGTGCACAGCGCGCGAATCACGGCGTTCTTTGAGAGCCGACCGATGCCGATCAGTGTGCCGAGGACCGTCGCCAGGATGAGACCGGCCACGGCGACTCGCAACGTGTTGAGGAGTCCCTGCACCAGCGCATTGCGCACTGGTGCGGTCTGGGACATCCCGTTGCCGGGGATCTCGAAGTTCGCCGGCCGATCCAGAAACTTGAAGTTGGTCGGGATCTTGGTACGTGCGACGTTGGTGCGGTAGTTGGAGTACAACCAAGCAAGGACGAGTGCGACGACCGCGAGCACGACGATCTGGAATACCCAGCGCAACACGCGCACGTCTCGCCAGAACGGTGGGCGTACTGGATGAGAGGTGGCTGCAGCCGTCATCGATGTGCCCTTCCCCAAGCGCCGACGATTTTAACAATCGGAGCAGGCCAGCGGTTTCTGGCCTGCTCCGATCTACCTAGTTAAGAAATTGCCTAGCTATCTAGCGACGATCAGCGGTAAGGCGGCGAGTACAAAAGACCGCCGTCGGTCCACAAAGCGTTCACGCCTCGCTCGAGGCCGAGCGGAGCGAGGTTGCGTTCGAAGATCTCGCCATAGTTACCGACCTGCTTGATGACCTGATAGGCGAAGTCGACGGGCAGTCCGAGGCCTGGATCGAGCGTGGTCTTGCTGCCGTCGTCCCCGGTCACCTCAACGCCGAGGAACTGCTTGATGCGGACGTCCTTGGAGTTGGCGACCATATCGTCGACGTTGTCCTGCGTGATGCCGAACTCTTCGGCCTGGATGGTGGCGAGGATCGCCCAGTTGACGACTTGAGCCCACTGCGTGTCACCGTCGGCGACGGCTGGGGCCAGCGGCTCCTTCGAGAACACCTCTGGAAGGATGGTCAGCGTGGCGGCTCCGTCTGGATAGGCGCTGCGCAGCCCGGTCAGCTGGCTCGTGTCCGACGACCAACCGTCGCACTGGCCCGCCACGAAGGCTGCTTGGATCTGATCCGTGTCATCGAACGTCCGGATCTCCCAGTTCAGGTCCAACCGATTCGATTCGCCTGCGGCGTTGCCTTCCGTGGTCGTGCCTTTGGCGACGCACACGATCGCGTTTGTCATGTCGCTGACGGATTCGAAACCGCTGTCGTTGGCGACCATCATGCCCTGGCCGTCATAGAAGTTGGGTTGCAGGAACGTCGCACCCTCTGAGCCGTCGCGGCTTGCGGTCCACGTGGTGTTGCGGATAAGGACATCGACCTTGCCGCTTTGCAGGGCAGTAAAGCGATCGGCGGTCTCAAGGTCTACGAAGTCCGCTTTGCTGGCGTCGCCGAGCACGGCGGCCGCTACGACGCGACAGAAGTCGGCATCAAACCCGACGTGTTCACCGGAGGGGTCCAGCACGGCGAAGCCCGGCAGCGCGTCGCGTGTGCCGCACTTGATCGAGTCAGCGGCTTGCACTGCCGCGAGACGCGAACCCGACGAGTCGTCGGGCGTCGAAGCTGTCGTTTCATCGGTTGTGGACGACTTGTCATCGTCTGAACAAGCGCCGATGGCGATGGCCGCTACAGCGAGGAAGGCCGCTACCCGAAACTGTTTTGACGGGACGGGTGAGGGCTTCAACCGGTGTGTGTTGGGTGCGAATCGTGACATGTGTGCCTCCTATAGGTCGCAAGACGAGCGAGTCGTGTTGCTGCGCCACCCAGGGTGCGGAGCGACGCCTTTGCTCGGACCGGCGACCAGAAGATCAAGAGATCAACGATCAACGACCAACGCCCCAAACAAGCCAGGCAAGGTGCCCAGAAACACGAGTGTACCAGTTTGCTAAAACACGATTCCCGAGGTTTCCACGGGACACAAGAGCGACACACCGGCGTCACAAGAGCGACACACCACAACGCGACGTTGCCCGCCGGAACGCTTCCCGGCGCGATCACTCGCGGCGCGCTGAGCACGACCTTCCCCTCCGGCCACGGCCTGCTGTTGATGTTGCCGAACATGTTCAAGATTGCCGGAGAACTCACGCCGACCGTTATCCACGTGGCTCAAACCGTTGCCACGCACGCGCTCAGTATCTTCGGCGACCACAGCGACGTGACGGCCAGCATCGAACAATCAACGTGCAGCGTTTCGCAGCGCAATGTCCCCGACCCAGACGTGTACGAACGGGCCAACTACTACCAAGTGCTACATAGCTGGAAGGGCTAACCAGAGCCGTCATCA
>Ga0163152_10004319_pt1 | contig 17676 bp, 19 predicted proteins | sample OliLakLV19MP8IB2_FD_148635 | JGI IMG/M metagenome (GOLD analysis project Ga0163152, IMG submission 148635) | Freshwater microbial mat bacterial communities from Lake Vanda, McMurdo Dry Valleys, Antarctica - Oligotrophic Lake LV.19.MP8.IB-2 | ecosystem: Environmental > Aquatic > Freshwater >... | reverse complement strand
CTGGGGAGCGCGTGCATTCCAAAGAGCCGCTCGGCATTACTCCGCCCTTTGGTCAACTGCATCGCCCGCTGATGGGCCAGAAAGGAAGCCTGCTGGGTGAAAAACACCGCGAAGGCCCCTTGGGCCGTATCCGCCACTTCGGACTGGGTATTCGGCCCACCCGCACGCGTATCGGGCAAGGCTGCAAAAACTTGTTCCAAGGACTTGAGCAACCGGGGCAGGCTGAGCGTTTCATACATAATGCAGGCAAGGTTACCCTACCGTCCGGCGCCTGCCTAGGGCTCTTGGGCTGCCTGTTTTCTAAATTGAGAATTGCTGGAGCCGAGGCCGGGATCTTGACAAAGCGTGCTACAATGACAGTAGCACAAATGAGCGAACATGACCGCGCGGATGTTAGTGGCACCCGCGCGGCCACTGGTCCAGTCCGTTAGTGGCGGAGCTGGCCCGCTGTGATTGTAGCATGGCGCGGGCGGTCAGTCACCCTGTGGACTGACCGCCCACTTTGTTTTCCACTTAAGCACAGGAGGCCTGAACATGTCTGAGAACACGCCATCTGATAAGCCTCGTCGCCGTCGCCGTATTGCGCGCCGCGCCAATCGAACGTCTTGGAATAAGAAGCCTCCATCAAAACGCCAATTGCGCGATTCGGTAGAGATCACTGACATTGGTCAACACTATTTTGTTCTAGCTAGCAATAAAGAAACCCTTCCGGACGACTTCGAACAATGGGTCGCCTGCCTAGCCTATATTCGTGTTTCAACCGATGACCAGGCGGAGAAATATAGCCCTGGGGCTCAACGGGTAGCCATCGCCTCATACTGTTATTCGCATCGTTTGCGCGTAATTGACGAGTTTTTTGACGCAGATTCCGGTGACATGGCGTTGACTTCACGCCCAGAAGGCATGGCTCTAATGTCGGCCTTGCATGACCAGCAGGCCAGCGCAATTGCGGTTCTCTGTCTTGACCGTCTTGCGCGCAACCCAGCCGACGCCCATACAACCTGGCGGCTATTTAAGCGGCAGAAGATCGAGCTTCACTTCACCGAGCGAGGTCGCCAAGAAGACACCCCTCATGGCGAGTTGATCTTTGGGGTTGAAGCCGCCATGGCAGGCTTCGAGCGCCGCCTGATTATGGAGCGCACAATGCGTGGTAAAGATCGAAAAGTGAGTAGCGGCCAGTGGCTTGGTATACAAAAGCCTTATGGTTATAGGCGCACCGGCTATAAGTCAGACGCCAATCTCGAGATCATCCCGAAGGAACGTGAAGTCATTGTCAACATCTTCCACTGGTATGTCTGGGGTGATGGCGGGGACGGGCCCCTCAACTTGCGCCGTATTGCCAAACGGCTTACAGACGAGCGCATTGAGCGACCGTCAGTAGTCAAGGGTGGTGATCCCAATAACTTTAACTGGCATCCAACCTCAGTGCGAATGATTTTGAGTAACGAGATCTACAAGGGGGTCTATGTGCATGGCAAGACAGTCAACTTGCCAAAAGAATATGACAACCAGCCCGTAAGTGATCGGGTGGCTGTGACGCCTCGCTCTCGCTGGCGCAGCGTTCCAATGACTCATTGCGCCATGGTACCGGAGGCTCTGTGGGACGCAGCCCAGCGGCGGCTCAAGGCGAATGTCGAACAATCGAGCCGTAATCGCGCTTATCACACAATCTACATGCTATCTGGGCATATCATCTGTGGCAAGTGCGGTTACCACGTACACGGTGAAACCGTGCGACCACGTCGCAAGAATGGCGCAAGACCTGAGTTTCGATATTACCGCTTTAGCAATCAGGACAGGTCTTGCCCTTGCTGCAACAAGCTACTACGATGTCAGGAGGTCGACGATTTCATCTGGAACGTGTTGCGCGCCCAGCTGGACGAGGTCCGCCTCAATGAAAACCTTGAGGCACTTCGGCGACGTCGAGCAGAGGGGTCGAACTTGACCCGTGACCGAATTGAGGAGATCGAACTCAAGCTGCGGGAGCTAAGTCGGCGACTAGACCGTCTATCCAGCCGATATGGGGATACTGAAGATGAAATCATGGCGGCTTCGATCAAGAAGACCATGCTGGAAACAAGCGAGGAAATCAAGGCAACGCAGGTTGAATTGGCCCGTGCCAAGGCTACTCTTGGCCATACTGAGTTGACTGAAGAGCGCGAGACCCAAATCCGTCAGATGGCCGCAGCCATTCGGCGCCGCCTCGGAGACGCGGTCAGCATGGAACAGCAGCGCGCAATCATGAGTTCACTGGAGTTCCAAGTGCGTGTTTTTTGGGGTGATCCCAGCTTGCCTCAGGCAGAGCTTAACTGGTGTTTAGGTGGTCATCAAAGCTTCGGTTTGGGCGAACCGCTGTCTCTGCCCGTGACTAACAGTTCAAGAACACAAACTGGTCGAACTCGCTGATGAGCACGCGGCCGTCCGCGTCGAAGCGCGGGTCGGCCAGGCCGGTGAGCGTGCGCTGGACCGGCCGGCGGGCGTAGGTGACCACGCCGCTGTAGCCCTTCTTCTCGGCGGCGGCCCAGGCGGCCGAGTAGCCGGGCGGGGCCAGCAGCGCGGGCGAAAGCTGGTCGGGGTGGGCCTTGGTCTCCTGAATGGCGACGACCTCGCCGCCGCTGGCCGCCAGCCAGTCGAGAAAGCCCTTCTTCTCGGCGGCGCGGATGCCGTTCACGTTCCACGATAACAGTTTGATGGGGGCCATAGTGTCCTTTACCGGAGCTAGACGGTGAACGCGCCGTTCTGGTAGAACAGGTCGCCGTCCACCCAGATTTCGCCGCCCGGGCGCATGTCGTCATCGTCGTCACCAGCGCCAATTGATCTCACGAAAACGTCACTAACGTCATAAGCGCCACTGAGTTCGCAGAAACGTCACTAACGTCATTACCGTCACCCTTTCGCGCTGGCCTCGCCGCCGGCCTCGCCCATGACGACGTAGTGCACCACCCGCGGCTCAAACTCCAGCAGGAAGTCCTTGTCTTCCGGGTAATAGACGGCCTTCTCCACGTCATCCCCGGCGAAGGCGCGGATGGACTTCATGTCCTTCCAGAACGTCATGGTGATGAAGTGCGTCACCGGGCCTTCGGGCCGTTCGAGGACGTGCACGGTGATGTTGCCCGGCGTCTTCCGGTACTCCGAGATCGCCCGGTCGTTCAGGAACTTGCGATAGTCTTCCGCCTTCTCGCTCGGCACGCGGCCGTGCCACATCCGCACAATCATCTGAGACTCCTTGTCGTTAGCCTGACCTTATGATGAGGAATAATTGTTCTACATGCAAGAGGCAAAATTGGATTGCTGATTGTGGATTTCTGATTTCTGATTGGGGACAGCGTAATAGAACGGGGTATTTGCGGGCAATTGATGAGCAGCAGTAGGCCAGCCGAAGGTTGAAGCGCGGCGGGTGATGGCGGTATAATAGGGGTGTCGCTCGGATCGTCACTGACCGAGACGGCAGCACGCAGCAACCGTTCCCACTCCCTGGCTCCGCTGGGGAGACGCGCATCTTACTCAAAGGAGAAGATAGCCATGTCGACCACTCCCACGCAACCCCGCAAGAAGATCACCACCCATCACCTGCGCCAAAAGAAGGAGCGCGGTGAACCGATTGCCATGCTGACCGCCTACGACTACCCCACCGCCCTGGCGCTCGATCAGGCCGGGGTGGACGCGATTCTGGTGGGCGACTCGCTGGGCATGGTCGTGCTGGGCTACGAGACCACCCTGCCCGTGACCATGGAAGACATGCTGCATCACGCCAAGGCCGTGGCGCGCGGCGCGCAGAGCGCGCACCTGGTGGGCGACCTGCCGTTCATGTCGTATCAGGTGTCGGTGGCCGAGGCGGTGCGCAACGCCGGGCGGATGCTGCAAGAAGGCGGCATGGACGCCATCAAGCTCGAGGGTGGGCGGCACATGGCCGGCACCATCGAGGCCATCGTGGCGGCCGGCATCCCGGTGATGGGCCACATCGGCCTGACGCCGCAGAGCGTACACCAGTTGGGCGGGTTCAAGACGCAGGGCAAGAGCGCCGTGGCCGCGCACCAACTGGTGACCGACGCGCACATTCTGGAAGAGGCCGGCTGCTACGCGCTGGTACTGGAGGCGATCCCCGACCGCGTGGCCGAGCTGATCAGCCACCGCCTGAGCATCCCCACCATCGGCATCGGAGCCGGGTCGGGCTGCGACGGGCAGGTGCTGGTCACGCACGACCTGCTGGGGCTGTTCGACCGCTTCACGCCCAAGTTCGTCAAGCAATATGCCGACCTGCACGCCGAGATGGGCCGCGCCTTTGCGGCTTACATCCAGGACGTGAAGACGCAACACTTCCCCGCGCCCGAGCACGCCACCGAGATGGGCGACGAGGCCTTCCGCGACCTGCTGGCGGCGCTGGAAGCCGACGCCCAGCGCGCCCCCGGCCTGGAACGCTAGGCCGCTGACCTTCCGCTGATCGTGAACATTACGTTGTTCGGCACCGGCGCTTTGGCCTGCCTGCTGGGGGCGGGCCTGGCGCCGGTCGCTAATGTCACTTTGGTGGGCACCTGGCCGGCCGGGCTGGCGGCGCTGAACGCGCACGGCATCCGCGTGGAGGCGGCGGGCGGCGAGGCGCAGGTGGCACCGGTGCGGGCCGTGGCGCTGGGCCAGCCCGCGCCCCCGGCCGACCTGGCGTTGGTGCTGGTGAAGGCCTGGCAGACGCCGGCCATCGCCGCCGCGCTGCCAGCCTACCTGGCGGCGGGCGGGCTGGCGCTGACGCTGCAAAACGGGCTGGGCAATTTAGAACAGCTCGGCCCGCGCGTCGCTTTGGGCGTGACGACGTTGGGCGCGACGCTGCTCGGCCCCGGCCGGGTGCGCCCCGGCGGGCCAGGGGTAACGCAAGTGGCCGCGCCCGCCTGGGTGGCCGAGGTGTTTGGTGCGGCCGGCTTTGAGAGCCAGGCCGTGCCCCCGGCCCAGATGGACGGCCTGTTGTGGGGCAAGCTGGTGGTCAACTGCGGCATCAACGCGCTCTCGGCGCTGCTGCGCGTGCCGAACGGCGAACTGCTGCGCCGCCCCGACGCCACGCGCCTGATGGAAGCCGCCGCCGCCGAGTGCGCGGCCGTGGCCGGGGCGCAGAACATCGCCCTGCCCTTTGCGGACCCGGCCGCCGCCACGCGGGCCGTGGCGGACGCAACCGCCCCGAACCAATCGTCCATGTTTCAGGATATACTCCGGGGCGCGCCGACCGAAATTGAGGCCATTAATGGGGCCGTGGCACGGCTGGGCGAGCGCCGGGGCATGCCGGTGCCGGTGAATACGGTACTGTGGCGGCTGATGCGCGCGGCGGCGGCGGATAATAAAACGGATACCACGGATGCGGCCGGGTAAGCGCCGGCGGCTTCGCTGACCGAGCGCTGCGTTTGCCGCCACCGGCTCTGAGTCCCTTCGGTCCCTTGAGTCCCCCTTTTGGGCCCTTTTGACCTTTATATGCCTTTGACCCCTACCGCTCATGCAAACCATCTCCTCCTTAGCTGAGTTGCGCCGCGCGCGCACGGCCCTGACTGGCACCTTCGGCCTCGTGCCGACCATGGGCTACCTGCATCGCGGGCATCTGTCGCTGGTGGAGCGGGCGCGGGAGGAGTGCGCGCATGTGGGCGTCAGCCTCTTCGTCAACCCGACACAGTTTGGCCCGAGCGAAGACCTCAGCCGCTACCCGCGCGACCTGGAACGCGATTTGAGTTTGCTGGCGCCCCTGGGCGTAGACCTGGTATGGACGCCGCCGCCGGACGAGATGTACCTGCCGGGCTTTCAAACCTGGGTCAACGTGGAGCAGGTGAGCGCGCCGCTGGAAGGCAAGCAGCGCCCCGGCCACTTTCGCGGCGTCGCCACGGTGGTCGCCAAGCTGTTCAACGCCTTCTCGCCCGACCGGGCCTACTTCGGCCAGAAGGACGCCCAGCAAGTCGTCGTGCTGCGCCGGATGGTGCGCGACCTGAACTTCCCGGTCGAGATCGTCACCGGCCCGATCGTGCGCGAGCCGGACGGCCTGGCCCTGAGCAGCCGCAACGTCTACCTTAACCCGGCCGAGCGCGCGGCGGCCACGGTGCTCTACCGCGCGCTGACGGCGGCCCAGGCGGCGTTTGCGGCCGGCGAGCGCGACGCCGACGCGTTGCGGGCCAGCGTCAGCGCGGCGCTAGCGGCCGAACCGCTGGCGCGCGAGGAATACGTCTCGGTGGCCCACCCCGACAGCCTGGCCGAGCTAGAAAGCATCGGCGCGGACGGCGCGCTGCTGTCGCTGGCGGTGCGGATGGGCAAGACCCGCCTGATTGACAACCTGCTGCTGAGAGTGCCCTGACCATGCTGCTGACCATTGACATCGGCAATACCAACGTCACGCTCGGCCTGTATGAAGGCGAAACGCTCGGCCCGCGCTGGCGGCTGGCGACCGACCATCAGCGCATGGCCGACGAGTACGGCATCCTGCTGATTAGCCTGCTGACGCACGCCCAGCTCGACGCCTCCCGCGTGCAGGGCATCGCGCTGGCGTCGGTGGTGCCGCCGCTGACGGGCGTGTTCGTGCAGGCCTGCGAGGGCTTTTTGGGCCAGTCCCCGTTTGTGGTGGACGCCGGGGTGAAGACCGGCGTGCGGATTCGCTACGACGACCCCAAGTCGGTCGGGGCCGACCGGGTGGTAGACGCTGCCGCCGTGCAAAAGCTGTACGGCGGCCCGGCCTGCGTGGTGGATTTGGGCACCGCCACGACGTTTGACGCCATCTCGGCCGAGGGCGACTACCTGGGCGGCGCGATTGCCCCCGGCATCGGCATCGCCGCCGACGCGCTGTTCCAGCGCACCGCCAAGCTAACCAAGGTTGACCTGGTGCGCCCGCCCACCGCCATCGGCCGCAACACCGTGCACGCCATCCAGTCCGGCCTGATCTTCGGACATGTGGGGCTGATCGAGGGCATGGTAGCGCGCTTCCGGGCCGAGTTGGGGCCGAGCATGAAGGTCATCGCCACTGGCGGACTGGCCGGGCTGATCGCCAGCGAGACCAAGTGCATTGACATCATCGCGCCCTGGCTGACTCTGGATGGGCTGCGGATTGTGTGGGAGCTGAATCACAGGACTGCTCCCGGCGGTTGACCACCAAGAGCTTACTCATGGAACCCATACCCGTCTTCCTCAACAAGAAGATCATCCTCGGCGTCACCGGCTCGATTGCGGCCTACAAGGCGGCGGATTTGGCGTCCAAGCTGCACCAGGCCGGGGCGCAGGTAGACGTCATCCTGACCGAGGCGGCGGCGCGGTTCGTGACACCGCTGACCTTTCAGTCGGTGACGGGGCGGCCGGCGCACACCGACCTGTGGGCCGCCAGCGCCGAGGCGCACATCGCGCACGTGGCGCTGGCCGAGCAGGCCGATCTGCTGCTGATCGCGCCCGCCACGGCCGATACGCTGGCGAAGCTGGCCCACGGCCTGGCCGACAACCTGCTGACCGTCACGGCGCTGGCGGCGCGCTGCCCGGTGCTGGTGGCCCCGGCCATGGACGGCGGCATGTTCGGGCACGCCGCCACCCAGGCCAACCTAGAAACATTGGCGGCGCGCGGCGTGGGCGTGCTCGGCCCGGCCGAGGGGCGCATGGCCTCCGGGCTGGTGGGGCTGGGCCGGATGCTGGAGCCGGAAGAACTGTTCGGGCGGGTGCGGCTGGCGCTGGCGAAGAGCGGGCCGCTGGCCGGGCGGCGGGTGGTGGTCTCAGCCGGGGGCACGCAGGAACCGATTGACCCGGTGCGCTTCATCTCTAACCGCTCATCCGGCAAGCAGGGCTACGCGCTGGCCCAGGCCGCGCTCGACCGGGGCGCGCAGGTGACGCTGATCACCGCGCCGACCGCCCTGCCCTGGCCGGCGGGAGCCGAGGGGGTGGCGGTGCGCACTGCGCAAGAGATGGCCGAGGCCGTGCTGCTGGCTTGCGCCACGGCCGACGCGCTGCTGATGGCGGCGGCCGTAGCCGACTTTCGGCCGGCGGTGGTGGCCGAACACAAGCTCAAGAAGAGCGCCGTGCCCGAGATCGTGCTGGAAAAGACGGTGGACATCCTCTCGGCGGTGGCCGAGGCCCGCGCCCACTCGCCCACCCACCGGCCGACGGTGGTGGTCGGCTTCGCGGCCGAGAGCCAAAACCTGCTGGACAACGCCCGCGACAAGGTCACGCGCAAGCGCCTGAACCTAATCGCCGCCAACAACATTAGCGCCACAGACGCCGGCTTTGGCGTAGACACCAACCGCGTAACGCTGATTGACAGCGCCGGCGGGGTGGAGGAGTTGCCGCTGCTGACCAAGGCCCAGGTGGCTGACATTATCATCAACCGCGTCGAGCAGTGGCTGGCCCCCCAGTCGTGGTAGGCGGGCCAGGCGTGGCTGCCTTTCAGAACGCTATTACTGACGTGCCCGGCATCCTGGTCGGGCACGCCGCCGACGCCGAGGCGCTGACCGGCTGCACGGTGGTCCTGTGCCCCGAGGGGGCCGTGGGCGGGGTAGACCAGCGCGGCGGTGCGCCCGGCACCCGGCAGATTGACGCGCTGCGGCCGGTGCACCTGGTGCAGAAGGCCCACGCGGTGATGCTGGCCGGCGGCTCGGCCTTTGGGCTGGACGCCGCCAGCGGTGCGATGCGCTGGCTGGAGGCTCACGGCTACGGCTTCGACGTGCGCGTGGCGCGCGTGCCGATCGTGCCGGCCGCCATCCTGTTCGACCTGGCGATTGGCCGGGCCGATGTGCGCCCAGACGCCGAGATGGGCTACCGCGCCTGCCTGGCCGCCACGTCTGAGCGCCCGGCCGAGGGCAACGCCGGAGCCGGCATGGGCTGCACCGTGGGCAAGGCGCTCGGGCCGCAGTTTGGCATGAAGGGCGGGCTGGGCACCGCCAGCGTAGACTTGGGCCACGGCCTGGTGGTCGGCGCGCTGGTGGCGGTCAACGCCTATGGCGACGTGCTGGACGAGCGCGGTGACATCCTGGCCGGCTGCCTCGTGCCGGGGGCCGAGCCGCCGCGCTTCGCCGACGCGCTGGCGGTGATGCGGGCCCGCGCCGGGGAGGCCGCCGACGCCGACCGGTTTGGCACCCTGCCGGCCGAAACCAGCCACACCGTCATCGGCGTGGTGGCGACCAGCGCCCGGCTGACTAAAGAAGAGGCCAATAAAGTGGCGCAAATGGCACACGCCGGGCTGGCGCGGGTAATCCGCCCGGCTCATACCATGTTCGATGGTGATACAATCTTCGCCCTGAGCACGGGCGCGGCGGCCGGCGAGGTGAACCTGGTGGGGGCGTTTGCGGCCGAAGTGCTGGCCCGGGCCATCCTGCGCGGGGTGCGGGCCGCCGACCCGGTGCCAGGCTGGCCGGCCGTCAAGGGCCGCGCCTGAGCGCCGACCACCGACCGGGGGGCTACCGGGAGAACTGCTTATGCTGCAAGTGTGGACCGATTACGGCTTTTGGCTGTGGGCCTTGACCACCCTGCTCGTGGTGGTGGCGCTGGCCTGGCTGGCCTATAACACCTTCTCTGCCCAGGGCGACGCCGACGCCGCCAACCCCGACGCGGCGCTGCTGGCCGCGCTGGACGAGCGCGTGACCGGGCTGGCCGAGGCCGCCCCGCACATGCAGGCCACCCTCGGCCGCACGCTGCAATACGTCGGGCTGATGCGCTACGCCGACGGCAGCGGCGCGCAGGCCTTCTCGCTCGCCATCTCCAACGCGCGCGGCGACGGCTTCGTGCTGTCGAGCAGCGTGCGCGGCGGGCTGAGCGCCAAGCCGCTTGGCCGCTGGGCGTCTAACCAACCCCTGAGCATGGAGGAGCAGTCCGCCATCGAGCAGGCGCGCGGGGTTCAGGAAAAAGCATAGAACACTTGTTCAATTCTTCACATTGACAACCCTCTCCAACCTGGTAAACTTCCATCCTAGCAGGCACTTGGGGCAAAGAATATTCGGGGGCACGTCGGGTAACTCCCTTGGGAGGCAGGATGTTCACGTTTAAACCTGCGGCGAAGAGTAGTGCCAGTGGAGATGGGAACGGCAACGGCCACACCCCGAACGGCAATGGGAATGGTCACAGCGCCACTGGCAATGGAAACGGCAGCGAGAACGGACACAGCGCGCCACCGGCCACCGAGCAAAGTATCGCCGGCAACGGGCAGGCGAACGGCAACGGCCACGGGCACGCGACGGCCCCGCGCGGCCAGGGGATCGCCAACTGGCTGGGCTTAGGCGGCAACGGGAACAAAGTCCCCCGCCCCGCCGCCCGCAAAGACAACCACAACGGCCACAAGGTAGACAGCGTCATCGGCCCTGGAATTCACTTCAAGGGGACGCTGACGGGGGCCGGCAGCCTGCGGATTGACGGCACCTTTGACGGCACGATCAACATTCAAGGGCCGCTGCTGATTACGGATGGGGCCAAAGTCACGGCCGAAGTGCGGGCCGGCGCGGTGTCGGTCGGCGGCAGCCTGAAGGGCAACATCTACGCCGCCAAGGTCGAAATTCTCTCGACCGGGCGGGTGTGGGGCGACCTGGTGACGACCGCCTTCGCCACCGAAGAAGGGGCCTTCCTGCGCGGGCAGGTGCGCATGGAAGACGAGGTGCTGGTGGCCGAGCCGGCCCCGGCGCTCAAGACCGAAGTGTCGCCGGCCGGGATTTAGAGCCGACGCGAGTCTCTAACCAAATTTTGTAATCGTTAGTGCGGGCCGGTCTACTGAGTTGACTGGCCCGCACTTTTTTGTGGCTGATGGCGATGACTAGAAATGGGGCGATACTTAGTCTTAAGGCCGCCTCATCGCACCAAGCGCGCTTGAGATGGCGCGAACCGACCCTAGCGAAAAAAACAGGTGGGGGCAGGGCTTGCGCCCTGCCCCCACCTGTTTTTTTCGTCGGCACTTTGAAACGGCAGCGCTCTAACCAACGCCGGCGGACGGTTGGAGCAACCTCTTACCTGTCATAGGACTTACGCAGTTGGCCCATCTAAGCGCCTCATGGCGCCACCTGTGGCGGGTACTCGAGGGATGCACCCGCCACAGGTGCGGTTGGCGCATCTCAAGTGCGTAACTCCTATGTCATTCCGAACCCCCGCTCGCGGCCTTGTAGCAACGTGGCGTGGCTGGCGGGGTGAGGAATCTCACCCGCAGTCCACCGCAGCATCGCGGGGGGACTCGACGCCCACCGCGGCCTTAAGTGTGGCCCAGCACCGGGTGCGGCTGGTAGAGCGCTTCGAGCGACTGGCGCTCGTCGGCCGAGAGCTTGACTGAGACGGCGGCCAGGGCGTCCTCCAGGTGCTCGGGCTTGCTGGCCCCGACGATGGGCGCGGTGACGCCGGGCTGGTGGAGCAGCCAGGCCAGCGCCACCTGGGCGCGGTGCAGGCCGAGCTGGGCGGCCAGCTCGCCCACCCGGTCCACGATGGCAAAGTCGTCGTCGCGGGTGTACAGGCGGTGCATGTAGTCGTCGGTGCGGGCGCGCGGGGTCGGCCCCTCGGCGGCCGGGTTGCGCACGGGCGGGCGGGTGAGCACGCCACGCGCCAGCGGACTCCACGGGATCACGCCGATGCCCTCCGCCCGGCACAGCGGCAGCATTTCGCGCTCTTCTTCGCGGTAGAGCAGGTTATAGTGGTTCTGCATCGAGACAAACCGGCTCCAGCCGTGGCGCTCGGCCAGGTGCAGGGCCTGGGCGAACTGCCAGGCATACATGCTCGAGGCGCCCAGGTAGCGCACCTTGCCCATGCGCACCAGGTCGTTCAGCGCCTCCAGCGTCTCGGCGATGGGGGTGTCGGGGTCCCAGCGGTGAATTTGGTACAGGTCCACATAGTCGGTGCCCAGGCGGCGCAGGCTGGCATCTATGGCGGCGAAGATGTGCTTGCGCGACAGACCGCCCTGGTTGGGCTTGTCGTTCCAGGCGAAGAAGACCTTGGTCGCCAGCACCACCTCGTCACGCTTGGCGAAGTCGCGCAGGGCGCGGCCGGTGATCTCCTCGCTGACGCCGTTGGAGTAGGCGTCGGCGGTGTCGAAGAAGTTGATGCCGGCCTCCAGCGCCCGCTGGACGTAGGGGCGGCTCTCGGCCTCCGGCAGCGACCAGGGCCGGATGGCCGGGTCGCCGTAGGTCATCATGCCCAGGCAGATGCGTGAGACTTTTAGGCCGGTGTGACCGAGTTGGGTGTATTCCATACGATGACTCCGGGTGCAAGGTTGCGGTGATTCTAATACTTAATGCCGGTTTGCGGGGCTAAGGCAACCAGCCGTGTGCACGCAAAGGTTGTCAGGGAGTTTTCGGTGGCCCGCAATATGTCAACTTCGGGATTTGTCGCACCAACAAACCGCGCCGGAATAGGCACCAGAGTATGTCGTCTAAAATGCGGGCCAATTCTTGTCAAGCAATTGGCTGACAACCTTTGCGTGCACACGGCAACGAAGTTCCGAACAAACGGTATGTTCTGGCATCACAGAAGACATTAGCGACAATGATAGAGGTAGAGCGGCGGCAGAGGCTGGGCACGGCGGTAGTTTCGATGAACTCCGCGCTTTTTATTCAGCGGGCGCGGTGGATCAGGCGCAGGGTGTGGGCGGCGCCGTCGGCGGGGGCGGTGACGAGCAGGACGTTGGCCTCGCGGCGGGTGCGGGCGGGCTTGCCATCCAGCTCGGCCTTCATGCCGGGCAGGGCGTGAAAGACAAAAGTCCAGTCGGCGCGGGCGTCGCGGTAGGCGCCCTCGCTGCGGCCCCACTTGAGCGTTGCCCCTGCGCCGCCCGCGCGCCAATTGAAGCGCGTGAGGCGATACTCGCCGCGGGTGTAGGCAAAGGTCGCGCCGTCGTCCTCGTAGTAGTCGGACTGGCCGGTGCCGGGCCAAAAGTGCAGGCGCAACTGCTCACGCTGGACGGCGGCGGTGTGCTGGGCGACAGGCCACATCGGGATCACCGCGCCGGCGGTGGCGCTGATAGTCGGTGGGCAGCCAGCGCGGCTAGGGCGCGCGGCCCATTTTTTTAAGGTGGCGCGCACCCAAACACCTGTTCGACGGTTTTCGAGTCGTGGTATGATTAGGCCCACGCAGGCAAGACCCCAACCAGCTTTCATTGACGGTCATTATTGGCGGCAGTGCCGGGGAGCATTTATGGATAAGGAAGCGGAGAAGATCACGATCATCGAAGGGCCGACGCCGGTTTTCGAGCAGACGCCCGAGACCTGGCTGCCGTCGCTGGCCGAGGGGCCGGCCATGCCGACGCTGGTGCTGACGCGGCTGCGAACCTTCAACGGGCCGGCGATGGTCGAGCGCTGCTGGAAGGCCTGGGACGAGACGCGGCCGGTGTTTTTGGAGTATCGCGACGAGCAGGGCGAGACGCAGGCGGCCGCAGTCGTCGCCGCCCGCTACGTGGAAGTGCCGGAAGGGCACATGCTGCTGCTGTATCTGCGCCTCAACTGAGGCCAGCCCAACTTTGCCTGCCTGAACAGGGCCGCCGGGACCGTGCGCAACTGAGCGCGGCTTGTGCGGCCCTGATTGTTTAAGCCCATGCAACTGACGCTCTTGCACTTCAACGACCTGCACGGCCGGCTGGCGCAACTGCCGCGCTTGTTCACGCTCATCCAGCGCGAGCGGGCGGCGGCGCAGGCGGCCGGGCGGCAGGTGCTGCTGCTCGACGGCGGCGACTCGTCGGACCAGAACGAGTGGGCCAGCGCGGTGACGCAGGGCCGCGCCAATTTCAGCCTGTTGGAGGCAATGGGGGTGCAGGCGAGTGTGGTGGGCAAGGCCGAGTTGTTCTGGGGTAAACTGGCGCTGGCGAAGATGGTAGCAGCGGTGGACTTTCCGGTATTGGCGGCGAACCTGGTGGACGCGGCCGACCCGACGCAGCCGGCGGTGCCGGGGCTGCACGGCACGGTGCTGCTCGACCTGGACGGCTTCGCGCTCGGGCTGGTGGGGCTGACGCAGACTTTTCCAAAAGAGTTTGCATCAGCCGGCTATGGCGTGGTTGACCCGGCCGAGGCGTTGCGGCGCGCGGTGGCTGGGCTGCGCGCCGAGGGGGCCAAGCTGGTTGTCCTGCTCTCGCACCTGGGCCTGACGGCGACCCCGGCCGCCTCGGGTAAGGAGCCGCCCAATGCGTGGCACGACGACGACCTGGCGGCGGCCTTCCCGGAGATCGGCGTGATCGTCGGCGGGCGGACGCACACGGTGCTGCATCAACCGCTGGTGATCGGCGGCACGGTGATCGTTCAGGCCGGGGGTTACGGCGACTACCTGGGGCGCCTCGACCTGACGGTGGACGACGCGACCGGCGCGGTGACCGCGCACAGTGGGCGGCTGATCGCCTGCGACCGCACGGTGCCGCTCGACCCGACGATCCAGGGCACGCTTGAGTTGGTGTTGGAAGAGGCAGCGAAGATCGGGAAAAAAAGCGCGGCCACGAAGGACAAAGGCTGAAAACCATCGGCCACGAATCGCTTCGCGCGAATTGCACGAATTGGGTGATGGGAAGGCAGAGAGTTGGGTAAGGGCTGAGGGGTGAGGAGGTGAGGCGATGACATACGGGACCATTCTCTATGACCTCTCTGACGGCGTGGCGACGCTGACGCTGAACCGGCCGGAGGTGCTGAACGCATTTAATGACGAGATGGTACGCGAGGTGGCGGAGGCGGTGAAGGCGGCCGAGCGCGACGCGGCGGTGCGCTGCCTGGTGATCACGGGCGCGGGCAAGGGCTTCTGCGCCGGGCAGGATTTGGGGGCGCTGCGGGCGCGCTTCGAGCGCGTGTCGTTCCGTGAGCACTTGCAGCAGACCTACAATCCCATCATCGCGCGGCTGCGGGCGCTGGAGAAGCCGGTGATCGGGCAAATCAATGGCGCGGCGGCGGGCGCGGGGCTGGGGTTGGCGCTGGCCTGTGACCTGCGCTACGCCGCCGAGGGCGCGAAGTTCCGCATGGCCTTTAGCGGCATCGGGCTGGCCCCGGATTCGGGCACCAGCTTTTTCCTGCCGCGCCTGATCGGCTATGCGCGGGCCTACGAGTTGGCCGCCACCAACGCGCCGCTGACGGCGGCTACGGCCCACGCCTGGGGGTTGGTGAACGGGCTGTTCCCGGCCGAGCAGTTGGCGGCCGGCGTGCGCGCGATCGCGGTGAAGCTGGCGGCGGCCCCCACCAAGGCGCTGGGCCTGACCAAGCGCGCCATGAACCGCGCCTTCCAGATGACGCTGGACGAGGCGCTGGACTACGAGGCGCAGTTGCAAGACATCGCCGGGCGCACGGCCGACCACCACGAGGGCGTGGCGGCGTTCCTGGAGAAGCGTCCGCCGGTGTTCAAAGGCGAGTGACATGATGCCTGCTATTCCGAGCGGCTGGCAGGACATCTTGGAGCCAGAGATGGAGAAGCCGTACTATGCGGCGCTGCTGGACTTTGTGGCGGCGGAGCGGGCGGCCGGCACGGTGTTCCCGCCGGACGCGCAGGTGTTCGAGGCGCTCCGGCTGACGAGCTACGCGCAGACGAAGGTGCTGATCTTGGGGCAGGACCCGTATCACAACGACGGGCAGGCGCACGGGCTGGCGTTCTCGGTGCGGCCGGGCGTCACGCCGCCGCCGTCGCTGCGGAACATGTTTAAGGAACTGAAGGCCGACCTGGGCGTGGAGAGGCCCAAGACCGGCTACCTGGCGCCGTGGGCCGAGCAGGGGGTGCTGCTGCTGAACGCCGTGCTGACGGTGCGGGCGCACACACCCAACGCGCACAAGGGCCAGGGTTGGGAGAAGTTTACCGACGCGGTCTTGCGGGCGCTGGTGGCGCGGCCGGAGCCGGTGGTGTTTGTGCTGTGGGGCGGCTATGCGCGCAAGAAGGCGGCGCTGCTCGACGCGGCGCGGCACACGATTATTGAGTCGGCCCATCCCTCGCCGCTGTCGGCCCACAACGGCTTCTTCGGCAGTAAACCGTTCTCGAAGATCAACGCGGCGCTGGGGGCGGCCCCAAAAGAACTGGGGCTGGGCGGCGCGGCCGAGATTGACTGGCGGCTGGCAGGAGGCGGAGCATGACCATGAGCCATGAGATTCGCACGGTGGCGGTGCTGGGCTCGGGCACGATGGGTGGCGGCATCGCCCAGGTGTGCGCGCTGCACGGCCTGGTGACGGTGCTGTACGACGTGACGCCGGAGATCGTCACCGCCGCCTATGCGCGGGTGCGGGCGTCCATTCAAAAGGGCGTGGCGTTGGGCAAGACCACGCCCGAGGCGGCGAGCGCGGCGCTGGCCCGGCTGCACCCGACCGCCGAGCTGAAGGACTGCGCCGGGGCCGACCTGGCAATTGAGGCCGTGCCGGAAGATGAGGCCGTCAAGCGCGAGTTGTTCGGGCGGCTGGAGGCGGTGCTGAGTCCGCAGGCGCTGGTGGCTACCAACACCTCGTCGCTGTCGGTCACGCGGCTGGCGGGGGCGGTCAGCCGGCCGGAGCAGTTTTTGGGGCTGCACTTCTTCAATCCCGCCCACCTGATGGCGCTGGTGGAGGTGGTGCGCGGGGAGCGCACCTCGGCGGCGACGCTGGCGGCGGGCACAGCGTTCGCGCGGGCGCTGGGCAAGACGCCGGTGGTCTGCCAGGACACGCCCGGCTTCATCGTCAACCGGGTGGCGCGGCCGTTCTATGGCGAGGCACTGCGGCTGCTGGGCGAGCAGGCGGCCGACCCGGCCACGGTGGACGCGCTGCTGCGGTCGCTGGGGTTCAAGCTGGGGCCATTCGAGCTGATGGATTTGATCGGGCTAGACGTGAACTTCGCGGTGACACAGTCGGTCTATCACGCTTTCTTCGAGGACCCGCGCTACCGGCCACACCCCTTACAGCAGCGGCGGGTGGAGGCCGGGCTGTTGGGGCGCAAGACCGGGCGCGGCTTCTATGAGTATCCGTAGTTGGTGGGGATGGACGCTCTAAAGAACTTTGGCCACGAATCGCTTCGCGCGAATTACACGAATGGGGTTCGGGGAGATCATGGTTGGATGTGGCAGTCAAGCGTTGGTCTAGAGTAAAATCCACTGCATAGACAAATCAAAAATCAACAATCCGCAATCAGAAATCATGCTTGATCCCTGCCCATTCTGCGTGCGTGACCCGGCCCTGGTGCTGTGGGAGAGCGCGCACTACTGCCTGCTGGCCGACGCCTTCCCGCGCACGGCCGGGCATGTGCTGCTGGTGACCAAAGAACATTTCGCCAGCCACATGCACGCGCCCGAAGCCTGGACCGCCGAACTCGACGCGGCCCAGTCGCTGGCCCGGGCCTTCTTGGTGGAGGTGTTTGGCTCGGCCACCTTTTTGGAGAACGGCGGCGCGCGGCAGGAGGTGCCGCACGCGCACTTGCACGGCGTGCCGTTTGCGGCGCACGTGCCGCCAGAGTGGCTGCTGAGCGGCGTGATGCGCCCGGTGAACGATTGGGATGGGGTGCGGCGCGAGTGCGAGCGGCGCGGGGCCTATGCCTTGCTGGAGACGCCGGACGGCCGTTACGTGCTCGGGCGCGACGCGGACTATGGCCGGCTGATCTACGCGGTGCGCCGGCAGATTGTGGCGCAGACCCCGGCCGAGTTTGACCCGGACGCGGGCGAGCTGCTGCGCGGCGGGCCGGGCATGGTGGCCCACACCATCGGCCTGTGGCAGACGTGGCAAGCGCGGGCGTGAGCGTGCGAGACATACTCGCCCAGCATGGGCGCGCGCTGGCGCTGGAGCGCGCTGTGCCGCCGGTGACGGGGTGGGCGAACGC
>Ga0163152_10004315_pt1 | contig 17682 bp, 13 predicted proteins | sample OliLakLV19MP8IB2_FD_148635 | JGI IMG/M metagenome (GOLD analysis project Ga0163152, IMG submission 148635) | Freshwater microbial mat bacterial communities from Lake Vanda, McMurdo Dry Valleys, Antarctica - Oligotrophic Lake LV.19.MP8.IB-2 | ecosystem: Environmental > Aquatic > Freshwater >... | reverse complement strand
TCAAGACGCTGCCGCACGTCGACACACGCACCGATCTGCGCTGCATCGAAGGCTGGAGCACGAAGGTGGGCTGGGGCGGCGTGCGCCTGTCGGAGTTTCTGTTGAAGTACGATCTTGTGCCCGCCGACGCTGTGGACAATCCAAAAAAATATCCGAACCTGTACCTGCAACTGGCCACGCCCGATGAAAAGTATTTTGTGGGTATCGATCTCGCGAGCGCCGTGCAGCCGCAGACGCTGCTTGCTTACGACATGAATGGTGCGCCGCTCACGCTTGGACACGGCGCCCCGCTGCGGCTCGCGATTCCGACCAAATACGGCATCAAGAACATCAAGCGCATCGGACATCTTCGCGTGATGCATCAGCGTCCCGACGACTATTGGGCGCTCGAAGGTTACGACTGGTACGCCGGACACTGAAATGTTCCCGCGCGCGGAAACGCAACGCGGACCCCCTTGGCGAGGTCGGCGCGTGCCACTTCTACCGAGAGCGAAGTGGTGACGTTCGATCCGCTTGCGGCAAAATCGATCCAACCCGTGTTGATGGGCATCCAGCCATCCAGGTCGGCAAACGACAGTGTGCTTCGCGGCAGGTGCACAAGAATGCGCTGCGACCCATTCACCCTGTTCTTTTGTTCCGAAATGAAGGTTGGCAAAAAGCCTTCGTTCGAGATCGTCAGCACAACACTCTGTTCGCTTCGCTGCTTGACACTGACATGTGGGCGCGGCGCGAGACCAACGAGGAAATCAAAGACGTCCAGCTGCGGCAGGATGACCTCTTCAAGCAGGCTTTGCGGAGGGTTCTGGATGCCGAATACGGCGGGCAGCTCCGAGATCTCGACGGGGCCGAGTTGCGGATGTTCAAAGGGGAGCCAAGGGTGTCCAAACAGCAGCCCACCGTTGTGGTTGCGATCGAACAGCCAAAGTTTACGCCACTGCTCGGTGCTCCACAGTGTGTAGCGCGTTATGAAGGGCCGCTCGGTGCGTCCGAGCCGTGCTGGCAGATCCCACAGCTCGCAAACGTAACTGTAGGCGCCGAGTCCGTAATAGGCCCAGTCACTCAAGGTGCCCGGAAGGGGGACGCCGGGTTCATAAAGGAACTCCGCATGACCCGACACCGCCGGGTAACCCGAGAGGCGTTCGAGTTCGCGATCCACGATTTCATAGACGCTGGCGTCCAGGCGCGCGAGCGAGCTGTCGGGCTTGTCCTCCGGCGGACGAATGTAGACACCGCCGAAGGTGTGGTAGTTGAGCCAGAAATAGATGTGCGGAAACCGCGCGGAATAGTCGATGATCGCACGCGACTCGGGTTCCGAACCCGGTGCACGTCCCCCGCGCACGCCGCTGCGATCGGCCTGCCAGAGGTACGGAAAATTTCGATTCAGGTCGGTTTCATTGCGATCGGTCAAGTATGCGAAAGGCACGTTGATGCCATCGAAATTCTCGATGACGCCTTCGGGGTAGACGTCAAAAAAAGGTCCTTTGTCGCTCCACGTGCGGCGGCGCAGGAGCGAAGCGTGCTCTTCGTCGATCGTCCACACGCCTGCCGGGTTTTGACGGCGCATCACCCCAATGCGCTTGGGCGCTTGCAGGAGCGCCAGGCGGTGCTCCGGCCGCACGCGCTTTTCCACCAGGCAGACTCTGCGCCAGTGCGCCCCAAGTTCATCGGGCGTGTGCGAGTTGCGTGGGTTGCTGCGATTTACAAGGCCGTTTGTAAAGTAACACTCGGCGCCATCCGGCGAAATGCGCGGCACGAAGATGTAGTTTTGCGAGGTGTATGTTTTTGGGTCGCGTGCGAGCGCGGACGCAAGGCTCTCGAATTGCGCGAGCACCACGTTCGTGCCCACGAGTTCGCCCGAGTGCATGTTCGCATCCATCCACAGCGTGGGTTGGTGCTCGTCGCGTCCGCGTGGCCACACGTGCAAAGCGAACAGCTCCCGGCCCTCGGGGGAGTGGCCGAGAACCTTGCGCTCCACCGTACAGCCCGCGGGAAAGCGCGGAGTGATGCGATCGATTTCGACGCACATGTCGTCGTACGACAGGAAGCGGGTGAGCCAGGGGGGCGGATTTTGGCGCGAGAAAAAAGTGGGCGTCGTTGCCATGGGAATCTTGGCCTCCAGGGGTACCTCGGAAGGCAAAGCTTCTACCACGGCGCGGTTGCATCGGGAACGATCAGAACGTTCAGAACGGCTGGTTGGCGTCGACACCTGCGCAGGATGGTTTGCCAAGCTCGCGCTCGACCTCTTCGAACGACGAGTAAGCGTCGACGCTGTTGGAAGACCAGCTGCCGAACCAGTTCGTGTTGGTCGTTTTGCTGGCGACGCTCCAGGTGTCGGGGATATCGGTGTTGCGGTAGTCAGCCTGACGGTTGTCCTTGAAGTAGCAGTAAGCTTTCAGTTTCAGGTCCTGGTAAATCTTCCTATAGCCAGGATTGTTTTGGAGAGCCTTGAAGGTGCGGTAACTCACGTTGGGAACGACAAAGCGGCGCGTGTCGAGCTTGGGATCGAATTTTCCGCGTGGCGCGGCAGCGAAGTCCTTTGAGGGCGGAGCGCCGAAGGTGAAGCTGAGGAATGGGATCTTGCTGGCCACATCGGACGAAAGAAACTCTTTTGCCCAGTCGGTGTTCTTGAGGCCATATTTCGCGTCCGGATCTTTCAGCGTATTTTGGGCATACACGTGTGCAATGTAGTCGCCCACCATGTGCATGGCTCTGTCGCCGCCGGGCTGGATGTTCTCCACGTATGCCTTGCACTCGGCGATGGCCTCGCTTGAAAAAGGTGTGCCCGCCTTTTTCTCCATACCGTCGCCATTGTATCCCGGGCTGCCATCCCAGCCACGGCCGTGCTTTATGATCGCCGAGATCCAGGCGTCGTTCACCGTCTCCATGACCTGCGCGTCCGCATCCTGGTATACCAGGTATGCATTGATGAGGCGGATGGCTTCGTCCACCGGCACCTTCTTTTTGGTGGGGACTCCGCTCGCTATCTTCAGGTCGATGTAATTCCGTGTCCCACCAGCCTTCAGGGCTTTGGCGAATTCGGCGGGGTCAGTGGGCAAGGTGGGCCAAACAGACTCTGCCCATACGAAAAGATCGCATGGTGTCATGGGCGAATAATTGAGGCGGTTGGTGGGATCGAGGCGAAACTCGGCCATCTCATTGAACACGGCTGGCTTGAGGTTCGCGGGTGCGGCGCCAGGAGCGGCGGACGAGGTATCCTTGGCGCGAGAGTCGTTGTTGTATCCACGGCTTTTGCATCCGGAGGCCAGAACTGCAACGAGCGAGTAAGACACGAGACGCGATGTTTTCATGGTTCCGCCAATGATTGGAGTTGGGTGGGAGCCATTAAGGTAACGCGCCTCGTGGTCTGGTGCAACGCGCCGTTTCACCAAGTTGCGATCCGCCGAAAATCAGTCGACTTCCTGCAGTGTGAAGACGTTGGAGTTGCGCGCTGAGATCGGTGACGCCGTGAGCGACACGAATACGAAGCGATCACCGCGACCAAAGTCGCAGTAGCGTGCGAGGAGTTTTTTCGTTTCCTCGAGAACCTGATCGAAGGCGGGTGCGGCGTCGAGCGTGAGCACCGTAACGGAACGCAACAGAGAGAGCTGGCGCATGACGTTGTAGTTGTAGGTCACCGCAATGATGTCCGCCGGCGTGCGGAGGGACGAGAGACGCAGCGCCGTGTAGCCGCCTTCGGTGAGGCAAACGATGGCCCGCACCTTGTGGTGCTCTGCCACCTTGAGCGCGCCGTACGCCACTGCGTCGTCGTCGTTTGCGATCTCGAACGCCACACGGTGCCAGTTCGACTGGTGCATGTGCTCAGAGTTCGCGAGCGTTTCTTTGCTGACGGCTGCCACCAGTTCAGCGTAAGGCCCTTCGGTGACTTCTTCGGCGAGGAACAATGCGTCGGCACCGTCCGCGGCGGCGTTGGCCATGTCGCTCACTTCGGCGCGCGTGGGATTGGGGTTCACGCGCATGGAGTACATGAGTTCTGATGCCACGATGACAAGCTTGGCGCGGTGGTTGCACTCGGCGATGAGCTTTTTTTGCACGATGGGAAGTTCATGTGCGGGCACGGAGAGTCCGAGTTCCGATCTTGACAGTACGATGCCGTCGACATCGTCCATGATGCTCGGCAGCAATTCGAGGGCTTCGCGCGAATCGACTTTCAGCAGCACACGGGGCAGCACGGGGGCGGTGCGCTGGCGGATGTCGTCCTTGATGGTCACTGTGGGGTGACGTTTGCTCGTGCCTTTCGTAATGCCGCCAAACAGCACTGCCTTTACCTCCGCGAGCTCTGCCGCGGTGCGCAGGCCAGCGAGGATCACGTAGTCGGCAAGATCGTCGAACCGCGAGGCGAACGCGACCTGATCTTCATCCGTGAGAGGGAACATGTTGCGCGGAATATGTGGTGAATGCACATCCATTCCGGAGAGCAGGATGGCCTCGTCCACCACGGTGGCGCGCACGTGCAGGCCGCCCGCGGTTTTTTCCAGGGCATTGATGCTGAATTCTGTTTGCTCGTAGGAAATGATGAGGCGGCTTCCCACGGCGAGGCTCGTGAGCATGTCTTCGCTCGTCACCACGATTTCGGGCACCGATCCTTTGAACTGGCGCGGGTCACCCATGCACGCTTTCGAATCGGCACGGAGCACGAGCTCGATGGACTCGCCCGCCACCACATTGCGTGTGCCGCCCGGAACGAACAGGTGTGCACGGCGTCCCGTGTGCGACATCACGAACGGACACCAGCCTTCGGCTGCACTGTGTGTCCCGCGTCTTTCCATCTCCGAAGTGAGAGCGGTGCGCAATTTTCGCAGGAGAGGCGCGGCGTCTTGAGTAAAGGTCACGCGCGCGGCATCGAGGCCGTAGTTGGCGAAACGCGCCGCGATGGCCCCGGCACCGTCGGTTTCGAGCGAGTGCGCAGAGATGGTCCAGAGCAATTTCGTGTTCGTGCGAGCGTGCGCGAACGGAGCCGCAGCCGCATCGTTCGCGCCGGGTGATTTGGACTGCGAAGCGCTCGGCGAGGTGCCAGGTGCACCGGTCTGCATGCTTGTTCCCGCCTTTGCCGCCTCTGCTGAGAGGCCTGCCTGCGGTGGCGGTGCGATGTTCGCGGAATGTTGCTGCATGGGATCCCTCGTTGCGGCGTGCGCGCGATGGGCGATCACGGTCGCGTTTTGGCTGTCGGACTTTTTGGCCGCTTCTTCTTCAACTGTTCATTGCGTTCGCAAAAACCCTTCTCCAGCACCAGGCAATCGGCAAACAGCTCCATGCGGTGGCGCTTGAGCCGGAAGCCAAGCCCATGCGTGATCTGTTCCTGCAACGCCTCCAACGAGTCGTCGAAGAACTCCACGATGGCGCCGCACTGATTGCAGATCAGGTGGTCGTGGTGCTCGTGGTCCTGGTCGGCGAACTCGAACTGCGCACGCTCCTTGCCGAACTGTCGTTCGAGCAGCAAGCCTGCGTCGGTCATGAGCTGCAGAGTGCGATAGACCGTAGCCAAACCGATGCTGGTGTCAATTTTCCGAGCCTGCGCCGCAATGGTCTCGGCGTCCACGTGCGGCCCGAGCACGAGCACGGCGTCGAGGATCACGCGCCGCTGCTTTGTCTGCCGCATGCCGAGTCCGGCAAGGTACTCATCGAAAGCGCCATGCGCCCTCGCTTTCTCCTGATCCGTGCGCTTGTGAGGGGTCAGTTCTGTCATGACTTTTCGCCCCGGAGACGTGCCGTTTGATGTCGTGTTAAAAGCGGAACTCGTTTGCGTCAAAATGAGAGGGGGATTGTAGGTTCTTTGACTGCCGTTGGGAACACCTCGGGGCAGGGTCCTGCCGCTCTTCCTGTGATAACTTTTTTTGTATGCACCTCGCAGGCACGTGGTTCGGCAGTATGCCGAGGCGAAGCCGCGCGGGTTACAGGAGAATCGCTCAGCATGAAGCTCCGCCCTGCGTCCTTTCGGAAGTCAGCCGTTCCTTTTGTGCGGCTCGTTCTCACGGGTTTTTTCGGTCTCGCCGGCACTGCCACCACTGCCACCACTGCCACCACTGCCGCCGCGGGCCCAGACTCCCCGAGTTCCCAACGGTCGCAAGCGGCGCCGGCGCAGATCGGGCTGGTGAAAAAGACCGCCGTGCTTTCGTGCACCGAAACGCGCGCTCGCATGGCCCAGTTTCTTGATCTCCACTACGTCTTCCGCACCTTTGACAATGAGCTCTCGCGTCGCACCTATAAAAAACTCTTCGAGACCTTTGATCCCGGACGCAATTACTTCATGGCGTCGGATATCGCAAAGCTCAAGGGCCACGAAGAGCGCATCGACGACCTGGTGGCACGCGGCGATTGTGCATTCGTGGAAGAGATATTCACCTTGTACAAGGCTCGCGTGGCCGATCGTACAAAATCAACTCTTGCGATGCTCGCAAAGCCCCTCACCTTCACCGCCGACGAAACCATCCCCATCGGCAAGGTGGACTGGGCAAAGGATGCAGCTGAACTCGACGAACGCTGGCGCAAACGCATCAAGTTTCAGGTGCTCAACCTGAAAGACAACGCCGATGGCGGCGAGTCGAAGGCCCGCGAACGACTTCAAAAGCGTTACGAACAGAGTGCCAGGGCGAGTGCGGAGCTTGCCGGCGACGACATGTACAACTCATTGCTCAATGCATTTGCGCTGTCACTCGATCCGCACTCTACGCATTTCCTGCCGGCCGATCAGGAGGACTTCAACATCCGGCTTGGCAATCACCTGGAAGGCATCGGTGCCACACTTCAGGAAGTCGACGGATATATCGTCGTGCAGGCCATTGTCCCCGGCGGTGCGGCTTCGCGCGATGGGCGTCTGAAGGTGGGCGACAAGATCATCGCCGTGGACTCAGGTGAAGGAAATGGTCTCGCGGATGTGATCGACATGGACCTCTCAAAGGCCGTGCGTCTGATTCGTGGGCGTAAAGGAACGCAAGTGAAGCTTGTGGTCCTGCGCAAAGGCGAGAGCGGTGCCGACCGTGTCCCCCTCACGATCACCCGCGATGCGGTCAAGCTCACAGCGAGTGAGGCCAAAGGCGACTCCTTTGAGGCAGGTGGCAAGCGCATCGGTGTCATCCGACTGCCAAATTTTTACACGGACTTTCAATGCCGCATGAGGCCCGGGACGGAATGCAACGGTGCTTCGCATCATGTGCTACGCGAGCTGAAGAAACTCCAGGCGCAGAAACTCGACGGTCTCATCCTCGACCTACGTAACAACGGCGGGGGCGACCTGCAGGAGAGCATCCGCTTGTCGGGCCTTTTCATCCCAGAAGGCACAGTCGTACAGACGGTCGACCGGAGACGCATCACGCGCACGCAGCAGGATCAGGATCCCAGTGTGCAGTACAGCGGGCCCATGATTGTGATGATCAACAAATACAGCGCATCGGCGAGCGAAATCGTGGCGGGCGCTCTGCAGGACTACGGCCGCGCTCTTGTTGTGGGCGACTCCCACAGCTACGGCAAAGCCACCGTGCAGGTGGTGCAAGACCTCCCGGGCACCGATGGACGTCGCAGCAACGGAGCCATCAAGGTCACACAGAGCAAATTCTACCGTCCGAGCGGCCGCACGAATCAGGAAAAAGGTGTGCTCTCCGACATCCAGGTGCCGTCGCTGCTCGAAGCCTATGACGCCGGTGAGAAAGAGAACGATTACGTCCTGCGCGCGGACGTCATCAAGCCTGCTTCCGACTTCCGCCCTCTGCAGGACCTTTCGCCATTCGTAGTGCAGCTCACCAGGCAGAGCGAAGCGCGCGTGGCGAAGAGTAAGGAATTTGCGGAACTCAAAGTGAAAATGGAGAAGTACAAGCTCGAGAAGGACAAGGCCACTGTGTCGCTGAAAGAGGAAGAAAAAAAATCCGCTGCTCGCAAGAAGGAACGCGAGCTGGAAGAGAAGGATGCGCGTGATGCCAACGGAGAAGCAGTGGTCATCCGTAAAAGTGATGCCCAGCTGCGCGAGGCTGCGCAGATCCTCTCCGACGCCATCGAACTTACAAAAACGAAGGCGAATTGGACCTCGGCTGCTTCACGCTGAGCGAGGCACCTGTGTCACGCGCTCTTGCGCATCGTGGCCACCACGATTTCGCGGAGCCGGTCGAGATCGGATTCCTTGGTGAGGAGATGCACTCCTTCACTCTCACCTGCGCCGTCGATTTCCGCAGGGTCGACGAGGTTGCTTGAGAAGAACACGAACGGGTGATTGAGTCCGCCACCAGCGCGTAGCTGCTTGAAAAACTCGATACCCGACATGACCGGCATGCGCACGTCGCTCACTATGATCCGAACGCGCGACGCGATCACGGCGTGTTCCGGCAACATGAGAAGCGCGAGCGCCTCGCGCCCGTCGCATGCTTCAATCACCTTGTAGCCAAGGTTGCGGAACGTGCGCTTGAGCAGGCGGCGGATGTCCTTTTCATCGTCCACCACGAGCACGCAAGGCTCGTCGACGGCCATAGGGTTTTCTATTTCTTTCCGCTGCTGCGCCATGAGCAGCGGAGCGGCAGCCGCTGCGGATGCGGCTACGTCGCGTTGCACCGAAGTGGAAGCGGCTTCGTCGCGTTCGTTTTCGGCGAAGCACGCGAGTTGCAAGATGAACTTCACCTGAGTGGGGAGGATGTCCCATGCAAAGCGCGCCGATGCGGGCAGGCGCCGAGCGAATTTTTCGAGCGCGTGCGGAATGAGGCGTTCATTCGCACCGGGCGCCAGCGCGCCCATGACAGAAAGTTCCACAGTGTCGGCGTTGCCGTTGATGGAAATGGTCAACTGGCCACGCCCCTGCGGCATGCCGCTCGCTATTTCCGCAAGCGCCGCGTTGAGCCACATGATGAGATTCACCGGCACCGCAAGCACAAACGGGTTGTAACCGTCGCGCCGGATCGTCTCGGTGCGGATGCCCAGGCGTGTGAGTCGATTCATGTTGAGGATGAGAGCATCCTCAACAAGGCTCGCGACGTTGCTTATCTGCGTGTCGGACAGGCGTGGATTCGAGAACTTGCGGAACCACACTGCAAGATCTTCGATGTTCTTGAGGTAACCGAGTACCTTCTCGATTTCGTGCGCTACGGCTTCGGCTCCCGGCCCGGCGGTGAGCACCGCGAGATGCGGCGCGAGCTCGCGCTCCACGATGTCGCGACACATCGTCACGGGGTTGATGAGGCTGTGCGCCATGTCGGCGCCGATCTCGGAAATGGTGTTCATGCGCACGGAGTAGTGCAGCTCGGCTTGCGCGGCCATGAGATCCGAGACGCGTTCGCGCATGGAGCTGTGGGCGGCTTCAAGCTGGTCGTACTGCTGGTGGAGCGAAAGATCTCGGATCTCGAGGCCCACGAGTTTTGTTCCATCTTCGTCCTCGTGGCGGTGAAATTTCAACTCCGCCGGAAACGATCCCATGGGTCCGCGGCGCATCGTGCGTTGAAAGTCATAGGCTTGGCCGATGTTGCCCGCGATATTGAACAGCTCAAGGATGGCCGGATGATCCTTCTTTTCAAAGAGCTCGAACAACGAAACGACCTTTGCGTTCTTGCCGCCGAGCGCGCCGCCAAACCAGGTCTGCTTCTTGAAGTTGGGGTTGCACCATACGAGTGAAAAGTCTTCGCCAAAGAGCGCAAGTCCTTCGGTGGCCGTCTTGAGGATGGAGAGCGCGAGGCTTCCTTCTAGGAGGCTCTTCATTCGGCCGCCCTCAAGTAAAAATGCAGGCAGCGTTCATGCACATCAAAGTCACGCAGCTTTTTCTCGAAGGACGCATGGCACACGACCTCCGTGCACACTCCCGGTTCCACCTCGAGCACGAAAGTGTGTGACCTGTCGAACACGATGCGCAGGCCAAGGCCCGCGCTCGGGTCGCCGACGAACGAACGCGTCTTGTCGCGGTCGCCAAGGTAACGAAGCACGGTGTCACGATCGAGCGTGCCGAAGGGGTCGCTCACGCTGACGCAAAAGGTGTGCACGTCGGCGCGCCACCGCACGATCACTTCCTCGCGTTTGGCGAGAAGGAATGGTGCGCCGCGATCGGTTCCACGCAGGCGCGGGTTCGCATTGAAGAGAGCATTGAGGACGAGCTCGTCCACCAGCTCGGTCATGCGACGCGCATACTCTCGATAAAGCGGAACGTGCGCACTGCCGCCAAGACCCTCGATGGCGCGCAAAACTTCAGTGAGCAGAGTCTTTTTGTGGGCGCTCTCGCGGATGACAGAACGGCCCGAGCGCAAGGTCTCCCTCTCACATCGCTGCGCAGGTGCGATGCGATCAAAGGCCGAACCTTTGCCTGTGTTCAGCAGCGTCAGTGTGGCAAGGACGCGCCCTTCATTGAATTCATCCGGCAAGGCCGGTTTGTCGGTGGAATCTCCACGCAGGGTCACAACGTGAAAAACGTCCGGGGCGAGACCGATAAGGTCGTCATCGCGGCAGACAATCAACGCGTGTTCCGTCATGCCGATTTTCCACATGACCCGCTTCATCCGGCGAGCACCTTGGCGAATTTATCGTGGTAGTTGGCAAGGAACGCGAAGTACTCCTCGGGTTCGAAATCAGGTTCGAGGACCTTTCCGCCTTCGCCTGGAATGCGGATCTCGAAATCGGAATAGTCGTCGAGCAGTGGCACCTGGGTGCCCACCACGAGAGTCACGATGGCGTGCGTGTCGTCCTCGGGGCAGTAGAACGGCGCAAGCAGGCTTTCCACGAAAGTGTCTCCGCGCAAGCCGTCCGCGAAATTGAATTGCTCCGCGAGCCACACGGGCACGTTGACATACGTTGCGGAGAGTCCGAGGCCTTGGACAAGCTTGAACCAGCCGAGGATGCCGACGCTGTTGGCGCGTTTGACCTGCGACAGATCGAGGCGCACGCGTGCGCCCTTGAGCGCCTGCGCGGTTTCGGAAAGCAAAGTACGAAGGGGCGCGAACTGTGTGTGTTCGTCGAGGACTCCCTCGAAAACCACACTGAGTCCATTGAGCCTAGCGTCCATACCGGTCTCTTTTCTGTGGAACGCGTCGGCGCGACGCGATTTCCCGTGGAGGGGTATCGGTGTGGTGCACAAGACTTTAAGAAAAAGATTTTGAAGGAGGGATGGCCTATGGCGGCAAGGTTCACTTCTGTGAAGTTGGCTGCGCAAACCGCGCCACGGTGTTGGGCGAAACGCCCGCTTCCACGCTGAGAGACACAAGGTTGCGCAGCGCGGTGAGCCAGATGCCTTGTGTATAGGGCGCTTCACGCAGAGTCTGAGGGCTAAGACCTTGGGCGATTGAGCGGTGCAAAAATTGCCCAACGCTCCCAGTGGTCCAGGGGGAAAGGACATGGGGATGGTGGTAGGCGTTCCACTGAATCCCGGCCTCCACGAGGTTCAGTCGTTCGAGCTTCGCAAGGTAGCTGATGGGCGAAAGCTCGGTGATGGCGTTGTGGGAAAGATTGAGAGCCTTGAGTGACACGAAATGGCTCAGGGGTCGGATGCTTGTGAGTGAAAGATGGCTGAGGTCGAGTTCAGTGCGGGACAGTGCCAGACGGGCAGCCTCGCCGCAGTCGAAGGTGCCAAGCTTCGTCAGGATGGCTTCCACGGTTTTGCGGTCGTCGGGCGCACCTCCCGCCCTGTCGCGGCACAGTTGAAAAAACGAACCTTTCGCTGTGGGCACGAAGGTGTCCAGGTCGTTCACCACGGCTGATACGGGTCTGCCTTGGATCTCCACGGCGCGGGCGTTGGAATTGACCCAATCTCCAAAGAAGCGCAGGTCGGTGTTGAAGCCGGTTCCCGTTTCACAGTCGCTCGGGCCGTAGGACACGATGCCCGTGACGGTAGGAATACCGCCTGCATGGGCTCCGACCAGCACGGGTCCTCCCGAGTCGCCGATGCACGATCCTTTTTCCGTGTTGGGGCCATCGACGATCTCACGCGAGCGGCTGCGGATGTCGCCCACCCGTGTGCTGACTTTATAGAGCCGGCCGTAGTCGCCACCGTCCGCATCCGAGCGGCCATAGCCTGCAAGGGTGATGTCGGAATTGGGGCTGACGTCAGCGTTTGGGTCCACCAGCCGGACCGGGCGCGCAATGGACGGAGCGGCACCCTCGAAGAACACCAGACCCACGTCATAAAGCGGTCTGCTGGGTTCGTGACTGATGTTGGTGGCCGAGAAGCGGCGCGCGTCGAACGCCGAATGAGCCACCGTGCGCGAGATGCGGCGCGACCTGGCGGAGGCAGCTCCCCTGTCGCCGTAAATCGGGTCGAAAGCGGTGGGAACCTCAAGGTCGAAACTCACGTAAAGCAATGGCGTGTCGAGTCCCGTGACACAGTGCGCTGCTGTGAGAACCGCTCCACGGCCCAGGTAGGTGCCTGTGCAGAATGGGAACCCATTGGATCGGGTGAGTGCCACGGTCGTGCCCGCGAGCGGATCGGCTTCTGCCACGCGGCTTCCGCCCCAGATCTGGACGCTCGAATCGGAGAGGCTGGGCTCGTCGGTGTCGGGCGCGCATGCCCCCACGACGCTTGTGAGTGCAGAAAGCGTCAGGCAGGTGGCGGCGAAAAAGCGAGGGCGTGGCGGCATGGGCGTTGCAGTCCTCCAAAAGCCTTCGCTTTTTTACTGGGAGGGCGGCTGGATGGTCAAGTCGGGCGCACCATTCCTTTTAGAATTTACCAAAACTTCAAAAGCCTTCGCCCGGGCGCAGTGTCGGGGTCACTGCGCCTGGGACGTGCCTCAGAGATCGAGGCGCAGCTTTGAACGCAGTCCCTGGGCCTTCACGCGGGTGAGCGCTTCTGTTGCCTGCGCACGCTCATGCTCGAATTCTTCGTCGGCTCCGAGCAAGGCGAGTGCTTTTTCCAGCGCATCGCGCGCTGCAGGGGCGTCGGGCGAGGAGGCATTGGCAAGAGCGAGCCCGAGTGTGAGCGTGGCAGTTCCGAGTGCTGTGCGATCGCCGAGCTTTTCGCGCAGCGCGACAGCGCGCCGGTAAAGTGCCACGGACACGTCGGGATCGCCCTCGGCCCTCAGTGCGCCAAGACTCAACGCAAACTGCGACTCCCACGCCTGCTGGTGCGTGCGCTCCGCCACCTCCAGGCCCCGCACATGCACCTCTTCGGCTCTTGCAGGTTCGCTGACGGCCACAAGGGCCTCGCCGTAGGTATGGATGATTTCGCAGAGCATCCAAGGCTCGCCGGTTGCGTTGGTTTCGAGGGCGCGAATGGCCTCGCGGAACAAAGGCAGGCTGCGGTGGGTTTCGCCCACCTGGCCCTGCAGCAGCGCGAGTTTGAAGCGCGCCATGGCAAGTGCCGCCCAGTCGTCTTGCGAAACAAGCGAGGTATGGACTTCCTGCGCGGCCACGGCGTAGCCCACGTTTCCGCTCGCGAGTTCGTCGTCCACAAGCGCCTCGAGTTCGCCCAGAGAAAGCGATGCCAGGTGTGCGCGCTCCTCCGCGTCCAGAGTTTCGCGCTCGGCGAATGCGTCCTCGCCGTCGTGGTCATGGTCATGATGATCGTGTGCATGGTCGTGCGCGTGGACATGATCTTTCCCGTGGGCATGATCATCGTGCGCATGGCTCGGGTGCGTGCACACCGATCCGTCGGCATGGACATGCGCATGACCCGCGTGGTCATGTTCATCCTCATCGTGCTCGGCTGTGAGCAGATGGCCCGCCCACGACGGAAAGGGATCGTCCATCAGCACCCAGCTCGCTTCGCCCGCGGCGAATTCTTCGTCGGTGAGCAAGCAGGCTTTCAGTCCCAGCGTGAGTTTTTCTTCCTGAAGCCCGAGACCCATCAGCACCAATTCCTGGCGTCTGTCGCCCCAGGTCGCGTCCCAGTCCACAAGGATGGTGGCGCGCGCGTGTTCATCGTGTGGCCACTGCGTGGGCGGCGTGTAAGCCCACCACGTTCCCTCTGGATCGAGCTGGCAGCTGTTGCCCGCCTGAGACCACAACGAAACAAAGTCAGGTCGAGTGGCGAGCCACAGGAATCCCTTGGAGCGCAGAATGCCGTGCCCTTCGCTGTTGACGAAATCCCAGAATCGGCCTGGGTGAAGCGGGCGACGCGCACGGAAAACGAAACGCGTGAGTCCGTATTCGGGCGTGGTTGTGTGAGTGGCTTCTTCCGCGCCACTTGTGAGTGCCTGCATCCAGCTGGCCGCGCGCGGCGTTTCGTCGAAATCGAACAGGCCGGTGTTCACGAGTGCGTCGATTGAGAGTGGCGTCGCGGTGTCGCAAGGCACGATGCGGGCGCGTGGGTTGAGCGCCGTGAGAAGAGCTTGCAGGCGTGCGCCTTCTTTGGCTTCGCTGGCACCGTGCACCACGATAACGTCTGCCGCCTCCACTTGGTCAACGAGGACGTCAGACACCGTGCGACCATCGTCGTGTGACGCGAGACCGCGTTCTTCGAGTGCGTCGCTGCCGAGATAATCCTTCAGGAACGTGCGGGCGTCGATGACAGTGACGAGCGCGTCGAGTGCGGCGTTCTCAGGTGCATGGGCGTGGTCGTGCCCGTGCGAATGGCCATGGTGGTGGTCGTGCGCGCAGTCCGGACCATGCACGTGCCCTTCTTCTTCGCCGGTGTGCGCATCGACCTGCGCGAACGATTCCAACACCGCGAGCGGCGAGTCCGTGGGTTCGCCGAGCAGGATGACAGCATCGTGGGATTGTTTGGCGACGAGTGCCATAGCCTCGTCGAAATCCTGCGTGAGCGCGATGCGGCGGCCGGCGGCACGGGCAATGGCGTCCGAAACGACCTGAGTGGTGACTTCGCGGGAGAGCCCCGAGACGACGGTGACGGGAAGGATTTTCACGGAGTGTGACCTCATGGAGAACAGGGATCTTGGCACGGGCGCACAAAGCGCGGCATCAGCTTCCCTGTGTACCTAACGCCGCGAGCCCCTGTGGGTCAAAGCGTTTGCGTGGACCTCGCTTTTTCTGCATTGTGCGACCACTTTCTGCTCACACCAGGCCGCGTCGGCCGGCCAGCCAGCGGGGTCGCGCTTCCGATGATCCGCAAGACCAACCAGCGTTCCGTCATCGCCGAGGTGCTCGAGGACGCCGAGCACCCTCTTTCGGTGGCCGAAATCCTGACTTTGGCGCAGCAGAAGCATGCTTCGCTTGGCATCGCCACCGTCTACCGCGCACTCAAGGCGATGGTCGAAGCGGGAGCCATCGTGCCCGTGGAATGGCCTGCCGAGGCGCCGCGCTACGAACGTTCGGGCAAGCACCACCACCATCATTTTCAGTGCCGCAAGTGCGAGGGGATGTTCGACGTGGAGGGCTGCGCGGCGGGCATTTCAGCGCTTGTGCCCAAGGGCTTTCGCCTGGAGAGCCACGAAATTCTTTTGTACGGCGTGTGTGATCGTTGTCAAAAATCGGGTTCTGCCTGAACCCCTGGAGGAATCATGACCGCTTTGACGCTTGTCATCGGCAACCGCAATTATTCGTCCTGGTCGCTGCGCCCCTGGCTCGCACTGAGGGCAGCCGGAGTTCCGTTCGAAGAAGTGCTTGTGAACCTCAACGATCCCGACGTCAGCGCGCAGATCCTGCGTCACAGCCCCACCGCGAAGGTTCCCGTGCTGCGACACGGAACGCTTGTCGTGTGGGAGTCGCTCGCGATCTGCGAGTACGTCGCCGAACTTTTTCCCGAGGCAAGGCTTTGGCCCGAAGACCGCGAAGCGCGCGCCATGGCCCGCTGTGCGGCCACGGAGATGCACGCAGGATTTGCTGACATGCGCACCCACATGAACATGAACATCCGCGCGCGCCACCCGGAGGGAACTAACCAGCACATTCCTGCCGTGGCCGCTGATGTGGCGCGTGTGAAGACGCTGTGGAATGACTGCCGTGCCTATACCAAAAAGAACCCGGCTCTCGCTGCGCAAGGGCCCTATCTTTTCGGCGCCTACGGCATCGTCGATGCCATGTTCGCCCCCGTTGTCGCACGCTTCGTGACTTACGGTGTTTCCTTGGAGGGGGAGGCCAAGGTTTACCACGATGCGATGCTCGCGCACCCTCACTACGTGGAATGGATTCGGCTCGCCGGTGCGCAGGACGCATCATGGACTATGGAAAAGTACGAAAGGCCCTGCACGTGACGCACAAAAAATATTGTGCTGCGCATATGGCCGGGCGCTGACTGCCGAAAATTTCGCCTCAGCCTTTGGGTGGCACGAGTGCGCCGCCCCAGGCCCCGCCTCTTTGGATATAGGGCGAGTAGAGATTCATTGAAGGATACTTGTTGAGCAGGAAGCGTTGCTGCCAGCTGTTCCAGGCACTGGCGCAGCCTGTGGTCGCGCAAACCCCCACATGCTGACTGCCGTAGGCATTGGGCGTCTTGTCATGAAAGATCACGCTGCCCACGGGTGCATTGGCGGCAGGAACCTGGGTCCATCCCGCCCGCTTGAGATTGCGAACGAGTTCGTTGACGTTGTCGCTTGGTTGGAATTTTACCTTGGCGCGTTTGAGAACCATGGACACAAGACGTGCGCAGCAGACCGAGCCGCTCCCACGGCGGTAGTCGCGGGGGCAGCCGACCTCGAAAACGCCCTTGCCCGCATAGCTCTCCGCTGAAGCCTTGATAACAGAAAGAATGGGATCTATCAGGCCGCCTCCGATGGGCGGGATGCCTGCAATGGGTGAGCTGCCTGCGATGAGTGACCGAGCAACGTAACCGAAGTCAAAGCGACAGCCCGGAATGGGTTCAGTGAAATACAGATTGAGGGTTTTTTCGTCGTGATGGCTCGGTGTGCGACGGACCCAATACCGGGCCTTTGCGCGGAGCATGCATTTTCCGGTGACGGGCTCCAGGGAATCTTCCGCCACGTCGGCGCGGATTCGGAGCGCTCCGTCCTTGTCTCCCATCTGGAACCAAAATCCTTCCTCCGTCCCCTGAAGATTGCGGTTGTCTGAAAGCGGCAACCCGCTCACGAGGGAAACCGCGGCCAGGTTCTTGCGGGTGACGTATCCAAAATCGAATTTGCACCCTTCCGGCACCGTGGCGAAATAGAAGTGGAACACCTCTTCGCTGTAAACCCCGGGTGCCTGTTTGAGCGCATAGCGCGTGTTCGGCGGGAGCGCACAGCGGCCGGTGCCTGGCTCAAGCGACGATTCGGGGAGGTCCTTGATGCGCAGTATCGTTTCTTCGGGACCTGTCATGACCCAATGCTGTTCTTCCTGCGGACGGACGCTGCGGAAGTATTCGCGCTCAGGAGCCGACGAGTGCGTCAGGTCCAGGTCTTGCGAATCGATCGAACCTGAGCGCAGAGAGCAGCCAAGAACCGGATCGAGAAACGTCACCTGGATGTCGCCAGGCGATCCCGCGCTCCAGACAGGTGCCTTTTCAAGAAAGATCGTTTTGTCGGCGGGCAGCTGGCACGAGGAATCTCTTGAACGTTCGTCTCTTGCGCCGCTTTCGGACTTCAGCACCGCACCCTGGCGGATGCGGACGGAATAGCCGCTCTCGCGACTGCGCTCAGCCGAGTTGCGCGACACGTTCGCTCGGTAGACCCAGCCATCCTGCAGTTCGCAACCTTCCACGGACTGCAGTAAGGAAACGTGGATGAAGTCCGGTGTCTCTGAAGATGTCCGAGGCGAATCATAGAGAGGAATCCGCACGCCCGCCGGAAGAGGGCAGACTTCCTTGCCAGGCTGCATTCCTTCGGAGTCGGGGTCGCCCGGACGGATGGCAAACACGGTGGGATTTCGACGGCTGTCTCAATCCAA
>Ga0163152_10004314_pt1 | contig 17695 bp, 12 predicted proteins | sample OliLakLV19MP8IB2_FD_148635 | JGI IMG/M metagenome (GOLD analysis project Ga0163152, IMG submission 148635) | Freshwater microbial mat bacterial communities from Lake Vanda, McMurdo Dry Valleys, Antarctica - Oligotrophic Lake LV.19.MP8.IB-2 | ecosystem: Environmental > Aquatic > Freshwater >... | reverse complement strand
GCGATGAGTGTGCTGTTGGCCACGCTCGCCGTGGGCGTGCTGGCCGCCGCCGCGGTGTTATTGCCGATGGCGAAGCTGCGCCCCGTGTCGCCGCCGGGAGTGGCGCCCGATCGATCTCGGCGTCGACTGGCGCTCTTCGCGCTGGTGCCCGTCTGGCTCTGCCTGGCCGCGGCGCTGGAGCTTTGGCTGGTCTCGTCGGCCGTGGCCGATCCGGCAGCCGACGAAGCTTCGGCCAGGGCAGCCTCGGAAGATTCATCCGCAGCCGGGGAAAACGAAAAGCCCGCAGCCGGCGAAAAGCCCGTCGAGGCCGCGGCGGCCCTTGTTGCTCCTAAGAATTGGCCCAAAGATCATCCGCTGCCGCTCGTGTCGTCGAATTGTGCCCGCTGCCATTTGACCGCGGGGCGCGAGTTGACCTTGGCCGTCAAAGACTTCGCCCACAGCGTCCACGATTTGGAACAGATGTCGTGCTCCGACTGCCACGGGGGCAACACGCATGAAGACGTCGAGGCGCACGAGCCGGAGTTCGGTTTCATCGGCACGAAGCTCAGCGCGCACTTGACCAAGTGTCGCGAGTGCCACGCCGACGTCGCCGAGCAACTCGACTCTGGGCCGCACCAATGGGACTTCTCGAAGCGAATCAATACCAAGTACCCATCGTGCGTCGATTGTCACGGCAACCACGACGTCGGAAATCCGCCTGAGGATTTCACCTTGACCAGCGTGTGCGCCGATTGCCACCGGCAGTTCGAGACGAAGTTCCCCCATATCTCCTCGGTCGTCACAGAGAACGACAAGCTCTGGAAAACGATCGGCACGCTGCGGGAGCAGCTCGGCATGACCGAACAGCGCGTGCCGCCCGAATTCGCCGAGGAGGTCGCGGCCCTGCGTAGCGAAACCATGAAGCTGATGCACACGTCGCGCGAGCCTTCGGCCGCCGAGGCCGCTGCGCTGAACGAGCGCGCCAAAAAGTTGCAGGCATCACTCACGGCCTGGCTTCAGGCGCAATCCAAGTGATCAGGACGTAAACGCGGCGAAATAAACACAGTGAATTCGACGAAGTGAATTCGACGAAGTGAAGTCGACGAAGTGAAGTAATCGCAGCGAATTTCGATTTCAATCATCTCATCTTGCGAGTGCCCTCGACATGTTCGTCACCACACCCTGCGGCCGGCGAAAGTTCCTCCGTCAAGCTGGCGCCGGCGCGATGGCGCTCGGCGCGTCGGGCATCTGGCGACCCGAGTGGGCCGGCGCCGACGAGGCGATCGAGCGACCCGCCAAGTCGACCGTCGGCATCGCCCGTGGCTCGAACCTGGAAGAAGCGGTTCGCCGCGCGGTCGAACTTTCCGGCGGGCTCGACTTTATCAAGCCCGAGCAATCGGTGCTCATCAAGCCGAACGTAACCGGCGCGGCCAAAAGCCCGACCACCACGAATCCCGAAGTGCTGTACGCCGTGATCAAGTTGGTCAACGAGCGGCACCCGCGGCGAATCATCGTCGCCGATCGCAGCTTCTCGCCCCTGTTTGTCACGACCACGCCCAAGACGATCGACGTGATGAAGCGCGTGGGGCACGTCGACGCGGTGAATCAGGCCATTTCCGACTTCAAGGCGCCGGTCGTGGCCGTCGGGCTCGAGGATGCCGCGGCCGAGTTCGTCAATCTCGGACTTTCCGAAAAAACGGAGCATTGGCGCCGCATCAAGCCCGAACTGGCCACGCACTGGCCCAACGGCTTTGAAATGGCCGAGCTCTTGTTCGCGGTCGATCACGTGATCAACGTGCCGGTGATCAAGACGCACTTTCAGGCCTGGTTCACGATGTCGATGAAGGCCTTCGTCGGGATGAGCCATCACCGCACGCGCCGCGAATTTCACACGGCGTTCAAAGGGGGGGACGATCTGCTGAATCAGAAGTCGTCGGGGAGCCGTCGCCGCCGCGGGCCCGAGGCGCGGCAGCTCGATATCGAAGACGTACAGCCGCTGGTGAATCGCGTGGCCGAATTGAATTTGGGATTGAAGCCCGCGCTCAACATTCTCGACGGCTCGCGCAGCTTCGTGTTCGGCGGACCGTCGCAAGGAGACACGGTCGATCCCAACCTGATCGTCGCCAGCCGCGATCGCATCGCAGCCGATGTCACCGGTCTGGCCGTGCTCAAGCACTATGGCACCGAGTATCGCTTGCAGCGTTACTCGGCCTGGGAGGCGCCGTTCATTCAGCACGGCATCAAGATCGGCCTGGGGATCGACTCGGTCGACAAGCTCGAGCTGAAAGATGCCGATCTCGGCGAAGATGCCGCCGGCATCCGCGAGATGCTGGTGTAAATGCTGCCGTGACGTTGTCGTCGCCACGGCAGCACACTGACGTGCGATCGTTTTGCTCGCCCACGCGTGTCGTTGACCGCGATGTGGCGGGCACCTAGCATTAAACCATAGTGGCACCGAGCGGCTTGGGATGTTCCGATGCGTCGAGTTAATCGACAAAATGGGTTGCGTTGGTTGCTGTCGGCATTGCTGATAGCCACCACGACGATGCCCCCGGGCGTATGCCACTCCCACGCTCAGGGTGACGTGCCGCATCGGCATGACCGCGCATCGGCGGTTCATGGCCACGCCCAGCACGGTCAAACCCAGCACGGTCAAACCCACGATCATCGGCACGATTTGTTGGGGCGCAATTCGTTGGGTCACCGTGCGGCGGTCGATTTCGAGCGCGACCGTGATGCGCGGGACGCCGCGCCCTTGCGGGCACACATGCATCTGAGCTGGCTGGGCTTCGAGTTCACGTTGCCAGCTTCGAGCATCCCGGACAGTTCGGATCCGAACCGGGGCGGATCGTCGCCCTGTTTCGTGCGACCACTGGGCGACGCCATCGCCGACATTCGGCTGCAGACTGGCACGAATCACCTGACGCTGGACGGCTCGACGGATGTGCTTTTGACGGCCGAGCCAGTCTGCCTGGTCGCGCCACACGCCTCGAAGCCTGCTTGTGGCCCGAATCTGTGTGATATTGCGCGCCACGAGCGCTCCGGCGTGCAGTTGAGCTGAAGCTCTTTCTTCGCGGCAAACTTTTAGCCGCGTCTGCGTTGTTGCGAAGTCGCTGTGCGAGATAGCTCGCTGGCTTGCGTACTGCTTCCCGCTTGATATTTCGGGCAAGGTCCGTGCAGAAGGAGCTTCTCATGCTGATTCGCTGGCGCTCGCCGCGCGTCGTTGTGTTGTTATTCGTGGGAATGTTGTTGGGCTGTGGCGACAAAGCGCCTATGTCCCGGAGCGAGTCGCCGGGCACCGCGTCAGTTCCCGACTCGCACGACGTGCCCATTACCGAGGCCGATGTGCAAATGCCCGCCGGGTACGCCGAGGCCATCCCGCGGATTCGTGCGTATCGTGATACGATCCGCACGGAGTCGCAAGGAGCCACACCCGCCAAGGCCCATCGAGCGCTCGACGAGCTGGATATCGTGCTCAACAAGCTGCCGACACTGGCCCGCGACAGCGGTGTGCCGAAGGAGCATTGGGAGGCGATTAACACCGGCGCTCGTGAACTTCGCAACCTGTTCAATCAGGTGCACTCAGCGATCGACGAGAGGCGTAAGCCCGACTATGCGGCCGTGGCCGAGCCGATTGAGAAGGGGATTGCGCGGCTCGCCGAGTTCGCGCCGGCAGCCGGCAACTAGGCGCGCGTGCGCGTTGGCAATCAACCTGTCCGGAGATTCGCAATGAAACGCCAAATTTCCGAATGTCTGGCACGCAACCGCACGCTCTGCGGCGGTGCCGTGCTGTTGGGCCTCTTTCTGGCGCTGTCGGTAGCGCCGCCGGCCCGAGCGCACGAAGGGCACGCGCCCTTGCCGACCAAGGGAACCAAAGTCGACGGTGATCGATTGCTGCTTTCGGCGAGCGTTGCGAAAGCGGTTGGTCTGAAGACCACGAAGATTCAGCTTGGTGATCTCCAGCGCGCCATTACCGCCAACGCGACCGTCGAGTTGCCCAACCACCATCAGGCCTATGCCACCACGATGATCACAGGGCGGGTTGCCGCGGTGCTTGCTCGGCCGGGCGACGCGGTCGTGGCCGGGCAAGCATTGGCAACCATCGAAAGTATCGAGTTGGAATCGCTGCAGCTCGACATGTTGCAGTCGTACGAAACCTTCACGTTAGCCCAGCGGCTACTCGCGCATCGCGAAAGCATCGGCAGCGCGGTGTCGGGGCGCGTGCTGTTGGAAACTCGCGCAGAACGAAATCGTCGGGCCGCACAATACAGCATCGCCTGGCAGCGTTTGCGATCCTTGGGTCTGACCCCGGCGCAGCTCGAAAGCGTGCGCAACTCCGGCGAGCCCGTCGCCACGCTGGCAGTGACGTCGCCGATCGCGGGCGTCGTCTCCGAGGCCGATGTCCGCGTTGGTCAAATGGTCACGCCTACCGAACACCTGTATCACATTCTAGACCGCTCGCATCTGTGGATTGTGGCCGATGTGCTGGAGTCGGATAGTCCCGCGATTCGGCTCGGGCTGCCCGCGCGCGTCTCGATCGATGCGTTGCCCAAGGCCGCCTTTGCAGGGGGGATCGAATACCTGGGGCTGGCCGTCGATCCGCGCCGGCACACTTTGGCCGTCCGTGTCACGCTGAACAACGCGCAAGACGAGCTGCGGCCCGGCATGTTCGGCCGGCTGGTTATCACCGTGGCCAGTGCCGAGCAGGCAATTGTCTGTCCTGCCGAAGCGCTGCTCGACGATGGGCAGGGGCGGTACGTGCTCCTGGAGGAGGGGCCCGGCACCTACTTGCGCCGGCCGGTATCGCTGGGTCTGCAGACGCCAGATCGCAGCGAGGTTCTTGACGGGCTATTCCCCGGAGATCGTGTCATCACGACGGGCAATCACGAGCTGGCGGCATTATTTGCGGCGCGACCGGCGAAGCCGGCTGCCGGCGGCGCTGCTCCGGCCCCCGACGCGTCAGGCGCCGAGTCGACAGCGGCGCGAGCTTCGTCCGGCAGCGATCCGCTGGTCGTTAGCGCCCGCTTGGAGCTACCCACCGATCGCAAGTCGTTTGCCACGTCGAACGTGCAAGGGAAAATCTTGCAACTGTTCGTCGAGCGCGGCGATCGAGTGACGGCCGGCACTATGCTGGCAGAAATCGAAAGCTTGGAACTGAAGAACTGGCAACTCGATCTGTTGCGCAATCGCGTGCAGATCGAATTGGCTCAGGCCACGCTGGATCGCATGCAGTCGACGAGCGGACAAGGGGCGATCCCAGAAAACGAAATCTGGAAGTTGCGCACCGAGTTGCAGTCGTATCAGTTCGCCCAGCGCAGTCTGCTGCACAAGCTGCACATGATGGGCCTGGCGCAGGACGAGATCGACCGTATCCAGCAGCTCGACGTTACCGATCCGCAAGCCGGCGAGCAGATTCGCATGGTGCTGCCGATCCGCGCGCCGGCCGACGGCGAGGTGGCCCGCTTCGACCTGGGCATCGGCCAGGTGATCAATCCGAACGAGCATCTCTTCGAAATGCACGATCGCTCGCGGATGTGGGCGCGAGGCATGCTCTTCGAGCAAGACGCCGCCCAGGTGCAAGTCGGTCAGGAAGTCGAAATCCAACTCGTATCCGATCCGAGGTTCCGCCAAACGGCGCGCGTCAGCCGCGCGAGCCCCATCGCCAGCGCCGGCGAGCGCGCGATTGCCGTGTGGGCGGAAGTCGACAACACCGATCGCCGGCTACGAGAAGGGATGCTCGCGCGCATGGTCATCCGTCGCACGGCAACCGCCAGCGATGCGGCGAAAGAATCCCCAGCGCCGTAGTGCTGTCGTCGCGCACTGGCTGACTCGTCCAAAAGCAGGTTGAACATGCTGAACTCGATTATCGCAGCGTCGCTGAAGAACCGCCTGCTCGTCCTGGGGGGCGCCGTGGTGTTGGTCTGCTACGGCGGTTATCAAGCCACGCAATTGCCGATCGATGTGTTTCCGGACCTGAATCGGCCGACGGTCACCATCATGACCGAAGCCCATGGGTTAGCGCCCGAAGAAGTGGAAACCTTGGTGACGCTGCCGATCGAATCGGCCATGAACGGGGCAACCAACGTGCTGCGCGTGCGATCGGCCTCGGGCATTGGCATTGCAATTGTCTGGGTCGAGTTCGACTGGGGGACCGATATCTACGTCGACCGTCAGATCGTCGCCGAGAAACTGCAACTCGTTCGCGCGCGATTGCCCAAAGACACGAATCCCATCATGACCCCCATCAGCTCAATCATGGGCGAGATCATGCTGGTCGGATTGCAGTCGACGGGCGCGACTGACCCGATCGAACTACGGACGATCGCCGATTGGACGATTCGCCGCCGGTTGTTGGCGCTGGGCGGCATCTCGCAAGTAACTGTCATGGGGGGCGAACTGAAGCAATACCAGGTGCTGACGTCTCCGGCGCGACTGGCTCAATACAACGTCACCTTGAACGAACTGACACAGGCCGTGGCCCGCTCGAATGCGGTCAGCGGGGGCGGCTTCCTGCTCAGCAAGAACCAGGAAGCCCTGATTCGCATCGTTGGTCGGGCAACCACGCTCGCCGATATCGAGAACACGGTGGTCCGCCCTGGCGACTCGTTGCCGCTAACCGTGCGGCAAGTTGCCGACGTGCGCTTCGCTGGGCCAGTGCTGCGTGGCACTGGCAGCATCGGCGCCAAGCCGGCCGTGATCCTCTCGATTCAAAAGCAACCCGGCGCCGATACGCTGACGCTCGACAGAGGGATCGCGGCCACGCTCGACGAGATTCAAGCCACCTTGCCGGCGGACGTGAAGATTCAGCAGAACATTTTTCGACAAGCCAACTTCATCAAAGTCGCCATCGGCAATGTGCAGGAAGCAATTCGCGACGGGGCCATCTGGGTCGTCGTGATTCTGTTCATTTTTCTCTGGAACCTGCGCACGAGCGTGATCACGCTCACCGCCATTCCGCTGTCGATCATTATCACAGTTCTGGTCTTCCGGCTGTTTGATGTCTCGATCAACACCATGACCTTGGGTGGCCTGGCCGTGGCGATCGGCGAGTTAGTCGACGACTCGATTGTTGATATTGAAAACATCTATCGGCGGTTAAAGGAAAATCGCAAGCTCGACAAGCCAGAGAATCCGCTACGCGTGATCTACCTGGCCTCTTGCGAAGTGCGCAGCAGCATTGTGTATGCCACGTTGATTGTCGTGCTGGTGGTGCTGCCACTCTTTTCATTGCCGGGGCTCGAAGGTCGCCTGTTTGCTCCGCTGGGGCTATCGTACGTTGTCACCTTGCTGGCGTCCTTGGGAGTGTCTCTTACCGTTACGCCGGTGTTGGCCTCGTACTTGTTGCCCCAGGCCAAGTTCCTCGAACACGCGCACGACCCGTTTCTGCTTCGCTGGTTGAAGCGGATGGATGCCAGGCTGCTGCATTTCTCGCTGAGACACGCCTATCCGGTGCTGGGCGCGGCTTTGATTCTGGTGGCGGCCGCGGTCGGCAGCATTCTCTGGATGGGGGGCGAGTTCTTGCCCCCGTTCAACGAGGGGACGCTCACGATCGGCGCCCAAGCTCCCCCCTCAACCAGCCTGCCAGAATCGAATCGGCTCGGCACGCTCATCGAGACGTCGCTTCTGGAAGTGCCCGAGGTGACTTTCGTCTCGCGGCGCACGGGGCGGGCCGAGCTCGACGAACACGCCGAGAGCGTCAACTTCTCGGAAATCGACGTGGGCCTTGTCGAGCCGGAACAGCCGCGAGCGGGCGTTTTCTTTGCATTCGTTCGCGCGATCCCCGGGCTGCACCGCTGGGGCGTCAATCACGTGGGGCGGCCGCGCGAGGAAGTTTTGGACGATGTCCGCGACCGACTTTCGGCCGTGCCAGGAGTGCTGTGCAACATCGGCCAGCCCATCTCCCACCGACTCGACCACATCATGTCGGGCATTCGGGCGCAGATCGCGGTCAAGCTGTTTGGGCAAGATCTTTCAATTCTTCGCGCGCACGCAGATGAAATCCGCGACCTGATGGCCAAAGTTCCTGGAATCGTCGACCTGCAAGTGGAACCTCAGGTCGAGATCCCACAAGTGCGGATCACCGTGCGCCGCGACGAAGCGATTCGTTACGGAGTTTCACCGGCTGATGTGGCGCAGGCGCTGGAAACTGCCTTGCAGGGAACGACCGTATCAGAAGTTCTGGATGGCCAACGCACGTTCGATCTCGTGGTCTGGTTCGAAGAGCGCGCCCGTAACGACATTGACCTGATCCGCTCGACGCAGATCAGCACGCCGTCGGGCGCTCGGATTGCACTGGGGTCGGTGGCCGAAGTTCTGGAAACGACCGGCCCCAACACGATCAACCGCGAGCGCGTGATGAGGCGCATCGTGATCCAAGCCAATGCGTCGGGTCGCGACTTGCAGAGTGTCGTCGAGGAAATCAAGCAAGCCGTGGCCAGCAGCGTGCTCCCGACGCTGCCGCCAGGCTACTTCGTGGAATACGGTGGTCAGTTCGAAGCGCAGCAACAAGCCAATCTGCGGCTGCTCGTCTTGAGCACGATTTCGATCGCTGGCATCTTTCTGCTTTTGATCAAAGGGCTGGGTTCCTGGCGCGCGGCCGTCCAGGTGATGATCAACATCCCCTTGGCGGCGATTGGCTCGGTGCTGATGCTCCTGTTGGTCAATTGGCCCAGCGGCGAGGCGCTGCAGGCCGCGCCGTTCTGGCAATGGCCCAGGGTGTGGATCGAGGCGACGAGCTTGTCGGTGGCCCATTGGGTGGGCTTTATCACGCTGGTGGGCATTGTCTGCCGCAACGGCATCATGATGATCTCGCACTACATTCACTTGATGAAATTCGAGGGGGAGAAGTTCGACGAACAAATGATCACGCGCGGCAGTCTCGAGCGGCTCGCTCCCGTATTGATGACGGCCCTGACTGCGATGATCGGCCTGGTCCCGTTGGCCTTGGGGGCCGGGCAGACCGGCAAGGAAATTCTCCACCCGTTGGCCATTGTGGTCATCGGCGGATTGCTCAGTTCGACGATTCTGGATCAGCTCGTCACGCCGGCTTTGTTCTTCAAGTTCGGACGGAAGGTGTACGAACATCGTTACGATGCGGTGGACGTCGACCACGCGGATGAGCAGCTATTCCGCCCGGCGGAGGTGCGAAGCGCTAGTCCGTCGAATTAGAATGCACTGTGCCCGATCAGGGTGTGGTAATCGCGCTCCAATCATCTGGAAAATGCTGTGGTGCGACCAAGCAAGCGTTCAACACGACGAGAGTTTCTCGCGGCTCAGGCAGCTACATGGGCAGCCGCCGCCTGGTCGATGTATGGCTCGGCGCGAAGTTCGGCCGCGGAGGCGGACGGCGCCACGGATCGCGTTGCATCATCCAGCACGACCGTGCAAAAGGCACTGGCCGCCGCGACGCGCGGTCGCAAGTTTCTCGTCGGGCTCTTCGATCCGGCTGTCGAGTTGTTGCCCGAGTACCGCGGAGCAAACGTCTACTGGCTGTATCACGACAATTATCTGGCGGCCAAGGTGCTCGCGCCACACGACAAAATGCTGGCAGCCAGAATCGCTGCATCGATTCGCAAACGCGGCATCACGGCTTCGGGAAAAATCGAGATTCTGTTTGACGAATCGCCGGAGGGGTTCCCCATTCGGCAGTATGAGCTGACCGACGTCGAGCGTGTTGGCGAGCGTATCATCAAAACGGAAGTTGTCACGGGCGAGCCATTCGCAGGGTGGCGAGAGTATGTCGATCTGTTGCTACTGGCGGCGATCTTCAAAGCCAAACAGAGTCGAGACTTGGACGGCGCCAAGCACGACTTTGCCGCGGCCCTCGAAACCTGGGATGGCCGTGGCTTCCGCGATCAGGTGACCAAGAAGACCGGACGGTACGCCACGTATAAGTTGGCGCTGGCGCTCGTCGCTACCGCGCGGCTCAAACTACAGCCCCCCGCCCGTGAGTCGATCGTCGCAGCGCTGCTGGCCCAACAAGCCGACGATGGCGGTTGGATCACCGACTACGACGCCCAAGGCCAGCCCGTCGGTTTCGCGAACGTCGAGACGACCTCGCTAGCGGTGCTGGCGATTGAACGCTGGCATGCAGTGGCTTCGTAGCGCCGTTGCTCGAACGCGATAACGGCAGATTCTTTCGCGGCAGCTTCGTTGGATTGGCTGCACTCCGCGGCTTATCCAGTTTGCCGCATTGCCATAGGCATTCCCGCCTTGACGCTAGCCAGGGGCTTGCTCATACTCCCGCCCCCCAAATTCGGGCACGCAGGCGATACACGAGAAGTCACTTGGCCGGGAGGGACCCTTGGCCACACGGCGCCAGAATGTTCCGCGAAAACGACGCGATCGCGTGCTCGGCGCGATCGTTTTCGCGTCAATTGGCCTGGCCGCGACCGGGGCCACGTGGCGCGACACGGTCGTGCTGCCACCGTTCATTTGCCGCGCGGAGTTTTCGCTTGGCGAGCAGGCCTGGCTGAAAGAAGAACTAACCCGGTTGTGGTCTGACGTGCGCGGCACACTCGCGCTTGAGCCGCCGCGGCGCACGATCGATATCTATTTGTTTGCCGACGTCGGGACCTATCGCCGCTACCTCAATACCTGGATGCCGGGCGTGCCGTATCGCCGCGCGTTGTTCGTCGATGCCGGCCGCGGCGGGCAGGTGTTTGCCTATCTGAATCGCGAGTTGGCGGTCGATCTGCGCCACGAGGTCACGCACTCGCTGGTGCATGCAGAGCTGCACAACGTACCCCTCTGGCTCGACGAAGGGCTCGCCGAGTACTTCGAGGCGCCGCCGCCACGTCGGAGCTGGCGTCATGCCCATTTAGCGGGGATCAACGAAAATTTGCGACAAGGGCTCGTGCCGCGCTTGGACGCCCTCGAACGGCTTGACGAGCTCGACGAGATGGGGCCAGCCGAATACCGAGACGCCTGGGGTTGGGTGCACTTCCTGTTGCACGGCCCCGAGCCCGTGCAGGCGGAGTTGCGTCATTACATCGACAGCCTGCGGGCCGGCCGAACCTCGCCCACACTGAGCGAGCGGTTGGCGACGCGCTTACCCGATGTCGAAGCCCGCTTCGCCACGTACTACCGACAATGGGGAGAGCGACCGTGACACCCTGGCACCCGCTGTGGATCACCTTTGCGGCGACGCTCACGGCAGCGCTGTTGCTGACGCCGGTTGCCCGGCGCATGGCCATTTGGTTTGGCGTGGTCGACGCACCCGACGGCCGTCGCAAGTTGCAGAAGAAACCGGTCCCGCTTTGGGGCGGAGTCGCGGTCTACGGCGCGATCCTGATCGGGCTGTCGGTCGCACGCCAGGCGGCGCCCGACCTCGGGCCACCGCTTACGCAATTGTCGCTGACGCTAGCGGCCGCGGCCGGCCTGGTGTGCATGTTCGGCTGCATCGACGATGCGCGCGATTTGAAGCCCCGTTTTAAGTTGCTGCTGCAGATCTGCTCGGTGCTGCCGATCGTGATGAGCGGCTACTACGTCGATCGGGTTGTGGCGTTCGGCTGGCCGGTGGAACTCGGTTGGTTGGGAATCCCGCTGACCGTGCTTTGGCTGGTGGGCTGTATCAACGCGCTGAACTTGCTTGACGGCATGGATGGTTTGGCGAGCGTCGTCGGCCTGTCGACCGCCGGCATGATGGCGATTCTGGCTTCGAACAGCGGGCATCCGCACGTCGCGCTGATCGCGATCGTGCTGGCCGGCGCGCTGTGCGGCTTTCTGGTCTATAACCTGCCGCCCGCGAGCATTTACCTGGGCGATTCGGGGAGCATGCTGATTGGCCTGTCGATCGGCATGCTGAGCATTCAGGCGGCGCTCAAGACTTCGGCCACGCTGTCGCTGACGGCGCCGGTGGTGGCGCTTTCGATTCCGATGTTCGACACGGTGCTAGCGGTTGTGCGACGACGCCTTTCAGGTCGGCCCGTCGATGTCGGCGATCGCGGGCACATTCATCATCTCCTGCTCGACCGCGGGCTCACCAACTGGCAGGCGCTTTGCATCATCGGCGCGCTGTGTCTCACGACGGGAGCGGCGGCCACGGCCGCGACGATTCTCAGCAACGACGCGCTGGCCTGGATCATCACGGTCGCAGTGCTGCTCTCGCTGGTCTACACGCGGGCGTTCGGACATCACGAGCTGGCTATGCTGAAGCTGTCGGCCGCGGGCTTGCTCGCCGGGCTGGTGAACTCGTTGGTGTCGCCCGCTCGCGCGACGGTGCGATTGCGCCGTGCCGCGGCCCGAGCCGACTTTGAACAGGCCTGGACCACGCTCTACGAAGAAGTCGCCCTCTGGCACGGCCGCCGTCTCGAACTGCGGACGGAGCTAGCCGATGGAAGTGTCGCCGCGCGTACGTGGGTCACACCCTCGAACGTCGCGCAGCAGCCGGTCACGTGGACCCTAGGCTGCGAGCTCGACTCACCGACGGGCAACTGCTGCCGGTTGGTGCTGACTGGTGAGGATGAGCGCCGCGCCGAACCTTGGTACCTGCTGCGCCTGGCGAAGTTGCTCAAAGGCTTCGCCCAAGACTGGATCGATCGACCGGAAATGATCGGTCCGTTGACCGCGCCGGCCTCGCCGGGGCCATCGACCGTGCCGTTGACTGCGCCCGTGTTGCCGCGCAAGCACGCGGCGTAGAAGTCCGCCCTTCGTGGGTCTTATTCGGCCTCGCGGCGGATGGTATCCAACAAGGCGGGAATCGCCTCGCCGGCATGCGGACCGATTTGTCCCAGCGCCCGAGCGGCACTGCGCTGCACCTCGATATCGGGGTCTTGCAGGGCCACGATTAGCTCGGGCACCGAAGTCTCGGCTTCGGGACCCATCCGTGCGAGGGCCATCGCCGCGAGTTCGCGCACCCGCGGCTTGCGATCGTGCAGGGCCTCGACCAGAGCCGGCACGGCCTGGGTGCCGATGCGTGCCAAGGCATCGGCGGCCGCTTCGCCGACCGTGCTTTCGCGAATCAGCAGCGTCGGCTGGGGCACTACTGGCCTGCCCGCGGTCGCCGGCACCGCGGTCGCGACATCGTAGGTATCGCGAAGTTTGTTGATTTGCTTTGCATCAGGGACGCCACCAGTGGCCCTATCCGTGGGACTGGAGCGCGAGCATCCGCTGGTCAGGGCGACTGCCAGCAGTAGTGCGATGGCTGGCATCAAGTCGCGCGGTAACAACAAGCTGCGCCAGTTCCGCCGGGGACCGACAAGCATCATCGCTGCACCGTAGGGTTGGAATGAAATCGAACTAAATAAACCGATTTCTCGACAATTCTCAGAATGAACCGCGGCAGGCTGGATGTCCAGCGGCCACGGAATGACCGCTTGACATGACGCCGCCCCGCGGTCGACGATGCAATTCCCACACACACCGCTCGCCCACGAGTTGCTGCCGATGCGTCCCGAACCGAATCTTGCCCGTGACTGTTTCCTCTACTGGCTCGAGATCCCGACCCGGTGGAACGACAACGATATGTACGGACATGTCAACAATGCGATGTTTTACGAATGGTTCGACAGTCTGGTCAATCAGTACCTGATTCTCGAGGGGGGGCACGAACCAGTTGTGGCCGCGGCGATCGCCGTGTGTGCGGAAAGCCAGTGCCGGTTCTTTCGCGAAGTGGCCTTCCCGCAATCGGTCGAGGGAGGACTGCGTGTGGCCCACTTAGGGCGTTCCAGTGTGCGGTACGAGATCGCGCTATTTCTGGCCGACAACGAGGAGCCCGTCGCGGCCGGCTATTTTGTGCATGTGTTCGTCGACCGCGGCACGCGCCGGCCCATTCCCATTCCGGCGACGATCCGCCGCGCGCTCGAGCAATTGCGATTGCCGACATCCGGATGAAATGTCGTTTTCGGGCAATGGTTAATGAGCCGCATTGTTGGCTCGCGGCACCACAGCGAACTTCTGACCGATCGCGGCCGTGACCACACTTCCGCGCGGCGGCATTCTCAGTACGCGCCGCGCCGACTGATGACGCTCACCGGGGTTTTGGCCAGCAACTTGATGTCGGTTCCCAGGTTCTGGTGTTCGCTGTACCAAATGTCCATGCGCACCCAATCTTCGAAGCCGATCTCGCTACGGCCACTGACCTGCCATAGGCAAGTCAGGCCCGGCTTGAGTCGCAATCGCGCCCGTTGCCACGGTTGGTATTTGGCCACTTCCTTCGGAATCGGGGGACGCGGTCCGACGAGCGACATATCGCCGAACAGCACGTTGAATAGCTGCGGCATCTCGTCGATGCTCGTCGAACGTAGACAGCGGCCGAGGCGCGTGATGCGCGGATCGACGACGCTCTTGAAGATGGGTCCGTCCTTTTCGTTCTTCACCAGGTGCTGAATCTTCTCGGCATCGAGCCGCATGGTGCGGAACTTGTACATGCGGAAATGCCGGCCGCACAGCCCCACGCGCTCTTGCACGAATATGGGTTTGCCCTTGGTGGTCATCGTCAGCACGACGTAAGTCACCAGCAGAATCGGCGAGAAGACGGCGATGAAGAATAGCGCGCCGACAATATCGAGCAGCCGCTTCATGCCCAGGTATAGTCGCGACCGATTGCCGGCCGGCAGAATGACGAAGTGATTTCGTGCCTTGGCAAAGCGGCGTTCGAGCGCGCGATAAGCGGTCGAGCAGTCGCGGAGATCGGCGGCGCGAGCAGGATCGCTCGAGTGTTCCGTCGCATTGGCACGACCGTTTGCAGGCGAGTTGTCGTCGCACGGGTCGCTGGCCTCGCGCGTGGCCGATTCGCGTGGTTCGTCGAGCAGCTCGGTTGGCGACGGTGCGTACGTTTCGGTCGCCGAGCCAAGTAGGGCGGAAGTATCGTTTTCCGTCGCTGGTTGTTCCAAGAATCCTACTGGCGTCATACTGCCCTGCACCTGATGAGTTCTGTCGGGATTTCTGCCGTCGCGGAATCGCAAAACTAGCTTGCTGTGGCGGATGACCTGGCGACCCTTACCGCAACGATTGGTTCGTCGCCATCTGTCGGTTGGGCCTCACCCTCCTGCGACCACGCCGAAGGGGGGAGAGCAAAGCCAGTGCCGTCCGCTGGTCTGGAAATGGCCGCTCGTCGCAAGCCATTGATCGAGTTTAGATTACGCATGGTTGTAAGCGAGATTGCCGCGCCAGGAAGTAGTTCATTGGCACCGCCGGGTGGCTTCTGCGAAACAGCAGCGTGCGTTTCCGGCAACATGGCGTGGTCAGCAACGGCGATTGCCCGCTGCGAAGTGCCCCTAAATCGAGAGTAATTCGATTGAATTGGACTGAACAGCAATGGCCAATGAATCGTGTACGACTGCAGTAGATGAGTTGTAGCACTAATGATGCAGGCGTGTCATTCGGTCGATCATTAGCAACTATTCATTCACGCGGCGCCGACCGATACCTCGGTGGAATTCGGCGGCGCAGTTTGCCTGGTCAATTGCGGCGACCGAGCGCGAGCCGGGGCGCCATAGGTCACCAGCAGGCTCGTATTGAGGCCCATCACCAGGAACATCAGGTTCTGGAGCATGTTGAGATACGAGATCTCGTGAAACGCAGCCTGCATCAGGTAGCAGAGTAGCAGCGACATTGCGAAGAGTGCTTGCTGGCGCGCCCAGCGCGGAGCGGCTCCGCTGGCCCACACGCGCCAGGCGTCGAAGAACCACGAGAGGGCCAGCGCCGTAAACAGCGCCAGGCCGACGATCCCCGTTTCGGTGAGCAAACTCAAGGGCATGTTGTGGTGTACGAGCTTGCGGATGGCGTCGAGCTGCATGTCGGTCGATCGATCGGCGAGGTAGGGATCGCTCGCGATGATGTATTGCCCGAAGCCGCAGCCGACGATCGGGTGATCGCAGAACATGAGCCACGACACATAGGCGAAGCTGCCGCGCATCGAAACTGAGTTTTTTGTCCCTTCGGCCGAGTAGTCGCGCTTGAAGCTCATCAAGCTGTCCCATTTTGACACGCCGACCGCCAGCGCCAGCGCCGTGGTCACCACCATCATCACCGGGCGCAAGCGGGCCGGCAGCGGGAGCATCACGAGCCAGAACAGGCTCATCGCCGCGCCCAACCAGACGCTGCGCGTGTAGCAATAGTAGATGCCGGCCGCGTAGACCGGCAGCGAAGCCAGGAGCAGCAAGCCGCCGATGCGCCGAACTTTCGGCCACCACAGCCACCCGCCCAGCAGGCAAGCGGTCAGAAAAAAGCCGTAGGCGACCGAATGCAACAGCGGTCCGCGGGCCCGGCCGTAGTGCAACCCGATGTCGGGGTGCGAAATGATCTTCGGATAAACGAGCGACCACTGGTGATGAATCTCGAAGATGCCAGTGAAGCCCAGATAGAGCCCCAACACGGCCAGCGTCCCCCAGAACCAGCGGATTTGCCGTTCATTGAGCGGGATTCCGCGCCCCAGCCAGTAGATCAGGGCGGGGCTGATGTAACCGGTCAGTAGATGCCACATGGGCGTCGGTGCGTCGGGCGGGGCCTCGTTGAAGTCGTGTGCAAACGTGCTGATGCCTAACACCAGCAAGAACACCAGCAGCAGGTTGTCGCTACGGGTGAGGGGGGCTCGCACCGTGCGTCCGCTCCAGATTTGCACGACGTAGGCGCCCAGCAAAGCGACCAAGGCCATGCGATCGAGCGTCAGTGGAGTGCCGGGCAACGTCCAGAAATAGACGCCAAAGCAGGCGTTCAACAGCAGGAAGATAATCGCGCCGATCAGCAGTGGTCCGCGCAACACAAATGCGCCAAACCACAGCAAGCCTGCCACCACTGCCAGTGCGATTAGTAGTTCCATGACAAGGTCGCGGGAAGTGTTTGCCGCGCAGCCTGAGGTTGATTCTCGGGAGCGAAACCAATCGTGGCCGGCTCATCGCGCGGCCGAGATTTATCACCTGAATCTTAGGTCAGCCTGCCTGTCGCGGTGCGCGCCAATCGGCACGATGCTCCGTCTCCTAAATGGCAGCTCATTTGGGCTGGCATTCGGCAACGGACACGCAGTTTGCTCACTCGCGGCCAACCCTTGGTCTCGTAAAAAAAGCCCGGCGGCGCCAGCGGCGCCGTCGGGCCTGGTTGCTCATTGTCATCGTTCGAGTCGTTACGATCGCACCTCGGCGATCGTCCGCCGGCTGACGGTTAGTGGCATTCGACGACTGCCGTTGCCGACCCGATGCCACCTCGCATCAGCACGGCATGGCTCGAGTTGTCCGCCACGTTGCCATTGGCAAAGCCGCCGTTGCCGTTAGCGACGGCCGCGTGGGCGATGGCCTCGTTAACGCTTTGTGCACCGCTCGCCCCCGCAGGCTTTTCGCGGGGGGTGTTCGACTCGCTGGCCAGCGGCTGCGGCACGGGAATCGTCAACACGACGACACCCAGGCCAATGACCAATCCGACCGCGACGCCCATCAGCACGGTCATCGCTCGGCCGGGGCCGACGGGATCGGTGCCGCCGTCCGGAGCTTCCAAGCGGCTGATCAAGCAACTGTTGCGAGCACCAGATTGCTTGCCACGGGCGTCCGCCAGTGTCGTGCGGGCGGTTTCAGCACGCTTGTTGGCGTGCTCGACGTCGGTCACCAGGTTCGAGTAGTCAGTCCGCAGATTGGCCAGCCGAGCGAGCCGGTCGCGCGTGTCGTCGAGCTGCTTTTGCAGCATCTCGATTTGGCTCGTGGAAAGCTGCAAGTCGCTGTCCACGCCGCGGATCGCGACTTTCAATTCATTGTTAATGCGGCGATGGATCTCGGCTTCGGAAAGG
>Ga0163152_10004313_pt1 | contig 17696 bp, 16 predicted proteins | sample OliLakLV19MP8IB2_FD_148635 | JGI IMG/M metagenome (GOLD analysis project Ga0163152, IMG submission 148635) | Freshwater microbial mat bacterial communities from Lake Vanda, McMurdo Dry Valleys, Antarctica - Oligotrophic Lake LV.19.MP8.IB-2 | ecosystem: Environmental > Aquatic > Freshwater >... | reverse complement strand
GTCTTGGAAACGCCACGGCCCATCCTCATGTGGCTCCCTGGGATCTGCCGCGGCGAGGATTTTCGGGGACAATCGATATCGCCCCCTGCGGTTTCTCGAGCTGTTTTCCTGACGCCGGACTCGGGCGCGAGCGCGGAAAAGAAGGCGCCACCGAAGTCATGACGCGTGGATTGGCCCAGGCGGGAAGCTACCGTTACCGCAGCCTGGGCGTGGTGACAGCAGGGCGTGGCGCGTGGGGCAACAGCGCCGAGATCCGCGGCGGCAAGGTGGAGGCGCTTGGCGCGGTGCAAAGATCGAGCGGGCGCGACGACTATCCCTACACCGACGACGCCAACACACTCACGCGCACCGATGACGACTTCCGCACGCGCAGGAGCAACAACGATTTTCACCGTGAAGGAGCATCGGGGCGTCTGTCGTTCACCGGAGTTCCTGCATTCGGAGAAGTCGGCGGCGTTGTTTCCTTCGCCGATCCCAGCGTGGAAAAACCGAGGCTTCGCCGAACACTCTTCATTGGCGCCATAGACGGACGGCGTGTGTCGGGCCGCGATGGATCTTCGCTGGAGTGGCAGTTTTTTCGCACGGCGAACACTGCTGACAACCTAGGAGGAAGTGGCGTGTCCGACGTGACTCTCGCAACGCGCGAGACGGCTTTTGGATTGTGGGGCGGGCGTGCCGCACTGCGGGTGCCCACGTCGAAAGAGAGCGGTGGTGTGGAAGGAACGCTTGGCCTTGGCGCATTTCTCTCGCGCGAAAGCCTGCAAGGTTCAAGTCCGGGCGGTCTGTCGGGAGGAAAATCCTCGCTTGCGGCTTCGCGTGACACCCACGCGCTTTCGCTGTTCCGAGATGCGCGTCTCGCTCTGTCGCAAGAGACGGTGCTGGTGGCGACTTTGGACTCCACTCTGGATGCAGCGCACGGTTCGTCTCGTATCGACTGCACCTTTGCGTACGGATCTGATGGTTGCGGGCAACGCATCGAACGCGACGAGGAGCCTCTCGTGACTTCACAATTCACGCTGCGTGTTGCAAACGAGCGGTCGCGCGTGCCGTTTGGGGGGCACGTGCAGGCCTTCGTCGCCGCACGGCGGCCCTCCCTTCTGGAGCGTTACGGAAACTCTGCAGGTGTGAACGCGAATCTGGACCTTGCGGCCGAGAGCAGCCGCGGCGTCGAACTTGGCCTGGCGCTTCCCGGGTCGGAGGCTTCGTGTTACTTCGCGGCGGATACGAAGCTCATCGTTTCCACACGCATCAATCCCCGTGCGGCGCGTTACCTGAATGTCGCAAGGGCTCAGCGTCTCGGATGCCTTGTGGATGCTTCCGTGCCTGTGTGGCGCGTGGCGACCGCGGGTGCGCGCTATGGCTTTCTGCGTGCCCGAGCGCAAGCGGGCGCGAATGGCAGCACATGGAATCCGCTTCCACGATCGCCAGAGCACCGTGTTTCGGGTCGCGTGAATGTGTTCCCACTTGCCATCGTGTCCCCTCGGTTCGCACCGGAAAAAAACGCGCCCTGGGAATTTTCGCTTTTCCATGACGCGACCTGGGAATCGTCTTATTACCTCGACACGCGTGGTCAGGTGCGACTCACGCCGCGCCCTCTGCACAACGCTGGCCTCGGTGTGCATTGGCACCCACGGGAGGCTTTGGGCGCGGGTGGAACAGCTTCCCAGGTCAGCTTTTTCGATCGCATGAGCGCCACACTCACTCTGTCAAACCTCACCGACACCCAGTCGTCTCGCGAGCGCGATGGCGCGAGTGGCCGCACGCGTTCTGTCGAGCATGCAGACTCCGTGGGCTACCCGTTGCCCGGCAGGCGTTACCTTGCGGGGTTCGAGGCGGCGTTCTGATTTGATTTTGACTGGACTTGACGTCGCTGCGATTGGCTCGGCGCCGGAAATCTCTCGCTCACGGTGTTTGCACACGCCTCACTTTTCTGTCTATAACCGGGTCACCTCGCGCCGTTGTTTGGTGCGAGCCGCTTCATTCCTGGGGAAGTCCGGTGAAAATCCGGCACTGTGCCGCAACGGTGTGTCCGCGCCCTCCAGACGCCGACGAGTCCGAATGCCAGGAGAAGTTCCACATCCTTCGCGCAAGGGAATTCCTATGCACCACGTCGGCCGCCTTTTTCCCCATTTGTCCGCCACGGTTTCCTCTTCGCTCCGCCTGGCCACTCTGGCATCGGCACTTGTGCTTTCCGCCTGTGGTTCAGACTCATCCGATGACCTCTCCACTGGAAAAGATGTCTGTGGCGCAACCGCCGAAAAAATCCAGGATGCGGACTTCGCCGGAGCACCTGAAGGCCCCGTGGCAACAGGCGCAAATAAGGTGTTCTTCCTCGTTTCGAATTACACGGACAGCACGGCAGTGTGCTCGCTCGACCTGGCGACCGACGCTGTCCGGCAGGAAGCTGTGTCAGAGCCCTCAAGCAACGACTGGACACTTTTCCGCGCGGCGTCCGGCGATGTGTACACCGTGGAACGTTTTTCGGGGAGCCGTGCAAAACCATCACGCATCACTCTGCGCAGCGGCGGCTCTTTTGCGGCAAAAGGCGAGCGCGGCGATTTTCCAGTCAATGTCCAGGATGCCATCGTCACGAATGGTGGTCGGGGGCTGCTTGCCGTCGGGTATGATCGTGGGGAGATAGCCTTGCAGCCCATGGATCTTTCCAATGGGACAGATGCCTCGTATTTTCCCACTCGCGTGCTCGCAAAAATCCCGGGAGGGGAGCGTTCGCCCAATGGGCAGCTCGCGGCAGTGCTCGAAGATGCGAAGTTGCGGGCGGTGGTGAACACCGGCTACGCCTCCAAGAGCGGAAACGGACCTCAGCAGGTCTACGTGCACCTGCTCGACTCTGCCGGAAAAACCGTGGCAAATTCAGTGCCCGTGAAAGACGCTGCCACCGGCGCTGTGTGTGTCAATGCCGCGGGCGTTCTGAAAGTCGGCCAAAATCAGGTCCTCCTTTCCTGCAATCCGCAGTACACCGCAATGCCTGTGGGAAATCAGGTGGCGGTGTTTTTGGTGAGTCTCTCGAAAGGAAAGGTTTCCACGCTTGCTGTGGTGAGCGAGGATCCGAAAGCAGTGGCGGGCTATTCAATCGGTGGTTTTGCGCGCGGCGGAAAGTTTCTGGTGGAAACGCGCGTGCGGGTGGGAACGAGTGGTGCAAGCAAAGTGTCGAAGCGCGAGTGGCACGACATCGGTCAGCCGCAGGCAAAGCCAGTGGCGGCCATCGGTGGCGCAAAGGGCTTCGGCGGTTCGTTCGTATTTCTTCCGCTGCAAAAAAAATATGTGTTCTCGTGCAGCCTGGCCGGCGACGGTTCATGCAAACCCAAAACCTTTGCCGTGGTTCCTGAGGCCGCACTTTTCACAGGCGCCTCGAAGCACGATGTGGAAGTGAAAGCACAGAACGATTTCGATTCCTTCGAGCGCCGACTCATGGAAGCCAAGTGAGCCCGTGAGACGCGATATTTTTCTTGCGATCGTGGCGGCGGCCATCGCCCATGGCGCACTCTTTGTCGCTGTGCGAGGTTTGCCGCATGTAGAACGGCTGCGAGAGTTCGTGCGCGTACGGATAGTGGCCGTGGACCCGCAGGCACCAGTCGTGACGGACGACACCCGTGAAAAGCATGTTGAGCGTGCTGACGTTGTTGAGGTGCAGCCTGCCGTCCGCAAACCACCCGCCCTGGTCCGCAATGCACAGGCCGCTGAGTCGGCGTCCGCAGTTTCGAGCCCACAGTCCGTTGTGCCGGAAACCGCAGCCGAGGATCCACAGACAGCAGACGAAGCTCCGCAGCCCGTCGCCCAGCCTGTCGCGCCGCCCGTCGCGCGGCCTGCAGACACCTCATCGACCAACGCTGAGCCCGCCCCTGATGACTCTCCAAAGAGGTCTCAGCCACCGGCAGTCGCCGGCAAGGCGCTTGCAACATTGTGTCCCACTCTGCGCTTGCCGGGTGCCCTTCTTGGTCAAGGTTTTTTTCCACGTCGTTACCTTGTGCGTCTCGAGATGCGCAACGCGCCGAATGAGGAGTATTCGATCGCCTCGTTCGAGTCCGAGGGAGATCCTCTCGCGTTTGTCGATAAAAAAATCGAGTCGCTCGTCGGTGCTGAGTGCCGCTTCCTGCCCGCAACGCTCGCGACCGTGCTCGGGCATACGTTTGGTGAGCAAGGGGGCTCCATCGTCCTTGCGATTGCGGAAGGACGTTGAGACAATGCGTGTCCGAAGCATCCCTCATCATTGAATGCGCGTGGGCCCTCATGCAGCCTGCGCAGGGAGGACACCATGAGCGACACGCTCACCTTGCGCCTGCAGAACACCAACATCTTCGTGGTGGGCGATCTGGTGCTCGACGAGTACATCGAGGGAAAGGTTTCGCGTATTTCTCCAGAGGCGCCGGTGCCCGTCCTGCTTGAGAGTGGCCGCCGCTCGGTGCTGGGCGGCGCGGGCAATGTGGCGGCCAACATCACATCGTTCGGGGCGCGCGCAACGTTGTGCGGACGTGTGGGCGACGATGCCGAGGCGCTCATCATGCGGGCTCTTTGCGCCGAAAAAGGGATTGCGACAGACGGCCTCGTGACCTCGCCGGGCGAACCCACCACGCGCAAGACGCGAGTGCTCGCAGGGTACCAGCAGCTCGTGCGCCTCGATCGCGAGAGCACGCGCGCGCTGGGCTCCGATCATGAACGCAGCGTCGCCGCTGCCTTCGAGACATTCCTTTTGTCCGCACCGGAGGCGCACAAGGCGCTCGTCATTTCAGATTACGGCAAGGGCGTCATCACAGACTCGCTGCTCTCGCGGCTCCTTCCTCGCGCAGAGGAAGCGGGCATTCCTGTGGTCACCGATCCAAAGTCTGTGTTCCTTTCCCGCTACGCTGGGACAACGGTTCTCAAGCCAAATCTCAAAGAGGCGCGCGATGCCTATGCGGCGCAGCGTCCGGGCGAGCCACCTTTTGCCGTGCTCAACGATGAGGTGGAGGCTCTGTGCTCCTTCCTACGGAGCGAATCTCAGGCGGACAACATCGTGTTGAGCCTCGCGGAGAATGGTGTCGCCTGTTACGGCGCGCACACCGACGGACTTGTGACGTTCCGCGCCACCACTCTGGAAGTGGCCGACGTCTCGGGGGCCGGGGACACGATGATCGCCTTTCTTGCCATGGGTCTGGCCTCGGGACTGTCGCTCGCCGAAACCACGCGCGTGGCGAATGTGGCGGCCGGAGTGGTGTGCGGCAAGCTCGGCACCGCGACGCTCACGCCGTCGGAATTTTTTGGCGCGTTGTCGCACAATCCGTTTTCACCCGCCAAGAAGATCCTCTCAGCTTCGGATGCGGTGACACTGGCGAAGGAGTGGCGGGCCCGGGGACGGCGTGTCGTCTTCACCAATGGATGCTTTGACATTCTCCATGCAGGGCATGTGGATCTCCTGCAAAAAGCCCGTGCCCTTGGCGATGTGCTGGTGGTGGGTCTCAATGCCGACGTGAGTGTGCGCCTTCTCAAAGGGCCCGAACGGCCACTTCAGGCGGAAAACGATCGCGCGGCCATTCTTTCGGGCCTCGCGTGCGTCGATGCCGTGGTGCTTTACTCAGAGGAAACACCACGCGACCTCATCCGTGCCGTTCGACCCGATGTGCTGGTGAAAGGCGGTGACTACCGCATCGAGGAGATCGTCGGGCAAGAGGACGTGCAGGGCTGGGGTGGCGAAGTGACGACGGTGGCGCTTGTGGAGGGCCGTTCCACGACCGGTATCGTCAAGAAAATGCGCGCCGGGGTGTGAGGCAGTCGAGCCCGCGAATGAAGTGTCATCATGATACGAGCTCGAGCGCGTCTAAAGTAACAAGAGTCTCCTGGCATCCGCCTTGATGCGACAAGGGCGCCTAGCTTGCGGTCGCGCCGACACGAAACCTCAGCATCCATGCGAATTGATCATGGCAGGTGAGTATTTCTTCCATCGTGTCCCATTTGATTTTTGGTATGGCTTGCAGTGTGGATGGCGGGGTGCGATGAAAACCAGGACTTCACCATGGAGGTCCACAATGAAAATCTGTTTCCTTATCGCCTCGCTCACGATGATCGTTCTTTCCCCTTCCGCATTGGCGCACTCAGGTCAAACGCCACCTCCCGCAACGACGTCGCAATCCATCGAGGCCGTTTCGTGCGAAGCTTGGATCGACAAAGCCGCAGCGGAAGTGGTCGCATTCAGTTCCGACACAGGTCCTGTTTTTCGCACACGGATTTATCTGAAAATTGATACGCATCAGATTCCGCTCTCCACGCTCGCGCACGTTTCCTGGTACGGGCGTCGATTCACCTGGCATGAGGGAACACTCGCCAGCACGTCTGATTTCCAAAGGGTGGAACTGAGGCTTCTGGAGTCCGCACGCGACTACTTCGTTCTCGATCTGGGCAGCCTTTCGGAACAGCTTTGGAACCACCTTACGGGCCCACACCAGCGCGTTTCGCACGAAGGCGCGTTTGTCGTCGCGACCACCGATGGCCGTTCGGTCTGGGTGAACGACGGCCTGCGCCCACTCGCGAATTTCGCGTTTGATGACTCGCTGGAAACCCTGCTGCGGGCGAAAGGTCAGACGGTGGGAAGTTACGGTCTCGCTGTAAAACAGTCGCTTGAGCAGGTGAATCTCACCGCCGACGTTCTGCCGCAACTCAACCCGCGCCGTTGCCGCTAGAGTCTTTTGGTTTCATCAGGAACGAACCGGCAACCGAAGCAACGAGGATGCCCGCGATGATGCCAAGCGACAGTCCAATGGGGAATTTGCCGCCAAAGGCTTCGTTGAGCCAGACGATCTTGAGACCCACGAAAATCAGGATGGCACCGAGGCCATACTTCAGGCCACCAAATCGATCCACGGCGTCCGCGAGAAGGAAGTAGAGCGAACGCAGACCGAGGATGGCAAATACGTTCGACGTGAGCACGATGAAGGGCTCGCTCGTGACCGCGAAAATGGCGGGAACCGAATCAAGCGCGAACACGATGTCTGAAAGTTCGATGAAGAGAAGAGCCAGAAACAGCGGCGTCATCAGCAGCGTGCCATTTTCTCTTACGAAAAAACGTCCACTTTCCGAATTTGCGCTCACGGGTAGAAACTTGCGGGCAAATCGGATGACCGGATTGTTCGCGGGGTCCGTTGCCTTGGTTGCCGTGAAGAAAATCTTGACACCGGTGAAGATGAGGAACACGCCTGCCACGATCATCACTGCGTGGTACTGGAGCAAGGCGCTGCCGGCCGCGATGAACAATGCTCGGAACACGAGAGCGCCGATGATGCCGTAGAACAGCACCTTGTGCTGAAAGCGCGCCGGGATGGAAAACGCCGAAAACACCGCCACGAAGACAAAGATGTTGTCCACCGCGAGCGCTTTTTCAATCACGTAGCCCGTGAGGAATTCGAGTGTGACCTGTTTGGCGGCAACGGCGGAGTCAAAGCCCGGGAGTGCCAGCAGCCTCGGATCCCGATCGAAGTATGCGCCCGAGAAAAAGTACAGCCCTGCGGCGAAGGCAAGAGAGAATCCGACCCAAACGATGCTCCAGGTGACCGATTCACGCACGCTCACGGTGTGAGCCTTGCGATGAAAAACGCCCAGATCGAGAGCGAGCATCGCGAGGACGAATACGAAAAACGTCGCATAGAGCGAGATGTTTTCCTGGAAAGGGAACAAGGCTATATCTTGCATGGCAACAGAATCCTTATTGTGAGCGTTTTCCGTGGGCCAAATCTTACCTATGGACGCGCTTGGAGGCGAACGTTTTGGCGTGGCTCAATTTCCATCACCTGCTTTACTTCCGGACCATCGCGAACGAAGGCGGCGTTTCCAAGGCTGCGGCCAAACTCCACGTTGCCCAGTCGGCGTTGAGCACCCAGCTGCGCCAGCTTGAGGAGTCGGTGGGAAAACAGCTGTTCGAGAGGCGCAACCGCACGCTTGTTCTTACGGAAGCCGGGCGCGTGACCCTCGACTACGCCAACCAGATCTTCGGACTCGGTGATGAGCTTCTCACTGTCCTCAAAAGTGGCGCCCTTTTGGACAAGGTGCGCCTTGTGGTGGGAGTCCTCGACAGCGTTCCCAAAGTCTGCGCCATGCAGATCGCGCAGGAGGCGCTTCGAGCCGCGCCGTGTCAGGTGAGCCTGCTCGAAGGCAAGGCTGACGAATTGTTTCGCGACCTGTTTGCACACCAGATGGATCTCGTGCTCACAAACCACACTCCTCCCTTCACCATTCAGCAGAAGGCGTTCACCAAGCCCATCGCCCGCTTTGAGGTTGCGGTCTACGGCCCGCCGTCCTTCCGGCCCCTCCGACGGGGTTTTCCGAAATCGCTTGAAGGGCAGCCATTTATCCTTCCGACTTTCGACAGCAAACTGCGGCACGATCTTATCCATTTCTTTCAGAAGAATCAGATTGTCATTGAGAATCGAATCGAGACGCAGGACACCGCAGTGATGAAGCTTCTCAGCGTCCAGGGCACGGGCCTCGTGGCACTGCCGGAAATCGCGGTCGCCGAACTGGTATCGGATCGGCGGCTCGTCAAGCTCGGAGTGCTTGATGACGTTGTCGAGGAGATCTGGCTGGTGGCGAGCGCACGGCGTATCGAACATCCCATCGCCGCGCACCTGATGAAGTCGTTTCGCTTCAGTCTGCCTGAGTGAGCGTCACAGTGTGTTCGACTTCAGCCCTCCTCATTCTTCAGCCCTCGCCCTGACCGAGCGAGTAGCGACGCTCGCCGTCGAACGTGAACAGGTTCTCCGTTTTTATGACGTCGAGGCCGGCTTCATCCAGGCAGGCAAGCAGGCCCAATACCTCTGCACGACGGACCTCGGGGGGCACCGTCTCTCCCGCTCGAGACGATTTTGCCTTGAATCGGCAACGCCAGTGATCGACGCACCGGGTCTCCGACAGAACATCTGGCCAGACGCGCGTTCCGCGGTTGGTGATGAGCTGCAACGAAAGGTTCCCCTTGGTTGCGCCTTGGATGCGCGAAGCCAGTGTCTGCGGATCGGAGGTCGCGTCGAGGAAAATGTCGATGCCCACCAATCGCTTTTCTACGGGCGTGCCGGATTTTGCAGTCGCACTTTGAATATTTCTCCAATCAAGAGTTCGTTGCAACGGCTAGGTAAAAATCGGAATCAAGTGGATTCGTGGCTCAGGCAGCGCGGGCGATGAGCGCCAGGCCCTTTCCGTGCGGCATCTTTTCTGTGGGCACGAAGTAGATTTCAACGTCGCGGTCCAGGGCAAAGACGAGGACATCGGCGATGTCGGTGACCACCTCAGACTCACTGCGGTCAACGTTCATGGCATCGCGCGCGACGAAAAGCGTGTCGCCGCGATGCCTTTCGATGAGGTAACGGATGCGTTCCGGATCATGAACCAGGCCTTCGAGGTTCCGTCCTTTGGCATGAAGTTCCTCGCCAATTTTTTCATGCATTCTTTCAAACGATCCCCGCGAAGCACTCAGCGCCTCGAGAAGTTCCATGCGAGTGCAGTCGAATGAGCACATGACAAATTCGCGAGCGGCGCGTGCAAATGAGAGTTCGGATGCGTATTCGAGCGCGGCCGCGGGCCCGCAGACAACAAATGGTATGCGACTGCGCATGGTCAGGAGGACCTCTAGCTCCATCGAGGCGCGCGCAGACAAAGAGCCTGTGGTATCGGCGCTCCACGCCGCCGTGGTCGTGAGGGTGTCACCGCACAGCTCATGAAGGGCGACGCCATCGCGATTCAACTGCACGACCCGCAGAAGTGGTCTTCGATTCACAGAGAGCGACAGTGCACGGTGCGCTCGTTGTGGAAAACGCGCGGCGCGCTGGAGAAAGGCACGCGTGAGCGCGATGCGGTGAACTCTGCCGGGAGTCACGAACAATCCATACGCCGGAACGTCAACGGGAGCCGGGCCGACGTGCCGCGTCGCTGATTTCGGCTTCAGTGCAATCCGCCGCAGTGCCGTGCGAAGGCGCGAGGTGAGTAGCGCGAGCTTTGAAATCTCCGGCACAGTCTGCGCCGGCCTTGAGAACGCCTGCGCCTTGAAGAATGCGGCGAGACGCCGCGCGCTGCGACCAAGAAACGTAGGCACCTTTTCGGACTCCACTATAAGAGAGAGCGCTTCGTGGCCGTTGTGGAGATGAAAGACAGGAGCGGATTCGAGATGCTTCATGATGAAACCCCCTTGCAAGTGACGAGCGAGCGCTCGCACCTTCTTATACGGAGTTTCTAATCGATAACTGAAATAGATAAACTGACTTGGATCGTTCTCTTAAATAGAACGTTCACCACTCCACCGGAACGCCTCGGTTTAGAACAGAGAACCGTCAGCCCTTGTGAATTTCCAAACCGCCCGTGTTCACGCCTGCGGCCATGTTCAGATTGCGCAGGAAATCCGATTTGCTGGTGGCTGCGTCCAGTGCCACTTCCTGTGTGATCTTGTTCTGCACCAGGAGCTGCGACAGATGCTGATCGAAGCTCTGCATGCCAGCGTTGGATGCCTCCTCGATGAAATTCTTGATCTGGCCGGTTTTTGCCGGATCGCGGATGCAGTCACCGATGATGGCCGTGTTGAACATCACCTCCGCCGCCAGCACGCGGCCTTTTCCGTCGACGCTGGAAAGCAGTCGCTGCGAAATGGAGGCGCGCAGCGCATCGGCCAGGCGCAGTCTTATCTGCGGCTGCGCCTCGGGAGGAAACACCGAAAGCAGGCGTCCAATGGTGCGCGTGGCGTCCGTTGTGTGCACCGTGGCAAAAACCAAGTGCCCGGTCTCCGCTGCCTTGAGCGCGATGTCGATGGTTTCCTGGTCGCGCATTTCGCCGATGAGGATGACATCCGGGTCCTGACGCAGCGCCGATTTCAACGCGGCCGCAAACGATCGAGAGTCCTGCCCGATTTCGCGTTGTGAAACTGTGGCCAGACCCTTCGGGTACATGACTTCCACGGGATCCTCGATGGTGAGGATGTGCACGCGTTTGGTGAGGTTGATCTCATTGATGAGCGCCGCGAGGCTCGTGGTCTTTCCCGAACCTGTGGCTCCGGTCACGAGGACCAGTCCGCGCTCGAACTCTGTGATGAGCTTCGCGCTGGCGGGCAACCCGGTTTTTTCCAGGGGTGGGATGTTGCTCTTGATGATGCGCATGACACAGGCGAGCGATGATTTTTGCCGGTACACGTTGAGGCGGAATCGCGCGAGGCCACTTATTTCGTAGCTGCCATCAAAGTCGGTGATCGTTTCGAGCGTCGGACGGATGTCGTCGGGCACGAGCACCGAGCAGATCTGAAAGAGGTGCTCGCGGGTGAGGGCGGGGCTGTTGGCGGCCACGATCCCTCCGCGTACGCGGTAGGTGGGTGGCTCGCCCTCTTTAAGGTGGATGTCGCTGGCGCCATGTTTCACGCCAAGTTCGAGGATCTGGTGCACGATCTCCCGGTTCAAAGCGCATCCCCTTCCGATCGGGTTTCCTGGTCTTGTTACTTCACTGTGAGCTTAACCTCGATATTGTTACGTGTCGCGTTGGAGTACGGACACACTTGGTGCGCTGTGTTGACGAGCTCCACCGCGGCCTGGTGCTCGAGGCCCTGCACGGTCACCTCAAGCGCCACAGCCAGTCCGAAGCCGCCCGACGGAAGCTGCCCGATGGTGACGTCGGCCGTGACGCTCGAATCCTTGTAACCTTCGATCTTCTTGAGGCGAGCGACGTGGCGCAGGGCGCTGTCGAAGCAGGCAGCGTAGCCTGCGGCAAACAACTGCTCGGGGTTCGTGAACGCGCCGCCTGGGCCTCCGAGTTCCTTGGGGCTCACGATTTTCATGTCGATGACGCCGTCGGAAGATTTCACCTGGCCGTCGCGGCCTCCTTTGGCAGTGGCATGCGCAGTGTATAGCGGCTTCATGGGCGTTTCCTTCAAAAAAGGAGGGCGTTGGTTGAATTGCCACGGTTGCGTTTGTTTCCTTGGCACCGTGAACCTCAGAATTCTATGACGATTCCAATGGGATGCAACTCGCGTTCGCCACGGACCAGTTCTGCGAACGCGAAACAGGGCGCGGCGAAGGCTGTTGATTGAGTGTCCCTGTGTCGCACTGTAGCTATGTCAACAGTGGACGGAGCAGTTCACGAGCAACAAATCAAAGGAGATTCACATGTTCGCACCTATCGCCCTCGCCCTGGTTTCCGCCCTCGCTTCCGTATCGGCCTTTGCCGCACAGCCAACTTCGGACGATTCCTTTTTCGGCCAGATGGAGACCAGCTGGGTTGCGGTTGTCAAAGAAGGCGTCTCGGCTGAGCAGTGCGCAGCCAACGTTGAAGCTGCAAAAGCCGGTGAAGTCACGACCGTGCTCAGCACCGTTGGGATCCTCGTCGTGACAACACCGTCCCTCGACAAGCGCGCCCTCGAAGCAGTGAAATGCATCGATTCCGTTGAAATCGACGGCCCCATGTTTCCCCTCTAAGTTTCCCACCGCAATCCGTGTTCGCCAGGAGTCGATTCTGCGAACGCGAAAAAGGGCCTCGCAAGGCCCTTTGATTGAGTGTCCCTGCATCGTTCTGTAACTACTTCATCAGTGAACAAAGTTGTTCACGAGCAACAAATCAAAGGAATATAACATGTTCGCACCTATCGCTCTCGCCCTGGTTTCTGCTCTCGCTTCCGCATCGGCTTTCGCTCAGGCACCTTCGGACGATTCTTTTTTCGGCCAAGTGGAAAGCAGCTGGATCGCCGTTGTAAAAGATGGCATCTCGGCTGAGCAGTGCGCAGCGAACGTGCGTGCCGCGCAAGCCGGCGAAGTCACGACGGTGCTCAACACTGTCGGCATCCTTCTCGTGACGACCCCGTCCCTCGACAAACGCGCACTCGAAGCAGTGAGCTGCATCGCGTCCGTGGAAGCCGACGGCATCATGTTCCCTCTGTAATGTTACCGTCGTGACAGCCGTTAACGCCCGCGGTCCGAATCCCGGTCCGCAGACACTCTTCAGGAGCAACCAGCGATGAACAATTTCTTTACTTCTTGCACACGTCTCGTGACCGTTGCCGCCAGCCTCTTGTTCGCAGGAGCCGCGCTTGCGTCAATGGTCCCGGCCAACGGTGCGCAAGAGAGCGAGAACGCATCGAGACTCTCCACGCTTGTCGTGGTGAACGATGGTGCCGATGTGAGTGCCTGCGCCCAGGCCATTTCAAACTCGGGCGCCTCGCTGGACTATGTTGGCGAGACCATCGGCGTCATCGTGGTTCAGGCGACCGCCGCACAGAGCACGGCCATCCAGGCGCTCGCTTGTGTGGAATCCTTGGAGCTCGACAACGGACCCATGACCGGCGGCGGTATCGCCGGCGCGATGAACTAAGCCTCGCGAGTGGGATAGACCTGCAGGTTGAGCCGCACGAGCATGTCGGCTTCCTGTGCTTCCACCCCGGTGGCGAATTCAAATATTGATTTTTTGAGGCTTTCGAGCGCAGGCGCGTAAGCTTCTTTTTTCACGCTTACGGCGTACGAAAGGAAGCAGGTGACGTCCTTGCGCTCGGCCTGCGTGGCCACGCGCTCTCGTGCGTCGTCAAGCGAAGCCTGCCAGTAGGCCACAAAGTCAGTGGTATTGCGCATGACGTTGTGAACCATTCCTTTTTCGGAATAGCGCAATTGCCCGTCCGCCGACTTCACAAGACTTCCCGAACGCACGAGATCATCGAGGGCATTGTAGACCCTCGTTCTTTCGCGATCAGCGAAAAGCGCGGCTATCGTGGTGTAATACGGTGGCTCTCGGAACAAGGACAGTGCGGCGTAAATGTCGAAGGAAAGAAGCGCATCTTCGTTGGGTGGAGTTTCTGAAAGCGCAAGCAGCGCGAGGACGCGCCGCGCTTTGCGCACATTCTCTTCAGTCTCGGCCCGCATTTTTACATCGGCATCGTCTGCACTGGCACTGGTGCCAGCCAAGGCGTCGCGTTTCGCGAGGGCTTCCAGGCAAGCCGTTTCCAGCAGACCCAGTTTGAGCGCCGAAGCGAGCGCGAGCGTGTAACGCGGATTGAGCCGTTTCTTTCCTGACATGACTTCCGAAAGGTAGCTCTTGGAAATGTCGGCACGCGTCGCGAGAAGCGCGTGCGTCAACGATTTGCGACGTGCCTTCGCTATTTCGAACAGCCCTGCGAGCGCCACACCCGCACTCTCCGCAGTTCGCAGGACGGTGGCCATTTCTATGTCGACATTCATACGTTCAAGGCTCCACGACATCGTGCGGCATGTAGTCGCGCGTGCTCCGGAAACTCTTGTTGGCCGAATAGAAACGCAGATTTGTGAACTTGCTCGTGTACAGACACGCATAGTTCTCCACCTGCGCGGCGAAGCGCGAGTTCTGGTGGCCGGTCTTCATGAGTTCACCCCAGGTGGGGTGGAATTTCGTGTGGTACTCCGACAGGTTCTTCCGCTGCGCCTCACGCGTGCGCGAGCGCTGTTCGGTGACCTCTTTCAAACGACGCTCGATCATGGCGAGCTGCTCGGGCGTGGCTGGCACGAGCATGCCTTCTGCGTTGAATGTCTTCTTCTGCGTCAGTGCATTGGTGAGGCGCTGCGCCTCGTCGTCGAGTTCATCTTTCATGTGCAGCATCTCTTCGTACCGCCGGTGCTCGTCCGAATAGCGGCGCAGGTTTTCTATCTCCTGCTCCAGTTCGGTGATGACCAGCATCGTACGCCAGCCCAGCTCCTTCTTGCTGCGCAGAATGTCCCCGTATATGTGGTCGCCCACATACAACACCTGCGTGCCGTTCTCGATGCCGAGGAACTGGTGCAGCTGGCGGAAGTTGCCGCCCTGGAAGACTTTGTTGTCCCCGAAGCCTTCGATGTTTTTCAGCAGACCCGTTTCCGTGTCCACACCGTAAAGCGCGTTGTTCGACATGAAAAACGAAGGTTTGTTGGAGCCTGTGATGACGATATCAAAAAGGTCGAGCCAATCGTCGGTCTGTACGCCGGCCTCGTTGGTGAACAAGTAGTTCATGACGACGCGCGTGTAGTCCCAAAGGCTGTTCGTGACCACGAACAGTTTCCGGCCGGCGTCACGCAGGCGCTGAAGTGTGTCGAGGAAATGCGGGTCGCGGTGGATGAAGTGCGATGGATTCTCGGCCACCCGCAACTTTATGCTGCCGTCGCGGTGGCACAGATCGATGGCCGCGCGCACGTCCTTGTACATCTCCAGGTAGGTCTTGCTGATGCTCCCCGGTGTGCCGTCCTTGAGGTCCACCAACTGCGAAAAGAGGTACGCATCGGCCAGCGTGAACAACGTGTCGATGAGCGCAAAGTCGGGCTCCTCGAACGTCAGGATGGAGTCCGACAGGTACAGCTTGTTGCGTTCGTCACGCGTGAGCTGACGCCCTCCATGGAATGCGAGCTTGATGTAACGGTGGCGATCCATTTTCAACACGTTGCCGCGGTGCTTGTCGATCACGAGGCCACGGACCATGGCGTCCCAATCGAACTCCCATGTGAGGATCTCCTCGGGATATCCTAGCGTCACGAGTTTCTTGAGTGTCTCGGAATAGGCGAGCGCCTCAAAGGCCTCTGGTTTGTACAACGCAAGCGTATAATCCATGTCAAAGCCGATGGCTTTGATGGTCTTCATGTTCAACGTTCTGTTGCAGAAGATGCGGTAGCGCGGATCCACATCCATCGTCTGCACGATTCCGGCGTTCACGTGGCGTCATCCTCCTCATCGGCCTCTAGGAACTGCACGCCCACCTGAAAGTCGCTGTGTGCGTTCACGTCTATGATCTGTTTGACGTACACGACGCGCCCACGGCGTTTCTCATAGGGCAGGCCCTGCAGGAAAATCTGGCACGCGGGCAGGATGCGCCCGGGCTGAATGAAAGGTGTGCGCTTGCGCGCACGGAAACTCATACCACCTGTGCTCAGATCGAACACACGGCGGCGCAGCACTGTGGATGAATCAAACGGGTGTTGGATTTCCACGACGGCGTTTTCCTTCGCGGCGAAATGCACTCGTTCGAGCTGCCGTGCCTGATTGAGTTCGGCATAATCGGGCAGCGGAAAACGAAGCTGCGTCCCGTACGGTTCCAGACGCGGCGCCTTGAGCAGGTACATGCGGCAGAACAGACCAAAGTCACGCACCTCGTGAAGTCGCGAGGCCATGGCGGGCGGAATGGGGTTGCGCAGCACGACGTGCTCCGGCGTCACGTCCAGAACCACGCAGAAGAAAGTGACGTCGAGCCCCTGCGGAGACAGAACTACGGGCTCCTCGCGCTCTCGGGCGAGCGAAACAACGTCCACGATTTCCTGTCGCGTGAGCGTTGGGGCCGCATGGGAACTCGCCCCGGCAGCAGCGCCCGATAAAGGGCTCGCCGCATCCGCCGTGAGCGGATTGGCACCGGATTCACGCGAAACGCCCGGGCCACGTCCATCGCCCGTGCCCTCGGCATTCCATCTTGGATTCTCGACTTCAGAACTCTTCGGCATACGGACTCTCGGAAAAACGATCTACGCGTTTGGTGACTATGCTGGTGGTAGGCCACGAGTAAGTGTAGCCGAACATGATGAGGTTGCGCGTGACATTGAACTCCGTCAACGTCGAGGTGGTTGTCTCGCGTAGGATGCTGAAATCCAGGCGCTGGGCACGAGAGAAGTCCCAGTAGGTGTACAGGCCGAAGCTCAAGTACGTGTCGCTTCGCGGGAACTCCTGTGCCTTCTCGCCGAGCTTTTCGCGCGCGTTGCTCTTCTTGTACCCCGGGATACGCACTCGGTTCACCAGGAACTTCTCGTCGTAGTAAGCCGCACGCGGTGACACGCGCAGATGCCATATCACCGGAAAATCGAAACTGCCGGAAAGGCCCGTGCGCACGCGGTCGTTCTGAATGGACGCGTACTTGTACTCGAGCCGGTAAAAGTCGAGGTACACGAGGCTGTCGATGGGTGGAAGGTAGATGCCATTGCTCAGCTTGAGAGAAAATGCGTAACCGCGCCCTTCGCTCTCCCACGAGTAGCTCTGGTTCGAGAGGCGTGGATCCTCCACGTTCACTTCCGTACGGAACGGCGACGACAACTGACCACGGTAGTAACGGTCCCACTTGTAGGACACGTACGGCACGAAGTTCTCGGTCTTGACGATGTTTTCTGCGCGCTCGTCCCCTTCGCCAAGTGCGCTCGATCCGAGACGACCAAGAGTGAAGCGCGTGAACATGCCAAGTTGCCACGGCTCGATAAGGTAACGAAGATCGCCTGCAAACTCGTGCGTACGCAGCATCGACTTCGTAGGAAAGATGAAGTTTTCGGCGTTGCGACGGCTGAACCACCTGTCCATGAAGCGTTCGACCTGGGCGTAGTCGGTGCTCCAGTTGTGGCTGTATTTGTAGTGGACGTTGAGATAAAAATCGTCGGTGCGCAGAGGTCCCCAACCGAGGATCATGGCAAGCTGGAGATTGTAGCGCGATTCTGTGATGGGCTTGACGCAGTCTTCGGCACCCGGGTCGCAGCGCGACACTTCGTCCACCGCGAAGCCGGAGTCGAACTGCGCGTACCATGACTTCAATCCGCGGATGCTCGAACCGGACGCATCGTTTTCAGCTGGCGAACCCAAGACTGAGGTCCGCGTCGACTCCGACGACGAACCATTCGACCCCGTTGCGCTGTTTCCCGTGGCGTTCTCGTTTTCGGGTGACGCGAAAAAATCACGAGGTGGCGGAAGGCCGGGGGCTGGCGCGCTGTTGTCCGGTTGTCCCTCGCGCGGTGTCGACC
>Ga0163152_10004310_pt1 | contig 17704 bp, 19 predicted proteins | sample OliLakLV19MP8IB2_FD_148635 | JGI IMG/M metagenome (GOLD analysis project Ga0163152, IMG submission 148635) | Freshwater microbial mat bacterial communities from Lake Vanda, McMurdo Dry Valleys, Antarctica - Oligotrophic Lake LV.19.MP8.IB-2 | ecosystem: Environmental > Aquatic > Freshwater >... | reverse complement strand
ACTGCTCCCACATCACTGGACTGCGCCCATCAACCCCTAAGCCACTTCAACAGACCAGGAAGCTATCCGGTAGATGCGCTGTGGCGGACGCTTACCTTGGCGCGACGTCTTATTTACGCTTGGGGGTCCCGAGATTGAAAGACGTCGGAGTTGTTGCCCTGGAAGATCACGCCGTGCCCGCAGGAATCTGGTTACAACCAACCCTTTTGCCGCGCAACACGGTAGGCCTCGATGCGATTCTCGACACCGAGCTTGCCAATTGCCTCGCTTAAATAGTTGCGCACGGTGCCGTGGGTAAGGCCAAGCTTTTCTGCGATGTCATTGGCCTGCATGCCCTCGCCGGCAAAACGCAGCACCTGGCGTTCGCGATCACTGAGCGGATCAGATTCGCTCCAAGCGTCCACCGCCAGTTCCGGATCCACAGCACGGCCACCACGATGCACTTTGCGCAATGCATCAGCCAGCTTTTCCGCCGGCGAATCCTTGAGCAGGTAACCGCTGGCGCCAGACTCCAGCGCTCGTCGCAGATACCCAGGGCGTGCAAACGTGGTCAGGATCACCACCTTGCACGGCATCGCACTGTCGCGAATGCGCTGGGCCAATTCCAGCCCGGTCAGCTTGGGCATCTCGATGTCAGTGAGCGCGATATCCGGCCGCAGCAATCGAATGCTTTGCCACGCCTCTTCACCGTCCCCGGCACTGCCGACCACTTCGATGTCGGATTCCAGACTGAGCAACGCGGCCAGCGCGCCGCGCACCATCAACTGGTCTTCGGCCAGAAATACGCGGATCATCGCGAAGCCACCAGACGCAGCTTCTCAACCGATTCGGAGCCCGATCCAAAGGGCTCCGGAAGGTCGATCGGCGTGGTGACGATCAGACGGGTGCCCGCGCCAGGGGGCGACTCCACTTCCAGCGTGCCACCGACTTCGGCCAGTCGCTCGCGCATGCCGGCAATGCCGTTGCCTTCGACGCGCACACCACCGCGGCCATCGTCTTCAAATTGCAGGCACACCTGCCCACCGCTGACCAGGCGCAGCTGTGCCCGCGCTCGATGGGCCTGCGCATGTCGGATCACGTTGGTCGCCGCCTCGCGCAGTGCAAAGGCCAACACCGATTCGATCTCGGGCGCCAACGTCATCGCTTCGGCCTCGTATTCAAAATGCACCTGCGCCGACTCCAGCGCGACGCGCGCACTTGCACATTCGGCCAGCACACCGTGCGAGCGCATTCCGCTGACTGCACGCCGCACTTCGCTGAGGGCGTTGCGGGCAACTGCCTGCACCTCATTGATCTCGCGGCGCGCCGCCTCGGTGTCACGCGCCATCAGCCGACCTGCAAGTTCGGATTTAAGCGCGATCACCGACAATGTGTGACCGAGCAGATCATGCAGATCGCGGCCGATGCGTTCACGTTCGGCCATCGCCGCCATTCGTCCCATTTCTTCCTGTGACAAGCGCAGCGCCACGTTTTTTCGGGCGTAGTTGAGCCAGACCCGATTACCCAACGCAGCCATGCCGCCAGAGATCGTCGTCATGGTCAATGCCGGCAACAGCGGAATCCCCAGCATTGAGAGGCCAGCCACAAACGCCAACTGGCCAAAGGCAAAGACGCCCAGCATCTGCCGCCAGGGCAGGAATGCTGCGAGCACCGCACCATAGATCAGGTAAGTATGCGCAAATATGTTGTAAGGCATCAGCGCCACGCCGAGCAGCGACATCAGCACCAGTGAGCCGATCCGACGCCAGCCGCGTGCCCAGTAAAAATGGAAATACACCGGCAAAAACAGTGCAACTGAAGCCAGCGTCGGCGCCCAAAAAAAAGTGGCTTTGGGGCCAAGCAGCAGCGGCAGAAACAGCATCACCAAATAACTGAGTGAAAAAAACGGCATCGCGCCGGGCGCCAGAACCGGTGGCAGCAGACGCTGCCGAAACCAGCTTTCGAGCAGCCGAAAACGGCCCCGAATGGAAAACGAAAATACGCGATTGCTCATGAAACCGCCCGACGCATTGAATTGACCCGCAAGAACGCAAGACTAGCGCCGAATGCGCACAAGATTGCGGCCGACTCGAGGCCGGCGAGCACAAATGAGGAGTCGACTTCTGCCGAGCAAAACAGATAGTAAAGGGGAATCATCACCAGCATCGGGCCAAAGCCCAACGGTAAATTAATATGTCGAAGATTTGGCCGTAGGTCGCGACGCGCATTGGCATGATCTAACACTTCAGCACTCCAGCAGGTCAACGTGGAACGGCCTCTGCACGAACCACAGAACCACCTTACCCAAGAGACGACGACGCCCTCAGTTGGCAGCGTCAAGCGGCTGTCATGACAAATGTCAAACGCTGAGGGGTTACGGCCGCCGATTCGCACTGCTAGCATGTACAAATATTCCAAGCCACTGATTTAAAAGCCTGATTGAAGATCCGGCGGGAGCCCACAATGAACGCAATGCAAAAACTTCAGACCATGCGCCAGAGCGGCGGGCAGATTCGCACCGCCGGACTCGACGACGCCACGATTATGCAGTTTCTGAGCCACGACACCCAGCTGGTGGCGGCCATCGACGCGGCGCATGCGGCTTTTGTAGCGCTGCAAGCGGAGATGCCCGAACTGCTTGAGCTCGACGAGTCCGCGCAGATTCATCTCATGCAGGAAGGCTTCATCAATTTTTATTCGGATGACGCGATCAATCCCTACGTCGCCCTGGCCGGGCGCGGTCCATGGGTGATCACGCTGAAAGGCGGAGTTGTTCATGACTCCGGTGGCTACGGCATGCTGGGCTTCGGACACACGCCCGAGCGCGTGCTGGCTGCGATGAGCCGCCCGCAGGTGATGGCCAATGTGATGACGCCCAACCTTGGCCAACTGCGCCTGACGCGCGCGTTGCGTGCGGAGCTCGGGCACACCCGCGGCGGCTGTCCGTACACCAAGTTCCTTTGCCTGAATTCGGGCTCTGAATCGGTGTCGCTGGCCTGCCGCATCGCCGACGTCAACGCCAAGCTGATGACGGATCCGGGTGGCCGCTATGCCGGCCGCACGATCAAACGCATGGCGATGAAAGGCGCTTTCCACGGCCGCACCGAGCGCCCGTCCATCTATTCCGATTCCAGTCGCAAGGCTTATACCCAGCATCTGGCAAGCTTTCGCAACGAAGACAGTCTGATCACCATCGACCCGTATTCCATCGAGCAACTGCGCAAAGCGTTTGCCGATGCAGACGCAAACGGCTGGTTCATTGAGGCTCTGTTCCTCGAACCGGTCATGGGTGAGGGCGACCCGGGGCGTGCTGTGCCGCCCGCGTTTTATGCGGTGGCGCGCGAGCTGACCCGCGCCCACGGCGCACTGTTGCTGATCGATTCCATCCAAGCTGGCCTGCGCGCGCATGGCGTGCTTTCCGTCATCGACTATCCCGGCTACGAAGGCCTGGAAGCGCCAGACATGGAAACTTATTCCAAAGCGCTGAATGCCGGTCAATATCCGCTTTCGGTGCTGGCGGTCAACGAGCGCACGGCCGGGCTTTACCGCAAGGGCGTCTACGGCAACACGATGACCACCAATCCGCGGGCTATGGATGTGGCCTGTGCGGTATTGGCCGACCTGACGCCGCAGATTCGCGCCAATATCCGCCAGCGTGGGCAGGAATTCCTCGACAAGCTCAACGCACTCAGCAAAGAGCTGCCGGCCGGCATGATTACCGGCGTGCAAGGCACCGGACTGCTGTTCTCATGCGAGCTCGGCAAGCAATTCAAGTGCTACGGCGCCGGCAGCACCGAAGAGTTCATGCGTGAGCGCGGCTTTGGCGTGATCCACGGCGGCATCAACTCGCTGCGCTTCACGCCGCATTTTGAGATCACATCGGCCGAAGTCGATCTGATCATCACAGGTGTGCGGCAGGCGCTGATCGAAGGCCCTCGTGTCGTTGAGGCACCAATCCAGGCCGCAGCTTGAAGCACAGTGGGGCTTGCTGCGCTGCGCTCGATCGTTGATTGATTTGAGCAAGAGCAGCAGCCCAGGCCGCGCTCTGCGACACCGGAATCGAACCAAGAGCAGCGGGGCTATCCCGCTCTACAGAGCACTAGCCGATGGGACTTCGCCAACAACTCGCCGAACATGGCTTCGAGTCGAACGACGACTATGAGTTCCAGGTTCGTTCTTTATTTCAAGCACGCATCGATCATCTGCGCTGCCTGCAGATTGCGGGCGAATCCGGGCGACGCAAAACCGCACTGGCGAGCGCGCTGGCCAATGCCCTCGCCTACCCGCGCATTCTCTACCTGGACTTCTCCTTGCCCGTGCCGCCGCCGGCACCGGTTCAAGTCACACCAGGTGAGGACGCGATCAGCAGCAACGAGCCAGCGCTCAGCCAGTTCGAGCGCGTGGTGCTGGAGGCTTGCGCATTCAGCGAGGCCGAGCGTTGCGTGCTGATTCTGGATCAGCTTCAGGCCGCTGATTTTCGCGAGCAGCTGCGCCTGTTCCAGTTCGTGCAAACTTGCGAGTGGAATACGGCCAACGCCTCGGTGCGAGCCAACCAGCGTCATCTGTTGCTGGTGCTGATCTCGGAACAGGCGATCTACCATTCGCTGGCGCATTTGTCCTATCGCATTTGGGCTGACGCGTCAGGCGGCCGCTTTGATTATCGCCCCGAAGACTACGGCCTGGGCCAGGATGCGCGGGCGTTGCTTGGCGCGTTCTCCGGCCTGTTCGACGCGATTGCCGCGAATCCCACACCGAGCGAATTTCGGCGCATTCTTGCTGACACTCTGGCCAACGCGCGTACCGCGGAACAATTGCGCCATAGCATCTTTGGCTGGATGGAGCGCATCGACCGCGAGCAATTGTTTTCACCCATGCTGGCGCCGGCAGTTGATGCCTGCGTGCATGCCATCAATCAATACGTCGGCATTGACGAGATTGAACTGGGCACGCCCACGGAGTGACTGCGCGGCCGTTTTTATGAACCGCGCGCTGCGACCTGCCCTTGCCGCCCTTGGCGTCACCAGCTTTGTCCAACATTGATCGGGATATTTCTGACTTTCGCTGTGCAGATCACACTCTGTGCGGATCACGTTGATGCTTGGGCAAACTCGGCGCACAATCAGTCACCCATCGCAAGGAGGTTCGCGGATGAAACGCCTGATCGCTGCGCTTTTGATCGGCTCTACAGCGTTGCTGCCGGCTCCGGCGCTGCTCGCTCAGCCCATAGCCAAACAGACAACTTACGCCTTGATTGTCTGTGAGTCGCCGAACAATCAGGAAAGTTTCTGTCGTGCCGACACCCATCGCGGCGTGCGTCTGGTGCGCGAAATCTCGCGCAATCGCTGCTTCGAAGGGCGCACCTTCGGCTACCAGAACGATGGCATCTGGATCAGCGGCGGATGTCGGGCAGAATTTGAAATCGGTCGCGGCGGTGGCAGTTCGACTCCCTTGCCCAGACCCGACCATCAAGGCGAAGTTTTCGTCTGCGAATCGCGCGATGGCCGTCGTGCGCATTGTGCAGTGGGCACGCGCGGAGGGGTTGCGCTGGTGCGCCAGATCAGTCGAAACGAATGCGTTGAGGGACAGAGCTGGGGCTACGACAATCATGGTGTCTGGGTTGATCACGGTTGCCGGGCTGAATTTGAACTGCTGCGCGGAACCGGGGGCTATCCGCCGAATCTGCCGCCACATGGAGGCGCGGGCCCAGGCCAGGGTCAGTATCCAGGCACGATCACCTGCCGCTCCGAGGGCGGACGCCAGCAGTTCTGCCCGGCGCAGATCGGCTCTTCTCGCGTTGATCTGACACGTAGAATCAGCAAGGCACCCTGCGTGCTTGACCAGTCCTGGGGCTATGACCGCCGCGGCATCTGGGTGAGTAACGGCTGCCGTGGCGAATTTGCCATCGTGTATGTACCGCAACCTCGCCTGATATTGTGTGAATCGGTCGGGCGCCAACGCGCCTATTGCCCTGCCAACACAACGCACGGTGTGGAACTCAACCGTCAAATCAGTCGCAGCGAGTGCACCGAGGGCTACACCTGGGGTTACGACCGCGATGCGATCTGGGTTGATCGTGGATGCCGCGCCGAATTCCTGGTGCAGTGATCACGGCTCGACTGGTGTGGCAACGGGCTGCGTGAGCGGCCCGTTGCGTTTCAGCAACCGCTGAATTTGCGTAGCCGCTGCAGCGCACCCACTTCAATCTGGCGCACTCGTTCGCGCGACACGCCCAACACTTCGGCCACCTCAGCCAGGGATTGAGCGCCATGGTCGTTGAGGCCGAAGCGGCGCTCAATGACCTCGCGCTGTCGCGCGTTCAATGTGCTCAACCACTCCTCGAGGCGATGCTCCGGCGGTGCCTCGTCGATAGCCACCGCGGGATCATCCGAGTCCGCAGCGATCATCTCTCCCAGCAGTCGATCGTCTTCGTCTGAGCGCGTGGCATCGAGCGATTCGACGCGCTCGTTGAGCCGGTACAGCCGCGCGATTTCGTCCACCGGTTTGCCCAGGTGTCGAGCCAACTGGTCCAATGTCGCGGGCCGTCCGTCGCCAGCAAGCTCGCGACTTGCCCGCAGCAGCGTCGCCAACTCGCGCAACACGTGCACCGGCACGCGCACCGCGCGCGTTCGCATCAGGGCAAATTCTATCGCCTGCCGAATCCACCACATGGCGTAGGTGGAAAAACGGAAGCCGCGTTCGGGATCGAACTTTTCCACCGCACGAATCAGTCCAAGATTGCCCTCTGCGACCAGCTCCAGCAACGGCAACCCACGGCCGCCATAGTGGCGTGCAGCGCTCACCACAAGGCGTAGATTCGACACGATCAATCGATCGCGCGCACCTGCATCACCGGCGCGCAGCGCGCGCGCGGTCGCCACTTCCTGTGCCGCACTGAGCAGAGGAATGAGTCCGATCTCATTCAAGTAGGCAGTAGTGGAATCACGCTGCGCGCGATCCGGCTCGCGCGTTACATCGCCGAGCAGAAGCAGCAGTTCTTCGGGCGACAGGTCTGATTTTGGTTTGATGGACATCGCAATCCTGCTTAGCGCGGCGGCAGATAGGCGAGTGGATCGACCGGTTTGCCGCGACGACGAACCTCAAAGTGCAGCATGACCTGACTGCCGCGTTGCCCCATTTCCGCAATCACTTGCCCAGCCTGGACCTTGGCGCCCTCGGCCACCAATCGTCGCTGGTTGTGTCCATATGCGCTGAGGTAATCGGCAGAATGCTGCACAATAATCATCTCGCCATAGCCGAGCAGGCCGTTGCCACTGTAGACCACTTCGCCAGCCGCCACTGCAAGCACGGGTTGTCCCAGCGATCCGCCGATGTCGATGCCCTGCTGGGTCGGATCACCCGCGACGAACCTGCCGAGCAAAGTGCCGGAAGTCGGCCAACGCCATTGAATTCCCTCGCGACTCTGGCTGGGTGCGGAGCGGTCAATCATCGCCGCCGTGGTGGGGGCAGACGTCACCAGTGCAGCAGCCGGCGGCGGCGCAGACAGCGCTACTGCGAGCGGTACCTTCGCCACCGGCGGGACGCTATTGAATCCAGGTGAGGCGCGCTGACCTGCAGCCGGCGTCGACTGCGGCGGTGCGCCGATGGCGGCGATGAGTGACCCGGGCTGAGGCCGCCCCATCGACGCCACGCTCGAGTCCGACCCGGCAAGTGGCCGGACCACCGTGTTCGCAGCTGTCGGTGCATTGCCAGGCGATGCGTCAAGCGCTTCGACCTGCGCCGGTTGCGAATGGTCGATCACCGCCTGCGCACCCAGTAGTGTCGGGCGCACGCTCGCTTTTGGCATTGCAGTCATCGCAGTTGTCGCGGCTGAGCTGGTCGGAGTGATTGGCTTCGCGGTGACCGCGGACGCGCTCGACGTCAACATTGCCGACGGCGACACGTTCGGCCTCGACTGCAAGCGCAGCAGTTGACCAGGATAAATGGTGTAAGGCGCGACAATCTGGTTCCAGGCAATCAGGTCGCGCACATCCAGCCCGGTGCGGAATGCGACGGAATAAAGTGTGTCGCCCCTGACCACCCGGTGCAGCGCAGTCGCTGGCACCGACCGTGCCGCGTCGGATGGCGGCTTGTGCCTGGGCGTTGAAGCATCCGACATTGGCTGCACGCGAACCCGCGGTGACACGCCGCATCCGCTGGCGAACACCAGCATGCCAATGCAAGTTGCCAATAACGCGGCAACTCGCAAGGATCGATGCACGAGTGACTTGTGTCGACACAACAAGTCTGTGACGAACGTTGCGAATACTAAATGCCGCAGTAGCGTTTCGCGCCGGACGCTCAGGCGCAAGCCCGCACCTGCGCCCATCCCAATAGATTCGTTCAAGCCGGCACACTCGGGCCGCAACAGGTTGCTGTTCATGACCGCATTGTCGCTCAGCCCCGTGGCCAGAATTTGAACGCCACCACTACCAGCAGCGCCAACACCAGAAACGCGAGACCGACACGTTCGACATTGCGTCGCAACCACGCCTCGGCTTTGGGTCCGCCCAAGCGGATCACACCCGTCACCAGATAGACACGCTTACCGCGCCCGATCAACGCGCCCGCAATGAATGGCAGCAGCGGCATCGACACTGCCCCCGAGGCAAGGGTCAGCAATTTGAACGGAACTGGTGCGAATCCACCAATCAGCAACAACCAGAAACCCTCGTCGCGAGCCACTTGCTTGATCTGCTCGAAACGTTCGCCGTAACCCAGATCGACCAGCCACGGGGTAATCAGATCAATCGCCCAATGCCCAATCGCGTAACCAACGAGTCCGCCAAGCATCGACCAGAACAGACTGATCGACGCAAACCAGTGCCAGCGCTTGGGCTGCGCCAGGGCCATCGGTGCCAGCATAACCTCCGGCATGATCGGAAAAAAAATCGCTTCGCAAAAACTCAGCACGGCGAGATAGCGCGGCGCATTTCGATGCACCGACCAGCGCATCGCACGATCGTAAAGCGGTGCAAACAGGGCCATCAGACGATGCCCCGCAGCAGCGGCACAAAGCTCACAGCGCAATACACCTGCTGCTCATAGTCCGGCTGACCCGCTGCGTCTGAAATTTTGCGCACACGCACGAGTTTTTGCTCCTTGGCATTGCCGATCGGTGCAACCAGCACGCCGCCCTGCGCCAACTGCGCAAGCAGCGCCGGTGCCACCGCATCGCCTGCAGCAGTGGCGATGATGGCGTCGAACGGCCCTTCCTCGGGCCAACCCAGATGCCCGTCTTGATGTCGGGTACGGATGTTCTCAAGCTTCTGCGCACGAAATCGCTTGCGCGCGACGCGCAGCAGTGACTCGATACGTTCAACGCTGAACACACCCTCGACGAGGTGCGCCAGCACCGCTGCCTGATATCCGGAACCGGTACCGATCTCCAATACGCGGCGTGGATTGACTTCAATCACCAGCTCGGTCATGCGCGCCACAATCCACGGCTGGGAAATGGTCTGACCCAGCCCGATCGGCAATGCCGAATCCTCATAAGCACGTGATTCCAGTCCCTCATCCACAAAAAGATGCCGCGGCAGATTGCGCATCACATCGAGCACACGCTGGTCGCGAATGCCCTCGACGCGCAATCGCTCGATCAGGCGATCGCGCGCGCGCTGCGACGTCATACCCAAGCCGTGTTGATCGCGGCGGATTGTGGTCATTGCGATTCCGCGTTGCTACTTGTGAGCAGCGCGCTCAGTCCGGAAACCCAGTGCGATACCTTTTCCAGAGCGGCAAAACGCGTCAGGTCGACCTGGATTGGCGTAATCGAGATACAGCGGCGGCGCACAGCGTCGAAATCGGTGCCCGGGCCATCGTCCTGCGCGGCGCCAGCCGGTCCGATCCACCAGATGGGACGACCGCGCGGATCAATCTGGCGGATACATGCTTCGGCACGATGCCGATGGCCCAGGCGAGTGACTTCGAATCCGGTCACTTCATCCCAGGGCACATCCGGAACGTTGACGTTGAGGATAGTGTCGGCCGGCAATGGGTCGCTGACCAGACGGCGCACGATTGCCACTGCAGCGCGAGCTGCAGTTTCGTAATTCACCGCGTTGTGATCACGACTGGACAGCGACACTGCGACTGCCGGATAACCCAGATAACGCCCTTCCATTGCAGCTGCCACGGTGCCCGAATAGATGACATCGTCGCCCAGGTTCGAGGAATTGTTGATTCCGGAGACGACAATATCCGGGTCCGAATCCAGCAGGCCCAGCAAAGCCAGGTGCACGCAGTCAGTCGGCGTTCCCGCCACACGAAAACGCCCCTCGCCCAACTCCAGCACGCGAATCGGCTGGTCGAGCGTCAGCGAGTTGCTGGCGCCGCTGCGATCACGATCCGGGGCCACCACGGTGACTTTGCCCAACGCCGCCAGCGCCTGGGCCAGAATGCGTATTCCTGGCGCGTCCACGCCGTCGTCGTTCGAAACCAGTAAATGCATGCTTTGCGGATTCCCTAAAGCGTGGATTCTAGCGAAGTCACGGCTGTGTTGAGGACTGAATGTGGCAGCAACAAACTTTGCAGCGGCCCACGACCGCCGCGAACTGGCACTGCGCAGTCCTGGTCCATGACCGGCTACGCCGTTGCAGGTGGCAGCCAAAAGCCACGGACGCACCCAGCCACCAAACACTGTCACTGCTACATTCGTCCAATGTCTCGCCCGCCACCCAGCTCCGACAACGACACTTCGCTTTTCCATGAAGCGATCGGAGCCGTGCGCCGCATCGAGTCTGATCGTGTTGACATCCGCGCCACGCCGCCGCGTCCTGACCCGGTGCAAACCCGCCGCGACAACCAGCGCGTTACCGAAGAACTGCTGCGCCCGCTGCCAGCAACGCTTGACCCCGACGCTGCCGAGCCACTGCGCTACCTCAAGGACGGCCTGCATCCGCGCCTGCTGCTCAAGCTCGGCCGCGGTGAGTACAGCGTGCGCGACCAGATCGATCTGCACCAGATGACGACAGAGGTTGCGCGCCGCGCCATTCAGATGTTTCTCAACGAGTGCCTCGAAGCAGACAAACTGTGCGTGAAGATCATCACTGGCAAGGGTATGCGGTCGAAGGGCGACGGGCCGGTACTCAAGGGCTTGACCGACCGCATGTTGCGCCAGCGCAATGATGTGCTGGCGTTCCGCTCGGCTCGCCATAACGACGGTGGCAGCGGCGCGGTGATCGTGTTGCTACGCGGGCGACGCTGACCTTCACGCGGGCGTAGTGCTTCCTGTTCGCCTTGGCGCGAGCGCTGTGTTCAAACTGCGTACTCGATCACAAAAACAATTGCAAGGGCGATTGCAACTTGCCAACATACGCCAGCGTATGCAGAATCCGCCGCGCAACGGTTCCCCTGGGAGGGGGCGCAATCGCGCCGTTGTTGCAGGACCAATCCACCCAAGCCGCGTGACGCGACCTGGGGTCCATAACAATGCTTTGGGGAGACACCGTGAATTGTATTCGCCGTTCCTTGAACTGGGCGCCCGCCCTGCTGTTGGCCGCTCCATTTGCCTGCTCCGCGCAATCCGCCGCAATCATCGCCAAACAACTCGCCGGCAGCCCCGAAGAGTTCGTCGCCATGGCGCCAGCCGATCCGATTCAATCCGCCACCCACTCCAAGAGTGCGCTGTTGCCAGTCACCCTGGAGAAACGCGCCGACGGTCGATTTGGTTGGCAGTCGCCGATCGCGGTTGAAGGCAGCAATCTGCGTTTTCTGGTTTTCTCGGGCGATCAGACCTGGAACGTCAATGTGCAGGACCCGGTGTCCAAGCGCGTGCAGCCGGCAGAACAACTCGCCATCAGCAAGCGCCGCGGTAACTTTGGAATCTCGGACAATGGCTTCGCCGCTGACGCCTACACCTTCGAAAACGTCCCGCGCGGAGAATGGAATCTCGGCATTGAGGCCAAGTCTGGTGGTCGTGGCTTTGTTCTGATCGAAGGCGAAGGTAGCGAACGCCTGATGGCGCACCAGGTCGCGTTCAATCAACGCGTAGGCCAACGCATCGGAATGATCGCCAGCGTCTACGACCTGGACCAATCCACCGTCGCCATTGGCGCCGATGCACTGAGCCAAGTAATGCTCAGCGTGACTTCACCCAGCGGCGCAATCAGTCAACATCCGATGTTCGATGATGGCATGCATCAGGACGGCATCGCCGCAGACGGCGTATTCGGCGCCGACTTCCTGGCCGATGCGGCGGGCGATTTCAATGCCCAGGTGATCGTCAAGGGAATCAGCCGTTCGGGCCAGAGCTTCATGCGCTCATCCGAGCACCTCATTCCGGTGATCGAAGAACAACTGCGCCTGAGCAGTCACTTCAGCAAAGCGACGCAGACTGACGCCAACCGATTCGGACTTGGTATTGCGGTCGAGACGGCGAAGTCCTCGGGTCATTACCGCACCTATGCACAGGTCTGGGGTTCGCGCGCTGGTGTCATGGTGCCGGTCGCGTGGATTGGCGGCATGAGCGAGCTGAGCAAAGGAAACCTCGAACTGGCGCTGGATGCACGCTGGATTGCCAAGGCCGGTGCCCAGGCGCCATTTGAATTGCGCGATCTGCGCATCGAGGATCCCGATCATTTCATCAGCGTAGCCAGCGCCAGCAAGATCGCGGTCACGATGCCGACACTACCGAAGTCGGCGCGTACGCCGATCGCCAGTATCAGCGATGAGATGCGCATGGGTGTGCGTCCGGCGGCAATCCAGGCCAAGGGCACGGGGACCAAATTGCTGCTCGTGCACGGTTATTGCTCGGGCAATGCCTGGGGCGGAGTCGCTGGCCAATTCAGCAACTCTGCGGTGTTCCAGGATTTCAACCAGAATCGTTCGCACGATGCATTCGCGCGACTGATCCAATCCTTTGGCAATACCTGGAACTCGTTCGGTGTAGTGGCACACAGCCAGGGTGGCGCCGCTTCACTGCATCTGTACAACTTCTATTGGAGCGGTCTGGACAATGCGACCGGCAGTCGTCTGATTCAATCGGTTGGCACGCCCTATCGCGGCACAGCGCTCGCCGGCAATTCCGCGGCGCTGGGCAGCGTGTTCGGTGTCGGCTGCGGCACCAACGCCAACCTGACCTACAGCGGTGCGGCATCTTGGCTGGCCGGCATCAGCACGGCTTCGCGCGCCAAGGCCAACTACTACACGACTTCGTTCACCGATCGCGCCTGGTTGTGGGATTACTGCAACGTCGTCACTGACGTCTTGCTCACCGATCCTGAAGACGGCACCACCGAACAAACCTACGGTCAGCTACCCAGCGGCGTCAACCGGGGACACAAGACCGGCTGGTGCCACACCAGCGGTATGCGCGACCCGGCGCAAACCACGGACAGCAGTCGCAACGCTACGATGAGTGCGAACGCGGCGCGTTGAACCGAGCGATTGAGTCTTTCCAAGAGGGGCGGCGCTGTCGCCCCTCTTCGTTTGCAATCAGTTGAGTTTTGCCATCGCAGCGCTGTCGACGCGCTGATAGACCACGCGCTGAGTACCGCCATCGCAGGTTCCTACGACCTTGCCGATCACCTCGGCGTCCGCAGCCACCACATCCAGTGTGTACGACTTCACACCGTTTGCATCGATCTTCGTTGCAATCTCCTGCTTCAGTTCCGCGCAGGCCTTGCGCGAGGCTTCGGCCGGCACACAGAGCACCAGTAACAGGGTAACCATTATCATCAGCGTACGTTTCACGAGATCCTCGGGGAGCGGCATGCCGGATCATTCCGGCACGTGCAATGTGCGCCGCAATCACGTCCGGGTGATGACCAGGAGCGGCCCGAACACAGGCAGCGTGAGACCAGATTCGGGCAGCGCTGCAAGCGCGACGTCGCAAACGGCACTGGCATGGACATACGGCATCAGCCCCAACAACACAGTCGCCAGCACACGTCGCATTTCAATCGACGGACTGAATCCAGGGAACCTCCAGTTCACACAGCATGGCGCTGCGCGATGGCTGACGCCGTGCAACGACCGCAAAGGAACCTCTGAATAAGTCCGGAGCCTCGACAGCCCCCTGATGCGGGCGCTGTAGGTGGTGGACCGCCGTGCCGGTTCGATCTGCTCTCCATTCCGGTCTGCGCTGACTTCGGGGCTGGTGTTGATCAATCGCGTTCCCTAAACGATTCCGGTCCTGGCCCGCTCGCTGGCGCTGGTCACCGCACCGCCGCCATCTTCTCGATAATGTGTTTCGGAATCAGCCGCTCTACGCGCCCCGACGACAGCACCTCCAACGCCCACTCCCTGGCAATGGTCCGCGACGCCACCATCCCAGGCGCGGACTCGCTGCATTCTTCTGGCGGCCGTGCCAGCTTCCAGCCTGGTGCGAATGCAAATTTGTGATCGAAGCCGAAGTGTCCCTTCACCACTTTGCGCCACTCGCGTGTTGGCCCCCCATTGATGGTATCAATCGTTCCTATGTCTTCTAACATCAGGAGTGTGGACTCCAGCCGCCGAGCCACAGAGCAAAATTTGTCCCGGTCGATGTCAAACGCGCGGTCACGGCTCGACGCAAGTGGAAAAACGCGGCGAATTAAAAATTCAATCAACTCAGGCAAAATATTTCCGACATAGATGACGTAGCTGGCCATTAGCACCGTGGCGTACAGCGATTGTCCGATCTCAAAGCATCGGTCATGATCTCCCGCTTCGTGAGCCTCCCGAAGCAGGATGACCAGCGCCGCGATACTGTTGATGTCTGAGTGACACTCCAGCAGTGTCAGCGTTTTTCGAAGCGAAGCGCGGCGGACATACCTTCCGATGACGAGCTTCGTCGGCTCTAATAACGCATGCTGCACCTTGGGAAGCGTACGTCTAAGCAACGAATCGTATCCATCAATGATGGGAGCTCGAACGTTGAGCGCCGTCCATGCTGCCAACGCCAGGTCAACAGCCGAGCCAGGTACGACCTTGTCTGCGGCTTGAACTGTGTACGGGCCGGGACACACGGCGCCCGTGGCGTATTTGGCCCAAAGGTTGTTGTTATTGGCCGCGCCATCAGCGGAAGTCTTGCGGTACTGGTCTGGCCGTATGCCTTGACCAACAGCGTAGGCGCTGTTTTTGCGCATCATGTGCAAAAGCCGCTCGAACCAGTAACCCACCTTGATCACGTCGATCGCTTTTGTATCGGACTGCTGGTCATCGCTCTGAAGTACGCGGATCACCGCGTCCAAGCGTCCTTGTCCATAACTTCTTCTTGGTTTCAATGGCTTAGGCATGAGTTCCGCATCACAACTAGAGTAACGCCCCCTGGGGGTCCGCTACTTCTACCCCATTCTGCGTCGTCGGAATACGCTTGGTCATGACAGAACGTGACGAGGCGCCGAAGGTGACAGACACGACCACATTGGCCGATGCATTGGAACGGGATTTGCTAGCGCGGTACGGCCCAATCATTGGTGCCGATGACCTTCGTCAAGCGCTGGGCTATGCGTCGATGGATGCATTCCGGCAGGCCCTTTCCCGACGCCAGTTGCCTGTGCCGGTTTTCGCGCTGCCGAACCGTCGAGGAAAGTTCTCACTCAGCAAGGATGTCGCGCAGTGGCTTGCCACAAGTCGCGCGGGCGGGACGTTTCCTGCCGACTACGGTTCATCAGGTTCCGAACCCGTGGGAGGCCCGACATGACGTAGCCAGCCTGAGTCACCTAACGCAAGATTCAAATACCGAGGCGCAGAAATGACAAACGCCCGAGAGTCATTACCTCTCGAGCGTCGTCGGACCGGCAAGGGCATAGCCCTGAACACACCGCCAGTCTGGTCTTTTCTTGGGCTCTCGTCAATACCTGGCCCGCAATTTCGGGGCTGGAACGGGAGTCCGCGTCTCCCTTTTGTCAACGCCGGTCGTGCGCAGTCGCGACCGGCATAGGGAGTGTTTTGCCATGACTAAAATACGTAGAGTGGTGCATCTGTTGCTCACGACGCAGCTTACCAATCGGGAAATTGCCGCGTCAGTCGACATCTCAAAAACAACCGTGACCCGATATCGCCACATCGCACAAGAGAAGGGCTATGAGTGGGCAGAGCTGGAGCTCTTGGCTGACGGTGCGTTCGAAGCGAAGTTCAACAAGATGCCTCGTACGCTGACGCGTCGACGCATGCCGGATTTTGCGTTCGTGCATGCGGAGATGCAGCGTCCAAGCGTCACCCTTCAGTTGCTGTGGGACGAGTACCGTGCGCCCGATCCCATCAACGCCCTGTCGTACTCGCAGTACACGGAGCACTATCGCCGCTTCGTGAAGTCGATTGACCGCGTCATGCGACAACGACATGTGCCCGGAGAAAAGCTGTTCGTCGACTTCTCTGGGCGTAAACCGGGCTACACGAATCCCAATACAGGCGAGTGGATTCCGATGGAGCTGTTCGTCGGCGTGCTCGGTGCATCGAACCGAACCTACGCAGCATGCGTTCCGCGGCAAACCATCAGTTTTTGGATCGCCGTTCATGTCGAGATGTTCAAGTTCCTTGGCGGCGTGCCGCGTATCCTGGTGCCAGACAATCTCAAGGCCGCAGTCATTCGACTGGGTGCCGATTTCATCACCAACGCTACATACGCGGAGATGGCTGAGCACTATGGCACCGTCATTGTCCCAACGCGCACCTACAAGCCACGTGACAAGGCGAAGGTGGAAGGCGGCGTGCTCATTGTGCAGCGATGGATTCTTGCCCGCATTCGAAATAGAAGCTTCTTCTCAGCGAGCGAGCTCAACGCGGCGGTGTTGGAGCTGGTAAGGGAGTTGAATGAGCGCCCGTTCAAACGCCTTGAGGGCAGCCGAATGTCGCGCTACGAAGAGGTCGAGCGGGCCGCAATGCTGCCGCTGCCGGCGCAACACTATGAATTCGGCGAGTGGACTGCGTCGTTGCGTGTCGACAACAGCTATCACGTGCTGGTGAAAGGCCACTGGTACTCGGTGCCGAACCACCTCGTCGGTCAGCAGGTTCTGGTTCGATTCACCGCCTCGACAGTGGAAGTTTTCCACAACCACGTGCGGGTGGCCAGCCACATGCGTTGCAACGAGCCCGGCGGATTGTCAACGGTCCCACAGCATCAACCCGACGCACATCGTGCTTACGGCGATCGCACGCCTGAGAATTTCCGGTCATGGCCAACGAAGGTTGGGCCTTCGACGACTGCGATCGTTGAGGCTCAGCTTGCGCGCTCCGTTCCAGCGCTGGGTTTTCCGGCATGCGATTCTCTCCGCAAGCTGGTTCAGCAGCACGGAGCTACCGAAGTCGATGCAGCGTCAACGCGTGCAGTCGAGATTCACTCGCTCAAGAGCGTGAGGTCTCTATTGAACACACAGCGTCACCGTGGCCGTCGCGAGTAGACTCCGCAGGGCAACTTGCCGCTGCACCACAATGTGCGTGGCCCCGGCTACTACACTCAAGCGCGGGAGACGTCATCATGCTGAGCAATCAAACGACCAGCAAGCTGCGGTCGCTGCGACTGCATGCCATGGCAGAAGCTCTTGACCTGCAGGGCGAACGTCCGGCAATGCTCGATCTGTCATTTGAGGATCGACTGGCGATGCTGGTCGACATCGAGTGCCAATCGCGAGACACCAGGCGCATCAATCAGCTATTGAAGTCATCTAAGCTCAAAATCAAAGCCAGCCCGGAGGACATTGACTACCGACCCGATCGCGGAATCGACAAGCGGCAGCTTTCGTCCTTGTTTGGCTGCGAGTGGATCGAGCGTGGTCAAAATCTCATCGTCACAGGCCCTACC
>Ga0163152_10004309_pt1 | contig 17706 bp, 16 predicted proteins | sample OliLakLV19MP8IB2_FD_148635 | JGI IMG/M metagenome (GOLD analysis project Ga0163152, IMG submission 148635) | Freshwater microbial mat bacterial communities from Lake Vanda, McMurdo Dry Valleys, Antarctica - Oligotrophic Lake LV.19.MP8.IB-2 | ecosystem: Environmental > Aquatic > Freshwater >... | reverse complement strand
GCCACACCGCCCGCAATTCGCAGCATCGGATCGATAGACCCTTATGCCTTGAAAATCCCCGCCCGCAGGGCGGAATCTTCCCTCTTACGCCACTTTCAGATCCTCATCTTCACGCTGAGCCAACACAATAGCGCTGGCACCCAATTTCAGAGCTTCGGCTAGCGTAGTCCCACTACCCATAAAGGGATCTAGGACCACTTTCCCGCACAAGTTGTGCTGCTTGTAAAATCCGCTCCAAATGCAGTTGCCTTCATCTGTAAGAGCGCCGAGAGTTATCGCCCTAAAGACCGATCCTAGTCTAGTGGCCCACCATTTATGGATGTGTGTTGCTGGACGATTAATCTCCTTCCGCCAACTCTCCTGCTCAGCAACTCTACTAATCTCGACAATTGGGAAATCAACCTCGATGGCTTTTCGTAGCGTTGGTTCTGCCAGAACGCGCGTGTGCGTGTTGCTTCTCATTCGTCCTGAGCCTCCTCAGGCTCCTGCAGCGCTGGAGGATGTCGGGCCATAGACACCGGCTTGGAAGCATCTGACCGGAGTCGATACGCAACAAACTTATGTTCGGTTCCGGAACGCGGATTAGGAACTTTTTCGGCGCGGAGCTCGTTGGTTCTGAGATCAAAGGTGTATCCGACAACGAGAGTTTCCAATTCAATTCTAGTGAGCCGCCCCACTTCCTGAAATCGACTTGCAGGATCCATGGCGTCTGGAACGATCAGCGTCATCAAGCCAGTCGTTCCCTCTGTGAGGGCAAATGGTGTCGGGGCGACATACATCTTACGATCTCTGATCATGATGTCGCCGTATGTTCCGAATCCTTTCACATTTTTGTTCTTATGAATGTATTGGTGATCCGCGTTTAGAAAATCGCCATGGCACAGCACAAGGTCCACGACTGGGTATAAGCGGCTTCCATTCTATTGGCTCCGAAATGGAGTGAGGTCAGCGGGGTAGCGTCCAAAAACATAGAAAATTTGTCTGCCATTGTGTTTGCCTGTCGGCACCTGGCTGTTTGAATCGTAGTTCCGCTCACGACCAGGCCAGGCAAGACCCTTTACCTCATATCCCTCCATGAATTCGACTATAGAAAAATCCGGATAGGTGTTGCGTCCTGAACCATCAAAATGAAGTGTTAGGGAAGCAAGCCGTTGTTTGAACCAGTTTTGGAAGTGGAACTCCTTGTCTTGGGCGCTGACGGATTCGATGAGCTCACCAGCTTGAACCGCCAGGACACATTGTTCGAAAACATCAAAGCAGCTCGTGTTTGGCATCCTGAGAGTCATTTCGGCAAGTTCCTTCAAAACAATACGGTAGCTACCCAGTTGGAAACAAGGAACCTGTATGGCCCGTTTCTAGTCTAGACTCTAGCGTACCGCTCCCACTGGTCTTCGACCGAAATTAACTCCCGACACGGTTAGTACCGATCCGAGATCGGGTCGATTAGACGATTGGCAATTTCAATGCTGCCACTGCTTTTCGCGGCGCAAAGCTAAATGTCGTCTAGTTCGACCTCCAGCCTCGGGCAGCAGGCCAAAACCCATTAGCTGAATTCTCCAGCGGCACGCCGGGCAAATCCACGGCACTTAATTTCAGCGGCGAGTTGAACGGTTTCTCCCTGAGTCGCGATGCTGAAGCCTTCGACACGCATTCTCGCCGCAACTATGGGAGGCTGGCTGCGCTATATCCCGAACAAAGGCGCACCCCATCTCCTGTTAGCCGAAAACATGCCCTGCTCCTTCGGTGGCTATAGCAGTGTTGAAGTCGCCGATTGGGAAGGTGATGGCGACCTCGACCTGATCGGCGGCAATGAAACCGGCTTCGTACAACTCATCGAGAATATCTCGACGAAAGACCGCCAGCAGTTCAAGACAGCCCGTCAGATCGGAGTCTACGCCGCCCGCTGGATGTTCATCGACGATGAAGATCCCGAGCGTCCCTACGGCCAGTCCAAACCCGCCTACATCGATTGGGACGGCGACGGCGACTTCGACCTGCTGGTAGGCAACAACAGCAACCGCGTAGCCTACTTCGAGAACATTGGCACCCGCAGGCAACCGCGTTTCGCCGAATCTGTAAAGCTACTCCATGATCAAGGCGAGCACTTTTCCTTCCGCTCCCGCCCAGCGCCCGTAGACTACAACAACGACGGCCTGATCGACCTGATCGCAGGCTACGCCGGGCCAAGAGACCGCAACAACTCCGAACACATAGCCATTGCCCTTTACCTCCGCTACCGGGACAAGGACGGTCAACTCAAACTCCGCGCCCCGCAACCACTGAAGGACCCAAGCGGCAAAGAGCTCAGAACGCCAATCCCCTACCACCACGGCTTCGAAGCGAAAGACTGGGACAACGATGGCGACATAGACCTCTTCGCAAACGAGCGAAGCCAACTCGTCCTCTACCGCAACACCGGCAACGGCTACGCCCGCGAACCGATCCTGTTCCAAGGCAAACCGTTAAGCGTCAGCCACCACGAAACCAGCATCAAGCCAATAGACTGGGACGGCGACGGCAAGCTCGACCTGATCACCGGAGGCGAATCCGGCTGGGTCTACTTTTTCAACCGAAACGTTCTTTGAAGAGCAACAGCGCAGCGCATGGGAGAACAACTCACAATGTCATCGCCCGCCTGGAGGGCGGCTGAACCCGAGCCTCAAGACAAACGCTTGAGCGACTTGCCTGCGTCTCTATGAGTTCGCCGCTACGCTCAAGGAAAAAGCTCAGACTCAGGGTGTTTCCCCCGGCTGTTTTGCAGCGGTAATTGATCAACCCGATTGATAGAGGCATAGCCCACAAGTTGATGACTTAAGCTGTCTTTACAGCGACCCAGTGTCGTCAGCACTCACTTCAAAACCACCCGTCCAAAGCTGATTGGCCGGATTCCCAGCCGTTCAAGGCTCGCAACAGCCTCAAAAAGTGCCGCCTTCAATGACTCATCACGATGAAGCTTGGAAAGCGCAAATGCTTCAACAGACCAAAACCAATGCTTGGGGAGCTTTTGCGGATCAGACCAGACAATTAACAAGTGCTCTCGAAATTGCATTGCTTGGGGATGCTTCGGAGCGACCCAGTAGAGCATCTGTAGCGCAGCTAGGCCCACTGGCCACAAAGTCGGATTTGACTCATCCTCTTCAAAGTCATCTAGCTTTGAAACCAAAGTCTCGACAACTCGCCTGGGCACTCTCCCTCGTCGAATGTAGAAACTGTGAATTGCACATACACAGTGCCAGCGAACTGATCGGGATCGGTCATAGCAGCCATCGATCAAAGCATCCAGCGCCTTGCGGCCGCGAATTTCTTCAAGGAACTCAACTGCTGCAACCCTGGCCGCAACAGGCTGTGAAGCGTCAAGCAAAACCGCAATATTCAGTGTGAGCAGGCGCGAATCTCGACGACCGAATACCTCCGTACTCAAGAAGGCCTCAACCTCTAGAACGGAACGTCGTCGTCGCTAATCCCAGGGTCAAAATCATCAAAATTCCCGCCCTGCTTCCCGCCACCGCCACCAGCCGGCGGAGTCACCTTCTGGGCCGCGCTACGAGGCGCACTCATCATCCCGCCACCACCACCGCCACCTTCATCGCCGCCACGCCCGCCAAGCAACATCACTTCTTCAGCCACAACTTCAGTCGAATACCGCTTGTTGCCGTCCTTATCGTCATAGCTGCGCGTCTGCAAGCGCCCCTCGACATAAACCTGCTTGCCCTTGGTCAAATACTGCGTCACGCCCTCGTTCTTAAACAGAACGACATTGGTCCAATCGGTCTCGTCTTTCCAGTCCCCGGTAGCCGAGTCCTTGAACCTCCGCGTAGTCGCGACGGAGAACTTGCTCACCGCCGTACCCGATGCCGTGAACTTCGTTTCGGCATCCTTACCCAGGTTGCCAATGAGAATTACTTTGTTGACGCTGCGTGCCATACAGCCTTAAGCTAACACAGCATGATTTGCGTAACAGTTTTTTATCCCGCAGCCGGCGAAGCCCGTTTTGACATCCAGTATTACTACGACAAGCACATCCCGCTCGTCCAGAGACTGCTCGCTCCGTTCGGCCTTACGAAGGTCGAAGTCGACGAGGGCCTTTCTGGCGCCGCCCCCGGCACGCCCCCCAATTACCGCATCATTGGCCGCCTCTACTTCGAAACTCTCGAAGGCTTCCAGGCCTCGCTCGCCGCTGTTGGCGGGCAGATCTTCAGCGACGTCCCGAACTATACCGATATCCCAGTAGAACTCCAAGTCAGTAAAACACTGTCTTTTTAGCGCGTTGCGCGGGATAATGGGGAAGTGGAAGGTCGCCGATACGAACGAGTCTCCGAGGCGATCCGCCTGGAACTGACCGAAATGATCGCCTACGAACTCGATGACCCGCGTCTCGCTGGCGTCGAAGTCACAGACGTTCAGGTCGCCCCAGACATGAAGAAAGTCGCCGTAAACGTCCACATTCCTTCCCAGGGCGAGGACGCGGAGAAGATCATCGAAGTGCTTAAAACCGCCAAGGGCTTCCTCCGCAAAGAGCTAGCTGCACGTCTCGACCTCTTCTATACCCCCGAAATTTATTTCAACTCCGCCATGAATCTGGGCTCCCGCGAACGGGTTCAAAATATCCTCAAACGGATCAAGCGCGGACGCCCCAAGGACTAACCGGATGGGGCGAAATGCAATTTGCGCGAACAAAAGGCGAAATAATCGGCAAATCGCACATCCTGTGCTACTTTTAGTCTTAGTTGTTCTGGGTTTGAGTCCGGCTGGAGGCCAGGATGTCCTCCGGTACGAGGCTAGCGTGGACTGCATGGGTGGTGTTTTTACCGTCACTGCTTACGGCAAGAATCGCACCCAACTGGAGGCCGCTGTAACCGAGTCGCTCGAGGAAGCCAAACGAATTGACCTGCTGCTGTCGAATTACAAACGAGACAGCGAGTGGTCAAAAGTGAACCGGCTTGCAGGGCAAGCTCCTGTGGCAGTCTCCAGAGAACTCTTCGAATTGCTCGAAACGTGCTTGCTGTACAGCCGTCAGAGTGAGGGGACTTTCGATATTACTGTCGGGCCGCTGATGCGGCGCTGGGGCTTTTTCAAAGGGTCCGGGCGCTCCCCACATCGCTCCGAAATTCGTACTGCCATGGCTGCCGTGGGCTACCAAAACATCATTCTCGATTCAAAAGCGCAAACTGTTCGCTTCCAGAATCCATCCACCGAGATGGACCCTGGAGGCGTCGGCAAGGGCTACGCCGTAGACCGCATGGTTTCGATTCTGCGCGAAGCGGGCATCACCAGCGCTTTCATCACTGCTTCTGGCTCCAGCATGTACGGAATCGGCGCCCCTCCCGGGGAATCCGGCTGGAAAGTCATCATCCGCCACCCTGCCCACAAAGACCGTTCAGTCGCCGAACTCGTTCTCAAAGATCAGAGCATGGCAACCTCTGGCAGCTCCGAAAAATACTTTACCGCCAACGGCAAGATCTACAGCCACATCATGGATCCCCGCACCGGCTACCCCGCTCAGGGCACTCTCGCAGTGTCGCTGATCGCTCCCCGTGCCCTTGACACGGAAGTCTGGGCCAAGCCGATCTACATATTAGGCCGCGATTGGGCGGCCCGCCACAAACCGAAAGGAATGCGTGTATTCCACTGCCCCGAGGGACCCGAGGGCAATCAGTGGGAAACAACATGCGACTGGCTCCAATGAACTCCCGATTTCTCGACGCCTGCAGGCGCCGCTCCACCGATGTACGCCCCGTCTGGTTTATGCGCCAGGCCGGCCGCTACATGAAGCAATACCGCGACATCCGTAACAAACACGGCATTCTCGAAATTTGCAAACGCCCCGACCTCGCCGCTGCCGTGACGCTCCAGCCCATCGAAGTCCTCGATGTCGATGCCGCCATCATCTTTGCCGACCTTCTGCTTCCCGTCGAACCGATGGGGCTCAAGCTGGAATTCCGCTCTGGAGAAGGCCCGCACATCGATAACCCGATCCAGAACTCAACCGACATCGATGCCCTTTCCACCTCCAATACCGACGACCTCGGCTACGTGGGCGAAAGCATTCAACTCGTCACCCGCACCCTCGCCGGCAAAGTTCCAGTGATTGGGTTCGTTGGCGCTCCCTTCACTCTCGCCAGCTACATGATCGAAGGCGGGCCTTCCAAGACCTTCCTAAAGACCAAGAAGCTCATGTATCACGACGAAATCCTCTGGCGCCGCCTGATGGGCAAAATCGTCGATGTCCTCGGTACCTTTGCACTGATGCAGGTCTCCAGCGGCGCTCGCTGCATCCAGGTATTCGATTCCTGGGTTGGCGCACTCGCCAGCGACGACTACGTCCGCTACGTGCAGCCGTATTCCCGCGCCCTCATCGAGCGCATCCGCAGTTCCAGCGTCCCGGTCATCCACTTCGGCACCGGCTGCTCCGGATTCTTCCGCGAACTACACGCCGCCGGCGGCGATGTCATGGGTGTCGACTGGCGTATGAATATCGACCAGGCATGGATGGATATCTCCTACCGTTCCGCCGTCCAGGGCAACCTCGATCCCACCGCTCTGTTCGCTCCGCTTCCTGAACTCAAGGCCAAGGTCCACGAAATCCTCAAGCGCACCGGCACCCGCCCTGGTCACATCTTCAACCTGGGCCACGGTATCCTCCCCGAAACTCCCGTTGAAAACGTAAAGGCTGTCGTCCAGTTTGTCCGTGACTTCCGGCCCTAACAGCAAACCGTCGATCATCATTGGCGGTGGCATCTCCGGATTGTCCGCCGCCTACTACCTCGCCAAGCGCAACATCCCCTCGATCCTGATCGATTCAGCTCCTACACTCGGTGGCGTCATTCAGACCCGCACCGTAGCTGGCTGCCTGCTTGAAGGAGGCCCAGACAGCTTCCTCGCTGCCAAACCGGAGGCGATGGAACTCATCACCGAACTCGGTCTCGCCCAGGACGTCATCGGCTCCAACGACCACCAGCGCTCCACCTGGATACTCAAGAACGGCCGCATGATCCCCCTCCCCGAAGGCCTGATGATGATGGTCCCCACCCGCATCCTTCCCACTGCAACCAGTCCACTACTCTCGTGGTCGACCAAGTTCCGAATGGGCCTCGAACTCCTCCGCAAGCCAGTCCCCAACGCACCAGACCGCTCCGTTGGAGCCTTCGTCGAAGACCACTACGGCCGCGAAGCCGTCGACTACCTCGCTGAGCCTCTTCTCTCTGGAGTGTACGGAGGCGACCCCTACCAGCTCTCCATTCAATCCGTCATGCCCCGCTTCGCCGAGATGGAAGCTAAATTCGGCAGCCTGACCAAGGGCACACTCGCTGGCCTCGCCAAATCCCCCAAGCGCGAAGGCACCACTCTGTTCAAGACACTCAAGCATGGCCTTGGCTCACTCACCGATGCGATCGAAAAATCCATTGCCTCCCACTGTCAAACCATCCATGCCAAAGCGATCTCAGTCACCAGAGAAGCCAATGAGTATGTCGTCCAGCTCGAAGGTCACAACCTTTCAACGCCTCACCTGATCATCGCCACCCCCGCCTGGGCCACCGCTCAGCTCCTCAACACTCTCGATCCCGCCCTTGCCAAACTTCTCAACGGAATCGGCTACTCCAGCTCGATGACCGTCGGAGTTATCTACGACCGCGCCGACGTCCCCCAGCGATTCAAGTCCTTCGGCTTCCTCGTCCCTAAAAAAGAACACCGCAACCTCGTCGCTTGCACCTTCGTAGACCAGAAGTTCAACCATCGTGTCCCCGAAAATCGCCTTCTACTCCGCTGTTTCCTCGGCGGCGCTGGAAACGAGGCGGTGCTGAACTGGGACGAAAACGACATTAGGCGGGCTGTACTGGATGACATCGGGGCTCTACTCTCCCTAAACGCCCAACCCATCGCTTTTGAGATCTCCAGATGGCCCAGATCGATGGCCCAATACCACGTGGGTCACAGCAAAGTTCTACAAGAAATACAAGATCGCCTAAAGGCGTATCCCCTTTTGTGTCTTGCAGGTAACGGCTACGACGGAATCGGCATTCCGGATTGTATTAGATCCGGAAAAAATTCAGCTGAAAGATTTCAAAGTTCATCCTATTTCCGGCAGTTGATCAACAGCAACTGAAGCGCAAGTGACGGATACTAAACGGGATGGACGACAGGGAAGCTAAGGATGGAGTTCGCCCTATGGGTGAAGGGAAGATGAACTGGGAGAGCTATCCGCCGCCGCGGCGGCTGGAGACGATTGGAGGATTGTAGAAGTACGTTGGGAGGAAGACTCAGGGGTGAGCATGCACGGGGGGCTGGCGTACTTCATCGAGTTTCTAAACGTGAGCGGGATTTGGAAGAAGTTTGTGGCGGAATGTCCGCTAAAGTACAGTTCGCCAAACGCACCTAGTAACGCGGAGATATTGGGGACGATCCTCTTCAGCGTGTTGAGCGGGCACCGTCGATACGCACATATCACACGGATTCGTGGAGACGATGTTTTACCGGGTTTGCTGGGCATTAAGACACTGCGCAGCGAAGACAGTGTAAGGCGAGCCTTTGAAGAGCAGAAGGAGGAGGATCTGACGCTGTGGATGGACCGGCAGATGAACGAGACCTATGAAGCGTTGCTCGATCAGGAGTGGATTCTGGATTTGGACGCGACGGTGAAAACGTTGTATGGTCGGCAAGAAGAAGCGCGAGTGGGGTACAACCCAATGAAGCCTGGGCGTCCGTCGCATGTGTATCACGCGATGGTGATGACGGCGGCAAAATTGGTGATCAACGTCGATGCCGAGGCTGGGAACCGGATTGCCAGCGCTTATGCGCAACCGACATTGTGGGGTTGGCTGGAGTCGCGCGAAAGAAAGGACTGGCCAACGTTGATACGAGGCGACATCGCTTACGGAAACGAAGGGATGCTGAGTGGGTGTGAACAACGTGGACTGGGCTATCTGTTCAAGCTACGCCAGAGCCCGCGGGTAGCGCAGATGCTGGGTAGTCTGGCCCGGAATAGAAAAGCGGAATGGCACAACGCGGGCCAGGGCTGGGAAGGAATCGAGCAGCAGTTGCAGTTGCAAGGCTGGAGTGTCGCCCGGCGAGTGATTGTGTTGAGACGCAAGACCGAGAAAGATCGCAAGGTGGCAGCCAATGCCACACAACTGGCCTTACCCGGCCTGACTCTGCAGCACCGCGACGGCGAGCAATACGAGCATGCCGTGCTGGTGACTTGTTGGCCGGAGCGGGATTTGTTGGCTGTGGCGCAGACATATAGGGACCGGGCCGATGCGGAAAACCTCTTCGATGAATTGAAAAATCAATGGGGCTGGACCGGGTTCACAACGCAGGACTTGAAGCGAAGTCAATTGATGGCCCGCATGGTGGCGCTGATCTATAACTGGTGGACCATCTTTACCCGGATGGGCACGGGCGAAACTCATGGCGAGGCTATCACGACTCGACCCTTGCTCCAGCAGGCAATTGTCCGCCGCACCAAACACGCCAATCAGACCCGCTTAAACATATCGAGCCTACATGAAAAAGCCAAGCAAGCAGCCAACTTATTGAACCGTATTAGCAACTGGTTGAAGCAATTTTCCGAAATCGCGGAGCAGTTGAGTCCTCGGCCTGGATGGGGAGCAATGTTGCGCCAGATATTTCAGGATTTTGGCGGGTTTCCAATCGTTCCCAGACCCGAAGATGGCGTCTTGATGCTTGTCAATCGCCGGATTTAGGTTAATACATTAATATTCGATTAACAGCGTATTCAGCCATCCCTGAAAGCAATCCAATTAATTACAGAGCCTTCTCGGACCAGACACTAGGCCACTCTACTCCATTGGGATAAAACACATGAACCTGCCAAAACGGAGTCTCCTTCCGGTTTCGCTCCTCCTCCTGACTGCCGCTCTCGCTTCAGCGCAAACTTCTTCAGAAATGCTCGGCACCGTTACCGACGCCAGCTCAGCCGTCATTTCCGACACTAAACTAACTGCCCGCAACCGCGCCACCAACCTCACTTACAAGACCACCTCCAACAACTCCGGCGCGTTCCGCATCCCACTCTTGCCTCCCGGTGAATACGAACTTACAGCCGAAAAGGCCGGCTTTGGTAAATACGTCCGAAAGCTCATTACTCTGCGCCTAAACCAGCAATCTGAACTGAATGTCTCCCTACAGGTCGCCTCCGCCACCGAAGTCATCAACGTTTCCACTGAAGCCCCCCTCATCAACACCACTAATGCCGAAGTCGGTTTCAACATCGATGCCAAACGCATCGCCGAACTTCCTTTCTCTCCCAACCGCAACATCCTCAGCATAGCCCTCCAGGCCCCCGGAGTGAGCCAGCTCTCGAGCGGCAACTCGACGTTCGCCTCCGGAGGCGCTACCTTTTCGGTAAACGGCATGCGTACCCGTTCGAATAACTTCATGATCGACGGAGCCGATTCCAACAACGCCTCTGCCTCGGGCCTTGTTCAGGAAATCAACAATCCCGACGTCGTCGCTGAATTCCGGCTCATCACAAACCAGTTCCTACCCGAACACGGGCGCGCCGCCGGCTCGGTCGTCAACATCATCACGAAGGGTGGCACCAACGCCTACCACGGCACTGCCTACTGGTCCTACAACGGCAACAAGCTGAACAGCCGCACCAACCTCGACGAACGCACTTTCCCCGAGGCGCCATGGCGCGTCGAGAATCACTTCGGTGGCACCTTCGGCGGCCCAATCGTGAAAGACCGCACCTTCTTCTTCGTCAGCCTCCTCCGCTGGACCGATCGTCGCTTCGCCTCAGGCACCGCCATCACCGGCGCACCCACAGCCGAAGGCCGCACTGCCCTTCAATCCATCGCCACGGGCCGGCCCCAGATCGACGCTTTGTTGAACTTCCTGCCCGCCGCACAACAGCCCACCGGCCAGTCGTTCACGGTTACCGCCGATGGCCGTTCGGTCGTTGTTCCAGTCGGCACCCTCTCCGGCGCCGCTCCCAACAAACAGGACACTTGGCAGTGGTCCGGCCGCATCGATCACCGCCTGACCGAGAAGCACAACCTGATGGGCCGCGTCCTTTATGACGACCGCGTCACCATCTCCGGCCAGGCCGTTCCTGCGGGACTCACATCCCTGGTACCGGCCCGACGCCAGGCCTACAACGGCGTACTCACCAGCACCCTTTCCTCCACCAAGTTCAATGAACTCCGCATTAACCTTCAGCGCCAGGCCAACGCCACCACGGCTTCCGATCTGAATGCCCTTAACATCCCCAGCATCGAGATCAACACTTTGGGCCTCGCGGGTTTCAACTTCGCCGACAGCCGCACCGCCATCGGCCTGGCTGTCAACCTGCCCCAAGCCCAGGTCACCAACACCTACCAGATCGCAAACAACTTCGGCTGGATCTTTGGCAACCATTCGATGAAGGCCGGTTTTGACATCCGCCGAGTCGAACAATTCTCAGACTTTAACCTCACCCTGCGCGGCCGGCTGCAATACAACAACCTGCAGGATTTTGTCGATGACATCGCTCAGGTACAGGCCATCAACCAGCTTCAGCCGGGCCTCCGCAATTGGCAGTTCTACCGCTACTACGACAACTTCTTCTTCATTCAGGACGAATGGCGCGTCAAGCGCAACCTCACCCTCACCTACGGCCTCCGTTACGAGATCCCCGGCAATCCCTTTAGCTGGCTGGCTGATGAGAACAAACGGATCGTCGCCGCCAACAACAACAATCCCGGCTACGTCATCGACAAAGGCCCATCGCGCGACAAGAACAACATCGCCCCGCGCTTCGGCTTCAACTACCGCTTCGGTAAGCTCGGCGGCCCCTTAAGCGGCTTATTCGGCGACAACAAAACAGTCATTCGTGGCGGTTACTCCCGCACCTACGACTTCGCCTTCAACAACATATTGTTGAACATCTACTCCGCATGGCCCTTTACATACGCGCTGCAGCGCCCGGCCCGCGCCCCTCAAGGCTTCCAAGTCATCGACGGCATCCGCCGCGGCGCTCCCGCCCCGCTGCCGGCCAACCTGATGTCCATCCCCCGCACTCTCGTCAACGACTCGTTCCGTTCGCCCTTCGCTGAACAGTTCAGCACCCAGATCCAGCGCCAAATCGGCGACGGCTTCGCCATGAACATCGGCTACATCGCCACCAAAGGCACTGCTTTGTTCCAGAGCGTCGACGGTAACCCCACCATCCCCGGCTCGGGCGGCACACAGCGCGTCGACAATTCGCGCGGCGTGCTTCGCCTTCGCGCCAACACCGGCAGCTCCATCTATCACTCGCTTCAGACCTCCCTCGAGAAGCGCTTCTCCAAGGGCTACCAGTTCTCGGGTCATTACACCTGGTCCAGCTTTATCGACGATCAGAGCGAGATCTTCAACCCATCGGTTGCCGGCGAAATAGCCGTCTCTCAAGACAGCTATAACCGCCGTGGCGAACGTGGCCGTTCCACCTACGACCGTCCCCATCGCTTCTCCATCAACGGCATCTGGGAACTTCCCCTTGGCCGCGACCAAAAGAAGCTGATCTCGAACGTAGTCGGCGGCTGGCAGCTCGGTGGCTTCCTTACCTTCCAGTCAGGCGCTCCCTTCTCGCCTCTTGCCGGCAACGACCCGGGCTTCCGGCTCTCCGGCATTGACGGCCTGATCGGCAACGCGCTGCGTCCCAACGTCGCCACCAACCTCGACATCTCCGGCCAGAAGGTCGAAGACCTGTTCGCGGTCCGCTCCACCCTGTTCAGCGCCCTCAGCGCCGCGAACCCGATTGGCAACGCCGGCCGTAATATCCTGCGCGCCGACGGTATCTCCAACATCGACATGGTGCTCAACAAGAAGATCCGAATCCCCTTCGAAGGCCACGCCATGAACCTCCGCGCCGAGTTCTACAACCTGGCGAACACCCGCGACTTCGGCATCCCCAACGCCACCTACAATTCCGCCGCGTTTCTCAACCAATGGAACACCAACGGCGGCGGGCGCCGCATCGTCATGTTGCTTCGCTATCAGTTCTAACCGAAGAGTTTAATCTTCGAACGAATCGGGCCACTGCTGGCTGCCGTGCAGAATTGCAATCAATTCCAGCGCGCCAGCCAGCACACGGTACACAATCAAATACGATGTGCGCGGAACAGCCAGCTCGCGCGTCCCATCCACTCTCCCAACTCTCCCCATTTGTGGCTGCGTCTTCAGCAGGTCCACAGCGCTGAACACACGCTCAACCACCAAATCAGCACTAGCGGGAGAATCGCTCGATATGAAATCCCAAGCCTCTTCGAGGTGCCGAATCGCTCTCGGCGACCAAATCTCGATCATTTGGATTTCTTGAGCTTTGTCTTACCCCAAATCTTAGCCATCTTCCGCACTTCCACCCCAGCAATTCCCCTACCCGCATCCAGCTCTACGATTCCAGCCTGAATCTCACCAATCTGCCAGCTCTCCAGTTTCACCATTGCCGCAATTGCCTCCGCCGCCAAAAACGACTTCGACCTCCGCGTCTGCTGCGCCAGCTCATCCAGTTTCCGCTTCGTCTCGGAATCAATTCGAATGGAAAGGGTCTCTGTGCTCACTTGTGTTCACCTGTAAACAACCTAACACAACGTATACAAAATCACCCCAACCACTCATTCAACTCATGGCTCTGCAACTCGATCACCCCCTGCTGAGGCAGCGCATCCAGCGGCAATCCCGCCTTCCAGATCGAAACCTGAAATTTCATCGGCTGAGCCATTCCAATCGACCGCTGCGAAATCCGCATCTCGAAAATCTTGTCAAACGCCGCCTTCAAATGATGCTTATCCTGCTGCGCACTCTCAAACAAACCCACCAGCGGCACCGTCACCGCCGTCTGATGAAACTGCAATCGCAACTCCGCCCCACTTAGCGTCTCTTCGCTCCCCTTCACAAAATCAATCCGAACAAACAACCACGCGCCATCCGACCCATAATGCATCTCCTCGATCAGGAATTTCTGCCCATGCATCGCCCCTTGGCGCTGGTCAATCGAATAGCTCCCCGCGCCCATCCACTCGAAGTAACTCGACACATCGCCATCGATCTTCGGCTGGATCGGCCCCCGCGGAGTCTGATGGTTCGCCTTCGTATCCACCTTCAAAATCGGCCGCGACAACTCCTCCGGCGGATTCATCCCCAACGCACGATAGACATTCGCCAGATGCTCCCGGTACAACCGGTCAAAGTCCGGCCGGTTCGCCGAAGAATGCTCTGGCCCATACCACCAGTTCCAGTCACTCCCCTCGGCAATCAACAACTCCTCATAAGCCAGCGCCCGCGCCTCTTCCCCAACCTTCCCCTTCACGGCATCGTAAGTCTCACGAGCCCGCAAGAGATACTCCCAGGCCTTGTTATCCTCCTCGGCCCCAATCCATACATCGAAATTCGCCCCAATCCAAGACGCCGGAAAGATATGATTCAGCGTCTCTGACGGCACCTTCTGCAGAGCCTCCGTCACCGTCAACGCCTCCAAATTCTTGTCCCGCTCAATCTGCGCATACAACTCTTTCAAGAACGGACGCCCAGACAAATCAAAATACTCCCACGCATTCTCGCCATCGAGAATAATCGGCACCAGCGCATCCCGCCCTGCGCTCAAAATCGGCGCACAGTTGGCCCGGATCGCATTTAAAAAATGATCCGCCGCCTCCCTGGCCCCCATCCTCGAATAAACAAAGCCAATCAGATCGCTCAGCGTATGATCGCGAAACAATCCATGCATCTGCTGCCCGTCTCGCTTCCACAAGTACGGCCGATAAGTCACCTCGGGCGTCGCCGCCTGATGCACTGTCCGCGCCAACACTCCGTTATCGGTCGCAAACCACTTAAAGCCCGCCTGCGCAGCCAGCATCAGCGCCTCATCCGACACCGAGCCCTCGCTCGGCCACAGCCCAGCCGGTGCTTGCCCAAACTCCGCCTTCATGTAATCCCGCGCCCGTTCCAACTGCACCCGCGCATCCTCCGGATAACGGAACCGCAGCGGCAACGACACATACGGATGCGCAATCTCGGCAATCTGCGTATCGCAAATCAGCGGCAGAATCGGATGATAAAACGGCGTCGCTGAAATCTCGATCTGCCCCTTGGCCGAAAACTCGCGATAAACATCGGCCACCAACCCCAGCTTCTCAAGCTGTTTGGCCGCCAGCAGCGCCTGGTCCTGCGCCGTAAAGTCGCGAGCCTTCTCCACCAGCCCGCGCACCTCCGCGTCCCCAGTCAAAAACTCCTCATCAAACCACGCCAACTGCGACAACACCTGCAGATCCCGAAACGCCCCGTCATTGAACGTCTTCAAGCCCCGTTGCGGATTCTCATCCACTGCCATCCACGCCTCATATAGCTCCCCATAACGCGGATACCGGTAGATCATCTTCTGCACATTTGCCTGAAAGAAATACCGCAATATAAACTCGCGCTCGGCATCCGACAGACTCGCCGTATCCTTGTTCGCGCACTTTAAAAATGGGTCCACCGCAACCCCACGCGCATACTCATCCAGTTGCACCAGCATCGACGGAACCAGGTTGAATGTCTGATGCACGTGAGGAAAATCTTCCAGAACCTTCACCATCCCGTAGTAATCCTTGAGCGCATGCATCCGCGTCCAAGGCAACCGGTACTCACACGACACCAACTCCTTATAAAAAGGCTGGTGCATGTGCCAGACAAAGGAAACGTAAATCTTCGCCATCCGCTTTAACGGCCTCCGAACAGAGACCGCACCGGCGCAGGCGGGGTCCCGCCTCTCAGCGCCAACCAAAGGATCTGATTCAATTCGTTGTCGTCAATCTCATCGGCTTCCCCCCAGTCCATCTTCGCGCTCCGAGCAGCCAGAGCCCCCGCCGCGGGGTTCCGCTCATCCATCGGATAATTCACCTTCGCCGCCACATAAGCATCCATCTTCGCCTGACTCGCAAACGCGCGCGTCATCGGCGTCGAACTCGCGTCATAAACCGTCATCGGCCTCAGCCCCAACAACAGCTCCATTGTCCGCAGCACCGACGTCGTGTTGTACATCGTCGAATCCACCGCGCCACGCCTCGTATAAGGGCTGATCACATAAGCTGGCGACCTATGCGAATCCACATGATCCGCCCCATTCTGCGCATCGTCCTCAATCACAAAGATCGCGGTCTTGGCCCAGAACTTCGACTTCGACACCGCCTCCACCAACATCCCCAGCGCCTGATCGTTGTCAGCCACCTGCGCCTTCGGCGACAACTTGTTCGCCGACAGTCCCGACGTATGATCATTGCCGATCTTCAACGTAATCAGGTTCGGAAAATTCCCCGTAGCCTCAAACTGCTTCAGCTCCTCAATGAAAACCTTCACCCGGTCTTGATCCAGATAATCGAGATCAAACCCGCGATAGTTCATCGCGGTATGCGGCGCAATCTGCGCGTCCAACACTGTCGCGATCTGCCGGCCATTCTCTGCCTTGGGCAGGTTCTTCAACCACCACCCGTAATTGCGAACCTTCAACCCCGCCGCCAGCGCGTTATTCCAGATCCGCCCCGCCGGAGCATTCGCCGCCACCTCGCCGCCTTCATAGTCATAATGCTTCCGCCGGCCTCCATAAGAGTTCGGCCACATCCTCTGCACATAAGCCGGAGCAATCGCCGCTGTCGACCAGTTATGTCCATCCGCCGACACATCCGCATTCACATAAAAGTTATCGAGCAACACAAACTCTTCTGCCAGCTTGTGATGATTCGGCGTAATCTCGCGCCCAAACAAAGTCAGCGAAGCATCCCCGTTGCCCTTGCCTAAATCACCCAACACCTGGTCATAAGTGCGGTTCTCTTTTAATACATAAATCACATGCTCAATCAATGAGGACTTCACCCCCACCTCTTTGGGCACCACATTCGACGACAACGCGTTGTCCCGCGTCTGCTCATCGCGGTAAGCCGAGTTCTGCCGCACACTAGCTGTATACGCATTCATCCGCCGCGGGTCCAACCCCTCGACGACCGACATCGACCCACGCTGCAAGCGTCCTACATAGGCGACTGGCGCTCCGCCCAGATGCAGAGGAGCCGGCCTCACCAACGGGTTCGGCCCATTCACGTTGTTCGGGAAACTCCGCGCGCCCCGTCCATTGAAGATCAACAACCGGCCTTCGCCCATCGAGCGCGCCGCTATCGGATACCAGCCCGAAGGAACAAACCCCTCAACAAGCGACCGCTTGCCCTCCACCTCCACCGACGCCACCGCGTTCAAATCCGAGCACACCACATACAACTTCCGTTCATCCGGGCTCAATGCCAATGCGCTCGGCGTTGACCCTGCCGGCTGCATCGGCGTCAACGACACGTTGATCGTCTCCACCACACTCAACAGCTTCGACTCGGCAACCCCAATCACATGCACTGAGTTCGTATTCGACGAAGCCACAAAGATCCGCGCCGCCCACGGCTGCGGCTTGTCTGCATCCTCTTCTTCGAGGCGCGTCTTGGCCCCACGCCAAACCATATCCATCGGCGTCATCCCAACGCGCACCCGCTCCAGGATCTGTCCATCGATAGCCTTGTGATGCAACACCGCCGCATCGCCCATCGACGACACAAAGAAACTCTGATTGTCCGGATGAATCAAAACCCGGTAAGGCCGCCGCCCGGTTGGAAACCGTTCAATCACTCGCCCAGACTGCGGATTGATCACCGCAATCACGTTCCGGTGAACCATCGCCGCATAGAGCAACCGCCCATCCGGCGACAC
>Ga0163152_10004307_pt1 | contig 17709 bp, 12 predicted proteins | sample OliLakLV19MP8IB2_FD_148635 | JGI IMG/M metagenome (GOLD analysis project Ga0163152, IMG submission 148635) | Freshwater microbial mat bacterial communities from Lake Vanda, McMurdo Dry Valleys, Antarctica - Oligotrophic Lake LV.19.MP8.IB-2 | ecosystem: Environmental > Aquatic > Freshwater >... | reverse complement strand
AGCAGCTGACGGTGCGGGCCAAACCGTCGCTGCTGTTGACCAAGTCGTCGAGCGGCCTGGTCTACGCGCCGGGCAAGGCCGACGCCGAGCTCGAAATCGACTTCGAGATCGCGGAGAAAGGTCGCTACCAACTTACGGCCGGATTGGTGCAATCGGTCTTCGGCAGTCGCTATCAGCCACTTGTTGATGGCAAAGAGGTCGGGCCCGAGATCGATTTGTGCAACACGGGAAGCGACTGGGGCTGGTTCGGACTCGACCTGCACGACCTGCAGCCGGGGAAACACACGCTCAAGTTCTCAGGCCGCGGCGCCTCGCCGAACAAGCGGTCGAAAGCGCCAGCGACCTACGCGATCGCCTTCAGCTCGCTGGTGCTGTTGCGCCTCGAGGACATGGCGGGATATAAGAAGTAGCGACCGGGAGCTGGCTGCCGTCGGTAGCGCGTCGGTCACTTTGGGGGCCTACTCCGTTCGCAACCGAATCGACTTCGGGCCCACCCATTCGTCCGCCGACGCGTCTTCGTCGTCGTAGCGCACCAGATGAATTCCGTACCACGCCTTGAGCACCCGGGCGGGATACCACTTGTCGTCGCTCCAGCAGACATCGACCTTGTCTCCCTCGACAAATTGCGCCGGCCGATAGGGGCGAACGCGGTTGGGACCAACCCACTCGTCCCAGGAATCGCCGAAGCCGACATAGTGAACCTGCAGTTGGTCACCGTCGGCATCGATGACTTTGGCTCGGTACCACTTCCCCTGGTAGTAGACTTCGATCCGCTGCCCGACACGTGGCTCTACCGTACCATCCACGGTGCCATCGACGGTGCCATCCACGGTGCCATCCACGGGGGCGAGCTCAGCTTGGCGAGGGAAGCTGTCGGCGGCGGTGAACATCGATTTCTGCCCCTCGATGAACGCCATCTCCAACTCGGTATAGCGCGCGAGTTCATCGAGTTCAATGATTTCATCTTCGTTCAGGTCAACCGCGGGCTCGCCGCGCAGGCCGGCGAGCAGGCTGTCGCTGAAGGTCCAGTTGCCTGTCGACAAGTTGTGCGAGTAGGAGGACGTGAGCACGGCATACGCGAACTGGTCGTTACCGCGCTGCCGCGCTTCGTCATACAGTGCGCCCGAATGGCAGCAGTCGGCCAAGAGCAGCACGCGGTCGCCACTGAAGTGCTCTTCGATGGTGTCGAAGATGCTCGGCACGCTCCAGGCGCTGGAGTCTTTCTCGCCGGCGTCATAGTTGGCGAACCAGGTTTGGTCTGTGTCCGCGTTGCGGTAGCCATGACCGCAAAAGTAGAAGACGAGCAGATCGCCGTCGTCGGTGCTGTCGAGCAGTTCCTCGAATTGCTGTTGGATGCGCGACTTGATGGCTTCGGCATCTTGCAGGTAGGTGATCTGGTCGTCGGGCACGCCGGCGTCCTGAAAGAACTTCACGAGCTGCTCATCGCGACGATCTTTTTGGCACTCGGGAAACGAGCTCCAGATGTCCGAGTATTGCCACTCGAGCAGTCCGACGCAAAACACCCAGGTCTTGGCCGGCTGCCAATCGAGTTTGGGGGCGGCCTGTAACTGTCCACGGCAGACGAATGCGACGATGACCGCTGCCAACCATGGCCAACGCTTGCCAGACATTTGCGGAGCCCTGCGGGTGCGGAGAGAATTCCACCGTATCGGTGAGTTTAGCATTCGCTATGAGGGGTGTTGCCGCGCTCTTGGGCGGACCGCTTGCATTTACGAAGGACGGGCGTCCAGGGGGGCAGGAGTCGTCTCTGATCGGCGTCGTGGGTGATCGCGCGCTTCCAGCGCAGAAACGACTCCAGTCCAGCGCCCTGCGGGCGAGAGAGATGAACAGGTGAGAGTGGAACAGGTGAGGTACAAACTGGGACACGAGCCGGGGACCATGCGTGTGCCACTGCTTGCCGGTTGATTGAGGGTGAAGCTTGCTGATGCTTGGGCCGGCAAGCAGTGCTGAGGTCGCGCGAGGGGCGGAGGGGGACAGGTACATGTTTCGGCCGGCGCGAGTTGGTTCAGACAACGTCGCGCACCGAAAAATGTACCAGTCCCCGCGCACTGCTTGTTCGTCGGCGAAGCGCGTGTGCAAGATCGAGGCGTTTCGCGCCGACTGCCAAGCAGTGGCACACCCGGCAGACTGTTTTGCGCAGCGAACGAGCGATTCAGCGCGCGACTTGCGGCGCGTGTTGAGCCTGCTCGCGCAGCTCGATACTCCGCTCGGCATCCCGCTCGCGAAGCTCGGCAGCCAGCCGATCGGCGACGCGCCGAAAGGCTTCGGCTTTGTCGCCGCCCAGGTCGGCCAGCAATTCGTGGCAGCGCATGACGTGCCGGCCCAGCACTGCGGGATCGAGCTTCTCGACGTCGATCCTCACGGGCGCTGCGAGCGGCTCAGGGCAGGCGTCGATGAAGTCGAAGTAGCGGCCGATCGACGACGTGGTGAACAGCCTGATGCGCGTCGCCGCCGAGGCCGCGATCTGGAACTGCCGACTGGGGGGAGCCTCGCAGGCTTTCTTCGTCCAGATCAGGCAGCCGAGGAACGTGCTGTCGACGTAGTCGCACTCGGTGGCGTCGAAGACGATGACCGCCGCGGGGCTTTGCTCAATCACGGCGCGAATCGCCGGGCTTTCTTGCATCGTGCCGCGGCCGACGATGCGAAGGATGATCCCCTTGGCGAAATGCCCGACGAGCAGTTCAGACGCGATCATGTTCGGCCTCCGCAGGCGAAAACCCGAGACGCCCCCTAGGTTGCAAGGCTGGCCGGTGGACTGAGGTTTATTCTACTGAAATGTACCTCATTCGATCCAGAGTAGCGACTGGAGGTCAGCCTGCGTTGAGCGGAGTCGGACCGTGGCTAGTGGCTAGAAGCCCGAAGCGTCGGCACCATCGCGTCTAAGACGACGCCACGCCTTGACGAACCGGATATGCTAAACGTTGCCGCGGGACGAAGTCAGGCTCAAGCCGGGAGTTGGCAGCCATGCCAGACTACAAAGATATGCCCGACCACAAAGCGATACCCAATGATAAAGGTAAGGACAGCGACAAAGAAGAGACCGTCGATATCGCCGTCGACAAACAATTCTCCAAGAAGTTCTTTGACCATTCGACGCAACGCCTGACGATCGAATTTGGCGCGGCGACGCACACGGGCCACGTGCGGCCGAACAACGAAGACCACTATGTCATCGTCAAGCGTCGCCGCACCACCGAGTTAATCAAGACCAATCTGGCCGCGGACGACCTGACGCTGGCGGACGATGCCGATTTCGCCATGGTCGTGGCCGACGGCATGGGCGGGCACAACTGCGGCGAGTTCGCGAGCCGTGTCGCGCTGCAGCGGATGTTCGAGCTGGCACAGCACGCCACGAGCTGGGTGATGAAGTACACCGATCTGGAGATCCAGCAGATTCGCGAGCGCGTCGAGGCGTATATCCAGGAAATCCAAACGACGCTGCGCGAGCACATGCAAGCCGATCCGGCGCTGGCCGGCATGGGGACGACCTGGACCTTGGCGCATCTGTTGCCGCCGCACGCTCTGATCGTGCAGATCGGCGACTCACGCGCCTACCTGTGGCACGACGGCCAACTGCGGCAGATCACCCGCGACGAAACCATGGCCCAGGCGTTCATCGACTCGGGCATGAACCCTGACAGCGTCAAGAAGTTCCGCCATCTGCTGCTCAACAACCTGGGCGGCAGCAAGGACAACGTCACCGCCCAGATCCATCACGTGCCGATTGGGCCATCCGATCAGCTCCTGCTGTGTAGCGATGGACTGCACGACATGGTCACTGATGAGGGGATCGCGACCATCCTGCGGCAGAATTCGACTCCGCAGGAGGCTTGCGACAAGCTTGTTGCCGCGGCGCTCGCTGGTGGCGGCCGAGACAATGTGACCGTGGCCCTGGCGTCGGTGAGCTAGAAGGCGTTTCAACACCAGCGATGCGCAGCCCGCGAGATTCCGCAGCGAGTTGCGCTGGGCCTGATCGATCAACTCGCGGCTGCCGCGGTGATGGCGAGAATGCTGCGCTCGACATCGTCCGTCGTGGTGGCCCAACTGGAGACGCTGATCCGCATCGCGTGGCGGCCTTGCCAGAGCGTGGAACCGCACCAACATTCGCCCGACTGTTGCAGCCGGCGGATGACCTCATCGGTTCTGGCATCATCGCCGAAACGCACGAGGACTTGATTGAGGACGACCTCATTAAGGATCTCATGGCCTGCTTCGCGCAGTTTCAGGGCGAAGCGCTGCGCATGATCGCAACAGCGATCGACGAGCTCGGCGACGCCGGCGCGCCCCATTGAGCGAAAGGCAGCCCAGGCGTCAACCGCTCGCGCCCTTTGCGAGGACTGTAACGTATGGTGTGCCGATTCCAGCGAGCCGGCGGGAAAGTAGGCCGTGGCCGCTGACATGGATGGCAACAGATCGCCTGGCTCGCGGATGAGGATCATGCCCGAGTCATACGGAACGTTGAGCCATTTGTGGCCGTCGGTGGCCCAGGAGTTGGCGGCCTCGATGCCGGCGGTGAGATAGCGACGCGCGGGTGAAGCGGCCGCCCACGAACCAATGGCGCCGTCGACGTGGACCCAAGCGCCGCGCCCGCGGGCCCAGTCGATGATGGCTGGGAACGGATCGAAGGCGCCAGAATTGACGCTCCCCGCTTGAGCGACGACGATCGTCGGCCCGTTGCAAGCGGGAAGCTCCGCGGCGATCATGCGCCCCTGGTTGTCGGCTGGTACGATCACGCTGCGATTGCGCCCCAGCCCGGCGATGGCGAGCGCTTTGCCGATCGAGGAATGGGCGGATTCGCCGACAACGACTGTGATCGGCGGTGCGCCGATCAGTCCGTCATCCGCGGCGTTCCAACCGACCTTCGCGAGGACCCGATCCCGCGCCGCGACGAGGCCGCAGACGTTGGCCTCGGTGGCTCCCCCGACAAACATGGCTTCGGCGCCGCCTGGCAGACCAAGCAAGTCCACGAGCCACTTCGATACGATTCGGCGCAGCCGATCGGCGACCGGTGATGCGATCGCCAGCCCCGCGTTCTGGTCCCACGCGGTCGCCAACAAATGGGCGGCCAGCGCGGCGGGCAGGGTTCCGCCGATAACAAAACCGAAGTATCGCCCGCCGGCCGACGCGACCGTGGCCGGCGATCCGACACGGTCCAAGAGCTCGAGCGTCTCGGCCGGGCTGCAACCTCGTTCTGGAAGCGGCTCGTCGAACGCCTCGAGCGCCGCGAGCGATGCGGGACTCGGAAAGACGGGACGATCCGCGAGCCCGTGGAGATAGCGCTGCATTCGAAATGCGGCGTCTTGGATCAGGTTGTCCATGTTCTTCAGGTCCGGGTTTCTGTTTCTGATCGAGTCAGTGACTGTCGTCACGATGATATGCGGGGTGCCGCCTCAGAGCACGTCGTGTTACAAAGTTAGTTATCGTTGACGAATTGCCTTCAAACACTTGGTAAGTGAGACATGGCATGCATGCAGATGAGGCAGCGACTATCCGCGCCTTTGTCTCGCGCAATCGCCAAACACGATGGCTTGAGGCGTTAGCGTCTCCAACGAAACGCGCCAAGTTTCTCGATCGACTGAATCATTGCCGCGACTTCGACGATCGGTTTGCCACCGAGTTGGAATCGAATGCAGATGTGGTTGCGATGCTGCTTGCACTTGGCGCTCCGCCGACTTGCCGCGTCATATCAGACACTCAGGAGCTCGACGGACGAGAAATGCCCGTTGTCGAAGCAGTCTCGGCAGCCGCAGAGAGCGGATGGGGAACGCTAATCTGTTGCTTGCCTGGGCGCCTTGCTTTTTTCTACGGCGAAAGAGGGGAACATCGCATGGTTTTGCGTCGTTGAACATCCTGATACGCTTGGTTCGAGCTGACCGATGATCATAACGCGGGTGAAAGTTGGTCAATCTTCTCCACCTCTACGCTGCGCCGTTAGCGCTTCTCGACCAGACAAGACCAACCGAGAAAGCGCACCGGGACACCGGGCGCTTCGTCGAAGCGGAACTCGTGCAGGTCGAGGATATCAAATGCCAGGCCGAGCTCGTCGCGAAGTTCTTGTTCGGTCACCACGGGCGGACCAGGCGTGTTGGGCTCACGCGCGTTGCCGGCCAGAATCAGGCCGCGGCCGCCCGCCGCCAGTTGCCGCGCCACGGCGGGGGCGTACTGCTCGGGCGCGCTGCGCCGCACGGCGTGGTAACAGCCGCGATCGAAGAAGAACGAGAACGGGCCAGCCAGGTCAGGCAACTCGAGCACGTCGGCGACCGAGAATCGCGCTGGCACTCCCGCGGCTTTCGCACGTGCGGCCGCGCGCTCGACTGCTAGCGGGGCCACGTCGACGCCGGTGACATCAAAACCCTGCTGGGCCAGCCAGAAACTGTTGGTGCCGGTGCCGCAGCCGATTTCCAACGCGCGGCAAGGCCCAATCGCGTGTCGACTGACAACATGCTGCAACTCCGCGGAAGGGAGGCCTGTGTCCCAAGGGAGATTTCCGTCGCGGTAGCTATCGTTCCAATCGGCGTGTTCTTTCATGGGCGGTGCTCAGTGGTGCTCGGCGACTTCGGCAACTGCCAGTCAACTTACTGTCCGCCAATCGACTGTCAGTCAACCTACTGCTAGTCAACCTACTGTGCGGTGCGCGGATTGTCACTGCCTGCGGACTTGCACCGCCGAGCACGATCCTGCTTGAGTGACGACGAGCGTACGTTAAACTTTGTGCGCACGATTCCCACTGGTAGCTCGGCACTTGGCAGCTCGGCGTTTGCTTCATGGTTCCTGATTCACCCCAACCGAGCCCGAATTCTCCGGCGACGCCAACTCGTCCGCGCCAGCGCGGCTCGCTGCGCAGCCTGACGCCCAGCAAGGTCGTCGAGACCATGGGGCAATTGCAGCGGCGAATCGAAGAGCGGTTTCCTGGTTCGGGCCTCGCCAACGTCGCCAGCGAACTGCATGTGATTTCGCAAGATGCCGTGGTGCGGGCCGACCGCATTCGCCGGCCGAATTGGTGGTTGCGCTCGGCGATCGCCCTGTTGATCGGCATCATTCTGGTGGTGCTGGTCGAGATTGCCATCAACCTGCGGGTGACGGGGGACGTGCTGCAGATCGAGCGCTTCGCGCAGCTTGTCGATTCGTCGCTGGCGAGCCTGGTGCTGATCGGCGCCGCGATCGCCTTTCTGGTCGGTCTGGAAGTTCGGCTCAAGCGGCAACGGGCACTGCAGGCCGTGCGGGAGTTGCGGTCGCTGGCCCATATCGTCGATATGCACCAGCTCACCAAAGACCCGGAACGTGTCATGGGGCGCGGCCATCCGACCGATTCTTCGCCGAAGCGGACCTACACGCATTTTGAGCTGGTGCGCTATCTCGACTACTGCAGCGAGTTGCTGTCGCTCACCAGCAAGATTGGCGCGATCTACGTGCAAGACTTTGCCGACCGCGTGGCCCTCGAGTCGGTGGACCAACTCGCGAATTTGACGAACGGGCTATCGCGCAGCATCTGGCAGAAGATCATCATCGTCGAGAGCATGCGCGGTCCCGACGACTCGCTCGCGGCGCAGCCGGAAGGAAGGAATGCACGGCCGGATGGCAGCATTGCCCAGCCGGATGGCGCGATTGCTGCGGCAGACGCTTCATCGCCAGATTGACAAAAGTGCCAGAGCGGTTACTCGGTGGGCGGTAACACTTGACCAATCGCTGGCCCTGAATGGGGAACGGCGCCGTGGTAATCTTCGCCCAAGAGCGCGGCGAGCGTCGCGGCAAGCTGGCTTTGCGTCACGCGGTCGCAGTTCGTGCGTTCGCCGAGAGGGGGTGTGTCCGGCCCGAGAAACGCCATCCAGATGTCTTCGGCTCCCTGGATGGTTTTGCCGTGGTTTTTCCAGTCGACGAGTCCCGCGCCACGACCGTGATCGGTCGAAATGATCAGCGTGGTCTTGTCGCGATACTGGTCCATCGACTGCATCGTTTCCCACAGCCGCCCGATGTACTGATCGACGGCCTGGGCCGAAGTCAGCAGGTTGTCGTAGCGGCCGGCATGACCCCAAGCGTCGGTCTCGAGAAAACCGACGTAAAGCACGCGCGGCTGGTGCCGCAGCAGATGTTCGCGAACCGCCTGATAGAGAAACGAATCGATGACCTCGGCCGCGTTGGGCCGGGTGGTGTCCGCGATCAAGTCGTTGAGCAACTGCTGCCGGGGGTTTGGGTCCGGCTCGGGGAGCGGCTCCCAGCCCCCCATCACCGGAAAGCCGCAGCGATCGCGGTTGATGATGTAGGGAATCACGTCCCAGGCGCTGTAGGCGGCCACCTTGCCGCCAAAGCCAGGCCGGCGGTGCAGCCATTCGAGGACGGTGAAGTTCAAATTCGGCTTCTTGGCGTTGCTGTCGATCGACGGATCGGCGAACCCGGTCAGAATCTCATTGTAGCCGGGGTACGAAAACTTCATGGTGTTGGTGATCTGCGCCGAGCTGGCTTTCGGCAGGTTGCCATAGAGCTGGCCTTCACGAGCGATCTTCTTCCAGAAGAAGGGGAGCAGGGCTTCACGGCGTTCTTCCGGCGTCTCGCGCCAGAACTTCTCTTCGATCGCCTTGGCGTCGGCGACGCCACCGTGTTGCTTGTTGAGCAGCGCCTGTTCTGCGCCGGTAAAGACTTCCTGCCAGCGCAGGCCGTCGGTCGTAATCAGGACGACGTTTTGCGTTTTGAGGTCGGCGCCGCTGGCGGGAGCTGCGCTGCAAAGTAGTAGCGCGAGCAGCATGAAGGACGCGAGGAGAATGCCCAAGAGTTTCCGTGATCGAGCTGCGAAGCGTGACATGATTCGTCCCCCGGGCTGCTGAGTGATGCGGCACGCGCTGCGGTTAGGTTGGTCACGCTGCGCGGCGGGCGCTGCGGAAGCTTTCCGCGCTCGTTCCACGGCGATCGTTGGTTCGGCTGCGAACTTGGTTGTGCCGATGATAACTTGCCGCTGGGTTCTGGTCTCTCCCCTCGGGCCTATCGCCGATCCCTTGGGCCTGTCACCTCTGGCCACTCGCCTGTAGCCTGTCGCCTGCAGCCTCGTTGGGGACCTGTGTTTTTTTGCGTCCAATGCGTCCAAAGACCGCGTTACAAGCACTTAAGTCTTTGCGATGCGGCGACTTATTCTTGGACGCAAAACCATAGCGTTTGCGTCCAACTTGCGTCCAAAGGCCGCGTTTTGCGTCCAAGCTGCATCGACTAGGAACCACCTTCGGCGTGTCGGACCGACGCTCGCAGGGTTTCGACGAGATGGCCGTGCGAAGTGGCGAACCGATCGTCCAAATACTCTGGACAACGACGAGTTCGCGAGACTTCGATTCCCGTCATGAGTTTATTCCTCGCTACGGCTCAAAGCCGGGAATGACAGCAAGTACCGCCGGACCAGTGCCCGCTCTGCGGGGATTCATCTGTTTCATCTCTGTAACATTCGGCCTTGCTTAACGCCCTAGGTTAAGACGCTCAAGTGCCACTCTGGCGCGAAGACCCGCATTGTCCGCCAACAGGCACGTCCGCAGGGGCGAGCCACGAGGTTCGAATGAATCGCCTCTGGAACTGGCTCTCGAAGAACGATCGCACTCATCGGTCTGCCAAGGGCAAGCCGCGCCGGGCGCACCAACTCCGCATGGAAAAACTCGAGGAGCGGAAGTTGCTGGTGGTCGGGGCGTTTGCAAATGCGCCTGAGGTCCACCTCGGTGAAACCGTCCAAGGCGTGGCACTCGATGGCGTGGCCCGTGTGCGCAACCCTAGCGGCGGCGACGCCACGGGCGCACTGCTTTCCAGCGGCCAGCACGTGCTGACCGCCGCCCATGTCCTCTACAAAACGGACGCCGCTGGAAACTACGTTAAGGACGCCTATGGAAACTATCTCGTCAACTCATCCACGCCGGTGATCTTTGATGTGCCCGGGATGTCTCCCCTGATTGTCACGGCGGCGAATTATCGCATTGCCGATAACTACAATCCGAGCATTGTCGGCGGACACCAGAACGACATTGCCGTCCTCATCTTGCCGCAGGTCGTCACGGGCGTACCTCGATACGAACTCAATTACGATCCCAATGTGTTCGGCGAGAGTTTCATGCTCGTGGGCTATGGGAATACTGGAACGGGCGAGGCGGGCGCCACACCTTATTCCGGCGGGACCAAGCGCTGGGGAACGAATACTTTCGACACCGTTCAAGGCACGCTGCTGAAGTACGATTTTGACAACCCGAGCGTCGACACGACCGCTTTCTGGAGCGAATCGAATAACGGCTATGGGGATTCGGGCGGCCCGCTATTCCTGCGCGGTCGCATCGCCGCCGTGCAATCCAATGGAGATGGCGGGGGGAATCTCTACGACGATAAGGGATTTGAGTTTGGAACGTTCGGGAGGGCCACCAGTGTCGCACCGTTTGCGCATTGGATCGACGAAATCGTCGGCTATTCGCCGGACTACGTCCTCGACATGAATAATCTGCCATTCGACAGTTGGTTCTTTAACGGCGGCAACAATGGCGTGGCTGACACGATTGAAGCCCGCGTCAACGGCGGATCGGTCGAGTTCTACGTCAACGGCTGGAACATTCACACCCGCGATCTGAACCGCACCCGCTCGATTACGATCAAAGGCTCCGGCGATGACGACACGATCATCGTGGATGGCCGCGCCGTGTTGCCACTGCAACCGGTCGACGGCCGCGGCGGACAAAACAAGCTGGAGATCAAGGACCGCGCCGCTGCTGCCACGTCCTATCAAGTCTCGAACTCCAAGGTCACGTTAGGAAGCCGCGGAACCATCTCCTACGTCAATATCCGAGATCTAAAACTAGACACGACCCACCTGGGCGCCAACGTAGATATCATCAGCTTGCCGACCGGGGTCACGACGATCAACGGCGGAAATGGTGCCGATACGTTTAACGTCGGCAACTCCACTGGGTCGTTGGATGCCCTGGCCCTGGGCGGAACGACGCTTGCCCGGACCGGCACCCTGGCCATCACGGGCGGGCTCGGTCAGGACCAAATGCTCGTGCGAGATGTCGCGCCTGCCAACACGCCCGACTTTACGATCAGCCAAACCAGTGTCGTACGCTCCCGCAGCCAGCCGATCACCGTCGACGGTATCCCACGCTTCGCAACCTATACGGTCACCGCCGACTATTCCGGCATTGAAACCGTGAATGTCACCGGCGCGGACGGCGTCGCCAACAAGTTCACGGTCCAAAGCACTCCGAGCGCTGGCAGGGTGAACGTTTTTGGGGGGAGTCAAGCAGATCAGTTTTACGTCGGCGATGCGCAGAGCTCGCTCCTGGGAACCGAGTGGCTGAAGGTCGACGGTAAGGGTGGCTACGATCTGCTCACGCTGGACGACTCGGGCACGCCGCTCCCCACGGTCTGGAAGGATCAACTGGGATACATGCTGACGTCCGGCAGCCTGGATCGCTATCAAGAACTACAGCTCTCGTTCGATACTCCGCGCTACGGCAAGTGGACGAGCGTCTTTTTCCCGGGCATGGAGGATGTGACCCTCCGCGGCGCCAACGACCCAGGGACGTATTATGTCGCCAATTCGTCTGCTCAGACCCCGCTGCACGTCATCGGAGGCGCCGCCGCCGACACCTTCAGCGTTGGAGACCCGGATGGGGGCAGCCTGGCGGACATGAAGAGCAACGTGAGCATCAGCGGACAAGGTGGCTTCGATCGGCTGACCCTGGATGACCGGAGCAATCCCTCTGCGGCCACGGGCCAACTGGTCTCCTACTCGCTGTCGAACGGGCAACTCAATACTGGCGGACGCAACTTTTCCTTCGTTTCCGGCGACTTGGAAGACCTGACGCTGTATACCACCAACGGTCCGGACTCGATCCAGGTTTCCAGCACGACGACAGCCCTTCCCACAACCATTGATGCGGGGGCGGGAGCTGACATTTTCAGCGTGCGCCTGAGCCTTGGCGGACCTTTGACCGTGAAAGGGGGAGCCGGCAACGACACGCTGGTGACACAAGAACAGTACTGGGTCAATCAGAGTCAGAGTTACGTCATTACCGCCAATTCGGTTGGCAACGTCAATCCGACGCAGATGGCCAACGACGTGGTTTCCTACACCTCCAGCCCAGTCGGTTATTCGGGCATGGAAACTCTCGACGTGAACGGCAGCAATTTCCCCAGTGACTTCTTCGTGCTGGGAACCGCCGCAGGCGCGATAACGACCGTGCATGGCGGGAACGACAACGATCGACTCCAGGTCGGCGGCCGACAAGGCGCCACGCTGGATGCGCTGCAAGGCGCGGTGCACTTCGACGGTCACGGAGGCGCTGGCAACTCGATCGAACTTAATGACAGCGGAAACCAGCTCGCTCAGACCTACACGCTCGATCCCACGGGACTGTACCGCGCGGGCAAAGCGCCGATTACCTACAGCAATATTGCCGCCGTCTCTCTGAAAGGCGGCATCAGCAACGACGTGTTCAAGCTGGAACATATGGAGGGAGGAGCCCAGATTAGCCTCGATGGCAGCGCAGGCAGCGACACGATTGACTATTCGCACTATGTGGACAGCGTGCTGGTCGATCTCGCGGCCGAATCGGCAACGGACGTGAACCAGCTGCGTGGCTTCGAAAATGCCATCGGCGGATCGAGTCATGACCAAATTTTCGGCGGAGCTGGCGACAACTTGCTGATCGGTGGATACGGCAACGACTTGATCGATGGCCGGGTGGGCAGTGACATCGTAAAAGGGGGCTCTCGGGCCTATTACCTCGATCGCGATCTCGGTCTGAATGACGGCGGAGCCGCTTACAACAACTGGGGTGGCCTCTCTGAAAAATGGCTCGTCACGAGTGCCGGAGTCTGGCATTACATCACGCCCGACGGCCGGCTGTGGCAGTGGAACACCGCCACGGGTCCGCCTAACCTCAGCGGAACCCTGATTGCGACACTGGAGGAAGAATGCTATTACAACCTGAGCCTGCTGTATAACGCCACGCTGCAAAATCCGTCGGGAGACAACAACATTCTTTTGGGCGGCGATGGCAACGACACGCTGGTCGGCGGCGTGGGCCGCAACCTGCTGATCGGCGGCCAAGGTGCCGATTCGTTCACCGGCACCGCCGGCGAAGACGTGCTCGTGGCGGGCGGAACGATCCACGACCAGAACGTGGCGGCCCTGAACGCCGTGATGGCCGAGTGGGGCACGGCCTTGCCGTATGCCAGTCGCGTCGATCACCTGCTCTATGGCGGCGGACTGAACGGCGGCACCTTGCTCAACCCCGCCGCCTACGTCAACGATGCTGGCCTCAACACATTGACTGGCGCGAGTGGGCTGGACTTGTTCTACGGCTCGAAGACTCAGGACGCGCATGATTGGAATCAAGCGATCGGCGAGGTTTTCGTCGCGTTCGTCGCCAATGCCGCCCCCACGGTCGTGACATCTGCCGCCGCGTCGGCCAGCCCGGTCACCGGCACGACGACCAGTCTGAGCGTGCTCGGGGCGGACGACCGTGGCGAGGCGAATCTGACGTACACCTGGGCCACGACCGGCACGCCCCCCGCCGCCGTCAGCTTCTCGGCGAACGGGACCAACGCCGCGAAAAGCAGCGTCGCCACGTTCGCTAAGGCGGGAAATTATTCCTTCACGGTCACGATCTCCGACGGCTCGATGAGCACCACCAGCAGCGTGACCGTGACGGTGAACGCCACATTGACCAGCCTCGCGGTCAGCCCCAGCACGGCCACGGTCGTTGCCGGCGGGAGCCAGCAGTTCACGGCGATCGCGAAGGACCAATTCGGCGCGGCGCTGTCCGTCCAGCCCTCCCGAACCTGGTCGGTCGTCGTCGTCGGCCGGGGCACGATCACGTCGACCGGCCTGTACACTGCCCCAAGCACGACCGGTTCGGCGACGATCCGGGCCACGAGCGGCGGCATCAGCGGCGACGCGCTGCTGACGATCGTCGCCCCCACGATTCCCACCGCGCCGAGCGGCCTGGCCGCAGTGGTCCAATCGTCCAGCCGGATCGACCTGACGTGGACCGACAACGCCAGCAACGAGACCGGCTTCGTGATCGAGCGATCCACGGATGGCAAGACATTCACCAGAATTGCCTCGCTGGGCGCGAACGTCCGCAGCTACTCTGCTACCGGCCTGTCGGCGAATAAGACCTACTACTTCCGCGTCCAGGCCACGAACAGCGCCGGCTATTCGTTGTATTCGAACCTCGTCAGCGCCAAGACGAATCGTCGCTGATGCCACAACACCGGTCGTTTCAAGACTGAGGGTCACTCGTACGGCGAAGTCTCAATCACCGTGGACTAGGTGACACGCGGCTGCTGCCGGGCCGCATTTCGTTTACACGCCCGCGCACGGCAACATGGGGTTCACCGTGGTCGACGACGGCGCGATCGATTACGACGCCAGCTGCGATCGCGCTCAACACCCGTACCATCCATTCGATGATTTTCCGTTAGTGGGCCGTTGACCGCCTTGCCAGCAACGCGCTTGCTGGAAGGGCGCATTTCATTCTCGCGCTTCCGTAAGCTTTATTACAATTCGCCGGCGGGGCTGCAGCTGCGGGCGAACTGGAGCATGAGCTCGATCAGCTACTCCTGGAGGCGGCCGCAGTAGACTCGCTCGAATCGGCCAATGCGCTCGGGCGCGGACCTCGCTTACAAATGTTGCGCTTCCCGCATAATGCTGATCACGCGTGCGTGGGCGCGGTCGGAGCTGCGTGCGAACTCCACGGTCACGCCGAATTCGCGGAGGTTCGGGGCGATGCGGCGCAGCGCGCTCGAGAACGCCCGGGCGGTTTTCGGCCAGGTGCCGTCCCGGTCGATCGGTGGGGTGTTGGCTTCCAGGATGCTGAGGACTTGCGTCGCGGTACCGGAAAGGGACCAGGCCAGAGGGGAGAGAGCAGTGGAACAGGCCAGAGGTGAGAGACCAGAGGCCAGAGGTTCGAGGGGAGAAGCACTGCTGGACAAGCCAGCAGTGGCACCCGAGGGAGAGGCTTGAGGTGTGAGACTTGAGGCTTGAGGTTCGGGGGAAAGGGAAGCTGATCTGCTTTCACTCCGACAAACTGTTTCCTGTTGTCTGTCGCCTGTGGCCTCTGGTCTGTTAGCTGTAGCCTGTCGCCTGCAGCCTCGTTTGGGACCTGTGTTTTTTTGCGTCCCTACCGTCCCGGCTGCCTGTTACATGCCGCTAAGTTGCTATTTCGCAGCCACTTGCGCCGGGACGCAAATCATAGTGGTTTGCGTCCCGCTTGCGTCCCGGCGGGCGCTTTGCGTCCCGGCTCGAGGCACACCCGTGAGCCCGGTCGACATGATTCCAAAGGAGCGTTCAACGACCCGGGCGCGTCGGTATACTGCGAGAGAAGGCAATCCGCGCGAGGAGATTTCGAACATGTCCGCACACGATTTGCACCTGGATGAAGCGACCTTTGCCCTGGCGTTGCAGATGGCCAAGGAGCGAAACGTTTCGGTCGAAGAGCTCATCACTTCGGCAATCGACCAGCTTCGCGCGGCGCCTGCGGTTGCCAACGGCACAACGGAGTTGATCGGCGCCATGGCCGACTACGCCGAAGTGCTCGATGAAGTGGTGGCCGACGCGTACCGCAACCGCGCCGTGCAGCCGCTCCGGCTGAAGCCGTCATGAAGCCCTCGTTGCTCGACACCGATATTTTCTCAGAGGTGCTGAAGGGGCGGAATTCGGCCGTCGCGGTGGCCGCCAAAAACTATCGCGCGGGCTTTGGCCAACTCACGATCTCCTCGATCACGGTGATGGAAATCGTGGCCGGCCTGCAAAGAAAGCGTCAGAGCGCCGGCGTCCAACGATTCTGGGAACTGCTGGACGCGGCGCTCGTTCTGGAATTCGATCGTGGCGCCGCCGAAATCGCCGGGCGTATTGTCGCCGACCTCGAACGAACGGGAAAGCCGATTGGCGGAGCCGACCCGATGATCGCAAGCATCGCCCTCGATCGGGGCCTGGTGTTGGTTACCGCTAACACCGATCACTTTGAGCGAATTCGAGAACTCGGCTACCCGTTGGAAATTGAGAACTGGCGCGCGGGCTGACTTGCGATCGTGCATTGAGGGGCACTTCTATCTCACACAAACCGGCGAATCGTGATAGCGCGTTGCTTCCTTTTGGAGAAAACTGAATGGCCATGTCGTGGCGTGAAGCGATCGAACGAGTGCTGCGCGAGGAGGCCCGACCCATGCACTACAACGAGATATCGCAATTCGTTCTCTCGCGTGGCTACTAAGAAACGGACGGTGCCACGCCCGACGCAACAGTCAATGCTCAGATTACTTCGTCCATCAAGTATGACGGTGAGAAATCGCCGTTCATTCGTGTAGGGAAGGGAACGTATGGGCTGCGCACAGCCGGAGACGCTGAGCCGCCGCGACAAAAGAGACCAACGGATGGAGCCCCGTCGAAGCTTGAAGCGCCCGCGGCCGCGGCAGATCCTGGTGGGGACGAATCGATTATTCGTTGCCTCGGAATGTACTGGCAGCGGGACTTGATCGTCTGGCGGAGTGAACCGCGTGTGTTTGGGAAGCAGCAAGCTCTCGCGAAGGCGGTGGACTTTGGTGGGCAGCGCGGAATCTACATACTCTACGACCACCACACCGTCCTCTACGTCGGTCGGTGCGTCGACCGGCCGCTGGGCCGTCGCATCCACGAACACACAATCGACCGCTTAGGGAGTCGGTGGAACCGGTTCTCATGGTTTGGGTTGCTTGATGTAGCGGACGAAGGCAATCTCGTCGATGTGCCGCTCAAGGTCTCGACTCCGACGCTCATTGCCACTCTTGAAGCGCTGCTTATCGAAACGATGGAGCCTCCACAGAATCGAAAGCGGGGAGATGACTTTTCTGTCGTCGAGTACATACAGGATATAGATCCGGAGTTGAGAGAGCGGGAGTTGCAAAGCACCCTGCGTGCAATCGAACAAAAGCTTCGAGGGCAGACGTGATGTCACGTAAAATGAATCTTACGGTTGCCCGCGATACCCGAATACGCGTCGGGCATGCACTCCGTGAACTCCATTTGCCGTCGAATTCGCCGGCATCATGGTGGTTGGCACGCTCGGTCTGCGTATGCATGCAGCCGGTGCCACCAATCGCTCCTGCGCCCGCTCAACATTTCCAAATCCGCTGATTTGGCCTCTCGTTCGACTCACTCCTCGACCGCAACGTCACCTTGCGTCGCATGTTTCCGTGTCCGAATGAGCTCTTTCTCCTCGCCTGATCGTAATCTCTCGTACCCGGGCGTCGCCAGCGGCCCGATCAAACTCCACCTCCACTCGCAGCGTGCGGAGCGCGGGGGCCAGCCTTCGCAGTGCGCTCGATAACGCCCGCGGGCTGCGCGGCCAGGTGCGGTCGCGCAGGATGCGATCGGGCGCGCGGTTCTCCAGATACAAACGCAAGTCGGTCGCCGTCCCCGTCCAGGTGTCGAGCTCGAACATCAGCATTTCGATCGCGAACGTGAGCGGGCTGGCCTCGAGCGACTGCACGTGCACCGCGGCGCGGTTGGCTTCGTAGGCCGCGAGGAACTCGCCCGGCGCCAGGCCGAGCGCGTGCTCGGCGGCCGAAACCCAGAGGGCGAAGTCGGCCATTCTTGGCAGTCGAGCGAGCGTCGTCGTCGACACGCCCGCCAGCGCCGCGCTGACCGCGTCGCAGAGACCGGCCAGAATCCGCGGTCGAGCGTGCTGAAAC
>Ga0163152_10004298_pt1 | contig 17734 bp, 12 predicted proteins | sample OliLakLV19MP8IB2_FD_148635 | JGI IMG/M metagenome (GOLD analysis project Ga0163152, IMG submission 148635) | Freshwater microbial mat bacterial communities from Lake Vanda, McMurdo Dry Valleys, Antarctica - Oligotrophic Lake LV.19.MP8.IB-2 | ecosystem: Environmental > Aquatic > Freshwater >... | reverse complement strand
AGGCCTCGTTCGAGAATGGCGTCCCCGCGATCACCGCGGAGCTGCTCGCGCGCGACACGGTGACGCGATGGGCGAATCCGTGGATCTACCTCGCGATCGTGATGGACCCCGCGTACTACGGCGGGGCGCGTCCGGTGAACGGCGGCTTCCAGGGCGGCGGGTCGATTGCGGCCATCTCGTCGGGCGCGTTCGACGCGGCGAATTTCCAGTCGACGCTGCAGCACGAGCTTGGCCACACATTCGGACTGCCGCACGTCGACGCGTATGGCTACAGCATGACCGGCAGCATGTCGCTGATGTCGTACGACGCGAGCCACTGGACGAACGGCTTCGAGCCGAGTGCGACGCCGGGCGTGCTCATCGACGAAGATCGCCGCGGTCTCGCGTGGAACGACCTCGCGCTTCCGGGTGCGACGTTCACGGAGACGGCGCCGCTCGCGCCGCCGGTCTGCCTCGGGGCGATGGAGCTTCCGGGGATCCCGACGAACCGGATCTCGGTGATCACGCCGTCGGGACAGCTCTTCGGCAGCTCCGTGGCGAACGTCGTCCAGGGAACACGGATCGCGCCGAACGAAGGACCGGGCGTCACCTTCGACGCGGGCAGCATGTGGCAGTCGGATGACGCCGACGTCGACGGTGCCGTCGTGAGCCTCGTGTTTCCGGTGAGCGTCACGCTCGACGCCGTCGCGATCCACTCGCAGCACTCGGGCCTCTACAACGAAGCGGTCGGCGCCGCGGTGATCGTCTCGGACAACGGCGATCTCGACGAGGTCGCGTACGAATCCGGGATCGAGCCCGATGCGCTGCTGGAGTTCTCGCCCGCAACCTCGAACGCGTGGCTGCTCGTCCTCGAACCGGGAGCGAGCAAGCAGGTCACCGTGCGCGGGATCCGCTTCTTCTCGTACGGCGAAGAGATCTTCCCGTTCTGCGTGCCCTACGAGCCCTGAGCGAGCGAAGCGAGTCGAAAGGCTGCGCGAGTGCGCCAATCCTCACCCTGAGCGAGCGAAGCGAGTCGAAAGGCTGCGCGAGTGCGCCAATCCTCACCCTGAGCGAGCGAAGCGAGTCGAAGGGCCTGCGCGAGCTCACAAAGCCCTTCGACTCGGCCGCAAACTGCCGCGGCCTCGCTCAGGGTGAGGCTGGTGCTGCGCCAATCTCACCCTCAGCACGCGGAGGTGACTTCACGGCGGTCGCGCGGATGTGATCGCCGCGGCCCAGGAGCGGCAGGATCATCGCGAGCAGCACGTCCCCGATCATCATCGGCACGACGAACGCGAGCGCGAAGAGCCCGGTGAACACGCGCGCGAAGACGTTCTTCGCGTACGCGCTCTTCCCGCCGAGCGTGTGGTGCCACGCGAGCACGAAGCTCGAGATCCACACGAGCGGCGCGAACGCGTCCTTCACGCGCACGTCCTGGTACCCCGCTTGTTGAAGCGCGCGCACGAGCGTCACCTTCGAGAAGAGCGTGAGGTGCTGCGGCGCGAGATGCGGGAACCAGTAGCGGCCGAACACGCGGCGCGCGAGCGAGTCGTCCGACGGGACCTCGACGACGATCGCGCCGCCGTCCTCGAGGAGCGAGTGGGCGAGTAGCAGCTCGCCGCGCGGATCGTAGGAGTGCTCGAGGAAATGGATCATCGAAACCGTCGCGAAAGTCCCCGGGAGAAATACCTGCTGCGCGAGCATCCCTTCGTGCGCTTCGACCAGGAGCCCCGCGCCTTTCCGCGCGAGCGTCGCGACCGCGTTCGGATCGAAGTCGACGCCCGCGACCGTGGCGCCGGTCGCTTTCGCCGTGCGCACCACGAGCGCGCCGACACCGCAGCCCACGTCGAGGTGGCGCTCGCCGGGTTTCGGCTTCCGGCGCGAGAAGAGATCGGCGAGACGGCGGCCGTTGAGCACGCCCGCGATTCCCGAGTACTGCAGCTGCTCCTCGAGCTTCAGTCCGTCGCCGCGGTAGAGGTCCTTGTAATAGAAGCCGATGCCTTCGCGTGGCGGGCGCGGGGAGAGGAACGCGGCGCCGCAGCCTTCGCATCGCGAGAGCCAGAACTCGCCAGGGCGGCTCCACACCGCGTCGGCGAGCGCGAGCATCCGCGTGGAGCGCGTTCCGCCGCAGAGCGTGCAGGCCGCGTCTTCGGTCGCGGGGGCGACGGCGCCGATGGGCTGGGTCATCCGGCGTGATGGTGCCCCAAAAGCAAAAGCGCCGGCGAATTTCGCCGGCGCTCTCGGAATCGGAGTCGCGTATTACGCGGAGAACGAAGAGCCGCAGCCGCAGGTCTTCACGGCCTGGGGATTCGAGAACTTGAAGCCCGCGCCCTGGAAGCCGACCACGTAGTCGACGACCGTGCCCTTGAGGTAGGGAGCCGACATGGGGTCGATGAAGACCTTCACACCCGAGAAATCGAGGACGAAGTCGCCTTCGTTCGGCTTCTCTTCGAAATCGAGGCCGTACTGGTAGCCGGAGCAGCCGCCTCCGACGACGGACACGCGGATGCCGTGCTCGTTCAGGTTCTCGCGCACGCGGGCTTCCTTGAACGACTCAATCGCCTTGTCCGTGAAGGACACGATCTGCGGCATCGCGGGAGCGTCGTGGGTGTGCGGCTGAGCGGTCGTGCTGGACTGGGTGTCGGCCATGGATCAAACCTAACGCACGCTCCCCGGAAAATCAATGCAGGTCCCGATCTTCCAGGGGTTTTCGACAGGTTATGGAAGACGGGGTGGTGGGGGCCCCTTCGGGGTAGGGGCGGAGCCCCTCGTTCTGTATACTGCCCGATTCGTGGGCGCCCGTTCTCTCCCGATCGTCGATACGAACCCCGCTCCGGGCGGCGCCGCTCCGGTCGTGCGCGCCGGCGAGCCGCTGACGGACCCCTTCGGGCGGTGGATCGACTACGTCCGCGTTTCGGTGACGGACCGCTGCAACCTCCGCTGTACCTACTGCATGCCGGCCGAAGGGATGACGTGGATTCCGCAGGCGGAGATCCTTTCGTACGAGGAGATCACGCGGATCGTCCACGTGCTGGCCGCGTCGGGCGTTCGTCGCGTGCGCCTCACCGGTGGCGAGCCGACCGTGCGCCGCGAGCTCGACCGGCTGGTGCGCAGCCTCGCTGCGATCCCCGGCATCGATGATGTGGCGCTCACGACGAACGGCCTCCGGCTTCGCGAGCTCGCGCGAACGCTCGTCGATGCGGGCCTCACGCGATTCAACGTGAGTCTCGACACGCTCGATCCCGGGCGCTTCGCGGCGCTCACGCGCGGCGGCGACGTCGCGCGCGTTCTCGACGGCATCGATGCGGTGCTCGAGCTCGGCCTGAAAAGCCCCACGAAGGTGAACTGCGTCGTCGTCGGCGGTGCGAACGACGACGACGTCGTCGATCTCGTGCGGCGCTTCGAGGGCAAGAACGTCGTCGTGCGTTTCATCGAATACATGCCGTTCACCGATCAGGATGGCTGGGCGAAAGGCGGCTACGTGCCGCTGACGCAGGTGCGCGAGCGACTGCAGCGAGAGCTCGGTATCGAGCCGGGCGCGAGCGTCGCGGGCTCCGGCCCCGCGGAGTACTGGTCGATCCCGGGTGGCACCGTGCGCGTCGGGTTCATCCATCCGGTATCCGAGCACTTCTGCGAGGCGTGCAATCGCGTGCGCCTCACCGCGACCGGCGAGATGCGCCCGTGCCTCGGGCACCTCGGCTCAGTCTCGCTGCGCGACGTGATGCGCGGCGGCGGCGATGACGACGCGGTGCGGGCCGCGATCGCGAGCGGTCTCGCGGCGAAGCCCGAGCGCCATCACTTCGTCGAGGACCCGTCCGAAGCGAAGGGCGGCATGTCCGCCATCGGCGGCTAGAAGGGCGCGGTCGCTTCGTCGCTGCGCGACGCGCGCGAGCGAAGAGACGCGAGGTTGCGGAGCGCGTACTCGAGCGAGAGCAGACGGCGCCACTGGCCGTCGTACGCGAACTCCGGCGACGTCGCATCGCGGAGGAATCTCTCGAGCGCGGCGGGCTCGAAGAGCGACGTGGACCGCATCGACGCCGGATCGAGCACGTGGCGGACCGCGGCCTCGTCGAGGAGGAGCGTGCGCGCGGCGTGCTGCGGGAGCTCGGGCGCCCACGCGCGTCCGCGGGTGAGTTTCGCCTTCGCGCGGCCGAGGAAGTGCATCGGCAGCCCCGCGAAGTGCGCCGCCGTGTCCGGACGGAAGGGCACCGGCGCGTATCCACGAGAGAGCGGAACCTTCGCGAGCGGACGCGCACGCCGCCAGAGGTAGCGACGCGCGGCGCGGCTCGCGAGCCGCGAGCCCGCCGTCATCGACAGCGTGGTCTCGAGAACGCTCTTCACGAGGAAGGGCGAGAGGCAGCGCCAAACCTGGTTCGTGCTCGACGCGATCCGGCTCTGCCAGACGCGCATCCGCATCAGGTAGAGCTCGTCGACGCGCATGTAGGCCGGCATCTCGTCCCACCCGGAGAGGGTCCGATGAAGGACGCCTTCGAAATGCGGCTGGAGGACGACGCGATCGTTCGGCGCGAAGAGCGTGGGCGTGGCCTCGTCGTCGCCCAAGCGCGTCGCCACCATCTTCTTCACGAAGTCGGAAGAGCGGGCGCCGAGGAACGGGAGCGCGAACGAGAACTGCTTGCCGCGGGCGATCTCACCCGCGGATCCGTTCAGCGACAGTCCGTGCGTCGCCGCGAGCCGCTTGTGCACGGCGAGGATCTGGCCGTATTCGACGAGGTCGTACTCGCCGTCGGCCACGCGCAGGGATTCGTGCACGGTCTGGAGCGTCGCGGGCGTCGCCGGCGGCAGGTGCAGGACCTCGACCCCGGCCGCGCGCGCGACCTGCTTCGCGACCACGACATCGGGCGTGTGCGGCGCGCCGGTGACGGTCGGCACCACGTCGACGCCCGTCGCGATGCAGGCGGCGAAGACGACGCGCGAGTCGTAGCCGCCGGTCAGGTCGCACGCGACGCGTCCCCGGCCGCGGGCGGCGCGACGCACGGCGGATTCGAGGCTCGCGCCGAACGCATCCGCCGCTTCCGAGCCGGTGAGCGACTCCGTGCAGAAGTCCCGCGGATCCCACCAGCGGCGGACGCCGTTGACCTCGCCGTTCACGTACGTGTGGATCGAGCCGTGAGCGAGCCGGCGGACCGATGCGTGCAGCGTGCGGCGTTCGTAGATGACGCCGGTGCGCAGGAACTCCTGGCACGCGAGCGGATCGAGGCGGCCGTGGGGATCGAGCGCGGCAAGCGCGAGCGACGAGCTCGAAACGAACGTGCCGTGTGCGTGCTCGAGCACGAAGGTCTGGTTGGTGCCGACCGGATCGGTGATGACGTGCAGCGTGCGCGCGTGGGGATTCGCGGCGATCGCGGTGAACGCGCCCTCGAGGCGGTTCGCGAGACCCTCGGGACCTCGGGCGACGTAGACCTGCAGCAGCGCGGCGGCATCGAGATCGCCGTCGGCGAGCCACGTGCCGCTGATCGCGAGCCAGCAGCCGCTCGCAGGATCCCGCGCGACCGCCGGCTCCTCGCCGGAGAGACGCGCGAACGTTGCGGCGCGGGTGACGCCGGAGCCGAGACGGAGGGCCAGCGGCTGCTCCTTCAACCGGTGGAGAACCGAGAGTGCGTGCTCGAAGGCCCCTTCCGCGGGAGCGGACGGACGAAACGAAACCGCGAGGAACGTCGACATTCCCGTAGGAATGGGCGCTCGATTGCCGGACGCCAGCTCAGCTGATGCCGACGATGCGCGTCAGCAGGTCGTCGCGGATTTCCCCCACTCGATCGCCGGGCTGCGGATCCGCTGGATCGAGATAGAGGACGTTTCCGTCGGGGTCGTGCCCCTCAGGCGGTGGGCGAAGCACGACGCGCAAGAACTGCCCGCCGGCGCGAATCACCTGCGCCTCGTCGATCGGCACGTCGCCGATCGCGACGACGAACGTACGGCGGCGCGTGTCCACGGCGGCGGTCGCGTCGATCGAGACGTCTTGCGAGATCTTCGCGTCGCCGCGGCGGATCGCTTCCTTCAGGCGCATCTCGAAGAGCTCGGCCTCTTCCTTGTCCGCTTCGACCGGACGCGTGGAGACGACGCGCACCTCGACGCGGGCGCCTTCGCCGCCGAAGAGGTCGAGCAGGTCGTCGGCGGTCACCGCGATGAGCCCGTACGCGAGAACCGCGAGGCTCGACGCGTGCCGCGGATCCTTGATGCGCATCTTGCTCGGGTCGAGAGCGAAGACGAGCGCACGCCGCTTGCGATGGAGGCTGCCGGCGTCGCGCGTGTAGAAGAGGAGGTCGCCTTCGGCCCAGCGCAGCGCGAAGAGGTCGATGCCGGCCGACTCCTCGCCCATGTAGATCAGCTCGCTGCGCACGAGGTTCTCGATGGAGCCCTTGGTGGTGATCTCGCCGATGCCGCCCGTGGGGTAGGTGCCCTCGTCGGCGACGGCGGTCGACGCTTCCTCGCTCTCGACGCGCACGCGCGTGCGCGCGACATCGATCGGGCCGGCGGCGGTCGCGAGCTCCTGCACGCGCCGCGCGAAGAGACGGCGATGCGGGCGGTCGAGCGCGTCGAAGTGCGCGAGCTCGAAAAAGTCTTCTTCGCGAAACAGTCGCGGCACGTCGATGATCGACGCCTGGCGTGTGACGAACTCGCCGAGGAAGTGCAGGAAGAAATCGGGACGATCCTGCTCGAAGCGCGCACGCGCCTGCTCGGGCGCCGTTGTGTCGAGCGATGCGATGTCGCGAAGATGGACCGGGTTCACGCGCGGCGCGGTCGTGAGGGGAATTTCGCGAACGCTCGCGAAGAGAATCTCCAACGAGCGCTGCACGAGGTCGTCCTGCTTCTCGGGCTCGCCCGCGCCTTGCTGCGCGATCAGCGCGATCAAGCGGCGCACCTTGCTGTCGGAGCGGAGCGCGTTGAGAAAGCGATTTTCGTACGCGAGACGCAGCGGGCGCTCCACCTCTCCCCACTTCTCGAGGTCGGTGACCGCGCGGAACGGGAACGAGTCACCCATGAGCAGCAGATGCCCGACGTCGTGCACCGCGATGAACGGGACCGACTCGTAGCCAAATCCCTGCAGGTGGCGGAACCACAGGAGCGCGCGCAGCGCAGCTGCGATGCGGTCGTCGAACGCGGCGCCCGAGACGTCGAGCGAGCCGACGATGAAGTCGGCGAGCTCCTCGCTCGAGAGCTCCGCGTCGATGCCCGGGGTCGCGCCGCTCACCGTGGTTACCGCTCGATCTTGAGAATCGAGTCGACCTTCTTGCGCACGGGGGCGAAGTCCGCGTCGCGATCGCCGATGTAACGAAGCAGTGTGAGGTCTTCCTTCCGCACGGCGCCGCCGTGCAGCAGGAACGCGCGCGCGCGGAGCAGGCGATAGAGCTTGATGACCTTGCGGTCGGAGACCTGGACGCGGTCTTCCTTTTCCAGCGTGCGCAGGATCGCCTTGAAGAGCTCGTACACCTCGTCCGGCATGAACTTCTTCCGGTCGTCGGGCTCGGCCATCTGGTAGTCGAGCCAGCGCTTGAGCTTGAGGAAGTCCTCGAGCGAGCACGTGCCTGCCCACGGCTTGCGCTTGAAGTTCTTCATGCCTTCGTTCGCGAGACCCTTCGTGAGCAGATCGTCGAAGAGGCGGTCCTTGACCGAGTAGGACTCGATCTTGACGGGGAAACGATCGCGGAGCGCGGCGAGCTCGTCGAACTCGGGGACGGAGTTCGTCGCGGCGAAGAGCATCTTCATGCGGACCGGCGTCGGCTTGCCGTCCTGGTAGTACTTCCGCTCGTTGATGAGGGTGAGCAGCGTGTTCAGGATGGCGGAGTTCGACTTGAAGATCTCGTCGAGGAACACGACTTCCGCGGTGGGCATCTTGCCCTCGACGCGGCGGATGTAGCGGCCGTCCTTCAGCTCGTTCAAGTCGATCGGGCCGACGATCTCGGACGGCTCCGTGAACTTGGTGAGCATGTATTCGAAGTACTCGTTGTCGGCGAGACCGAGGGTCTCGCACCACTTGATGACGAGGTCGGACTTCGCCGTGCCGGGCTTGCCGACGATGAGCATCGGCTCCTGCGCGAGCGTGCAGATCGCCATGAAGTCGACGATCTCCTGCTTCTCGACGTAGTACGAGGCGAGTACCTGGCGCGCGCGATTGATCCGCTCGCGAAGCGCTTCGACCTGGGGTTTGAGTTCGTCCTGTTTCCAATCATTCGCCATGTCGGTTCCTTCAGGAAATGATCTGTTCGTTCGCGACGCGCTCGCGGATGTTGCGTTCCTCGGCGCCGAGATAGCGGGCGTACTCCGCGCGCACGCGAGACGCGGGCGAGACGACTTCGTCGAGCAACATGCCGAGGAGCTCCGTGCCCGCATCGCCGAGGCCAATCGAACGCTCCGTGAGGAACGCGTCGAGGACGCGGTCGACGAGCGCGAGACGCTGCGCACCGCCGACCTCGGAAAGGCAGTGGACGATCTCGCGGAGGAGGTCGATGCGATCGAGGCCGCTCGTCGACGGCGTGTGGTCGAGGATGCGTCCGAGGATCGGCATGCCGGTCGCCTCGTGGCCGAGACGCGCGTAGCCGCGGGCGCACTTCGCGAGAGCGCGGAAGCGATAGAAGGGCGTCCAGTAGCGCGCGGACGACTCGTCCATCCACTCTTCGACCAGCGAGACGACGCGGTTGATGATGCCGGTGCTCTCGCCCGACGCGCCGATGGTGACGGCGTGGTCGACGCAGAGTCCGAGCACGTCGAAGAGGAACGTGACGTCGCCGGCGGAGGAACGCGCGGTCGTCTCGACGAGCTTGATGACCTCGTTCATCACGCCGAACGCGCCCTGGCGATCGCCGAGCTTCGCGGACACGTCGACGCACACCGAGAGCACTTCGCTGCGGAAGTAGGGGCCAATGCCCGTCGCGCCGGCGCGACGGACGACGTCCTCGATGATCGCGTTGCCGTTCTTCACGCGGCCGAAAAGCGGAATGACCGAGGTGAGGCGGCGCACGCTGCGGCGGCGCTCGTCGTCGTTGGGAAGTCCCCACGCGACTTTCAGCGCGCGATCGAGATCCTGGAGGCCGGCGTCGGACGCGCGGGCGGCCGCGAGTCCCTGCAGCGCGGCGGCCCACGTGACGAGCTGCGCGAAGCGCATCTCGCCGGCGGACGTGCGCTTCATCGTCTCGGAGATCTCGCGCGCGAAGTCCTCGCCGGCGAGCGCGACGGCGCCTTCGAAGAGTCGGACGTTCACCTCTTCGAGGTCGCGCTGATGTTTGCGAACGGCGTCGAGGATCGGCCCGAGGACGTTCGGCGGAAGAGGGCGGTTGCCCTGCAGCTGCGCGAGGCCGCCGACGGCGCCGGCGAAGTAGTGCGCGTCCTGCTGCACCTGCGGGTTCTGGGCGAGGCGGAGCGCGAGGGCGCGGGCGCGCGTCGTCGCTTCGAGCTTCTTGAGCGCGGGCGCGCAGCGCGCGACGGAGAGCGCGGCGCGGCGCGCGTCCTCGCCCTCGAGGATCGCGAGGGCCGCGTCGACGAGTGGTGCGACCGCCCGCACGTCGTTGACGCTCGAAAGCGATTCGAGGGCGGCAAACAGCGTGCGGCCGCGATCTTCCGCGTTCGCGAGGCGCTTGATGATTTCGAGCGCCTTTCGGAACGGCGCTTCGCCCTGCGGGTCGCGCGTGCGAAGGAGCGCGACGGCGGCGTTGGCGTGGACGCGTGCGGACGCGGCGGTGGCGCCGTCCGCCATCGCGGTGATCGATTCGTTCGCGAGCTTGCGCGCGCGAGGGACGTCGTCGAGCTCCGCCCACCGGCGCGCGAGAAGCGCGACGCCCGACCACTTGATGCGCACGTCTTCGATCTTGCCGAGACGCGTGGTGAGCCCTTCCATGGTGCGGCGGAGCTCGCCACTGTCGCCGCCGTCGACCGACCGCTCGGCGAGACGCGCGCGCACGAAGTCCGCGCGGTCCATCGGCGCGAGGCCGCTCTGGTTGAGATCCGCGAGGATCGCTTCGCGCTGGCGCTCGGCTTCGATGTCGTCGGCGTTGCGCGAGAGGATCGCGCGCCACACGAGCCAGCGCGTCTTCTTTCGGAGACGATCGGCCGAGCTCGCGGCGCGCGCTTCCGCGTAGAGCGCGTGCAGATACTCGGGCTGCCCGGTCACCTCGGGGATCGTCCCCTCTTCGAGGTAGAGCGTGCGCAGCCGGAGGATGCGCACGTCGCCGGCGCCGTCGGCCTTCGAGAGCGCGAGCGCGGGCCGCTGCGCGGGCGGCGTGGCCTTCGTGATCTGCAGCGCGGCTTCGAGCGCGGCGACGGCGCGCGTGCGGATTTCGGCATCGCGCGTGCGATCGACCCAGCGCGCGTTTTCCCAGCACTCGACGGCGCCGTCGACGTCGCCGCGCGTGCGGCGAAGCTCGCCGAGCTCGACCCAGTCGACGGGCGCGCCCGGGGGCTCGAGCGCGATGCGCGCTTCGACCTGCTGCTCCGTCGAGACGACGACGTCCGCGATCGGCTCCAGAAGAAGCTCGGGCTCGTCGGGAACGACCGGTTGCGGGACGGTCACGGGTGGGGTCTTTCCGCCGTCCGGGGCCTTCGAGACGGCGGCCGGACGTGGACCCGTGGGGTCGCGCTTCTCGCGCGGATCGGGCGCCGCATCGACGAGGTCGGCGAGCGGCCCGGCGTCGAACACGGTGGCGTGGACGAGCGCGGTGAGCCGCTCCGAGTCGCCGGTCACCACGTAATCGATGTAGGTGGAGAGCGGACGGAACGACGACTCGGGTACGCGCACCGCACGCATGCCGGTGCCCGCGGACTGGACGACGACGAACTCGCCGCCTTTCAGCGCGAAGGATTCGGCGATGCGATCGCGGCGCACCTGCGGATCGAGCGCCTTGTCGATCGGGAGAAAGAGGTTCGAGAGACCGGGGAGGGCGCGGTAGCCCGCGCGTCCGAAGTTCACCCAGCCGCGTCCGCGGCCGGTGATGACTTCGCGCATCGCGGCGACGGGTTCCTCGACGGTGCCGGGTGGAGGCGCCGACGACTTCAGTGCGTGCGAGAAGAACGCGATCGCGAGGTGCTTGAGGTCGGCTTCGGGCATGAGCCCGAGGAGGCGCTCGACGGCGGGAAGATCCTCGCGCCAGAGGAGCCAGAGCTCGGGCTCGACGGGCTCGGGCGTCTCGATGAGCTTGAGCTTCACCGTGAAGCGCGGCGCAGGATCGGCGGCGCCCCATTTCACGGACGCGAGGCCGTCGGCCTGGATGTTCAGCGCGTCGTAGACATCGAGCCAGTCGGCGTCGGGCACACGGCGGAGCGAGCCGTCGGGATCGGCGAGAACGAGCTCGTCGTCCTTGACGGTGAGGCGGCCGGCGAGCGGATGGTTCCAGCCCCAGCGCACGTAAAAGCGATTCGAGACGCCGAGGTAGATCGGCGCGACGTCCATTTCCGGACGGCTCCACCGCTCGATGAGGTACCAGGGCGGAGAGTCGATGCGCACGAGGATCGTGCCGGGAGCCGCGCCGCGAGAGCCGATGGGCGCGTAGCGGATGCGATCGCAACCGAGCGAGAGGCACTCCTGCACGAGCAGCGAAAAGCGCGCGGGATCGGTGCACCACGCGAGGACGTGGCCGTCCTCCTCGAGCTGCGGCGGCTCCGCGCGACGCGCGGGCTTGAGTGCGTGGAGGAGCGTCTCGACGGTCTCGCTCTTCTCGATGGTGTAGAGGATTTTCTCGAGGATCGTGCGCGCGGTGAGGATGCGGTTCGTCGCGGTGTCGAGACGGCCCTTGAGCTTCTTCACGCCGGCGGGCGCGCCCACGGCGGCGCCGACGGGCTCCACGAGAAGGACTCGCAGACCTTTCGGGTCGAGCGCGTGGTGCACGAGCACCTTGCCGCGCGGCATCCCGTCGGCCGCGCCGGGGAGAAGCCGTCCGGCGAGGTCGTCGTAGCCATCGAAAATCAGGAGCTCGACGTCACGCATTAGGGAGCGGGCATTCTAGCCCAAGCTTCGATGCCGAACGCGAGGGTGTAGACTCGAAGTCCGTGGGAGGAAACATGCGTCTTCGCGTCCTGGGTGCTTTTCTGGTGGTGGTCGTCGTGGCAGCGTGTTCCAGCGCCGGCGACGACGACAGCTCGGGCGACGACGACGACGGCGGGACGCCGACGTATTGGGCGGACGTCTACGGGATTCTTGACGCGAACTGCGTCGGGTGCCATTCGACGGGCGGCATCGGTCCGTTTTCGCTGACCGGCTACGCGAACGCGCAGGCGAACGCGGCGCTGCTCCCGGGTGTCACCGCGTCGCGCGAGATGCCGCCGTCGAACATCGACAACAGCGGCAACTGCAACACGTGGACGGACGCGCGGTGGCTTTCCGACGCCGACATCTCGACGCTTGCCGCGTGGAACACGGCCGGAGCGCCCGAGGGAAATCCCGCGGATGCGCCGACGCCGGTGCCGACGCCGGCGACCGAGATCGCGGAAGTGGATGTGACTCTCGACATCGGCGTGGACTACACGCCGACGCTCGCGCCCGACGAATATCGCTGCTTCCTCGTCGACGGACCGACGACCGCACAGTACCTGACCGCGTACAAGACGGTGCCGGGCAACGACGCGATCGTGCATCACGTGGTGCTTTTCGCGCTCTCGAGTGCCGCGGCGCAGACCGAGGCCGAGAATCTCGACGCGGCGAGCCCTGGGCAGCCGGGCTATACGTGTTTCGGCGGCGCGCAGGTTGCGTCGACGATCGTGACGGTATGGGCGCCGGGAACCGGGGCGACGTTCTTTCCGGCGGGCACCGGGATTGCGCTGCCGGCGAATCGCAAGCTCGTCCTGCAGATGCACTACAACACCTCGGCCGTCGTCGGGAGCGATCGCACGACGATCGACCTCGACCTCGAGCCCACGGTGGGCTCGCCGGCGCAGCTCTTTCCGCTCGGCGTCGGAAGCTTCACGATTCCGCCGGGCGAAAATTCGTATGCCGTCATCGCGCCGACGCAGACGTCGCCCGTGAACGCGACGGTCCACCTCGTCTACCCGCACATGCACCAGCGCGGCGAGACGCTCCGCGTGAATCGCAACGGCGCGTGCATGGTGGACGTGCCGCGCTGGAACTTCGGGTGGCAGCAGTTCTTCCGCTCAACGACGCCGATCCAGGTGCAGGCCGGCGACACGCTCGACGTGACGTGCACGTATGACACGCAGCAGGACACCAATCCGATCCAGAGCGGCGAAGGCACCGACGAAGAGATGTGCGGCGTCGGTCTCTACGTGACGCTGTAGCGCGGAGGGTGGCGGCTCAGCTCTTCGAGCCGACCTTGGTCGGCTCGGAGGGCTGCTGGGGATTCGCGGTTCCGCCGGTCGTGCCCGGGCGCACGCGCTCGACGCGGACGTTGCCGGCTTCGTCGGGCTTCAGGATGCCGCGGCCGACGAGCTGCTCGACGATCTCGCGATGGCGCTTCTCGTGCTCGACGGGGAGGCGATCGGCGTCGCTCTCGTATTCGACGACGATCTCCTTGCGGCCGGTCGTCGTGTCGAACTTGAAGCGAATCTTGATCTCTCCCATTACGCGACCCCCACCTTGCTCGGGCGCAGCTTGTGATCTGCGATGAGGTCGGCGACTTCCTGTTTCGTCATGGTCTTCTTTTCCATGACGCGGGCCGCGAGCTTGTCGAGGAGGTCCGCGTTGTCGTTCAGGAGCTGGGTCACGCGTTCGTGCTGCTCGCGGAGGAGCTTGTCGATCGCGTCGTCGGTCTGCTTCGCGCGCTCGGGCGAAACCGCGCGGCGATTCTGCGGGTCCTGGTTGGGAGACGGTCCGAACGTGCGCGGGCTGAGGTCGTCGGACATACCGAGCTCTTCGATCATGACGCGCGCAAGCTCGTTCGCCTGGCGGAGGTCGTTCCACGCGCCCTGGGAGACCTCGCCGCAGCGCATCTTCTCGGCGATGCGGCCACCGAGGCACACACCGATGTCGTCGATCATGTCGGCGCGCGTGGTGACGTAGCGATTCTTGCGGACGTCGTTCATGACGGCGCCGAGGATGTCGGACTCGCCGGTCGCGATGGTGATCTTCTCCATCGGCGTCGCGTTGGGGAGGAGCATCGCGCAGAGGGCGTGGCCCGTCTCGTGGTATGCGATCGTGCGCTCCTCTTCCGGGGTGAAGGTGATCTTCTGCTTCGAGCCGGCGATCTTCTCGACGCCGCGATCGACTTCTTCGTTGGTGACCTTGAAGTTGGCGCGGCCGCCTCGGCGAATCTCTTCGCGCTTCATCGCGCGGAAGAGGGCCTGGATGTGGTCGCCGGCCCACTTGGTGCCCTTCTCGCGATCGAGAACGGCGCCGGTGCGGCGGACGGCGTGGTCGCGGACCTCGTCCGACATGTCGAGGTCGAACTTCTTGCGATAGATGTCGCAGATGTCGCGGCGGTCGTCGTCGATCGGATACGCGATGTCGATCTGGAACTCGAAGCGGCCGGGGCGCAGGAGCGCGGGATCGAGCGACTCGACGAAGTTCGTCGTGCCGACGACGAAGACGAGCTCGTCCTTGCGGAAGCCGTCCATCTCGGTGAGGAGCTGGTTCACGAGCGAGTGGTCGACGCCGCTGTTGTTCGCATACATGCCGCGAGCGGTGGCGAAGGAGTCGAGCTCGTCGAAGACGATGACGGCGGGCGCCGACTTGCGCGCGCGCATGAAGACCCGGCGGAGGTTCTCTTCAGACTCGCCGTACCACTTCGACTTCAGCTCCGGACCGGAGATGACGATGCACGTCGCGTCGATGGAGGTCGCGAACGCTTTCGCGAAGAACGTCTTTCCGGTACCGGGAGGGCCCGAGAAGATGATGCCGCGCGGGATGAGTCCCTCGAGCGCTTTGACCTCGTCGTCGTTGTCGAGCGTGTCCTTCTTCGTGATGAGCGTGAGGATCTCGCTCTGGATCTTGTTCTTCACGCTGAGGTAGCCGCCGATGTCCTTGTGGAGATCGACGCGCGGCACCTCCATATCGCCGACGAGCGTCATCTCGCGAACCTCGCGCATGAGGGCGGCGCGCGTGGACGGGTTCGCGGGATCGAAGTCGATGCGCGACTGGAAGTGCTCGAGGATGCGGCGGAGCTTGATGACGTTGACGCCGGAAACGAACTTGTAGAGCGAGTAGGGATCGAACTCCTCGACGCCGAACTTCCGCGCCTCGCGGCGAAGGACGACGCGCGCGAGGACATCGCGAGACGTGCCGATGAGCGAGCGCTTCGCGGTGAAGACGTCCTCGATGACCTTCGGGAGCTCGAACGACGGATCCTTGAAGCCGAGGAGGACGGCGTCGGGGTTCTCGTAGAAGCGGGCGATCGCTTCGCGAGCGGCGTCGGTGAGCGAGGACTTCGTGGTCGTCGTGAGGATGTCGAGGTGCGGCATCACGATGACGGTGCCGGGCTCGGCGGAGGTGACGGCATCGGCGAGCTCGCCGAGCACGTTGCCGATGACGGAGCCGCCGCGCTCGCCTTCACGCGGGCGGCCGGAGAGGAGGCGGCAGGTCATCGGCTGGCCGTTGGTCGGCTGGCGGAGGCGATCGCGCAGCGCCCGATACAGCCAGAGCGTCACTTGCTTGTCGCACTCGATGAGGACGGAGAGGCCGGCGCGGACTTTCGTCTCGATCCACGCGAGGTCGGCGCCGTAGGCGATGCCGACCGCGTCGTCCGCGGTCAGCTCTTCAGGGAGGGTTTCGATCCGGACGCTAGCCACAGGGGATTACTCTACCTCCGAACCCGTGGCGCTCAAGACGGCGCTAGGGGCATGCTTCGTTGCGCGGCCACGTGATGGACGTCGCCTGGATTCCGTGCGGGAAATCGATGTCGACGTCGTCGTTCACGGCGGCGAGCGGGATCGAGTAGATGTGATCGGGGTTGCCGGGATTCTCCGTGTTCGTCTGGTAGAGAGAATCGCCGTTCACGTTGGCGAAGAGCTCGATCGTGTAGTCGCTCCCGGTGGTGAGCACGGCGGTGGGGACCGAGCTGACGGAGAACGTGCCGCCCGCGGTGATCGGCGCGGACTCGCCGCAGAAGGCGACGCTGGAGGCGGAGTCGGTGACGAACACGCGGACGAGCGCGGTCTCGCCGACGTGCGCGACCTGGAAGCCGGATCCGTTCAGCGCGAAGGTCTTCGAGGGCGCGTCGGTGGGGCTGGGCGTCGCGGTGGTTGCGGCGTCGTCATCGTCGTCATCGCCGCTTCCACTGCACGCGGCTGTCGCGACGAGAACGACCGCGCAGCCGATCCTGATCCCACTCCGCATGCGCGGAGCATAGCGGATGGTTGGGTGCCTTTCGCCGTTTGGAGAAGTCTCCTCGGTGGGAGGACACTTCCTGAAGAGGTCCAGGATGAACGGAATGAGAGCTTTCTGTACGGTCGCTTCGATCGTCTGGGTGACGGCTTCGTGCGACAGCCACCCGAAGGTCGACTGGCGAAACACGACACAAGTGGCGGTCGTGCCGAGCGCACCGGCGGGTGTCGCGGCGACGGGGCGGGCCCACTCGCGGTGGGCCATCTGCTGAACCGGTGATCGAAGTAGCCGGTCGCGAGTTCGTCGTCGCTGTCGAGATGCGCGTACGTCTCGTAGGTGTGAATGTGGCCGACGCGGAGGTTCGGAATCTGCACGCTGAATGCGTCCCCGGAAATTCGGTGCGCCTGGTGACTCGGCAGTCAAAACAAGGCCCGCCTTTCGGCGGGCCTTGTTCTAGAAGATAGACGCTTTCGCGTGGCTAGGGGCAGGCCACGCCTGTCCACGTCGGCGCTCCACCGGTATGCGCGATCGAGAATGTCTGGTTCGCACCGACAGCAACACCATTCGCGCTCATGTAGGAATGTCCGGCGTCGTCTGCCATACCGTTGGAGTTCAAGTCGGCGAACTGCTCGGCATGGTAGGTGTGACCAGCAACGAGGACACCGGTACCGACGAGGTTGACGACCGCGGTCGTGTTCATCACCGAACTGCAATAGACGATAGCTCCGCCGGCGTTGTCGAGGATACGGGCGAAATACGTGATGTTGCTTCCACCGTGTGCTCCCGACCAGTCCGCGCTCACCGTGCCGTTGAACGTTGCGCCTGAAGCGGTGCTGACGGTGAGGTTGAAGGTGCCGACCACGCCGTCGTGGGTGGCAGTGATCGTCGTCGGGCCGGAAGATACGCCGGTCACGAGGCCGGTCGCGGCACCAACAGTCGCGTTGGCAGCGCTGCTCGAGGTCCACGCGGACGTCGTGGTGACGTCCTCAATGGAGGCATCCTCGTGCGTTGCGGTTGCGATGAGTTGAAGATTCGATCCAACGTTTAGCGCCGTGCCGCCCGTGATGGCGATCGAGACGGGAATTTCGTGAGCGTCGTCGTCGTCGTCATCGCCCGAACACGCGGCGTTGAACGCAGCGAGTGCTCCAAACATCAATCCGAGTACGAGTACCTTGCGCATCGACCCTCCATCAGTAACCGCGTGCCCGCGTTGTTTCGCAGAGTCTACCGCTGCATCGTCGCCAGGGGCCAAAGGAAGAGTGACGGCCAGCAGAGGAAGTGACCACCAGGGAAGTGACAGCCGCCTCCTTCCGGATCGTGATTCGAAAAAAGCAGGTGGCTGTCACTTCCTTTATCAAGGGCGGCGGCGGAAGAGGAGGGCGAGGCCGGCCAGAGAAAGGAGGAAGAGCGACGACGAGGCGCTCGTTGTCGAGGCGACGGAGCAGCCGGCGGCCGGAGTTTCGTCGGCGGCGTCGATCGGGAGAGCCGGGTCGGTCAGGGTGCTGCCGCTCGCTGCGGGCGGCTCGGGCTCGGAGGTCGTGG
>Ga0163152_10004297_pt1 | contig 17737 bp, 15 predicted proteins | sample OliLakLV19MP8IB2_FD_148635 | JGI IMG/M metagenome (GOLD analysis project Ga0163152, IMG submission 148635) | Freshwater microbial mat bacterial communities from Lake Vanda, McMurdo Dry Valleys, Antarctica - Oligotrophic Lake LV.19.MP8.IB-2 | ecosystem: Environmental > Aquatic > Freshwater >... | reverse complement strand
ACCCTGGTGCGTGATTCGCATGGTCCCATCCACGTGCTCTTCCACCAACACGTGGGGGGCCCGGATCGTCTCGTGAATCTGATAGAGTCCACCCTGATACGCAATCGTGAAGTCCTTGCGTAGGCACTGACCCTCCTTGTGAGGGCCGATCGTCTCGCAACGAAGCGGACATGTCTACTTTGGCTAAAGCGGACATTATCATTTTGGGATTACATCAAGCTAAATAAGTGTGTCAAGCCTGGTGTGTGGTATCTACATCCACGGCTATAAAAGTCGGCAGGGCTTCTATCATGCGGCATGCTTGGGTGGGGTGAGGGCCTTCGTGCAGGCTCGCCCCACTGATTGAGCCTTCTCTCCCACCCACAAGATGTGTGGAGTGGAGCAGAATTGTCGGCCGGTGATCCTTCGTCCTGAAAACCTCATTTTCACTTTTACCACGACATAAGGACCATAAACGGAGGAGCTTTTGCCCTTCTCTCTACCTCCAGCGTCGCTCAGGCCGTAGGACACCAGAGAAAATGGTCTCTCCTGAATTCTTCTTCAAGAACAATAGGATAGCTTGACATACCACTGGTCTTCGCGCAGACTCTCGTCCATGCATGAGCTAACAGAACAGGCCCTTCTGGCCAGACTCGCTGAGCGTGCCGGCATTGCGACTGACTATTACGATATCGCAGGGACTCTTCACTTCACCTCCGATGACACCAAGCGCGCTATTTTGACTGCCATGGGTTTTGCGATCGATTCGACCGCATCGCTGATACAGACACTACAAGAATGGGATGACGCCCCGTGGCAACGCCCGTGCGATCCAGTGCGGATTCTTCGCGATGGGGAGGTGGGAGACCCTCTGTCCTGTTATCTGTTGCTCGAAGACGGAAAAGAAGGGTCCCTCACAGTGGAATGGCAAATTCGTGACGAAGCAAACGCTGTGGTGCAAGAAGGCCGAGCAGGACCTGGACTCACCGCTGCGGAGGTTCGTTATATCAAAGAACAACGACATGTGCGTGTGGAAGTCCCGGCCCCGCACGGGCTCTCACTTGGGTACTATACGATGACGATACGGGCCGAGAGTCTGGTTGGTGACGTCGAAGGATCGATGCGGCTCATCGTCGCACCTCGCCAATGCTACATCCCGCCTCTGCTCGAAGCAAACCAACGGCTATGGGGATTGGCCTTACAGCTCTATTCATTGCCCTCTGATCGCAATTGGGGTTGCGGCGACTTCACCGATCTCGGGCGGATTGTCGAGTGGGCCGGGAAAGAGCTCGGCGCCGGAGTGATCGGACTCAATCCATTACACGCACTGCGGAATACCGCGCCCTATCACATTAGCCCCTATGCGCCTTACAGTCGACTCTATCTCAATGAACTCTACATCGATCTCGATCAACTTCCCGAATGGCATGAGTCGGAGGAGGCGCAACAGCAGTTCCTGGATCCCGAATTTCAGGCTGCGCTCCGGGCACTACGACAGACGCGCCAGGTAGACTACAACGCCGTAGCAACGGCCAAACGCACCATGCTCGATCTGGCCTACAGCACATTCGTCGCAGAAGCCTACAGCGGAGAGGAACCACACCTCCAGCCAAACACGGAGCGCGCGAGGCGCTTGGAACGGTTTATCCAATCCGAGGGCACACCCCTCGAACTGTATGCCGCCTTCCAGACCTTGGAAGAAGAACGCCGGCTGATTCAATCTACGTCAACCACATGGCACGATTGGCCCAAACAATTTCTGATGCCCGGTCAACCGGTCCATGAATATGCCAAACGGCACCGGAAGCGCATTCGCTTCTTTCAATACATTCAGTGGGTGGCACGCGAACAGCTGAACGAAATCCAGCGGACGGCTGAGCAGCTGGCGATGCCAATTGGTCTCTATCATGATATGGCACTGGGCGCCGATCGGAATGGGGCCGAAGCCTGGATCTATCAATCTGTGCTGGCGCTTGGAGCCGACTGTGGCGCCCCGCCTGATTCGTTTGCGCCCGAGGGGCAGAATTGGGGCCTCCCTCCGATCAACCCTCACGCACTACGCTCCAGTGGCTACGAGCTTTTGATCCAGCTGCTGCGGAACAACTTCCGATCCGGGGGGGCGATTCGTCTGGACCATGTGATGGCATTCTTTCGTCTCTTCTGGATTCCGCGTGGGAGGCCCGCATCCGAAGGTACGTATGTGCACTACCCATTTGAAGACTTGTTGGCCATCGTAGCATTGGAGAGCGTACGATCACACACCCTCGTCATCGGAGAAGACCTCGGCACGGTCCCCGATTGGGTGAGAGAGCAATTGGCGAAGGCACGTGTGCTCTCGTATCGTGTGTTCTACTTCGAGCGCGGATGGGATGGTGCATGGAAGTCGCCTGTCGACTATCCTTCGCAGTCATTGGCTGTCACGACGACGCACGACTTGCCGACTCTTGCTGGGTTTTGGTCCGGCGAGGATTTACAGGTACGGTCCAGATTGGGCGCCTTTCACGATAACGCGGCGCACCGTCAGGCCTGGGAAGAGCGCCAGCGCGACAAGGCTCGCATCCTCAACGCGCTTCAGCGAGAATACCTCTTGCCGACTGGTGTGACTGAGGACCTGGCCACTGCACCCGCCATGACGGCTGAACTCTGCCAAGCGATTCACCTTTACCTAGCTCGCACGCCGTCCTATTTGGTGCTGGCAAATCTCGAAGATGGCCTTGGCGAACTGTCGCAGACCAATCTTCCGGGAACGATCGACAGTCATCCGAACTGGACCCGTAAGTATTCAATTCCCGTCGATCACATGCTGCACGATAAACGTCTACGGCAGCTTGGGGCCGTCTTGCGTTCGGCCCGCCCGCGAAGGTAAGACCCTCTACCCGAATGCTGAAAAAGTCCGCCAACGGCGTTCTCAGCTCACCGAAACTCTCAACGTACCCCCGAGCGTACGCTTCCGGTTTCGACTCGCTTGTGGCATTGCTGGACGACCTTTTTGAGCATCCGGTAAGATGTGTCTCTTCTCCAACACATGCAGCTCTTTGAACCCCTGCTGTGGCAAAATAGTTTTTCACAGCCTGCGAAAGATCGGACCATGGTTCATCGGCAATCAACCGGTCGCCCATTCCCATGTTGAAACAAAATCGCATTGTCCTGGCGATCGCAGGGGCGGTATTCCTAGCGATCGTCGTGCTTGAATTGGTCGCCCCAGCCAACGTGGTCGGCGCCTACGGTTTTGTATTGCCGATTTTATTGGTTGCAACCGTGCGCAGTCGCATCCTGATGTTCGTAACAGTGGTCGCCTGTATCGTGGCGACCTACATGGGGTTAATGCAACCGACCAAGCCGGGGCGGTTGCAATCGGCAGTGATTAATCGCAGCGTGGTCGCCGGAGTACTCCTGGTCGTGGCCTATATTGGCATGACATGGGAAGAACGCAAAACCCGAGAAGCGGAGGCACGTGCCGCGTTGGCCCGGGAGACCGAAAATCTCCTGAAGGCGAATACGCAGCTGGTGGATGCAAAAGACCAGCTGAATCGCTCGGAACGCTTAGCGGCAGTGGGGCAACTGGTGGCGTCCGTGGCGCATGAGGTTGGAACCCCACTGCACTCGATTGCCTGGCACGTGCAAGCGCTGGCGGAAGAACCAGGCGTCACGCCAGAAATGAAGAAGCGGGTCACCGTCATCGATGAGCAGCTGACACGGGTGGTTCGGATCATTCAGGATTTGCTGTCCTCAACCAGACAGCGCCAACCTGAACCGACATGGTTGCCCGCGGACAAGGTCATCAACCCGGCGGTTGTGCTGATGGAGCCCGCCTTCCATGCGAAAGAAATTACCACGACGGTCGAAATTCCCGAAGACCTCCCGCTAGTATGGGCCGATGCGGAGAAGATACATCAAGTGATGGTGAACGTGTTCGCCAATGCCTTATCCGCCACCCCAGCGCACGGAGCGGTGAATGTATTGGTGAGAGCCCGTACGGCCTCACCCGAGGAGCTTGACCGCGGACGCCGGGTAACCGACTCACTGTCACCTCTGGTACTTACCATCGAGGTTCGGGATACAGGATCCGGCATGCTGGAGTCCGACGTGCAGAAAGCGTTTGAACCGTTTTTTACAACCAAGGCGGTTGGCAAAGGCACCGGGTTAGGACTATTCTTGAGCCGCGAGACAGTCTTGGCCCATGGAGGGAGTCTTGTGCTCGAAAGCGAAACTGGGCGAGGCACAACCGTAACCATCACCTTACCTGGATTGAAGACCGAGTCCACGGACATGACGGAGAAAACCTGATGCAACCAGCGAGTATTCTCGTGGCTGACGACGATGCCGTCGCGCGCGATCTCTTGGCAGAAGCCTTAAAGAAAGAAGGCTATGCCGTTGAAGCCTTCGCCAGCGGCGAAGAAGTGATTGCTCGAGGGCGTCAGGGTCGAGTGGACCTGGTGCTGACAGATATTCGCATGGGAGCGGTTGATGGGCTTACCGTCTTGCGTGAGTTTAAACGTATGAGCCCTGACACGGCAGTCGTGATGCTGACCTCGTTCGGTTCTCTTGAGGGTGCCATTGAGGCCATCAAGCAAGGCGCCTATGACTATCTTGCCAAGCCGTTCAAGAAGGACGATATCAAGTTGGTCGTCAAACGGAGTCTCGACCACTGCCGACTCATCAAAGAAAATGCCCGGTTTCGTGAAGAGTTGAAAAACAAAGATGAATGGTCTCCGCTGGTGGGGAGCAGTCCCGCCATGCTGGAAGTGTATAAGCTGGTCGCGCGAGTGACCGAGAGTAAGAGCACCGTGCTCCTGCAAGGAGAAAGCGGGACGGGCAAGGAACTGATTGCGCGGGCCATCCACGCGAATGGGCCTCGTCGGAACAAACCGTTTATCCCGGTGAATTGTGGGGCATTGCCGGATACTCTGCTGGAGTCGGAAATGTTTGGGTATGAGAAGGGAGCCTTTACCGGCGCGGCAGGGAACAAAATCGGCCTTTTTGAATCAGCCAGCGAAGGCACGCTGTTTCTCGACGAAATCGGTGAAATGGGCCAGGCGCTCCAAGTAAAGTTACTGCGTGTGATGCAAGACCACGAAGTACGTCGCGTCGGCAGCACGACATCGATAAAAGTCGATGTCCGTATCATTGCCGCGACCAATCGAGATCTCGAACAGCTCGTCAAAGAAGGAAAATTTCGAGACGACTTATTTTACCGGCTCAATGTCGTGCGGATCACGCTGCCGTCATTGGTGGAGCGGAGGGAAGATATCCCGATGTTAGTGCATCACTTCTTGCAGAAATGTGCAGCCGGGGAGACGCATGCTGTGCGCGGAGTGCTGCCGGAAACAATGGAGCTATTGATGCAGTACCGATGGCCCGGCAATGTGCGCGAACTGGAAAATGCCATCGAACGAGCGGTCTCCTTGAGTCACGGTCCCCTCCTCACGCCGGAGGATCTGCCTGCGTCGCTGCATCGAATGGAACCGCCGACGAAAGAGACCGGTAGAGCAACCGACCACAACGATGAGGGATCTTTATCCCTTGAGGAGGTCGAGAAGCGTCATCTTGTCCGCGTGCTGAAGGAAACTAAGGGGAATAAAGTCAAAGCCTCAAAGATTCTTGGTATCGATCGGCGCACCCTCTATCGAATGGCCGACCGGTTTGGGTTGGACCTTGGTGAGGATGCCGACAACGGAGAGCCCGAGTAGGAGGTGAGTCGTCTCCCGTTATGAGACGGCTTCTCCTGCGTGGGTAACAAGCGTCACGTCGATCACGTCCAGCTCATGAAGGAGAGGAGGCCAGCATGCGTGGGCACGCATTTGACAAGCCTGATTCAAAAATATTGTGAGTCATTTAGCCGTATCGGCCTTCAATCGGTAGACAAGATGCGTGTCGGTTTGTTGGACACCATCAATCTCATGAATCCGGCTCAGCACCAACTGGGTCAGGGCATCCTGGTCTGAAACTTCTACCACCACAATAATATCGGGCTTGCCCCAACAAGGATCGATCGTCTTAATCTGCTTGATGCCAGACAACGCCCGAACCACATCGCCTGTGCGCCCTGGCTGCACATTGATAAGGACGTAGGCCCGATCCGACATGATTCTCCCACCATCGACTGGAGCGTGAATCGTACATGGCACTGCAGGAATCGTGGGGTCTTTGTCAACGTAGCGAATGCTCGGCGCCTCTGTCAATGCAAGAGCGCCTGCAGACGAGCTAGGACGCGTGACGACGGCAGACTTGGGCCTTTTCATGTATCACCTCATTTCGGGGCAACCAGTACGTCAACAGTAAATGAATCGTTCACGCTCGTGAGACTCGTTTCGAAGCCTTGAGGGTTCCCGATACGGCCATCAGGATCGTACATAAAACACAAGAGCGTGGTACAACGGCCGTGGAACCGAAATCGTGCTGCGTCAACCCGAAGTTGATCCGTAAGATCTTTGGCCGTAAGGCCAGGTCTGGTTTTTTTGACGATCACCGCAAGACGGCTCTCATCCAGCAACAACGTCGTGCGCAGGGCCCCGCTCGAATAGCTCGGCGTCCATTCATCCGTGTCGATATCATTAAATTGAACCCGTAGCAGCGCATGCAGAAGATCTTGCGCATCGACCTCGTCTTCCACCTGTAGCGTCGCCCGATGTTCCCCACGAAGTCGCAACTGCCTGACAACAGCATGGAATCGGCCGCAGACAACCTTCACGAGTGCAATAGGGTCAGATGCGGCCTGAGCAAGCTGACCTCCAGGCTCCAGAGGCGAGAAAGCGCTGGTTGGTACTACGGGAGCCTGCTTCGGACTCTGAAGAACAGCCGGGGCTTCCTGCATTTTAGGCTGTGGGCTGGCAATGGGATGTTGGTGCACGCTGGGCTCCGGTTCAGGTTGTGGCGATTGGGCCGACTGGCCGACTAAACACCCATCGGCTTGTGCAGTCTGTCCCGCTTGTGATGGCGGTGGCTCTGGGCCGACTGGAACCACTTGCTCCAAAGACGACGGAGCATGCGGCATCACCATCACAACCGGGGCTGGTAAAACTGGTATTGGTTCGGGTACAGCCATCAATGGAATCATTGCCTCAGGCTTATACACAGGAGCTGGAGAAACCGAGGGAGCCGGAGGTGGGCTCGGTACAGTGGCGGCTTGGACCAGGCCGAGTTGTGGCGGTGGAAGCTTGGGCTCCAGAGCAACTGGAACCACTGGTTGCGAAGGGAAAGAGGTCTGCGACATCGCCATTGCAACCGAGGCTGGTGAAATCGATGATAGTTCAGGCACAGACGTCGATGGACTCAGTGGCTCAGGTTTATGCAAAGAGACCGGAGGAATCAAAGAAACCGGAGGTGGATTCGGTGCGGCGGTAACTTGGGCCACGCCGGGGTTCGTCGTCATGGTCACCGGCGAGGGTGTAATCGTTCCCGTTTGCGTCATGGCCATCTGCACGGTCGAGATCGATGACGGCACGACGGTCATCTGCGGGCGTGCAGGCGTGGAAATCGGTAAAACCGGCGGGACTGAAGAGGTTTGCTTGGGGGAAGGCACTCCTTGCAGCTCACATTTTTTTCGCTCAAGCGTGGCAATAAGGGTTTTAATGAGGGCGATACTCTGCTGCGTACCCTCAGGGGTATCCATGAGAAGTCTGTGATGGCGATGCTCTTGGAACTCGGGGGATTTCTCACCAAACGTACGGCGAATACACTCGCGGAATTGTAACTCTGCTCTTGCTCTGGACGCGTCGACATAGGGGAAGCCTTCTCGGCCCAGGTCTTCCACCTGTGCGAGAAATTCCTGGAGGTTTTCGACGCCGCGGGTGAGCTCTTCAACTGTGGCAGTTTTGGACCGCGCGCGAGACGGTTCTGATGTTTTTGCTCGTGCCATAGAATCTGGAGGAAGTCTAGCCCAGCCTCCACAACGTGGCAAGAAAACATAGGAAAGTTGACGAGAATCTTCGAACCCACCTCTGAAACAGGACGACATATCCCCCACTCACACGGCGACTCACTCATGGCCAAACTGATGAGGCTACGACGCCTACGATGACATCGAGATGTTTCTAGACTCCATCTTCCGGCCTGGCTCTCGTACAGTTGAGGCGACGGCAGCCAGCCCCTGCCCAAGTCGATTCCGCTCCATCACGGGGTCAAGGACGTGTCCGCAATTGAGACAGCGCCAACCTGCCAGCCACATATCTTCCGCGCTCTCCATGAGATCCAAAAAATGATCTTTCGCCATATAACCCTGGCAACGTGTACAGGTCATAATGCCCTCCTTGTGTCCCAATCTAGCCACAAGAATACCGGATCGGTCTGAGCTGGTTAGACCGAAAAGAGGTAACTCAAACGAGGGGAGACGTCACATAGCCCGCATCGCTCATGACGACTCGTTGTCCCCTGCCGTACTTCCGCGATTCTATGGGGAAGAGGGAAATGGGAAGCAAGACTGCGCCGCTCAAAACTCGCTCAGAGGAAAATAAATTTTCTGGGGCCTGTTAGGTTGGTGAGCCCTGGTAGACCAATAGAAGGTCATGGAGTTGCGCCAGCACTGATGGCTCCATCGGGCCAAACTTGACTCCAAACTCTTGATTGCGCGTCCATCGCACATAGGCGCAGGGAATCTCAATGGGTGTGGCAGATTCATCGACCGATAGTCGGAGGGCAAGACGCATACCGACATGAACTGAACGGGTGCCGAGGATCTTCATTCCATCGCCAGAAAGATCCGTCATCGTTCCCTGCTCCGTAAAGTTCGGCCCAAGGTATTCCACCACGCACGGGTTGGCGAGGCGGCTTCTTGGCTTCGAGGTGTTGCGCTTCGACACGGTCGCTCCTTTCTCAAGATGGTTCGCTTCTTCAGAATGAGTATACGCAACCACGCCCAGCGGGCAAGCGAATTTGAACTCCGTATCGATGAGAGAAGATGTGTCCAATGCGCACAGGGAAGGGGCCGACGGCACGAGCGATGGCTATTTGGTGCCCTCGATACGAATTGAACGTACGACAAACGGTTTAGGAATGTGAGCAAGACGTTTTTAAAAAGGCTCGGTGTTTCAAATGGTCTCCCCGTTTTTTATTTGAATACCGAAGCTTAGGGACTTTCCAGAGGCTCTCATAGATTCGAATATGTTTTAGCACAAATTTAGCACACGCTTAGAGATTCAAGTTCTTCAAGGGCATTGTTTTTAAAGTGATTGGGAGGCTCGTGTACCGACCTGCTTTTTACGAAATCGGACAGTCCAAGCTCAGACAATCTTGTACAAGATCAGGCTGCCGTTCGTCGCCACGCGGTAGATCAACCCGTGCCAAGTTGAAAACATCGGGGCGTACATTGTCCATGATTCGACGGCTCGCGTGTGCTATGATTTTGCGTTGAGCGGGCACCATACCTAACGAGGTGCGTCAATGCGTAAGTGGCGGCCAAGAAATTTCGGCTGGATCGGACTCGTCCTCGCTATAGGCGGTTTGGGCTTCGGACTAGAGAGCTGCGTCAACAGCACCAGCTATACGGGCACCGACAAGATCGACTTCACCAATCGGACGAGTATTGAGCTGCTGCCGACGACAGCAGCAGCAGGGCTTGTGGGACCCGTGGGCGGCCTCGTCGAGGAAGTTGGTGTCCTGGTCGATGGACGACTCGCCCCGAGCGGTCCGCATGTGAACGATGCTGGTTTCATAAGCCAGGCAGCCCGTCTTGAAATCTCCAATCGCAGGTTTAGCTTCGGCGATATTTTCTATCCCGACCGGCGCCGAGAGGTGGTTGCCTTCACGCGCGACCGTCGCCCGGAGCTTCTCTACACGCCTTGGACCGGAGGCGAGAATGTCTTCGTCGTAGCGCTCAAATCGCGCCGCGAATTTCCTGCGACCGTGTGGATCCTCACCGGACCGGCCACACCCCCACCGGGAACACCCTTCAACACCCAGCGCATTCATGCCATGGAGGCAATCCTTAGGACCCTATCGATTTGGTACCAAGAGCGGATGGGACTCGGTTTCAGCGATGTGCGCATCATCGACGCCACGACCGACCCAGATGCGCCCCAGCGGATCACCGTTCCGGTTAATCCAACCGAGCAGAATACCTGGGCGCCGCTCAGAAATGAGATCGGCTTCGAGGCGGGTAGGCTCAACATCTATTGGGTTGATACCGTCAACGGCAACACCGGAACGGGATGGTCGAATTTCGGTCCGCAGATCGTCATGGGGATGAACACCGGTGACGAATTGCTGTCACATGAAATCGGCCATGCGCTTAGCCTCCTCCATATCAACGGGCAGCAGACGTTCGATCAAACTAATGTGATGCATAATGCGAGCAATACGCGACAGTTTCTTACCGAGGGACAGATCTTTAGGGCGCATATGAATTCGACGTCCTTGTTATGGACTCTGTTCCTAGATGTGGGGCAGCAGCCGCCTGGTCGTGATTGCGGGCACAATGATGCCAATGGAGCATGCCCGTCTCTCAATCGCCGCATATGGGACGACGGCACAGGCGCACCGGCGAACAACTAGAGGTAAACATGCGTAAGCTTATGGCCGCCTTGGTTATCGCGGTGTTCTCCGTTGGCGACCCTATAGCATCAACAGCCCAGGCGCAATTCGTCCAGATTAAAGCCTTGCCTGAAGCAAGCCGCGCAGTCATCGATACCTGGCTCCAGCGCGACTGCTATCTGGGTCCGTCGGAGGGAGAACTAAGTCGTTTGCGCACTCTCTCTGGAGTCGCACAAGGGGTCCTGGTCGAAGCATATGAGCAGGGGCCACCCCCTGAGCTGAAACGCCACTACGAGTCAGCCTTCTCCGCAGCGTACGATGCGCGTAGCAACGCACTCGCGCGAGAAGGCGAACGGCTGTTCGGCGCGGAGAATACCGCCAATCTTAAAGATGTAGATCGTGGGACTTACGTGCAGCACAGGCTTGAGGCTGCGCGGATTAACTATCGCACCAATGCCGTTCTCGGGCTTGGATTAGTGGGTGCCCGCAGCGCCTTACCTTTGTTGAATAGGATCGCCGCGGAGCCGACAAATCCAATGCGTCAGGCCGCGCGCAACTCGATTAGCGCGTTAGAGGAAGGACAAAAATCTCCGGCTCAAAAATCGCCATAATGTGAGGGAATGGTCAGAGCAGGGGAGATTTGAAGCCACGTCGGGCCCCGAGACTACTGAAGACTTCGTGAAGATTTGCAAAAACTCCATTCCACCCTCCCGGTCCACTTAGCAAAAAGTTACTGCATTTCCCCTACCGTATCACCCTGCACTGGTTCCTCATCAAGATTTTGCAAAAAAGTGGGGAAGGGGTCAGCTTGCGCTTCGCTGGGAATAATGTAACTCCGGCTGATCGCCGAACTGTATACTTTTGTGAACCCTGAGATTCGAGTTCCTAGGTCGCGACAAACGGGTTAGGAACACGCGACCCTCGCCTTGGCAATTCGGAAAGTAATGTTTACTAAAAGGCTTGATCGGAGCTTAGCTTCCCCACTTTTCTCTGATTAGTCAGCATGTTTCGAATATTCTATTCAGTACAGTATGTCGATGGAGATATGCCTTTTTCTAAAAGTTTCATCACAAATCTAGCACAATCTGACCGTTGGAGTTCTTCCCGGCTCACGGCACCTTGACCAGCAATTTAGACTGAGTGGTCGCCCTCCTCACCGCTCTCAGTCAGATCCTCTATTACCTGCCCCAAACGCTCTTGCTCAGCCTCTGTGATCCTAAAGAAGGCCAGCCCGAACGTCAGACCACTTACCCACTGCACGTTTGCCGCTTCAATCATGAGCGGCCATTCCACGTTTGGCGCATAGATGCGCAACTCCAACAATACGCCCGGTTCCACGGGAACAGGACTCTCGACGCGACATCCGCCCGAAGACAGATCAAGCATGACGCCCATTCCTTCCTTATTCATGGAACTCGAAAACGTAGTACGGAATTGCACACGAAGCCGTGGCGTCGCTCGGCGATCGACCGTCTTCATACCCATAACGGACTGACCTTCAATTTTTCCATCAATCAGGCGTTGGCCAAAGGCAATCCCATGGATGTCGGCCTCCTGCTCCGTCGCATACCAGACATCGGCGGAGAATTCGCGAGTCTTGACGCCTCGGTGATTGTCCAGGGAGACAAAGATGCGCAGCTGCCATTTCTCACCGTCTGCGTGATGATGTGGAGAAGATTGAATTGTGTATCCTTGATACTCGATCGTTCTGTCCATCGGCGTCATTCTGCTCCTTCGGTCAGGCGAGTTCGTTTCTTACTCACCAGCTTTGCTGTTCCTATTTCCTATGTACAGTCCGCAACTATGGCTCTTCCGCGGCATGGCATCCAGGGAATCACAGACGACGTCTCGATCTGCTTACTATGCCGCTGCCTGTTTTTCACTGTGCGAAATCCATTTGACGAGTAAGGCCCTGAGCTGCGCCAGTCGGACTGGCTTCGCAAAGTAATCGTCCATACCCGCATTCAGACATTTCTCACGGTCCCCTTCCATGGCATTTGCGGTCAGGGCAATGATGGGGAGTCGTTCGGTTCCCTGTTCCTGCTCGCGTGTCCGGATCATCGCCGTCGCCTTCCATCCATCCATCTCCGGCATGTGACAATCCATTAAGACCAGGGCGTAGCGGATCCGAGCGCTCGCTTCGATCGCTTCGAGGCCGTTGGCCACGACATCGGCTTGGTACCCAAGCTTTTCTAGCAGACACACCGCTACTGTCTGGTTCACGGGATAATCCTCTGCCACCAGGATACGGGCACGGGTCACCGCCGGCGTTTCCGTGACGAGGGGAGACGTAGCGACCAACTCATGGGTCTGGCTCGCGCTCTCGCCCGCGATACCCTCCGCAGGTGCTATTCGAGGGCTATCCATCATCGTCGACAAACAGTCGTAGACGTGGGCGCGACGGACGGGCTTGGTCAGAGTGGCCTGAAACCCTGCTCGTGTCATCTGTTCCGACTGCCCCCGAAAACCGACGCTGGTCAACAGGACCAAGCGTGTCGCCGCCAGTAGCGGATCGGCTGTGATCGCCTGCCCCAACTCGAATCCGTCCATGCCAGGCATATGACCATCAATGATCGCCACATCGAAGGGCTCCCGCCGGTCGGCGGCGGCACGCATGATGGTGCGGGCTTCGTCCCCGTCTGCTGCACTGGCACTCTGGAGTCCCCACTGGGCGGCATACTGTTCCAGGACACGCCGGGTCGTGGCATTGTCATCGACAATGCATACCCGTCGCCCATACAGAGGCCCTATGGAGAGCGGTGTCGTGAGAGCCGGCGCCGGTTGTGGGGTCAGTTCGACCGTAAATCGGAACGTGCTGCCTTGACCGACCACACTCGCCACCGTTATGTGTCCTCCCATTTGTTCTACAAGCTGTTTGCAAATCGCGAGACCCAATCCGGTGCCCCCGAACTTCCGTGTGGTCGAGCTATCGGCCTGCGTAAACGGCTGGAAGAGACTCGCCTGTGCCTCGGGGGGAATGCCGATGCCTGTATCTGTCACGGCACATTCAATCGTCACCGTGGTGGCCGTCTCTTCACCCCGCGTTACGTGGATCATCACCTCGCCCTCTTGGCTAAACTTGAGCGCATTGCCGATCAGATTGATGAGAATTTGACGCAATCGGCCGGGATCACCACGGAGCGCCGTCGGTACCGCCGGGTCGAGGAGACACCCTAATTCCATACCCTTCTGCTGCGCCGAGTCGGCGAAGAGATCTAAGGTATCTTCGACGAGAGACCGAAGGTCAAAATCGATCGTCTCCAATGTCAATCGGCCGGCCTCCAGTTTTGAGAAGTCCAGGATGTCATTGATAAGGTGGAGGAGAGCCTCACTGCACCGGCGCACGGTCTCGGCATACTCGCGCTGCTCGGCGGTCAGCGGGGTATCAAGTAAGAGCCCGTTCATTCCCATGATCCCATTCATGGGAGTACGAATTTCATGGCTCATCGTCGCGAGAAAAGCGGACTTGGCTTGCGTCGCGGCCTGAGCTTCGATCAACGCATCATCGAGGGCGCGATTCTTCTGCTCCAGTTCCAGGGCGTGGGTGCGGACCTTCGTCTCCGCCCATTTCCGTGTGACGAACTGACCAATCTGGCTCCCGAGGGTGACAAAGACCTGCATCAGGTCCTCATCAAGTACGCGAATCTCAAGGCTGAAGAATTCCATTACCCCCAGGACGTGATCATCGAGCCGGACGGGAAACGCGAAGGCGGTATGAAGTTGCGCCTGCGCGGCATAGGGTGCACGAGGAAAGTTTGGATCCTCCATCACATCGCGGATCGTGGCGGGTGCTTCGCTTGCCCACACACGCCCAGGGAGGCCGACGCCACGCGTCAAGACCATGTGCCTGGTCATCCGTGAGAATTCCGTCGCCTCCACCGAAGGCTGATGCCAGATCTCGGCACAATTGAGGACATCGGCCTGGTCGTTCACAAACCAGAGCGACCCGAGGTCCCAATGAGCAAGCTCGCAGATGATCCGGAGGATCTTCGGCATCGCGTCCCCCAGCGTGTCCGCTTCAGCGAGGACCTGGGTCGTATGGTACTGCAAGGCCAACCGCTCCTCCGTCCGCTTCCGTGTCGAGATATCCCGCACGAAGGCGCTGAACGTAAAGATCCCCCCCCGTTGGAGGGCTGGTGAGATCGCCACTTCCACAGGAAACTCCTGTCCGTCCCGGCGGCACAGCGTGGCTTCGAGCCGTGTATTGAGATACGTGCCTTCCCCCGTCTCGAGAAAATTCCGCAATCCGGATTCAGACGCTGCCCGGTATTGCAAAGGGAGAATGGTGGCGGAGAGCAGCCGCCCGATGGCTTCTGGCCTCGACCAGCCGAACATCTCTTCCGCTTGGCCGTTCCAGTCGGTAATGACTCCCGCAGCGTCCATCCCGATGAAGGCATCCAAAGCGGTAGCCACGATGCGCCAGGTGTGGGCATGGCTCTCGCGAATCAACACGTCGGCCTGACGCTTATCTTCGAGCAATCGTTTGCGATCGAGCGCCTGGGAGACCGCATGTCCGAGACGGCCCAGGCGGTCCTTGAGCAAGTAGTCGGTGGCTCCCGCCCGCATACAGTCCACGGCCATATCCTCGCCGATGCAGCCCGAGACGACAATAAACGGAATATCGAGTCCCCGCTCTTGCAGGAGCCGCAACGCATCGAGGGCGGTGAATTGCGGCAGGGTGAAATCCGATAGGATGAGATCCGGCGGCTGGTCCAGGGCGCGAAGATAGTCGGCTTTCGAATCGACATGGCGGAGAACCAGCGTAAAGCCAGCCTCACGGAGCGACTCAATCATCAGCTCCGCATCGTTTGACGAGTCCTCAAGTAAGAGGAGATTCAGGTGTGTCGGCATCGCGTGTGGCCCTAGACAGCGGTGTTCACCCTTCGGTGAGAACGTCAACCTGGCTCATACTGTTGGCTCAGTATAGGATACGTGTTGCCGCCGACCAATAAAATGTGAAGAATCCTACGTGTAGGCCGGGGGGGCCGCTTTTCTCAGCGAGACTAAAACAAGCAGTCCCACCCTCAGACAACCTACCCCCACAAGAGACCACAAACCAGGATGCTCCTGACATGGGAGCAAATGGGGCTGGTTTGTCCTGTCCTGGTAGCAGTGTGGTTGAAAGCAGAAAATAATTGATCGTCTCTTCCTCCAATGACAAGGTGGGTTGCTGGATCGTGACCGTGCCGTCTTCGCTAATGAGTTGATCCAGGTGTAGGGATGAGCTGGGACGGTCGGGGCACCTATCAGGAGTGGATGCGCCAGAAAGACAATGAGACAGCCGGTTAATCACATAGCTGATGAAGGCTCACATGACGAAGATTCTAGTCATAGACGATGATGCCCGCGACCGGGGCCTCCTCCTTGCCGTCCTGGAGGAAAGAGGATATGAAGTGATGTTGGCAGACAATGGTGGGACAGGGTTAATGTTATGTCACCGGGGAACTCCTGATGCTGTCGTGTTGGACCTCAACATGCCTGGAATAGACGGTCGCAGCCTACTGGGGCAATTGCGGATACTACACCCCACCCTACCGGTCGTAGTTTTTAGTGGACTCAAAACAGATGAGATTGAGCAAGAGATGCTGAACCAGGGCGCCACCGCCTGTATTCAGAAGGCATTTTCACTGGATCAACTGGGGTCGGCATTGCAAGAGGTCCTACCCTCCCCCACACAAGCTGACAGCTGAATGGCCAGAACTCCTGGTAGCAGATTGCTGGCGAAACCTGCCTCCCCCTGCTCACCACGGGTTCAAATCCCCAACGAGAAACCAACAAACGACGGAGCATTCACTCAACTTCGGCATTGATCTGGTGGTAAATGCCGCATGACTCACTGGTCATATCCAGCGACACAGGGTCCCTCCACGGCAGGCGATACAACCATCATTGGCACTTTTCCTCCGCTCCCGCTCAATCAGACGGCGCTCGAACTGCTGAAGCACAAATATGGAAGCCGTTCGGTGGAAACGGAACTGGTGTTTCCGAGCGAAGCACAGACACGGTTGAATGCGAGTAATATCAGCCGAAGTCTCCATCTTGCTCTGAAGAAAGCCAAGATGACCGATTTTCATTTCCATGACCTTCGCCATACCTGTGCTACGCGTATGGTCCAGGCCGGAGTAGATCTGTACAAGGTGCAGCGATTACTGGGGCACAAGTCGCCGATCATGACGCAACGCTATGCGCATCACTATCCTGAGAGCCTGCGGGATGGGATCGAAGTGTTGGATGTCGGGCGGGGAGTTAGCACAAATTTAGCACAATTGCGGATCGTCCCTCAGGCCGAGTCTGCAAGCTGTTGAAAAATTGGTGCCCCCGATACGAATTGAACGTACGACAAACGGTTTAGGAAAGCGCTTTCATTACCCTACTCTAGCCCACTCAGGCTCATTCAGGCCCAGTCCAGCCAAGAGTTAGGGAAAAATGAGTTTTGGCTGGAGTAGGCTGGAATGAGTTGGAGTGAGGTGGAGTTGAGCACAAAATGAGCACAAATGCAGTGGCCTTCACTTAGCGCAGGACTAACTTCGGCATCCAGCTGACGAGCCACCTGTCCACAATTTGGATGGGCACAACATTAATTCGTTCCTTCCGTTCTGACGCTTGCGGATGACAGACAAGCCGTTCTACACTCCAACCGCTCATGACAAGCATCGCACTGGACACGGTCGAGTGCCGCGCGCTTCCGCCCTCGCCGGTGCGCGTTTTTTCCACTCGCCTTGAAAGCTTGCGGGGCTTAGCGGCTCTTGCGGTCGCCCTCTATCACAGTGTTTCTGTATTTGAAGCGGAACCACAGTGGCAGTCGCTTAACCGGGCACTGCAACTCATAGGCAGTGGTGGCGGGCCGGTCTTTTTGTTTTTTGTGCTAAGCGGGTATGTCCTCGCACTCTCTCTTCGTGATGATCTATTACAACCCGACAACAAACAAATTGCCCGATCAATCGCCAGCTATTATTTCAGACGCGCCGCGCGTCTTTTCCCGCTTTTATTCTTTGTGATTGGCATCTCTTTCGTTTTGCAATGGCAAACCCCCGCGCCACTGCAAGATGATCTTACACCTTTTGCTAAGGCTGTTATGGTGCCTGTTCATGGAGTAAGGGAACTGACAAAAAACATTTTGTTATTTTCCAGTTCTATCGTTCCAGTCGCATGGACATTACGCATCTTGAGTTCCAACTCCAAGTGCAACACTACCAGCCTTGTTGGGCTAAGGTGTTGCTATGCCAACGAAATGCTATACACACTTGAGTGCGGAAGATCGTGAGACCTTGAGTCTGGGCCTGGCCCATGG
>Ga0163152_10004295_pt1 | contig 17744 bp, 12 predicted proteins | sample OliLakLV19MP8IB2_FD_148635 | JGI IMG/M metagenome (GOLD analysis project Ga0163152, IMG submission 148635) | Freshwater microbial mat bacterial communities from Lake Vanda, McMurdo Dry Valleys, Antarctica - Oligotrophic Lake LV.19.MP8.IB-2 | ecosystem: Environmental > Aquatic > Freshwater >... | reverse complement strand
ATTCAGAATGAGCCGCCTCCCAGGCCGCCCGAGAAGCCGCCGGACAACAGGGTGCACCCGAAGCCTGCAGCTCCGAAGCCGGCGGTGACCAAGCCGTCGAATTCGAAGCCGGAGCCGACTGTTGATCCAACAGTGTCGCGGCCAGTGCCAGTGCCCGATCAGGCAACGAAGCCGATCAAAAAACCGTCGGACAATGCCCCGAGGCCGACCACGCCGGCCATCAACAACGACGTGATCGAGGGCCCGCTGCTCGTCGGAAAAGGGCCCGTCCCCGGCAGTGAAGCCTCGATCGGCGGCTTGAACGGGGTCGACTTCCCGTACAACTATTATCTGGAGCTGCTTCGAACGAAGATCGCACAAGCCTGGAAGGTGCCGCCCGGCAGTGTGCCGCCGGGGAAGAAAGCCACGGCGCTGGTTACTTTTCGCATCCAGCGGGACGGCAAGGTGTCCCGTTCCACCCTCGTGGAGCCGTCAGGCCGATCGGACTTTGACCAGTCGGCGTCACGGGCCATCGTCGATGCCCAGCCGTTTCCGCCACTGCCGCCGGCATTCGGCGGACAGTTTCTTGTCGTGAATTTCCAGTTTGCCTATCAGGGACAATAGTCGGGAGGGCCTGTGATCGGTTGCGTGAGGCGGGGTGGTGTGGGAATTTGGGTAGGGCGCGCCGGATGGGCGGCGGCGGTTGCCGTTCTCGGATTGATCCTGACCCGCGGGCCCGAGGCCCTGGCGCAATTGGAAACGGGGCAACCGCCCGAGCAGGAAGTGACGCTGTCGCTCGAGTTCACGGGCCAGTCGAAATTGAACCTCCTCCTCGAGGCCTTTACCGCTGGCCCCGGGACAACCGTCTCCGATGCCGACAAGACACGGGGAGTGGTGCAGAACGACCTTGCGCTGACGGACCTTTTCAGCCTGGCGTCGGTGCCGGCCGGCCTCGGCCTCCGGCCGCCGGCCGATACGACGGGGTGGTCCGGCTACCTGCCCGCCGACGGCGGCATTTACATGTCCATTTCCGATCGGGGCTATCCCGGGGCGCGCTTCCTGGCCGGCGGAAAGCTCCGGCTGGCCGGCAGCGACCTGGTCCTCGACGCCTGGCTCAAGGAGTATCCCTCGTGCCGCGACATCCTGACCCGCAGTTATCGCGTCCAGCCGCAGTGGTATCGGGAAGCGGCCCATCGGTTCAGCGATGACATCATCCTGTACCTGACCGGAATCGAAGGGATCAGCCGGACGCGCATCGCGTTCATCTCCAACAAGACTGGCAAAAAAGAGCTCTATCTCACGGATCCGGACGGCGAGAATGTCCGGCAACTCACGCGCGACAAGTCGATCGCCCTGTCGCCGGCCTGGAGTGCCGACGGCAAGCGCCTGGCCTTCGTCTCATTTCGCAAGGGGGATGCCGACCTCTATGCGGTGAATTTGAGCAGCGGCGAAATTGGCTCGATGGTGTCGCGGCCCGGACCGGAGATCGGTCCTTCCTTCAGCCGCGATGGGCGCCGGTTGGCCTGGTCCTCCACCGTCGGCGGGCAGAGCGAGATTTACGCCGCCGGCCCGGACGGGCTCTCCCCGCGCCGGCTGACCACCAACCGGGCCATCGACACGGCGCCAGCCTGGTCGCCGACAGGCAACGAGCTGGTGTTCACCAGCGACCGCTCCGGAAACCCGCAGCTTTACGTGATGGATGCCGAGGGAGGCAGCGTGCGCCGCCTCTCGTGGGAGGGAAACTGGAACGACTCCGCCGACTGGTCGCCCGATGGCCTCCGGCTCGTCTACGTATCCCGGCGGGGGGGACACTTCAAAATCTGGTCAATGCTGGCCGACGGGGGAGGGCCGGTGGCCATGACCACCGGCGGCGGCGACGACGAAAATCCGAAGTGGGCGCCGGACGGCCGCAAGATTGTTTTTTCCAGCACCCGGCAGGGGCGGCGCGCCCTCTACACGATGAACTCGGACGGTTCGGGCGTCCGGCGTCTGACAACTCTTGACGCCGAATGCTACGGCACATCCTGGGGACCGCGACTGCCGCGATGATCGGTGTCTGGTTGCCGGCATGACGATCATCGAATACACTCGGCGGTATCACCTGCAAATTGAGATGCTGATCGAAGATGAGCCATTCCGATCAAACGGAAGAAGGAGAATCGAACAATGTCGATCGTCCGCACCACCGCTAACTGGTCGCTCCTGGTCCTGATTACGGGTTGCGCTCTCATATCAACCGGTTGCTCGAAGAAGAAGACCACCCCAGCGGATGTCACGCAGACCACGCCGGTCCCGGACAACTCGTCTTCCACGGACACCGGTGACGGCAATGGAGACGCCCCCGTCGACGCCTACCAGGAAGATCCAAGTCTTCGGGACATTTTCTTCACCTATGACGACCACACGCTGTCCGAAGAAGCCCGTTCTGTACTTTCCGGAAACGCCTCCCATCTCCGCGAGATGGGAGCCCTCCGTGTCATGGTCGAAGGGCACTGTGACGAGCGCGGGACGGTCGAGTACAACCTGGCTCTTGGCCAGCGTCGCGCCGACGCCACCCGCGACTACCTCGTGGACCTGGGCGTGGAAGCCTCCCGCGTGGCCACCATAGCCTACGGCGAGGAGCGTCCGTTCGAGACGGGACACGACGAGTCGGCCTGGTCGCAGAATCGTCGGGCGCACTTCCGTGTGACCAATCCCTGATGAGGCATCCGTTTCACCGCGGCCTGGCAGCTGAAACAGCTGCCGGCCTCCTGCTGATCGCCCTCGCCACCGGTTGCTCGCCGCGGCAATATTTCCAACAACCGGCGAATGTCGAGGAATCCGTGGAGATGCTTCGCGCCATGAGATCGGAGCAGGCGGCCATGACCGGGAAGATCGGCGCGCTCGAGGCGGAATTGCGCTCGCAGGCCACCCGGTCCGCGGAGCGCGAGGCCAACCTGAAAGCGGAACTGACGACGTTGAACGAAGCTCTCGAGCGCCTGTCCGGTCAGCTCGAAAACCTGGGGGAACAGGTGCAGCGTCGCGCCCGGCCGGCTCCCACGCCAACCTGGCAGCCGACTCCCCCCCCCATTAGCACCGACCCGTACGGGGGAGGGGCGGTGCCGGACTCTGCTTCAGACCGGACGCCGGCGCCTCCGAATGAATCGCGTCAGTCACCCGTCGGCGATCCCGGTGAGTTGTACGATCGCGCCTACCGGGACGTGACCCGCGGAAACTACGAGCTCGCCTCGCAGGGCTTTCGTGAGTTTCTGGATCGACATCCGGGCGACGACCTGGCGGACAACGCGCAGTACTGGCTGGGAGAATGTTTCTACGTCCAGGACCAGATCAGCGAGGCGGCCCGCGAGTTCGAAAAAGTGGTGAACGAGCACCAGCGTGGGGACAAGGTGCCGGCCGCCTGTCTCAAGCTGGGCTACTGCGCCCTGCGCCGAAACGACACGACGGACGCCAAGCGCTGGTTCGACGAGGTGATCCGGAAATATCCATCGTCGGAAGAGGCCCGATCGGCCCGCAACAAGCTGGCTTCGATCGAATAGTCACCGACGGTCGGATCATTCAATGACCGGCCCTCCGTTGAGTCGCCGATCCCGGACGAGGCGTCGGTAAAGCGCTTCGGTCTGCTCCAGCATCGACGGGAGATCGTAATTCTCCCGCACCTGCGTGGGGCCAGCCGCCCCGAGTCGTTCCGCCAGTTGTGGCTCGAGAAAGAGGCGCTCGATCGCCTGGGCCATCGCAGTCGGATCGCCCGGCGGCACGATCAGTCCGGTCTTCCCGTGGACGACCATCTCCGGAATGGAGTTCAGGTCGGAACCGACGACCGGCACCCCGAGGGCCTGGTACTCGAGGGCCACGCGGCAGATGGCTTCGGAGGAGACGGAGGCAATCAAGCCGACATCCAGAGCCGACATGAGCGGCCGGATGTCATCCTGTCGCGGCAGCAATTTGACGAGTCGTTCGATCCCGAGGTGCTGGGCACGCTCCCAGAGGAGGGCCGGCGTCAATCCCTCCGGCGCCCCGGCAATGACCAGACGCGCATCCGGAAATCGGCCCGCCAGGCGGCTGAAGGCTTCGAGCGCGACAAGGTGCCCCTTGGCCTCCGCCAGACGCCCGATGACACCGACAATTCGCGCCCCGCGGGGGAGGCCCAGGGCATCACGGACGTTCCATCGGTTTCCGGGTCCGGAGCGAAAGGCCTCGACGTCCAGTCCGGGCCGGATGGTGACCACCCGCTCGGCTCCGATCCGAAAGCCCGCGTAAAAGCGCGGCCGCATGAACTCGGCGGCCAGGACATGGGCCGCGGTGAGACGCTCGTAGAGCCACCGATTCAGCAGATGGCGGCGCGGAGGACGGACATCGCCGCGCGTCCGCACCAGGGGTGGTCCCTGTCCGCCGAGAGCCAGGGCCGCCGCCACATGATCATCGGCACGGTGAACATTGATCAGGTCAAACCGGCTCTGGCGGAGGTACCGTCCGAATCGATGAATGGTGATCGGGAGGTGGATTGGACCCGGCCGAAAGTCGTAGGCATCCAGTACCTGGAGCCCACGTCGGCGCGCTTCGACCAGCGGAGGACTGTCGGCAAAGCCGGCCACGACCACGCGATGTCCGCGCGCCGCGAGGCCCGCCGAGAGGTTGATGGCGTACTCGGCGCAGGCGTTGTACCAGCGCACCGTAACCATCTGGAGGATACGGAGAGGTTCGCTCACGCGCTCCACGAAATCCGGGAGGGGGTCCTGGCGCCGCCGCCGACGCCTTTCGGAAGAGGCCCGGGGCTGTTAGGCTGCGCCGCGTTTATCTCAAGTCATTCGGATCGGGTGAAACTATCACAGCATGGCCAGTCCCTGGGAAAAGCTTGGCAAGAGACTTCTCTTTGCCCCATTCGCGCTGGCGCCCCGGCGAGGACTCGAGCCGATCCGTCCCGGCTATCCGCCGGCCCGCGTCCTCATCATTCGGCCCGATGACCGGATCGGCAACCTGGTACTTCTCCTGCCGCTTCTCGACGCCATTCACCAGGCCTGGCCCGGCGTCCGGGTTGACCTGCTCCTGGCTCGGGTGTCCGCCGACCTGATCCAGGGCGATCCGCGTGTCGCGCGGACGATCGTCTTCGATAAGCGCCGGCTCGTCGAAAATGGTTTTCGGGCCCTCGACCTCTTTCGTGAACTGCGACGCGAGCCGTATGACCTTGTGCTCGACGCAAGTCATCCGCAGGAATTTTCGTTGACCGGCTCGCTGCTCACGGTGGCGGCCCGCGCCAGGCGGCGCGTCGGATACCTGGCCGGATCATCGGGGCGTGTTCTTGACGCCGGCCTCCTCTTTCAACCCGACCCGTCACGCCACCAGTCGGAGGTATTTCTCGACCTTCTGCGACGACTCGTTCCCGGTGTCGAGGGCGGACCGCTTTCGCTGCCGATCGGCCTGGCCGAGCGTGACGCCGCGCGTCAGGTGCTGATCGAGGCCGGCGCCGATTTGGGACGCCGGTGGCTGGGTATTCACCCCGGCGGGCGAGGTGTCAAACGGTGGCCGATCGATCAATTCGCCGAACTGATCGATCGCCTCGCCGGGCACGCGAATCGACAGATCCTGGTTTTCCAGGGACCCGGTGAGGAGGATCTGGTTCGACAGATCGGAAACTGCCCTGCGGTAACCATCCCTCGACTGCCAGTCCGTCCGTTCGCGGCTGCGCTGACCCATCTGCACCTGATGATTGCCGGGGACACCGGGCCGATGCATGTGGCCGCGGCGGTCGGAACACCAACGCTGGCCCTGTTCCTGTCCGCCAATCAGGGCGTTTTCGGGCCACCGGGCCCGCGAAACCGGGCTCTCTACGATCCTAGGGGGCTGCCGGTCGAGGTTGTTGTGGAGGCGGCCGAATCACTGTGGGAGTCATCCACACCGCGGGCCTGAATGGCGGTCGGGGCGCTCCGCCGTCGCCGACGGGCCTCGTCCAGTGCCTCCCGAAAAAGTGAGGATGTCGCTGCGTACCAGGCCAGTGCCAGTAGTTGGAGTGGGGCCGCACCCCGCGGACAGTGCCGCCAGCCGAACAGGACCCGATTGCACTGGGTAATGATTCGAATCTGCCGGGCGTCGTGGCTCGTTCGGATGGCGCCGGCCGACGCGTGTCGAACCACAATCGAAGGTTCGTAGGCGATTCGTCGTCCCAGAGCGGCGCCCCGCCGGGCCAGGTCAACGTCCTCCCAGTAGAAAGGTTTAAACAGGGGATCGAATCCGCCCAGCGACGCGAACATCTCCCGGTGAAACGCCGCATGGCCGCCGACGGCGTAGTCCGAGGGCAGGAGGCCATCCAGTGCCGGGCGCTGGTCCCGCTCGTTGTGCCGGATCCGGGGCAGCCCGAACGGCCAGGCAAGCCGCTTGGCCCCCTCTCGAAATCGGCCTGATTCGTCGATCGAGCGGAAGGTGACCGCGAAGAGGTCCGGGCGCTGGAATAATTCAAGGAGTGGTGGCACGGGGTTGGTGAGGAGTTCGGTATCGTCGTTGAGGAGCACGACCACGCCGGCGGGGCACTCGACGACGGCGCGGGTCGCCGAGGCGCCGAATCCACGATTGCCCTGATGCACGATCCAGCGAACCCCGGGAAACTCAGCCCGGAGTTCGTCGGCCACCCGGCCGTCGCCGCTGTCGTCCACGATGACGGCCCGTTCGAGCAGGGAGGGCGAGGCCGAGCGGACGGAAAGGAGCGCCCGGCGAAGCCGATCCACATTGCGGTAGGCCGGAATGGCGAGGCCGATGATGGGGTCGACGCGCGGTACAATCCGCGCTTCGGCCGTCGGCGATTCGGGTCGCCACTTGGCGATCTCGGCGGCCGCCCCGGCACCCCCTCGAAACAGGATCACTTCCGGAGTGCCGACGGCCGCCGCCAGGTGCGCGGGTCCGGAATTCATGCCGATGAAGAACCGGGCCGATTCGATCAGGGCCGCCGTCACCCGGATCGGCTGATCCAGCAGGCAGCAAACCCGTGGATTTTCGCGGGCGATGACCCGGGCCCACTCCCGCTCACGGGCCCCCGCGCCGACCAGGACGATTGACTCCAGGGGCAACGCCGCCGCCACGAGGTGCGGAACGAAAGCCGTCGGCGGCAGGAACGATGGGTCGGTTGATACGCCGCCGTAGTGGGCCACCAGGTACCGCTTCGGTTCAAGGCCGTTTTCGGTCAGCAACGCCCGGGCTCGTTCGCGATCGATGTTGGAGAGGGGCAGGTACGGGGCCGCATCCGATTGTTCCGCCCCGAGCCGGGCGGCGAGTTCCAGGTTCAGCCGGGTAATGCTGGTCCCCTCCCGATAGTCGAGTTTCCGGTTGAGGAGCCGGGCGCGGCCTCCGCTCACGAATCCGGCGCGCACGCTCGCACCGGACAGGAATGCCAGCAGTTCGTTCCGGAAGAATCTCTTGAACAGGATCGCATGGGACGGTTTCTCTTGTCGCAGTTCCCCCACGAAGGATAGCCAGCCTGCCAGTCCCCGGTGCCGGCCCTTCCGGTCGTAAACGATCAGGCGGTCGATGACATCGAGCTCCGCAAGGAGCTCCTGTCCCACCGGGTCGACGACCACCACCAGGCGCGCGGCGGGATGGCGGCGTTTCAGGGCCCGGAAGGCCGGAATGGCCACCATCGTGTTGCCGATCGAGCCATTGCGGAAGGCCAGGATGGTTCGGACGGGGCATTCCGCGTCACGCCTCACGAGGTACCTCGCCAGAGTTCGAGGAGTTCAGGCAGCACGGCCTCGACCGGTATTGATGCCAGGCAGGCGCACGGGCCCCTGCCGCGGCGGCAACGGATCGTGCAATCGGCGCGTCGGCCGCGGATCGCGCGGTGCCGATTGGAGAGGCGCGTCCAGTGGATGGGATTCTGTGGCCCGAAGAGTGCCAGTGTCGGCCGGTCCAGCGCCTCGGCCAGCTGCCGCGCACCACCATCGGGTCCGACGACCGCCCGGGCCGCGCCGAGAAGAGACAGGAGCGCCCGAATGCTTTCGGCCAGGATGATCGGCGGCGGTCGGGACATGCCGATGGAAACGCTTCGCAGTTGATCACCCTCGCCGGGTCCGCCGACGAGGACGATGGGCGCTCGAGTGGCGACGGCAAAGCCGTCGAGCAGCGCCGCCATGCGTTCCGGCGCCCACCGTTTGTACTCACGGCGGCTGGCAGGAACGGCAACGAGAATTGCGTTGTCGAAAGCGGAGGGTCCGGCCGATCCGAGCGCCTCCATCAATCGATCGTACCCGTCCGCCTTTTCCGCGTCGGTGAGCCAGAGCCGTGGCACGGCACCCACGGTTGGAATGCCGACGGCCCGAATCAGGTCGAGTTTACGCTCGGCCGTGTGACGCGGCGGGCCGCTCTCATTCCGATCGACGGCAATCGTGTAAGCCAGGCGCCGGCCGCGGAGTCGCCAGCCGATCCGGATCGGGGCGCCTGATTGCCAGGCGAGACGGGCGCTGGTGGCGCTTCCCTGGAAATCGATGGCGAGATCGAAGCCCTCCTTCCCGAGTTTCGCGCCGAATCCAAGTGACGCCCGGAACCCCCGGGGATGACGGCGCAACTCGTCGTAGAAAGGCGGCCCGGCCACGAGTGCCTGGTCGAACGGAGCCTCGGTCACGAGAGTGACCTGCGCACCGGAGGTTCGCAGGGCCGTCAGGGCCGGCGTTGCCAGGACCAGGTCCCCGAGGCGTTTCAACTGGATGGCCAGGACGCGGCGGACCGCCACGACTCAGGTCGTTTCGCCGGCCGGGGCCAGCTCCGGCGCCGGTTCCTCGTCGCGGAACTGGCGACGGTAGAGTCGGCTGTAGATGCCGCCCGTTGCGATCAGTTCCTCGTGGGTGCCGTCCTCGGTGACCCGGCCGCTCGAGACAACCAGGATGCGATCGGCCCGCGTCACCGTGGAGAGGCGGTGGGCGATAACGAACGTCGTCCGGTCCGCGAGGAGGCGTTCGATCGCCTCCTGCACCAGGGCTTCTGATTCCGTGTCCAGCGACGAGGTGGCTTCGTCGAAGATCAGGATCGGCGGATTGCGCAGGATCGCCCGGGCGATCGCCAGCCGCTGCCGTTGGCCGCCGGACAGGAGCTGGCCGCTCTCACCGATGGACGCATCGTAACCGCGCGGCATGGCCACGATGAAATCGTGCGCATTGGCTGCCTGCGCGGCCGCCTCGACTTCCTCCCGGCTGGCGGCCGGGGAACCGTATGCGATGTTGGCGGCCACGGTGTCGTCAAAAAGGATCGTCTCCTGGGTCACGATCCCCATCAGGCGCCGGAGGTCTTTCAGCTTCACGCTTCGCGTGTCCCGTCCGTCGATCTCGATCACACCGCTCGTCGGTTCGTAAAACCGCGGGATCATGTCGACCAGCGTGGTCTTGCCGGCCCCGGAAGGCCCGACGATGGCCACCGTCTGGCCGGCCCTGACCTCGAAGTCGATCCCGGCCAGAACGGGCGTTGCCCCGTCGTATGAGAAGCCGACGCCGCGAAAACGAATCGATCCATGGAAAGACTCAATCGGCGTGCCGATGTCGTCGAGGGGCTCGCTCGGCATATCCATCAACTCGAAGACCCGGGTTGCCGAGACCCGGCCGCGCTGGATCTTGCCGAGCGCACCGGAAACTTCCTTGAGCGGGTGCATCAGCGAGAACATGGCGAACAGGAACAGGAAAAACCGGCCGGCGGTGAGGCCCGACTGCGGATCCAGCACGGCCAGACCGCCGTACCAGAGGACGACCACGCCGACCGACACCGCCCAGAACTCCGAGAGTGGCGCGGCCAGGAGATCGATGGACAAGAGGCGCGTCACAGTCCGTCGATACCGGTCGGTGGCCCGGCGAAATCGCTCTCGCTCCGTATCCTCCTGCGCGAATGCCTTGACCACACGCACGGATTGGACCGTTTCCTGGAGGTGTTCCTGAAGATCGGCCAACCGTTGCTGGGCCCGTCCGGAGTGCTTCTTGAGGCGCACGGCCAGACGGCCAAGGAAGAACATGAGCGGCGGCAGAATGACCAGTGTCGTCATGGCCAGGCGGGCGTCGACGGCAAAGGTGATGCCGAGGTAGACGAACACGAGCAGCGAGTTGTGCAGGACCTGGGTGAGCCCCGCCACGGTGAAGCTTTTGATCGCCTCGACGTCGTTGATGACCCGGCTGATCAGCCCGCCGGAGTGATTCCGATCGAACGCCGACAGTGGCAGGTGAATGACCCGCGCGTAGAGATCGTTTCGAATCGCTTCCGTGGCTCGTTGCTCGAGGCGCGTGAACAGGATCTTGCGAAGATAGTCGAAAGAATTGCGAAGCAGGATCAGGATAATGGCGCTGAAGCAGATGACGGCCAGGATCTGGCGGCGAGGGGAATCGGCCAGGATGGATCTGAGGCCGCTCAGGAAAGAAACCCTCGCCTCGTCGAGATGCAATGCCTTGAGGTGACCCAGGGCTTCCGCAAAGACGGTCGCGATGCGATCGGGAATGTCCAGGCCGGAAACCACGGGAGCGGTCACCGGGGTTTGCGGTTCCGCGGCGAACAGGCCATCAATGACCGGGTAGATCATCCCGATCGAGAACCCGGACAGCAGGGCATACCCAGCCATGCACACGAGTCCGAGGGCAAGCGTCCGCCACTCGGGTTTCAAATAGGCGAGCAGGCGTCGATTCGGATCCATGCGGGGATGACGGGCGGCGCCGAAGCTGGCCCCACCCGCCGAAACTACAGGCTAAGCCTGTCCCCGCGCGCCGTCAACGGACCAGTACCATCTTCCGGCTCTCGACGGCATCCGGGGAGAGCAGTCGGTAGTAGTAGACGCCCGAACTGACGGCCCGTCCCTCCTGATCGGTACCGTCCCAGAGTACCTGGTAATCGCCCACCGGCATCGGCCGATCAACCAGTACCCGGACCAGGCGGCCGGTCGGTGAGAAAACCTCCAGTCGAACAGGGAGGAGATCGCCGCCGCGCAAAGCCCTCTCAATCCGCCAGTCGATCGCCGTGACCGGGTTGAACGGATTTGGCCGATTCTGGGCCAGATGGAAGGGCTTCAGGCCAGGGACAGGACTCTCCGGCACGCCGGTCTGGTAGAAGATCGGCGAGGTGAGCAGCCCGGTGTGCCGCGGATCGTGATGGAACATCGGCCAGGGGCTGGCCAACGCGTTGAATGTCCATGGCGTGTCCCAGACGTACACCTTCTGATCGAATGACTCGGCCACGATTTCCGTCAGGCCGTCGCCGTCCAGGTCCCACGCCGCCGGCCCGCCTTCGATCAGGTTGCCGGTCTGGATCGGGAAGCCCGGAAGACGGGTGCCGTTGGCATAGTAGCCATGCAGACGGCCAATCTGGTCGCCAAACAGGACTTCCGGAATGCCGTTGGCATCGACGTCCACCAGGATCGGGCTGGAGCGGACGGCAACATTGGCGCCGAGCGCATCCTTGATGAGGACCGGCCAGCCGGGGAGCAGAGTGCCATTATTGCGCCAGGCGAAAACGACTCCGTTGGAGGCCCCGGTCACGACATCGGGAATGCCGTCTCCGGTCAGGTCACCGATGGCGGGCGAGGAATCAAAGTCTTCATTCAACTGGATTCCCTGTGGCCAACCGGTCGCGGCCGTGCCGTCGCCATTCAGCGCATACACCTTCGAGTCACTGGCTCCGAAGATGATCTCCGGCTGTCCGTCGTTGTCGATATCGCCGACGGCCGGGGAACTGGTGATCTCGCCGAGCGTCGTGTAGGGAAATCCGGGAAGTTCAGTCCAGTTGACCGGATTGAAGACATGAAGCTTCCTGTCGCGCATGCCGACGATCACTTCCGGCCGACCGTCGCCGTTCATGTCAGCCAGGGCCGGCGTTCCGTAACAGTAGGCGGTGTTGATGATCTTGATGACACCAATGGTGGCCGGGTTCGCGTCACCGTCGACGATCTCGGCGCCGGTGTGATGGAAACCGAACAGCACGCGGCCGCACATCACGAAGAGCTCCAGGTCGCCGTCCCCATCGACGTCGCCCATGGCCACCGAACTGAGTGGATTCGGGTCAACCAGCGACTGAACATTGAGATTCCTCGGCCATCCGGATTCGATCTGCCCGAACTCGTTCCACAGGTAGAGATTGGCCAGCCATGAGACGGCTGCCACTTCCGGCGAGCCGTCCAGGTCGACATCGCCCACCGCCGGTGCGTTCCAGTAGCCGGGCTTCGTGGTGTTGGTCAGGACGCCGAGAGTCCGGATGTCGCCGTCGCCGTCAAAGACCTCGGTACCGTCCGGCTGAATGGCGTAAACCTCGCCAGCCCCCGCCAGGATCTCGAGATCGCCGTCATAGTCAAGGTCAGCCAGCGTTACCGACGCGTTGGTGGCCGACTCCAGTTCGACGGGAAACTGGTCATGCAGCGGCAGGGTGGTCGAGGCCGAGAAGACAGTCGAAAGCGGCCCTTCGTTTCCGGAAGAATCCTGGGCGGCCACCTTGTAAAAGAAGGCGGTCAGGGCGGGCAACCCCTCATCGTTGTAGTAGGCGGTCCGGATCGTGGTGTTCTGATTGATCCGGCTGTAGCTGCCGCCGGACGTGGCGCTTCGATAGATGTTGTAGCCGAGCAGGTCGATCGTTGTGCTCCGGACGAACAGCAGCGAGATGGAACTCTCGGCACCGCGGGCCGTCAGGCCGGCCATCGTGCCGGTTGGCGTCCTGGCATCGATCAGGAAACTGCCCAGCGCGGTCAGAGGACTGTAAAGATCGTACAGCGACACCCGAAGTTTCTTGCCGTTCGAACCAAGCCCGGTGGTGTCACTCATCTGAAAGCGAAAGGTGTCTGATGGCCGGCTGATGGCGAGGCTGCCGCCGGTCATGGTGCCGAACGTCACGGTCGAGTCGCTGATCACGATGGCCGGGTCGGTGCTTCTCAAGATTGCCGTGACGTTCCGCGCCTGGCCGAGTCCGGCGTTTCGCAACTCGACACGCAGCGTCACATCCTCGTTGGGAGCGAACACGGAGTTGCCGTTGCCATTGCCGGTCGTGTCACGCGGGAACTGGCGGAACCACTGGAATACCGGGGCGTGAACGTAGAGAACGACCTCCTCGACAATCGTACCGGCGCTGGATTGCCAGGTGACCTGGATCACCGGTTCGGTCCGGTCCGGGGCGGTGCGGCCGAAGGCGAGGACGAGGGGATCACCCGGATTGACCTGCGCCCCCGATGCGACCGAGGGATAACTCGAGACACCATCCACCACGGTCACGAAGGCTGACAGCGAGACGACCGTGGCCGATACACCGGTGGCGAGGGCGCCACCCCGATTGCGAACGGGGAGTGAGAGCTGGATGGTTTCGCCCGCGTCGATCCTGCCGTCCGAATTGCCGACACTGGCGCCGGTTCCGTTGTCGACAATCAACTGGTCGGCGGCATACAGGTACGGGGCCGCCGGCGCGGTCACGGTGATGTTGGTGAGGTAGGGAACGTGATTATCGGCAACCACGGTCAACTGGGCCGTACCGGTCGAGTCCGGCACGAAGGGAAGAATGACCTGGCCGAGGGCGTCGGTCAGGCCGACCACGTACTCGTCGTTGGGCTTGTGGAGGCAGACGCGCGCCGAGCCGAGCGGGTTCCCCCCCGAATTGACCGTCACCGTGAAGGTGGCCGCTCCGAGTGCCTGCGTGGCCGGGTGGCTGACGGCGAGGTCGGCCGGCGGCATGGTGTAGATCGTCATTGCCGGATCACCGAAGTAGATCTGGGTGAACTGCGTCCAGCGGTGGGTGTTGTCCTGGAGCGACAGCGGGATGAACGGCAGCTTGCAGGCCGACGCCGCCTGCCCGAGTTCGTGCACCCCCTGTTCGAAAACCAGCCGGAAGAACTCCGTTTGGTACGACCATCCGGTCGATGGAAAATCAAAACGCGTCGACCCGATCGAGGCGACCGTACCGCCGTTCGGGTTCAGGAGGTAGCGTTCGGCGATGCAGTTGAAGTCGATCGCCGAGGAGGTGCAGTTGATGGCGTAAAGCACGAAGGTCTCGTCGCCGTTCGAACAGGCATCGGCATCGGCGTTCGTCAACGCCTGATCGCCACGGCCGACCGCCATCGTGTTGATGAATCCGTGGCCCAGGTGATGAACCAATCCGAATCCGGCGTCGAGCGAGTCTAGGACCGTGCTTTTCTCCTCCACGATGCAGGTCGGCCAGTTGGCGTTCGGGCAATTCTCGTAGAGCTTGGTGAGGCTGTAATTCGGCGGGAGATGACTGATCCCTTCCTCGGCGATGGAAGCCCCGTCGAAGAGGATCTGGTCGCCCGGGTTCCAGGTCTGAGGAAATAGCACCTCGGCCAGGCCGAGGTAATCATCCTGGTAGCCATTGCGGAGCGGCGTCGACTCGTAGGCCAGAATCTTGTTGACCACGGCCGTTGCCTGGGCCACGGACACCGTACTGGTTCGGCCGATCCAAACCTCGGGATAGAGGTCGGCGGAGTCGCCGGGCTGGGTCGGCGTGGAAAACCCTTCGCCGAATTCGTTGTCCCCGTCGCCGTTCCATGTGCCGTCGACACACTGGTAGTAGAGGTCGGTCGGAATTTCCTCGCCGTTGAAGAACGCGGTCTTTCCGTAACGGGTGGGGATGACATCCGTGTCGCCGCCGAGCAGCAGCCAGACGGTGCCCCACTTCTGGGCGGCATCGCGGACGAAATTGCGGATCGTGTCCTGCGTGTCGACGCCGTTCGGATAGTTGACCTTGATCCAGTTGACGGTACGGACCACGGTGGGAATGCCGCTTCGGGTCTTCCAGTCGGCCAGGCGCTGGTACTGGGCGACCTGCGCTTCGTTGGTGATGATCACCATCGCGACGGGCGAGCCGTTCACGGAAGGGCGAAAGGTCGGGGCGAACGGAGCACCGCTGTTCAGGAGCGGCTGGAGTTCCGCGCCGATCTGCCGGCCGTCGGACTCGATCGTGGGGTTGACGATCAGTCCGGCAAGCTGCCTGTCCACAATCGCGTCGGCCCACGGTTCGCGGCGGAGCGGGAGAAAGTCGTTCGCCCGGTCACGCGCCGACGGCACGAGGGTCAGCACCAACTCGGCGCGGGTAATGATCTCGAGCCGGCCGTCCGCCTGGCGGAAGCGAAATGGCGTGTAGATGACCCCCCCCAGCGAGCGGCCGCGCATACGGCCGTGGGCGCCCGGTTCGGCCATGGTTGCCGGATGGTATCCCTCGGCGTCCAGTTCGAGCGCCGCCGGTGCTCCCAGGGGGGACATCGTCCCGTCGCTCGAGGCGGTGCGCACTCGCGCGGGATTGAAGGATCCTCGAAGCGCCTCCGTCTCCAGTACCCGGACGGCCACGGCGGCAATCAACATGTCTTCGGGGAGGCGAAACGTGAGTGGTTTCGCCGGCAGGTCGATCTGGCCGTTATCCACAACGGTGGCCCCGCCGGCCAGGGTGATGAAATCGACCCCGTCGTGCCGGAGAATCCGCACCTCGCGGGGAGAAATCGTTATGGTCTGGGAAAGGGTGATTTCCGGCGTCGACCCGGCGGCGGCCGCCGTCCCGGCCATGCTGGCGAGGCAGAGGAGCATCAATGTGAGCCGAATGACAGTAATCGCGCGCACGGACGTCAAATGGCAGGATCGAGCGAGGCATACAGTCATGCGGGGAACACCTCTCAACGGGTCTCGATGTCGGTCCACAGGGGACGTTGAGCCGAACGGGCGCCGGGGCTGGCTCGGCCCACCGGATGCCACCAATTGGCCAGGATCAGGGAGATTATCGCAGAGGCGAAAGTGGTGGGTCAACAACGGCTTGCCACTACTATAATCTAATGAGGAATTACGTCAGGGCATTGGACATGGATTGGGTCAAGGCTACAATTCAGAACCCGGCCCAAAGTTCCTGCATCGTGCCGGGTGCCCGATGTGAGAAAATAGAACCTTTTCCAAGGAGATGGCATGGCATCTGAAAGAACCCGCGAGATCAAGAGGCGCCGGAAGCGCCGCGAAGAGAGAATCAAGTTGAGGCAGAAGGAATCGATCGCCAAGGGGAAGAAGGGCGCCGTCCGCGCGGCACGCTGAGCCCGACGATCGACATCCGCCCGCACCGGCGCGCGCCGGGGCGGGCGCCGCCGTTCTGGCGGCAATGAATCGGGGAGTACGCAGGAGGATACCCGTCGCCGATGTCAGCCAGCCGCCCGGAAGGGCCCCGCCTCTTCACCATCGAGGAGGCCAATGCCATGATTCCACGATTGGAAGTCGCCCTCTCCGAAATGGCGGCATACCGCGCCGAACTGAAAACGCTCCGCAAGGACATCGAGGTTCTCTCGCTGATCGCGGCCTCAGCCAGCGGCACCGATAATCCGGACGCGGCTGAACTGAAGAGCAAGCGGCGGCGCTACCGTGCCGTTGCCGCGGAGATCGAACTGACCGGAACGGCGCTGACGGATTCCGGTTGCCTGGTCAAGCATCCGGACGAGGGCCTTGTCGATTTCTTCCATCTCCGTGATGACCGCCTCGTTTTCCTGTGCTGGAAGGTTGGGGAGAAGCAGATCGAACACTGGCATCCCCTCTCCGGCGGCTATGCCACCCGTAAGGCTCTGGGTTCCTCGGACGCCTGACCCTTGACACCTCGGAGGTTTCGGGTCTAGCGTCAGTCCTGCCCCCAAGGCTCCTCCCTTCCGGTCGAAACCGGCTCCCCGGTTCCGGCGGCTCACGCCCGCAACCCCGTCCGGAAAGAAGAGGCTCGTGATGTCGATTGCCGAGGTATACCCGGAGCCCGCGCGGAACCGAACCCCGTTCGATGACGAGGACGAGGACGAAACCGTCGAACTGCCCCTGGCCGGCATGCCCCGAATGCCGGGCCCCACCCCGCTTCGAGCTGGTCCGGCGCTCCGCGCCCGCTGGAACAAGGGGCCGAGGGAGCGGCTGCTCCGCGAAGGGCTGACGGCCCTGAATGATGCCGAACTGCTGGCGCTGCTGTTTGGCACGGGCTCCCGGGGGGCGCCCGCCGTCCAGTTGGCGGAGCGGCTCCTGGTGGCGCGGGGTCTCACCGGCCTCTCTGTCGTCGATCCACAGGACCTGTGTGTCGAGCGGGGGATCGGTCCGGCGAAGGCGGCCCAGGTGGCCGCCTGCTTTGAACTCGGCCGCCGCCGATACGGCCGTGACGAAGGTGCCGTTCTCATCAAGGGACCGGAGGATGTCTACGCCGCCACCAGCGACCTGCGAGGTGCCCGCAAGGAGCACTTCATCACCTTTCACCTCAACGCACGCAACCAGGTCATCGCCCGCGAAACGGTCTCGATCGGCAGCCTGAACGCGTCCATCGTGCACCCCCGCGAGGTGTATGAGCCAGCCGTACGCAATTCAGCGGCGTCGATCATTCTCGTCCATAACCACCCGAGCGGAGAGACCGATCCATCCGACGACGACCTGGCGCTGACCCGCCGGCTTGTCGCCGTCGGCGATCTGCTCGGCATCGCCATCGTCGACCACATCATCGTGAGCAAGCGGGGCTTCACCAGCTTCAAACAGCTGGGCTATATCTGATTGGATGACCGCGGGGACGCCTCCCGAGGAGGGGTCCCCGCGGTCATCCCCGTCAAGCCATTTGAGAATGTAACCCTGAGGGGTATCGTCACGCCGTTTGTGATGTAACCCGGTTGGAGTGGTTTCGTCGACTCGCCAGCTCGTAGATTTGGGCGAGTTTATCCTCGATGGCCTTGGCCAGGACGAACGGGTCGGTGGCGGCACGCAACCTGATGAGCCGCTTGAGGGTCCCTGGGTCGGCGCCCGGGTAGGCCTGTAATCGCTCCAGTGGGGTACGAGGCGCATCGTAGATTCGTT
>Ga0163152_10004294_pt1 | contig 17745 bp, 15 predicted proteins | sample OliLakLV19MP8IB2_FD_148635 | JGI IMG/M metagenome (GOLD analysis project Ga0163152, IMG submission 148635) | Freshwater microbial mat bacterial communities from Lake Vanda, McMurdo Dry Valleys, Antarctica - Oligotrophic Lake LV.19.MP8.IB-2 | ecosystem: Environmental > Aquatic > Freshwater >... | reverse complement strand
GATTTAGAAGGCAGACAAAATGTTGTGCCATTGGGTGTGAAAATGCTTGAAAGCTTGCAGCATCGCGGTCACTTTGGCGCAGGTATGGCGTACATAAGAGAGGGTGCAATTCAGGTGTTAAAAGGAGAGGGCAACATCCGCGAAGTGCTTTCCGAAGAGCGTCTGAAACATGCAGGCGCAAAAAGTTCGGCTGTTATTCTACAGACGCGCTACCCAACTAATGGATCTACTGATAAGCGCTTATTGCATCCGCTTTCGTATGAGCACAAAAAAATTCGTCGTAGATTTGCTCTCGCATTTAACGGAAATATTCCAGACTACTCTGATCAGGAATCGTATCTTGAAGCTCATGACAATCCTCCTCAAATGAAAGGTGACACCGAAATAATGGGGCGATTACTACAAACTGCTATGGAAGAAAAAAATTCTTCCCAAATGCGAAAAATTCTTCCAGAAGCTCTTGGCGGTTTAGATGGCGCATTTAATATTGTTTTGCTGCAGGGAGATGGAACCATATCCGCTGTACGAGATCCTCATGGTTTCCATTCATTTTCTTATGGCCAGCAAGGTTCTGTTGTAGCATTTTCTTCTGAAGATGTAGCCATTCGTGATGTACTTCCTCATGCAAGAACACAAAATATTAAAGAGGGTTCTTTACTCCAAGCGAGGCTAGGAATAAAAGATTTAAAACCTATAGAGATTTGGACACCTAGCACATCAGTGTGCTTTTTTCGTTATATCTATTTTAATGATCACCGATCACGTACAGACAGGACATCCGTTGCCAATGCTCGTTATGAAGCCGGGAAAATTTTAGCAACTATGGATATGGATCGACCGAAAGATGATATTGCTGTACCTGTGCCAGAATCAGCAAAGATTGCAACGAACGGATACGTTGATGCACGTGGCATACGCAGAGTGGATGCTATAGTAAGAAATCCGGATGTTGGCCGTACGTTTATTCATGATGAGGAAGGACGAAAGGCCAAAGCTCAACTAAAATATATGATTGAACCGAATCTGGTGAAAGATAAATGCATCATTCTGTTAGATGACAGTTTAGTACGCGGTGTAACAACCATGGAATTAGCGGAACGATTGCGTTCAGCAGGAGCTACAAAAATCCATTTGCGTCTTGCTTCACCTCCCATCATGGCACCTTGTTTTTATGGTATGGATTTTCCGACAGTGAAAGAACTTCTTGCAAGAAAGTATAGCAAGGAACATGCACTTACTACCGGGGATATACTGCCTGATGATGCGCTTGCTGCTATGGCGACTGACTTAAAAGTAGATTCCATAAAATATCTTCCTGTCAGCGCTTTACCACTTGTTGTTGGAAAAGATGAAGAACACATCTGTCGTGCATGTGTCACTGGTCAGTATCCAACAATAAACGGACAGAAACTCTATGAAATTGAGAATAAGAATCACCAAGCTACTTCATCACTTTGATAGATATAAAAAAGAGACCGTCGGGTCGGCCTCTCTTTTACTGTTCATGCCGATGATGAATGTGTATTACTGAGAAGAAAGAACAAATGTCTGTCGCGACAAGATGCATTCTATGTGTACCTACTTAAGAGAAGATTAATGTCTTTTTTGTCTGCTGGACTCATAATGTAAGGATTTCTGTTCTGGCTCCTACAGCCAAAATCTGCTATACTTGTGTGAACAAAAACTCCTATGAATCCTGCTACGTCTTCTCCATGGTTGGCTCAATTGCAGCACGAACGGCCACATTTTGTCTTGGATCATGATGCATCGACTGATGTTGTGATTGTAGGTGCGGGTATTGCCGGTGTCGCCACGGCATATGAATTACTCAAATTAACCAAGCACACAGTTCTGCTGATTGATGCCGGGCGCATTGCTCATGGTGCCACAGGAAGAAATGCCGGACAGGTGGTAAGCTATTTTGAACGTCCGTTATCTGATATCGCGAAAGAGTTTGGTGTGGAAATGGCAGTGAAGGGCCAGGAACTTGTGGAATCTGCCTGGGGACAGTTGGAAGATATCATTGCTGATTGCACATTGCAGACACCATTTTATCCAACTCTTGGGTATGCCGGATTCAGTACCATGGAACAAGTGATAACGGCGCTGGAAGAAAAAGACATGCGTGCGCAAATGGGATTATTAGATGATCCATTGATGTTGAAAGTAGGTGATGACTTGTTGCATAGGATTCCATTGCACCTGTTGCCGTATGTTATGGAAGTGCCGCATTCAACCATTATGCGTGTGCTTGAAACTGATGATCGATCATTTATTGCGGCAGCGGTTTCTAAAAAGGGCTGTGTGAATAGTGCGCAATTGTGTGAAGAACTTGTTGGCTGGATGACCAAAGCACATCCAAATCGTTTCGCCGTTGCGGAACATTTGCCGGTGGAAACGGTGATACTTGCAAAAGACTCAGCCACTCTCAAGACAGCAGGCCCAACTATTACGGCTAAGAGTGTAGTCCTTTGCACCAACGGCTTTGAAAATCTCACGATCAACAATACGGCAGGACCAGATATAGATGTGGCATTCCATGCGGCTGTTCATGGTTGCATTGGGTATATGGCTGGCTACATAGATGAATCAAAGCAGGGAGCCGCAGCCGTAAGTTACTACCAAAAAGGTGGATACCAGGATGCGTACCACTACCTCACGCGTCGTCCGTATCAACATCATCAAACGCAGCAGTCCCTTATTTGCATTGGTGGGCCTGAACGCCAAATGCCAGACCGTGCATCCTATGATCCATCGGTTCCATTCCCAGCGGATATTGAAGAAGAACTCAGCCGAGTGTTGCATTCTACGTACCGTGATTTACCACCAGCCGCCACGCGTGCATTCTTGTGGCAGGGGCTCATGGGTTACACGCCAAATGGTATCCGCCGCATCGGCTTTGAGCCAAAGAATCATACGTTGCTCTACAATTTAGGCTGTAATGGCGTTGGCATTTTGCCATCCATCTATGGCGGCAAACGCATTGCGCAGCTCCTGGCGGGGATTCATTTGGAGAAGACTATGTTTGATCCGGTGGAGTAAAAAAGAACAGAAGCGCTTGACCAAGAAATCAAATAAAGTACAGTCTTGTCACTAGTGGCTTCGGCCTCCGAGGACTCCGCTAATCACGGAGTCCGATTTTATATATTCTATAATACGGGCACAAACAGTTTTAAAGTCATTTTCTGTAACCATGCCTATTTTCCGAAGAAGTCTTTTGCTACTAAGAGTTCGTAGTTGTGATAAGCAAGCAAATGATATCCCTCGATCATGTGATATTTTATAAAAATGTATCCCGTGATGCTCCCTTGATGTAAGAGGAATAACCCATAACATATGGCCATTAAATTTCTTTAGAATAAGGACAGGTCTCTCAAAATGTTCATTTTTACCATCAGATTCTACTCCAATATTTAAGCCGATAGAGCTCCACCAAACTTCACGTTCATAGAAATAGAATTTTTCACTAGAGATTTTTGAATTCAACTTCTTTTTTAAGATATTCCACTGGTCAAATTGTTTAAACATAGGTGCCATACATAAAAGTAAAAAATGAGCCACGCTATTAGCGTATATATTCAAAAGCATATGTATGTACCATGAGGAAATTTTCTGCTACCACCACCCACTTTTCCTCTCCGCTCAGGGCTAAAACCAGTTCTGCCACCCCGTAGAACTGGCAAATAATTTGTCTTCACCTGCTATTTTAGCTGAAGAAAATAGTGGGCGGATTTGACACATCCCGTACACTGCAACTCCCATGTCACAAGCAACAACTCAATCACCACTTTCACTGCTTGAAACCTATTTTGGCTATCGTGAATTCCGGCCCATGCAGGAAGAGATCATTCAGCATGTGTTGGAACAAAAAGACGCTTTGGTACTGATGCCGACAGGCGGGGGGAAGTCACTGTGTTATCAATTACCAGCTTTGTGCCTACCTGGGCTCACACTTGTCATTTCGCCGCTTATATCGCTCATGAAAGATCAAGTGGATGCGCTGAGGCAAAACGGTGTGCAGGCGGATTTTTTGAATAGTTCGCTTTCGTATGCGGATCAGGAGGAAGTACTGCATCGTCTGCGTACCAAGCAAATCACTCTTCTCTATGTCGCGCCGGAGCGCCTGGCGGCATTTGGTTTTCAGCAGGTGTTGCGCGATATCACACTCAGTTTGATTGCCGTAGACGAAGCGCATTGTATTTCCCAATGGGGCCATGACTTTCGGCCTGATTACCGGAACTTAACGGCGCTCCGTACCAGTTTCCCCACTGTTCCCATTATCGCACTCACGGCAACAGCCACCGATCCTGTGCGCGAAGATATTATCAAGTCACTGCATATGCAGAGTCCGCAGACATTTCTCTCTAGCTTTAATCGGCCAAATCTCACGTACAGCGTGCGGCCCAAGAAAAATGCGTTTGATGATTTGCTGATGCTGCTCAAAAAACATGAGACGTCATCGGTCATTATTTATTGCTTCTCACGCAAAGACACAGAAAGTCTGGCGGTCGCACTCAGGCAGGAAGGGTACAAGGCAGCTGCGTATCATGCGGGGTTGGAAGCAGGCACACGTCAGAAGACACAAGAAAAATTTATTCGTGATGAAATACAAATCATTACTGCCACCATTGCGTTTGGTATGGGAATTGATAAGCCGGATGTCCGTTTGGTCGTGCATATGGATCTTCCCAAAAATATTGAAGGCTACTATCAGGAAACCGGGCGCGCCGGTCGTGATGGGTTACCGAGTGATTGCGTTCTGTTTTACTCGGCAGGGGATCGGCGCAAGCATGTCTTTTTTATCGATCAAGTGTCAGATGCCGCCGAGCGACAGAATGCGTATACCAAATTGCAGCACATACAGGATTATTGTGAACTGCTCAGTTGCCGTCGCGCCTATTTACTTCGTTACTTTGGCGAAACATGGGAGCAAGACCAATGTGAAGGTTGTGATGCCTGCCTAACACCTGCGGAAATCTTTGATGCGACAGAGATCACGCAGAAAATACTGTCTGCTGTGTTGCGCACAGGGGAGCGCTTTGGGGCGAATCATGTCGTGAAAGTATTGCTCGGAAAGAATGACGCCAAGGTCCGAGAGTGTGGTCATGATTCATTATCTGTCTTTGGCATTGTAAAAGACTTTGGCGAACAGGAATTGCGTCAATTAGTATCGATGCTCATTCAGCGTGGCGTGCTGGCACGCAGCGAAGGAATGTATGCCACGATTTCGCTAACCGATGCTGGCCATACATGGCTGTTTGAACGCCGGAGTATGAAGTTGCCCAAGCCAGATGTGCCAACGGTCACATCAAAGAAACAGAAACCAGTAATGGAAGGTGAAGCGGCGCTGTTCGAGGAATTGCGCGTGCTCCGTAAACAATTGGCCGATGAACGTAACGTTCCGCCGTTTGTGATCTTTGGTGATGTGTCGCTCTACGAAATGGCTGCACTGTTGCCACAGAGCGAAGAGAGTTTTTTGAAGATTACTGGAGTAGGCAAAACAAAGTTGGAACAATTCGGCGGCGTATTTTTGCGGACGATTCGCGCTTATGCTTCGGCGCATCAGCTCCAAGAAAAAGCCATGCCAGCTGCAAAGCCTGAACGCATTGCACGCAGATCATCAAACGGAAAAATTTCCACGTATGAAGAAACTTTAACATTACTCAAGCAAAAATTGTCGCTCAGTCAGATGGCATCGCAGCGCGACGTCACCGAAGGAACCATCATCCAGCACATTGAAAAATTGCGGCAGCACGAAGAAGCCCCGGATATTGAACATCTGCGTCCATCAGAAGAAGACATGGCACTGATCAGCGCCGCTTTCAAACATTTTCAAGGTTATGCGCTTAAGCCGGTGTTTGAACATTTTGAAGGCAGATATTCGTATGACTTGCTGAGATTGGCGCGGATGTTTGTGGGAGCATGAGTATGGATTTTTGCTATTGCAGTTTTTCTTATAGAAGGTGTACATTTGATCACCTATGAGTATCAACCTTACCCTCTTCGAGGACTACAACATCCGCCGTCTATATGATGAAGAGAAGGAAATTTGGTATTTTTCTGTCATAGATATTATTCAGGCGCTTATGCAGCAAGAAGATTTTCAGATATCCCGAAAGTATTGGAATAAGTTAAAAGAGCGCTTAAAGAAAGAAGGAAGTGAGTCGGTGACAAAATGTCACCAACTGAAATTGGTAGCTTCCGATGGCAAAAAGTATTTTACCGACGTGGCTGACGCAGAAACGTTATTGCGCTTGATTCAATCTATTCCAAGCCCAAAGGCGGAACCAATGAAACTTTGGTTGGCGAAAGTAGGCTATGAAAGGATGCAAGAAATAGCGGATCCCGCGCGTTCAGTTGATCGGGCACGGGAATACTGGAAGGCATATGGCAGGAGTGACACATGGGTTCAGCAACGCATGATGGGGCAGGAAACGCGCAATAAACTTACAGATTTTTGGAGCTCGCATGATGTGAAGAAAGGCGGTAGAATCGCAAAAAATGCCCGTCGAGAATTGGAAGAGAAAACAAGTAAGCGAGTTATAAGCAAAAATAATTATCTGTCTAACAAGGAGAGTCTTTCTTACTCCAAGAAGAAAAAGTAATAAAACTACCCCTCCGCCATCTCCTTCAATTTCTCAAGCGCACCGGCCCACTCTTTGGTCAACTCACTGCTCGTATTTTCAACGCCATTTTCTATCACGCCCAAATGCTCAATCGAAATACATTCATGAGGCTGATTTTTTGCAATGCGGCTCACCATACCGCCCTCTCCGCTGCCATCAGGATTAGGTCCTAAAAAAAGAATCCTGGAACCCTCTTCCCAGTTCCCTTTGTAATACGATCCCGGATTAAACGCGCTCGTCCATTCGCGGTACGTGGCATCTTGCAACATGGTATCCCAAACTTTTTGCCGTGGTGCGTTGATGAAGGTGGTGAGGTGGATGGTTTGCATGGGGGGAGTATAGCAAAAGATTTGATCGTTACTAAGAAATATAGTTTTTTACTTTATAAAACTTGGCTAAATAAAGTGTTTTTTTATTGCTGTTTGTGTGTTTCAAGAAGAAATACAACAAGTGTTGTTGCAGCTCCTACTGCAAGCTTTGCATGCCTTGACTTAATTCCTTTGGCACCTTTCCAATTACCTTCTTTGCCATGGCCAGTTCCGTAAAGACCTCGCAGTTCCGCAAGTCCATTTGCTATTGTCGTTAGGCTTCTAAGAATACGACGAATAGAATCAACGCCCTTTGATGAATCAGGTATTTCCTCTGGCAAGATTTTCAATGAAGCAAATGTCATTTTTAACAGATCAGGAATATCTGCATTCTTAGTGTATAAAATATTTCTGTCGTTCAAAATAGTTTTACAACAGGTTTCAACTAACTCTTTTGCAGTACCTATTGCAAGACAAGGATCATCCTCTACAGATTTTTCTATGCGTGCGATTTGTTCTGCCAAGTGATCAACATCTAAAACTTCTACCATTTCTTTAAGGTCATTAAGCTCCATGTGAGATGTTTCATGATGTAATATTCCACCATTATATAAAATGCCATCTCTTTTTAATAAAGAGAGAATTCTATTAAAATCTTTCTCATCGGATTGATTGATCTCGCTTTGTAAATCAAAAAGAACATATTCGTATACCTTCAATATTTTCTTACTATCATTCCACTTAGAGAAGTTAAGACTTCGATAGAATCCTTCTATGAGGTGCATTCTTTGGCCACTTGCCAATGGAGGCAATTCTTCAAAATCATCTGCTAATTGAATGTTTGCGTCTGTGAAATAATTATTGATTTTTCTCAAAGTGCTCCATTTCGACAAAATATCGCAGAGAATTCTTCTTGCCTGGCTACTTATATATTCCTTCATGTCTTTATTCTACAGAATTCCTACAGAGTGTTGATCTTAAACAAGAATAAGTACGTGATCTATTAACACCTGTACCTATTGACTGAAGAAAAAAATTCAACCCCCCGAACGCCTCCTCCAGAAGCAGGTGTCTTACGTTGTTGCAGGTGCTTTTTTTGCCATTTCTTCTTCCTGCGCTTGGATTTGAGCTTTCACTCGCATTGTTCCAATAATTGCTCCCCGCTCAGCTTCATCCAATTTCATACGGATATATTTTACGGTCTCTTTCAAATCGGGAATCATTTTGTATTGCAGGGCGTTCACGCGTCGTCGCGTTGTTTCCAATTCTATGGCCATGTTTTCGGCTTGTTTTTCAACTTGAGCAAGTGAGATAAGTGTATCAAATGCATGCTCAAAGGCATCGATTGCGGTATCAAGAAGTGCATTTGTTGTCGCGTAACCATAGGTTTTCACAGATCCCTGTCTGAGCAAACTGAACACGGGGATGCGCACGCTCATGACATTCTTGGTTTCAACGGTCAGTTCCATGCTGGCCTGCGGGCTTGAGAGGGCATTTTCCATTTGTGCATCACTCATCCACGCAGATGCGAGTAAAAAACTTCTAAATGCGCTTCCTAGTTCTTTTTCCACCTGTTCACGCAAACGCCGTGCATCGCGGATGATGGACATAAAATGTTTCATGAGTCCATCCTGTTTATCCTTTAACAGCTTATGTCCGCGAGTTGCAGACAGTGTTCGTCTTTTTAGATCCATGAGGGACATGCGCGTCGGATTGACTTGGAGCTTTGTCATACAAAGGAATCAAAGGAGTCAGAAAATACAGAAGATCCAACAGGAATCATTTCTTTGGCAAATACTTGTCGGCATGGGATCCTTTCACGCGCTTTAGTTCTGAACGCGGCAGTTCTGTCAGAAGATCCCAGCCAATTTCCAGCGAGCGGTAAATAGAGCGCTCTTCTCCTTCCTGCTGAGCAAGGAATTCTTTTTCAAAACGATCCGCAAAACGCAGGTAGGATTTGTCCACTTCATTCAAGGAGCTTTCTCCCAAGATGACGGCAAGCTCACGAATTTCAATTCCGCGCGCGTACGAAGCCGTAAGCTGCGCATCCATTCCCGAGTGATCCTCGCGCGTTTTTCCTTCTCCCTGTGCTTTGCCTTTCAAGCGCGAAAGCGAGCCCATTGGGATGACGGGTGGAAATGTTCCCTTCTGGTGCAGTCCTCGGTCTAGGCGAATTTGTCCTTCCGTAATATAGCCTGTCAGATCCGGCACAGGGTGCGTCACATCATCTTCTGGCATAGTTAAAATCGGGATTTGCGTAATGCTTCCTTGGCGTCCACGAATGCGACCCGCTCGTTCGTAAATGGTTGCAAGGTCTGTGTAGAGGTAGCCGGGATACCCGCGGCGACCAGGTACTTCTTTGCGTGCGGCAGACACTTCACGAAGCGCTTCGCAGTAGTTTGTCATGTCTGTGAGAATGACCGTGACGTGATAGCCTTTTTCAAAGGCAAGGTATTCAGCCGCAGTTAAGGCCAAACGAGGAGTGGCAATACGTTCCACCACAGGGTTATCTGCGGTGTTAACAAACAACACAGCACGAGAGAGTGCACCTGTTCGTTCAAATTCTTGAGTGAAGTACTGTGCCTCTTCATACGTCACTCCCATGGCAGCAAAGACCACGGCAAACTTTTCATTTTCCCTTTCAGTAGGAACATCGGTATCTGGGTTATGCTCCTTTACTTCAGACGGAGTCAACATACGTGCTTGGCGCGCAATTTGTGCTGCAAGTTTTGCATGCGGCAGTCCCGCTCCGGAGAAAATTGGCAGTTTTTGTCCTCGCACAAGTGTGTTTAACACGTCAATGGAGCTAACACCGGTCTGAATGAAGTCATCTGGAAACTCACGCGAAAATGGATTGATAGGCGAGCCGTTAATATCCAGTTTTGCCTCCGGGACAATGGTAGGCCCACCATCAATAGGACGGCCGGATCCATCAAATACACGGCCAAGGATATCCTCTGAAACGGGTAGTTCAAAACGGCGGCCTAAGAAGCGGACTTTGGTTCCCGCAATTGCTGCTCCCTGACTAGATTCAAACAGCTGAACCACAGCCATATTGGAGCGCGCTTCCAATACTTTTCCGAGGCGTTTCTCGCCGTTAGGTAGCTCTATTTCACAGAGCTCGTCATACGCAACATCTTTAATTTCTCCTACAATGAGGAGCGGTCCCGCGATGCTCGTAACGGTCTTGTATGCGAGAGTGGACATAAACGAAGTGAGAAAAAGGAGAAGTAAAGTGATTACGCAGCAACCGGCGCCTGTACACGAAGTCCCAAAAGTTCAGATGCGATCTGTGTCTCAAGTTCATCAAACTGATTGAGGTTTGTTTCTTCTATAAGGTGTGCCTGAGCAATGGAATCCTTCACAGCTACAGTTCGAATTTGCTGCATATTGAAGTCTTCCTGTTCTACAATAGGGAGTGCTGCGTCGTAAAAGAAGAGAATTGCTTTCAAAAGGCGGTACTGTTTCTGTAAAGACGTGTAGGCATCCTTTGGGTCAAAGGCATTCTGAAAGAGGAAATCCTCACGAATCATGCGAGTTGCTTCTAAAAGCAGCTGTTCACGAGGAGAGAGGGATTCCATGCCCACCAAACGAACAATTTCCTCAAGGCGACTTTCATCCTGAAGCATGCGCATAGCGCGTTCACGATTGGCGCTATAATCCTTTGCAATTTCCTTGTCGAAGTAATCAGAAAGGTTTTCTGTGTAGAGCGAATAACTTTGCAGCCAGTTGATGGATGGGAAGTGACGCTTGTACGCAAGTTTTGCATCCAACGCCCAGAACACTTTTGTCACACGGAGCGTGTTTTGTGTCACGGGTTCAGAGAAGTCTCCTCCGGGAGGGGACACAGCACCAATGACAGAGAGTGAACCAATGCGCTTGCTATCGGTGCCGCTGCAAGTCACCCGCCCAGCGCGTTCATAAAATCCTGCAGTACGCGAACCAAGGTAGGCCGGGTATCCTTCCTCGCCCGGCATTTCTTCTAAGCGTCCGGAGATTTCGCGCATTGCCTCTGCCCAGCGCGACGTTGAGTCAGCCATAAGAGCCACGTCATAACCCATGTCGCGGTAGTATTCCGCAATGGTGATACCCGTGTACACAGAAGCTTCACGAGCAGCAACCGGCATGTTACTGGTATTTGCAATGAGCACTGTTCGCTTCATGAGAGGCTCTCCGGTGTTTGGATCTGTCAGGTGAGGGAATTCTGTGAGCACTTCCGTCATTTCGTTTCCACGTTCACCGCATCCGATATACACAATAACTTGCGCATCGCAGTACTTTGCAAGGCTTTGCTGTGTGACAGTTTTCCCGGCTCCGAATGGGCCAGGAATTGCTCCTGCACCGCCTTTTGCCATCGGGAAAAGCATATCCAATACGCGCATTCCCGTTGCGAGGGGGATGTTCGCGGCCATTTTTCCTTTTACGGGGCGCGGGATGCGAATCGGCCAGCGTTGAAGCATGGCAATTTTTTCTTCGCCATGTTCCGTTTCTATCACGGCCACTGTTTCCTCAATATCAAAAGAACCAGATGTCACGCTTTTGAGCGTTCCGGTCATGGTCGGGGGCACCATAATGCGGTGTTCAATAAGCGTTGTTTCCTGAACGGTTCCCAGAATATCTCCTCCTATGACGTGCTGTCCTGGCTTTGCCGTTGCATGGAATTTCCATTTCTTCTTTCTATCGAGAGCGGGTACCTCAATGCCTCGTGCGATGTACGGGCTCTTGCTTTCTTTTTCTATCAGTTCCAATGGGCGTTGAATGCCATCAAAAATAGAAGTGAGAAGCCCCGGTGCAAGTTCGACGGACAACGTGAGCCCTGTACGTTCCACGGGTTCACCCGGCACTATGCCCGATGTTTCCTCATACACTTGAATAGAGGCTTCGTCGCCATGAAGCTCAATAACTTCGCCGATAAGACGCTCTTTTGAGACGCGTACCACCTCGAACATTTTTGCGTCGCTCATACCCTTTGCTACAACGAGCGGGCCGGCGACTTTGCTGATAGATGCTTGGGGCATAAAAGAAAGGTGAAATGGAAAATAAGTTACTGGAGAATGTCGGAACCAATAGCACGCTCTACAATGCGCTTAAGCCGAGCCAGTCCGTAACCGCTGGCTCCTTGATGAGATGGAAGTGGAATAATGGCAGGAAGTGCTCCGCGGGAGAGCTTCTTTTCATCTTCAGGAGAAATACCTTCTGCAAGATCTTCGGTGAGAAATACAATCCCGTACGTATTGCGCTCTCGTCCCGCTGGATCGGTTTCGGTCGTTTTTTTTAGCTTAAGAAGTGCATCCACAGCTTCCTGTACGGAGTAGGCGGGCACTACATCTACACCAAGCAGTGCAAACCCTGCAACAGCTTCCTTGGGGCCGACAATGGCAATGCGGTAACCGGGCATGCTATGCGTTTGCGAAGGAAGTAGAGAAGAACGGCGGCAGCAGGGTGGAAATATCCTGCGCCGACAACTTGGCGGCTTTTCCAATGAGAATGGTTCTAAGAAGAAGAATGTGAGAAAGCGCAATAACAGCAAATGCAAAGACCGGCTCAATGCTCAATGGGATGCTGCGCATTTCCGCAATATCATGCGCAAGTCCGCGGTTAAGCCCTCTTTCCAGCACAACGGCGGAATCGGCTCCTTCACTAAGGCTTTTCAGAACAGAATCGGGCAAGGAAGAATTGCGAATGAGTAGGCTCATTTTATCTAAATTGCTGATGAGCAAATTCACATCAATTTCCCCGCCTTCAACAAAGTGTTCGCTGCTCAATTTCTCTTTTGGTAGACGATGAGATGTGCGGATGTTTTGCAGATCAATTAAGTGTGACGCATAGCGCTTGATAAGCCTACTCCCGCTTTTTTTGGCTAACTCCATTTGCTTGTGCGCGATAAACTGCGCGACTGCATTATCAATTTCCTGAGGAGTGATGGAGGTATTCTTTTGGATGGATGCAATAAAGTGCACGAGGTCTTTTGGTAGATCTTTTCCATCATTTGTTTCATTGAAAATAAAATCTTTGACCGCTGCAATATCGTACATGCTCACGGCAATAATCGGGTCTTTACTCAGTGATGATGTCTGCCCGTGGAATTTTTTTAGGTAATACGCAAGAACGGGGAGATCCTCCCGGAGCCAGAGGATATTAAAGACATTGTGCTTATCGGAAGGCGTCATGTTGATAACCTGGTCTTTTAACCAGCATTCCATTCCGGGAACCAAATCTTTCAAATCTTCCAGCGGCATGACATGAGCAGATAATTTTATTTCATTCAACACCTGTCGCAATTCTTTGTCATTATGGGCTCCCAGTAATCGATCAATATCTGTCGGACTGAGCAATTGTTGTTGCAGTACGCCAATACGACCGTAGCCGAACGCGAATTTTTCGCCAAAGGGAGTGTTAGTGGAAGCCATTACGCTGTAGTGGAAAATAATGCAGCAGCAACGTTCACTTCTGATTTCGGCAAGATGAGATTTTCCACCAGGAATTCATAGGTAAAGTCATATTCTTTCTTCGGAGAATCAAAAAGGAAGCCCCCTTTTGCTGCTACCGGTTTTCCCAATTTGCAGCCCGGAGGTAGGAGTTTTTTGAGCATGTCTTCGTGTGTTGCCGCCGGATGAAATGTTCCTATTTCTTGAATGGCAGAAACACATTGCTGGAGCAAGATTTCTGTTTTATCAGCCGGAAGCAATACCATGTCCTGAAGTACTTTTTGGTATACACGGTCCATGCACTCGCGTTTTTTTGCCAAGAGTGTTCTATTTCGAACCATGCGTGCATGCGATTGTGCTTTCTCTTTAATCTGCTGCATCTTCTGCTTTTTTTGATCCTCTACTCGCTGGCGTTTTTGTTCAATGAAATGCTGTGCTTCATCATGCATGCTTTTCATTTTTTCCTGATGTGCTTTAAGAGCCGCGTTTGCACGCGTTTCTGATTCCGTTGTAATAGCCTTGAAAATATCCGTCAGTGCCATGGTTCAAATATGTAAAGAGAATCAGCTGAGAATGCCTGCCTGCAGGGCATTGAGCATGAAGAAGGAGATGAGGAATCCGAGAAGTGCATACGTTTCAACAAGTGCAGCAAGCGTGATCACGCGTCCTGCAAGGCGACCGTCACGGGCAAGCATGTGCATACCTGCGCTACAGACTTTTGCCTGATAGAGCGCAGATGTGAGACAGGTGATCATCACCGGCAAGAAAGCACCAAATATCGCCCATCCTTGAAGGGGGCTCAGGGTGACAGACTGATCAAGAATGCTTGGTCCAAAGCTGAACACGAAGAGTAAAGAGATGACCATTCCATACAATCCCTGAGAGCCAGGAAGGACGGCAAGAGTAATGACCTTACCGGCAAGATCCGGTTTTTCTGTTAAAAGACCTGCACCAGATTGACCAACCATGGACACGCCGATGGAAGATCCGATACACGGTAAAATGGTGGCCAGAGCGGCACCAAGCACCGCAGCAAGAAGCGGCCAGTGCGAGACCGTAGAGGTAATGACATCGGCATCTTGCGCGAACGTCATTGCTGGCATGAGGGCGAGAGTGCCTGCGAGGAGAAAATACTTCTTCATATAAGAAAATAAGAAAGGGATAAGAATATTATGAAGCATTGTGAAGAGATCGTTTAAACGGTTCGAACGGTCTGCCGCCTCCTTCAAAGAACTGACTAAAGAATTCCACAAACTGCAGACGACCGGAGTGAATGAACGCGCCTAAAGTGTTGAGTGCAATATTGACCAAATGTCCAAAGAAATAGATGACAATGGTAACAGGAATTGCCAGGTAAATAGGGAGCAATCCTCCAATTTGTTGCGCAACCAAATTTACGGCTAATGCGAGGGCTCCGGTGACAAGCCCCAGTGCCAAAAGACGTAGGTAACTGAGTGTATTGCTGAGCATCCCCATGGCCAGGTTGGCAACACCAAGAAGCCCGAATACCGGTCTCAAGAACCACTTAGAGCCGTAACCCTTTCCCCAAATAAGCAGTGCCAACGTTGCATAGATGCCGTACAAGCCAAGCGTTTTCTGTTCTTCCGATACCAGAAAATAGGCACCGATGGCTGCAAACATAATCAATGTTGTCCAATCCATCCAAAACGCGCCGGCCTTATTACCCGTGCGCCACTTTGAAACACCGGAGAGGAAAATTCCTACAGATATATGAACAAGGCCAAGGGCAATGGAAAGGTTTTGAAAGAAAGAAATTCCTTTTGTTTCACCAAGATTCCAAATTTGTCCTTTGAACAAATCTGCCGTTCCATCTCCGTTGGTATCTACCGTAAATGCGGAAGGAACATCTTGTGGCGTTAAACCAAACCATCCTCCAAAAGGAATGGATACAAAGAACGTCACAATTCCTCCAATCAGGAGCAGCCACCACAAGCGACCTTCTTCAATACTCAGTTTTTTCTTCCAAATAAAAAGCCCCATCAAAATTGCAAGCACGAGTCCGTATCCCGCATCTGTAAGACAGAGCCCAAAGAAGAGAATGAAGAAGAGGGACAGCATAGGCGTGGGATCCATTTCGTTTGATTGTGGCAAGCCGTATAGCGTTGTGACGCTTTCAAAAGGCTTCAAAATTTTGGGATTATTGAGTAAAACAGGGCTTTCTTCGTGCTCGTCTGGTTTTACTTTCAAAAGAGCGCTTTCCGGCACTTGGCGTTGTAATGTTGTGTCTAAGCTCTGCACTTTGTCTTTAGCGAGCCAGCCCGTCAACATGACGGTGCTACGCGTGCGTTTCATTGCTTCGCGAACCGCCTGTTTCTGGTGCAGCCACTGGAGATATTGGCGTGCCAGAATGAGGTTTGGCAGTTCCTTTGCAAGTTTTTTCCTTTTTTCATCTGCAGCACTCAAAGATTTTTGAATCGTATGTTCTTCCAACTGTACGGCTTGGATGTGGTCTTCATTGGGCGCCTGGGTCCCCTGGCCAATTTTGTTGACCTCATCTTTAATCCCAGAAGATGTGAAGTATGCCGGTTGCACATCGTCACCGCCTCCACCACCTGATTGTTCGTTTTTGATGGCCACAAGGCGAGTGTGTGCCGTCTTTGCTTTTGCTTCTAAGTCGTGTACCTCTGCCACAATGCCGGCAATATCAGTATGTAGCGCAGCATGTACAATGCGTTCGTCGGTCGCCTTTTTGGCTAACGCTGTCTGTGTTTTTTTATCTGCATGGCTCATGAGAGCCTGAATAGCAAAATCTAACTCCGCTGTGCGGAAATTAACTTCGGTGTGGTCAATCTGTACCGATTCCGGAATATTGCTGATTTCGAATACCCCTTCTTTATGAAGAACGTCTAGAAGAATTTCTTCTTTCGAGCTGTGTGCTATAACGGCGATTTTCTGCATTGGGACTACAGCCATGATCAAGAACGGGGAATAGTAGATGTAAAATCAATAAGGGAATTCGCCAAATCCGCTGCAATTTTTTCGCTGTGCTTCTTCCAGTAAGACTCAATATGTGCCACGTCTTCCCGCAGTGCCGCTTCGGTTTTTGACAGAATGGCGGCCGGCTCGGTCTTTGTGTATTCAATCAATTCCTCTCTGGCTTTTTCGTCAATTTTTTCTTCCTCCTCGTTTTTCATGATTTTTATGGATTTTTCTACCTCCATTTCCTTCTCTTCAATTTTTTGTAAAACAGACGTTATCTTTTTTTCAGATTGATGTTCAAGGTCGGTAATTTGATCAAACGGTGTTTTGCCTGAATCGTTTCCTACGGCCTGAATCTGGGTTTTTTTAGGCATAAATGGGTAAAAATCATAAATTCCACGACTCTATACAGAATATGATGGGGGAAGTCAAGGCTCTAAGGGGTCATTCTATCTGGGTCTGGAGTGTCTGAGTTCTTAACTAGAGGTTCTTAATCTCTTGATAGTGGCAAAAGCTTTAAAAGCGAAATGCAACCATTGGATACATATATACAATAAACAGGGCTCGCAAAGGAAGATGGATAGAATGTACTGTAAGTACCACAGCGTCTATAAGTTTTATATTAGTCAAAATGTACGTAATGGCTGGGTAGGAGGGATTCCCTTCGTCTCCTCGCGCTGCGGCGCTCGTCGCTCAGGATAAACTTCTCATCCCTCCTCTGCCTGCATTTCCGAATCCGGGCTGGCTTGATGGAAGTAAAAATATTCTGGCTGAGCGGACGGGTCAGACCCTACCCCGATAAGTTTTGTGGGGCCAGTTCGGAGTTTTGTGAGTGGACATTTTGGAGGGTAAGGGCAAGCGGGTCAATGAGTTGAAAATGAGACAAATGAGACAGTCGAACCTAGGATTTTGTTCAAATAATTTGATCAATAAAATTGGAAAAGATCAGGCGTTCCAAAGGAAGATGGAACGTATTTATCCTCAGCAGGATGCGGAAAATAATGCCTCCTGCTTATGGTTAGGCCTAGACTTTCTACTTATGGCGCTGTGGCTGAAGCGACCCAAGACTACGGAGTAGCTCCGCGGTGCTGTTGTGGCGAGCACATCCATCCGAAGCAATTGCGCCTCGCGAGGTATTTCGCGAGTTCCAAAACGGGGAATACCGTCGCGGCAAGCGCTGTAACCAGAAGCCAGTTCTCAAACGAAAGACTCACTGTCCCGATGAAGTTACTGAGGAATGGAACAGAGATGATGAGGACGAGGAGGAACAGTTCCCAGAGGGTCGCAATGTTCAGCCACTTATTGGAGAAAGGTTTTATGAGCACAGAGTTGCGTTCAGAGCGGAAGTTGTATGCCTTAAAGAAATGGATGATTATCAGACACACGAATGTCATTGTCATTGCTTCAGTCAGACTCTTCCCAGAGCGCAGCGCCCACCAGAAG